>OJMK01000954.1_pt1 | contig 26404 bp, 46 predicted proteins | sample 1597201 | NCBI WGS metagenome assembly OJMK01 (sample SAMEA2452125, study PRJEB22498) | human gut metagenome | reverse complement strand
ATCGCAGCGATATATTTTTTGCAGCTCATCCCTTTGTCTCCCTGTTTTATATCAAGCGCACACGGCCCCAATTTTCCCCGAAACGCAAAAGAGGCCGGGGCTCACGATAGGCCCCGGCACATTCTCTAAAGAATTATTTCCAAAGCACTGCCAGCGTCCGGTGGACAAATGTGCAGGTCAGTATAATATTGTATCCACCCAGCATCACTACATACAGCTTTTTATTCTTCCTGTTCCTGATCTTCCCCGAAAAAGACATGATCATAAGGCAGGAAACCACTACGGCGGCGATATCCGCAAACGCCACCACCGATTGAGGCGCAAGCGCGGGAAAAAGCGAATCTGTCCACCAGCTTACCGGCAGCGCGAGCAGATGCACGAAGGGAACGACCAGGATGGGCGTGACACTCGCTGCGTAATCCCCGTGCCCCGCACGGATGAATACCACAACGAGGCAAAGTGAGATTGCCAGTATCGCAACGCATTCTGTAACCATTCTTTTCCCTCCCGAAACTTCTCTGTTTGCTTATTGTACCGCAAAATAAAATTTTCGTCCACAACTTTTCAGAAAAAGCTTGACGAACGCAAAAAATTCCTTATAATAGATAAAGGCACTTGATTTAAGCGCCATATGCTGGTGTGGCTCAGTCGGTAGAGCAGCTCACTCGTAATGAGCAGGTCGTCCGTTCGAATCGGATCAGTAGCTCCATTTACAAAGCTCCGTCAAATGCGTTGTATAGCGTGTTTGGCGGTGCTTTTTTATTTTTAATTTTGTTATATATACACCGTAACAAACCGTAAAAAATCATGGTAAACATAAATTATGCAAGTAAAATGCAAGTAAAATTTTTCTTTATTTTATCCATCAAAAAACGCAAACAACGCCTTCAATTTAATGAAGACGTTGTCGAATTCTCCTTCTACAACAGGGTAGATGAGATAATAAGAATATACCATGAGTATACTCTTTTGTCAAGATAAATATAACATATTTTTGCAAATTTGTCAAATCTTCTTGACTTTATACAGATCTGTACATAGAATAGTATGCGCAATAACTGCACACTATTCTATTTATTTTTATCACTTTTTCTTTAGGACATACAAGGACATCATAAAACAAAAAAAGCGGACGAGTTTCCCCGCCCGCTGTGATTGTTATTCTTTCGTGAACGCCTGTTTGATTGCTTTAACTAAAACAGACAAAGCCTGCCCGACCGTGATGCTGTCCTCGGAAATGGTGCAAGTGTGCTTTTTGTATTCCTCGATTTGCGTATTCAGCGAGATAATTTTCTCTTGCTGTTCATCACACTTGTCAGCCAATTCCTCATTGCGAATTTTGATTAATTCGTTTTCGGATATCAGTTTAGCTTTACTTTCCTGCAACACCTTATAATCGGCTTCTAGCGTTGCGATTTTGGCATTCAATGCTTTAATAGTGTTATTTAACGTTTCAACCTCTGACGGCTTGTTTTCGGCTGGTTTTGACGGTGTGACAGCCTTTGCTTTTAACCCCATAGCATTGGCAATCCCAACGGCGATAGATTTACCCATTTTCTGCTGTTCGGTTGCAGTATCAATCAAGTATACATCGTTAGAACTGATGAATAATGTTTCTACCAAAACAGCATGGGGTTTTGTGTCACGGATGATTGCAAAATAATCTTTTCCGTCACTGCGAAGCCTTGTTTTTGCTCCACGGTTGCGGATACCAAAATCACTTGCGATTTGAGCGGAGATTTTTTCAGCAGCTTTTTGACCTAATGCTCCTTTGGATGCTTGGCTGTAATACACTTCCGTTCCGGTTGCTGTATCATTTGAAAAAGAATTCAGATGAATTTCAGCAAGCAAAGTATAGGTGTTGTCCTTAAACTTTGCCACACGATCAGTCAAGTAAGTGTCACCGGCATAGTTGAATAAATCAGCTTGACATTCATAATTTGCATTCAAATATTCCTTCGCATATTTGGCGCACTCTTTCGCAAGCTTAAACTCATGAAATCCATTTGACACTGCCCCGCTGTCATAACCGCCTGTTTTGCTTTTTCCGTGACCGACAACAATTGCAATTTTACTCATTGATATCATCCTCGTTTTCGTCATCTTGTTCTGCTTTATCGCGCAACTGTAAAAGAATGTTCTTCAATTTTTTCGGTACTGGAATTACCTCTGCACCATTTTCAATAATTGAAATACCCTCGTTTGCTATGTAGAACATAATCACGATTTCACGTACCGGAATGCTGTCACCGATAATATCTTGCACCAAACAAGCCAATGCGACGATCAAGAAAATGAATATCTTTTTGGCAATTCCTTTGAATCCGATTTCGCTTGATAGCTTTTTCGTATAGATTGCCTTAACAACTCCGGTCAGATAGTCTAATACAATAGCACTTATTAAAGCAATCATAATTCCGTCAAATCCTCCCAAGGCATTAGCAATTATGCCGCCTATTAGTCCGGCAACTACGCTAATCCAGTTAAATATTTTTTCCATCTTTGCGTTATCCTTTCTGATTTAATATTTCATTCTTTTGTTCTTCTGTAATCCAACCAATAGAAACAAACCCGGGCAAATCTTTATCGGTAAACAGCTTTTTACGGTAATATTCTTTAATTGTTTCAAACATCATTGCGCTACCACCTGCCCTTTCAATATAGCAATCTCTTTCATCAGCATGGCATTGATTTGTTCTTGCTCTGTCGGTTCAGATATAGGCTGATTTTTTAGCGCTTCCATATACTCGCTGTATGCTTGTTCACCTGTTTTCAGCATTATACCATCGTCATCATATCTAGGCGTAAATATCATCCCATCATCGGAAATATAGCAATTTTCCCATTCACTTTCAGGAATAAAAGCATTTTTTAAAATTTCTGTGTTCATAATTGCATCCCCCTACTCAGCTATGATATATGGAATACAGCAAGTATAACTTCCTTTTGCCAGTATTCCGGATACACGAACGATTCCGTTAATCACGCCAATTGCTCCTGTATTGCTTGCGTTTCCGCTCGGATTAACCATAGCCACCTGCCATGCATAATATCCGGTTGGTAAATTAGCGATAGTGGTATTGTTTGCAATTCCTTGCGTTGACGAAACGGTAATTGCCAATAAAACCATTCCAATATTTCCAGATTTATATACAACGTTATACCATCCTTGCGATGCCGCCCCGTTTATCATCGTAAGACCAACTGGTGTGGCTTGTGAAAAATAACTCGGAGCCACATAATCCGTTCCGGCTGTGGCTTTTGAAACAGTTCCGTCACCGTTAGCCTTAGTGATTCCAACCATGCCTTGTAAGCTGTCGGTAGATTTAAATGCTTGTTTTTGCACGTCAATAATCGAATAAGCGCGGCTAGACAGTTGACATTTATTTCTATGTGGTTCTTCTGGATATTTATCAATTTCAACGATACGGTGTGTTTGTCTTTGGTTTTCTTTTCGATTGAACAATGTCACCGTATCACCGATAGAGTATGACAAAATACTATAATCCGGATTTGCACTTGCTAAATCTACAATATCAACACTGTATGTAGTTGCGGGGCGGCATAACTCTGCCAATTTATCTTCGGCAGCGGTTTTTAATGATGCCGCATCTGTATATCTTGCGTCCGACCAAAATGCGTGAATTTCTTTACTGGTGTAAGAATAATTTTCCACATAATATTTGTGATCATTAATCGACCATATATCTAAACCATTTTTCCCAAATGGAGTTAGCAAAGTAATTAAATTATTAGTGTCACTATCTATATCTATTTTCTTTAAGTTTAATCCTTCAATAAAGTAACACCCTTTATCTTCTCCAATTGTTTTTTTGACAGTGATAATACGATTGATAGAATCAAATTTAGCTTCCATTCCAAATTCAGATATTGCTAGTTTCACGCATTCCAAAAGCGATAATCCTTGAGTGTTTATATATTTTGCAGTTGTACTTGGGCATGTGTATGTCCATGTTTTCGAAGCAGATACACACACAGTACTTAACACAGATGATAATGTTAAAACTCCGTTTGGTCCGGACTGCGTATTTCTAAAATCATCTAAATCTAACTGACACACATAATCGTACCAATCTCCTGCGCTATGCTTTTCTTTGACTACATATCGATTTTTTTCATTTTGAATGTAATATTCCAGTTTAATATCAGTGTTTTGAGAATCCAAAATCGGCAAACTAAAATATAACGTTTCGTTTCCGTCAAGCGTTTCAACAATATGAAAATCTTTTAAATTTGTCAGCATTGATATTTTTGTACGGCTAAAATTTAATAGCTGAAGCATTTATATCCACCTCGGTTTCCATGTAATTGTTGTTGAATGTCCTGCGAGCGTAGACAATTTAACAATGTTGTTTCCGCTTTGTAGCATAGGCATATCGGTTGCCAAAAGTTTACTCATGCAATTTGTTCCGTTTTCAGTAAATTTACATGTTTCACTGTCTAAAATATATATTTTGCCACTCAACAGTTGCGAAAGTATATATGCAGTTTCGTTTATTGAAATTATCAAAGATGATGCAGATGTGTTGTTTATTGTAATAACTGGTGGAGTGTTCATAGTTCCTGAATTTGTTATTGTGCTCATAGTAGAACTAAGGGCTTGGTTTTCTAAACCAGTGTATTGATAACATATAAACGTAAATTCCACTTCTTTAATAACTTTCCTAAATTGCGTATTTATGTTATCACCGGTTAAAATGCAATCAAAATAAAAATTGCTACTTTTTGGTTTTAAAACGCATTTATTCATGGCTTTTTTTAGTCTGGAATATGCCTGATAATTTCCGTCAGCAGTATTCCCATTGATTGCAATTCTAACAGATATAACCTTTCCTCCGTTTGTGCTTGATATTAATATTGGTATATTACCGTTTGGTGGTATGAAATAATTATTTGTAATGTTTGTACTATTGTTTTTTATCCCAAGCAGCCTTGCGCCATACATTGATATGTCTATTCCATTAATAAGCATTAAAATGCACCCCCCAAAGCAGTATACTGACGTTTTGAAACATAAGGAGTAAGAACGGATGCAATATTACGACCGTCAATATTTATGACATTATAAATCTCTCCGTTAGCTGTAAATTGTCCGCTAGGAGATAATGACGGATTATTAAACCCTGCATTTATTGTGGTGTCAAAGTTTGTCGGAATAGTTTTTGTCATGTCCTGTGTTACCTTGTCCATTTCATCAGTAAAACCTAATCCAATACCGTCAGCCAAATATTTACCAACTTGATCGCGAAATAGCCTTGATGGAGATTTAATACCAAAGAAAGATTTAAAACCGCCGACAATAGAATCTCCAACTTTTTTAATTGTACTTCCGATATTTTTCACTGCATCCAACAGTCCTTTTGTAATTCCATCTAAAATATTTTTACCTATCGACAGCCAATCTGTTTTGGTAATCATGTCCCAAATTGTTTTAAATAGTTTCGGTCCGATTTCTAACAGTTTAGGCAATGATTTTATTAATGCAAGCGTAATTTTAATCATTATAATAGGCAGCTTTTCAATTAATATCGGAATGGAGTTAATAATTCCGTCAGCAAGCGCAATTATGATTTGAATAGCCGCATCTATTAATTTGTCTATATTATCAATTAGCGTTTCGACTATGTATAATATCACTTCAACAAGCTTCGGTATCATTGTCGGTAATGCTTGCACAAGCCCCTCTGCAAGTGACATAATTAGTGTAATTGCACCGTCTAACAGCATGGGTATTGCTTGAATTAACCCATCGATTAACGCATTTAATGTTTCTATTCCGGCTTGAATTATTGTTGGAAAATTATCAATAATGGCTTTGCCTAATGACATTATAATTTCCATTCCGGTCTTTACAATTTCCGGCATGTGCTCCGCTATTTTTGAAGCTATATCTCCTAATGTTTTCCCAATAACTTGACCTATTTTTGCAGTATCGCCGTTTGCCGCGTTTATTCCTTTTGAAAAATCCCCAATTAGCGAAACGCCTTCGCCGGATATAACTTTTAATGCAGGAAGTAACGCAGTTCCGATTGCATTTTTTGCCGCCGATGCTCCGCCTTTTAGCCGTTGGATAGAATCATCAAATTCACCTAAAGATTGCAAGCTTTCATCACTCATCACGGCGCCCATGTCTTTAGCTTCTTTGGTAAGTTCTTTGATTCCGGCAGAGCCTTGTGCAATCAATGGATTTAAATCCTGCGCTGACTTTCCGAACAATTGCATTGCTATGGCATCCCGCTCGGTTTCATTGCTTACTTTCCCCAACGCATCAATAGCTTCCCAATAAACCTTTTCACTATCTCTCAAACTGCCATCTGAATTTTTAACCGAGATCCCCAGTTTTTGATATGCCAACTCAAATTCTTTTGAACCTCTCGCGGCGTTGCTCATGGATTTAATATTCTTTGCCATTGATTTTGTCAAATCTTCCATTGAAACATCAACTAATTCAGCGGCATAATTATACGCTTGCAAATTTTCAGTTGACATTCCTGTGACAGTTGACATTGTCAGCATATCATCCGCATAAGAAGCAGCCGAAACGGAAGATGCCGCCAATCCACTGGCAGCCGCGACAGCGGATGTTCCTAATGCCATAACAGCCTTACCAGCAAAAGAGCCAACCTTTGACAATCCAGAGCCTAATTTACTCCATCCGCTTTCCCCTTTTTTGGCATCATCACCGCTGTTTTTTGCCTTTTTTCCAGCTTCTTGAATTTCGTTTCCGGTATCGTCAGATTCTTTGCCTAAGTCTTTCATTTCTTGCTGTGTATCTCTTAATGATTTTTCGGTTTTTGCCAATTCTGCTTCCGCTTTATTTAAAGAAATTTGCCAATCCTTTGTTTTTTTATCATTTTCTCCATACTCTTTAGTAGAATTTGCAAGTGCCTTTTGTATTTCTTCAATCTTTTTCTTTTGTGTTTCAATCTGCTTATTATAAACATCAGATTTTGCGGTTAATGATTCCATGGATTTTTCATTACCGCTGAATTTTGCGGTTACTTTTTGCATCTCTGAACCCAAAACAGACAAATCTTTATTTATCCCGCTGACAGCTTGCTTAAATTCTTTTTCACCATCAAGCGCAATACCGGCTCCGATTTTTTTATTTGCCATAAACGCCCTCCTTTTCTTAGAATGGTATTAAATCATCAATTGTGGTTGTTTTTTGTGATTTATATCCGTGAAATTCTTTATAATCGTTATAAAGTAGCATTAATTTTCTTAATGTCATTTTCCAGATCTCACGTTCTGAATAATTTAATACAGTCTTTCCAATAACAAGAAGCCGAGCAACATTTACTTTGTCTGCTGCTCGGTCAATTCGTTTGGGATTTCACTGTCAATAAAATCGTCTTGTTCTTCACTTTTCGGAGAGCCATCAGTAAAACATCCGTACACGGATTTAATAAAATCACTCATGTTTGAAGAATTAATATATCTGCCAATGTATCTTTCGTTTACATGTGGAATATTTGCCCCTGCATCGTTTTTAATATCAATATCCTCGTTGATCAAAACGGTTATTAAATACCGTAAATTTCTTATACTGTGGCGTTCGTCACTCATAACGGACGACAAATCAGATATCGGAATGTCAAAATGATCTTGAATGTCATCAATTGCATTGATTGTGAAACGCATTCCATACTCTTGACCATTAATTGTAATCGTGTTGCTTTTGGTATTTAAATCACTCATAAGAATCCTCCTAAAATAAAAAGGGGCGAGATAACCCGCCCCAATATCAATTTGTTATTATCCTGCTGCGGATATTCCAACCTTGCCATCCAAATAGGTCTTTGCAGCAGATTCGGTTGCGAACTCTTGAACTTCAATAAATTCGTCTGTATCATCCACCATAATATCCGCTTCCAATTCCGTATTTTTATATGCGGTTGTTTCTCCTTTGGTTTCCATTTCATCTTTCGGCTCTGAAAATTTCACCTTACTATAAAAAATAGCAACATACTTATTATCAGAGCGTTTTGCATAAAAGCCAAATCCGACATAAGGCGCCGTATCTGTTGATTTCCCGGTAAACCCGACAGCAGATTCTGCCAGAGCAGTATGCCCTAGCAATGTAGCTCTGTCCTCCAAAGACAATCCATAAATTTCAGCGGTCAGTTTTCCGCTTTTAAAACTGGTGTCAGATTCCACCAGCCCATCATCTGCATACAGTTTTACATCATTTTTTTCATAGGTTGCTGATACTTTTACAGCTTTCCCAAGTACCTTACCGCTAGTATGAGATACTGTACCGCTAGTGCACGAGTATGTACCATAAACAGGGTATTTGCATCCAATTCCTGCTCCTGCCATTTTATCAAATCCTTTCTAATCGTTTATTTCTCCGTTAATCGAGCACTCAATAACAATGTGGTTGTATTTTGTATCCGATTCATAAAACTCTTGTGTATTTAAAATAGAAAAACCACTAGAACGTAATAAACGTCTAATGGTCTTTTTATATTGTTGTGGATTCTTTCGTGTAAACAAGTGGACTTGTATTTCAGTTTGGTCAAATATTTCCTCATCATCAGCATGAAATATTGGTCTTTCATCTGCGTAATTAAATATAATATATTCCTCCGCTTTACCATCATAATGATTCGGAGATATAGGCTTATTTATTGGAGATAATGCGTTGATAACAATTTGGTTTACGTTCACTTGTCCACCTCCCTATTAAACACTTCCTGCATTTTTTCTAACACAGCACTTTCGGAATCATTTATTGCCTTGGATAAAACCGGATGTGCAGTTGAATTACGAGCACCATATTCCATGTATACCATCTTTTCCATATTGCGCACTCCATTTCTGTCTTTTCCGGTCGGTCTTACGCAAGCATAATGACCGCCATATTTATTCAATTTTGCTTTTGTGCGCTTGATACTTCTAACCATATCACCAGTTCGCTTATGCTTAGATGCTTCTTTAATTACATTGGTTTCAAGTATAGGAATAGCTTCATCAATCATCATCGGTGAAATTCTTTCAACATCAGCAAGATTTCCAAGTTGTTTCACAAAATCGTCTGATATATCAAATGTAAATTTACCCATTGCTCACACCGCCAAATCAGAACAATTTAATTCTAAAATTTCTCCGTTTTTGGTGAACGTTCTTTGCACGCTGTATCTTTTTCCATCATACTCTATGATTTTTTGATTATTGTAATCACAGGCTCTAATTTCAAAGGATATCGTCATGTTAATCCCAACTTGATAGCTTGCGTAAAATTCAGACCTTGAAACGCTTTTAACATTAGCAAACACTTCTGTGCTTGTTTCTGTGCTGGTTATATATCCGTCTGAATCTGCAACCTCTGTTGTCGAAATTAAATTAATCACATCACGATTCAGCATTATAATCACCCGCCAAGCTTAACGCACATTTCACATTGTCATAGGCTTTTTGCCATCTTTCAGAATCTTCATTGAATCCGAAGTTAGCTTTGCAGTAAAACGTGATAGCCGTTTTGATTAACGAATCTGTATCATTAATTGCAATGACACCCGCAAGACCTAAATCAATCTTGCAAGCATCAATCAATCCGGTTATTTCACTGTCAAATGCGTTGCTTTTTATTCTTAATGCAAGTTTTACCGATTCAAGCATTTATCTGCCCCCTTTGAAGTCTTTTTCTTCAATTATTGCCGTACCCACATGACCACATTTTAATGTTGTATCACAATATATTTTGTATCCGCTGTTTCTCGCTCTAATACAAAAAGCAAAATCTTCGCCTAAATGTGGCAAAGGCTCAAAACAAGAATAATCGTGTTGCAATATGGTTTTGAACACCTCTGTTTTAATCAAGCACAATCCCATTCCACAGCCTTCTATTTCAATCAAACCGTCTTTATAATTGGTTATCGGCTCAACAGTTGGCTGGTCAAGTAAACTGAATTTTAATTCCTTATAAATCACAGGCTCATAATTATACTGACGTTTAAAATACAAGCCACATACAATATCTTTTTTGTGACTTAATAACCGCTTGATTGAATCTGGAGGTACAACCATATCGCTATCAATAAATAATAAGTAGTCATATTTTTCCTGCACTGCCATAAATGCCAGTTTATCTCTTGCGGAATAAATCAATGAATTAGGAAAATGTACAATATCACATTGACCTTCATGCTCTAATTTAAGCAGAGAATTTACATATTCAACAGGCAACATACTCATGCACGGTACGGCAATAAGAATTTTCATTTTATTCCTCCTAAAAGGGAGCGTTTAAACTCCCTTTAATTAAGATTTAACCAATTCAACAAATGCGTCCAAGTTGGTAACTTTACCATCAACAAGCGCCATTGCACGGTAGCAAGTAGAACCAGTTCTGAATCCGACAGAATTATCAATATTTACTGTGATATCCTGTGCGAAATTCATGGTATAAGCGGACAAATCACCGAGAAGCAAAGTCTTATCCGGGCAAAGATCGTCAACGATAACCGGATAACCCATGATTTTTCCAGCAAATCCCTCAACTGCATCCGGTACAAAGATTGCTTTATTATCTGCTCCGAGAACTTGTGCAATCGTACCATACAAGAACGAACGGTTAACAACAAATTTTGCATTCTGAGAATAGCTGGAAGGAAGCTTTCCGATAAGGTTGAAAATATCGGTATAGGTAACACTTGCAGTGCTTCCAACAGTAACTTTTGCGGTAGTGGCAAATGTTTCAGCCAAGATTCCTTTAGGTTGAGAACTTCCAGTACCATTCAGAATGGCATTTTCGATTGCTTTGCTCATTTTCTTAACAAGAGCATTCACAACAAACGCTTCAAAGGCATCAATAGCCATTGCAGCAACATCGGCAGTGATTTCGATTGTTTTAATCAGCTTGTAAGCTGCAAATGAAACGGTGCTATAAGTATCAGCGGAATCAGTGGCAGCTGTTCCCATTGCCACCCAGCTAGCATCGTTCTTGGTGCCTTCAATCGGAATGGATACATTAGACGGAATATGTAACACATCAATGTATCTGAACAATACGGAAGTTTGTTCTAACTTCTCAATGATTTTATTCAGCGTTTGTGTTGGAATAACTCCGGAAGCAGTGATTGCCGCTCTTTCCTCAACGTCTAACTCTTTACCCTGCAATTTTTTCATAAATGCGATTCTATACTCTGTACTTTCTACACTATACATTTTTCTTTCCTCCGTTTTTTCTGTTTTAATGATTTTTGCAGGAACTGTGCCTGCTGTGATGCCATCAAGCAGATTTTTTCTTCTTTCTGCCGATTCGGTAATCTGTTTTCTTTCTTCTTTCAGTGAATTAATTTCTGTTTCCAGAGCATCTAAATCTGCTCCGTCTGTATCTAATTCAGACTTAATTGCAGATAAGCGTTCCTCGATTTCTTGTAATCTGTTCATTTTAATCCTCCAACATTAGTTTTAATTTTAGAATTTTTTTCCTCTGCTCTAACTTCTCCAGTTTCTCTACTTCAATCAATCCGTCAAAGTAGGAACGAGCAGATATATCGGTATCGCTGTTAGCCGGAATAGACACGGCTGAAACATCGTAAACCTTTTTGACTTTTTTGATGATTCGTGTTCTTGTGTCACGATTATACTCATCTTCGGAAACAACAAACGCCCATGACATTTTTGTCACAAGTTCGTTTTCGATTTCCTCATACAATGACCTAGCAGATTCTGATTTTGATAAATCTGCAAAAATAAAGAACCCTTCGTCCAAGAGTTCCCATCCTAAAGTATTATTTTTATTTCTTGCCAGCACTTTACCGGAATGATCGAATTGCATTATTACATCGGTCATGTCAGCACCGTCAAGAGCATGTCTGTCAATCATTTCGTAATACTTCACGCCATCGTATTCATATAACTCATAAGGCTTGTTAAATGTAGTGGCAAAACCTTCAACATAATAATCACTGTCAAATCGTTTTTCAGTTTGTGCCGCCGTCAATGGCAACATCATTCTGTATTCCCTGTTCTTGCATATTGGCATCGTTAATATCACCCCCATCAAGTTTACTGGTTTCTGTATATTCTTTTCTGATATACCGTTTGTCACCATCTTCAACGTGTGCCATATTCCAAATATCCATTATTTGATTTGTTGTTAAAATTCCTCTATCAAATAATTGTGTTGACACTTGAAGTTTTGTGGCATTGCTTGCATATTGCAATCTGTTTGCGGTAAATACAATCTGATTACCCCTTGCCAGTTCTTTTTCTGTATATGTCATATTAGACATTGCAAGAGATAGCTGAATCGCAAACGGCTCAATTTTGCCCTCATAAAACGCTGCCCATTCTTCTTCGTTATAGCTGTTTTGCAGAATAGATTGATTTACTCCAAAATAGTTATAAACGTTTTCTTGTATTAACTTTTGCTGATCTGCGTTAATAACAAAAGGCTGGCTGTCTACTTGTTTGATATCGCTATATTGATTTCCAAACAAAACCAAACCGCCATTGTTATCTGATCCAAAGTTATTTGCTTTAAACTGATCGCGTTCTTTTTTCAGATCGTCAGGCTTTGTGAAGTTGTTTATTCTAGCTATAAAACGAATAAACGCAGAATTTTTAACACCTTCAACAATCCCCTCATTCTGTGTATGTATCAGTTGCATTGTAGGGCGAAGCGCATTATTATTTTCTCCTTCAAAGTCATTCATATATTGGAAATTTGTTAAAACTCCAACCTTTGAATATTCTACTGTTGCCTTCTCACCTGTCGCAAATGTGTACCGCATGAATGGAACTCCACCAACATCCAATATCTCTGTGTATTGTGGGACTATCGGATAATATCCAGTTATATATCCATAATCATCCTCAATCGGCACAATATAGCAAGTGTTATTTACCGATAAAATGGTAGCTGTTCTGTATAAGAACTGGCTTGTACTCATAAATTGATTTGGCTTAAATTTTAGAATATTTTTCAATTCTTTGTATGCAGTACCATTGATTTCCGGAAGCAGTTTTGATGCATGAGTAGCAAAAGCATGAATCGATGCCCTTGTCAGCTCCATTTCATAAACGCCCTCGTTTGATGTTGTAAAAACTGGATTGTACGCTGTCAAAGTCTGAAAATATCCGTTTACTTCTCGCCTTTGAGTATTCTTTTTAAATATTGATTCAAAAACTCCTATTTTTCTCACCGCCTTTCAAATAATCGAAAATCAAAAATGCGAATCAATGAATCATGCACTTCACCTACTTGTTTTTTAATTGTTCTCCAATATCTGAACTCCATTTCTGGCGAACTGTCAAAGCATCCAATACCGCCACAAGACCATCAATGTGCCCTCGTTCTTCAATTTTCACAACCCTTACTTTCCGGGTTTCTGAATTTTGTTTTAATGCAGCATTTAAAAAGTGCGCTTTCAACAGATTGTTGTTTGGAATCATCAAATTGTTGTCTTTTATTATTCCCTCAAACTCTCTAATGACAGGCGTTAAGTTCTCGCCTTGATACACGTCATCAACATGAAATCCGTATTTCTTCATATCGTCTATTAAATACTGCGCGGAATATCTGTCATAGCCAACCTTTAAAGGATATATATTGTATTCTTCAACAAGCCTGACAAACCAATCAAAGCAGTCCTTATAATTAACAAAGTTTTCTCCACTCGGAGTAATTAACCCCTGTTTTACAAATGTTTCATAAGGCACACCCTCACGCTGTTGTAATTCCTCGATTTTGTTTTGCGGCATAAAAAAATGACAGAATGCATGAAGTTTATCGTCTTTCTCGATAACCACACAGCAAGCCGTCAAGTCTGTTGTTTGCGACAAGTCAATGCCACCAACACAATATGTATTTCTAAAATCATCCAATGTGCAATTTGATTTGCTGGCTTTATCAACCGTCACATAATCAAGCCATGCCACCGAACTGTTTTGCTTGATATTGCAATACTTTGTCATGAACTCTGCTTTTTTGCTCAATGAATTCTCGGCAATAGCAATTTCTTCAATAAAAAAGTCAACCGAAACGGAAACATTCAAGTTCGGATTGCTTTTCTGCAGTTCGTTGATATCGTTCCACTTTTCTACATCGTCTATCATGTACAAAAACGGAAGTAATCTCTTTTCTTTTGAATTACCCAACAAAAACGAAGTAGAACGCTTTATTAACTCGTCATAAATACCATCATTAATATATCCGGCTGTGGAAATGCTTAATATAATAGGCTGTTTTCTAGCGCCTAATGCCGATTTCATTACCTCATATTGTTTTAGACCTCCGTCACCAATCCATGATGCAATTTCATCCCCTATCACCAAATGAGGATTGAAGCCATCTGATTTTTTAGCGTTAAATGCAAGCGGCTTTACAACGCAGTTTGTATCCGATATGTAAATGTCAGATCGCCGCTTTTTTGCAAGGCTTCCCAATTCATCTTCTTTTTGTATCATCTGATAAAAGTTATCATAAACAATATTTGCTTGTTCCAGCTTCGGCGCTAAACAATAAACCTTTGCGCCATATTCACCATCAAGATATACCATATAAGCTATAATGGCAGATGCAAAAAGCGTTTTTCCGTTCTTTCTGCCTATAACAATAAATACCTCTCTGAATATACGCGTTCCGTTTTCATCAACAATACCAAACATTATTGAAACAATAGCTTTCTGCCATAATTCCAGTTTCAACAAATCCTCTCTGCCCTCACAATGATGGCAAAATGTTTCTATGAACTTTACCGCCTTATTAGCTTTTTTGGCATTAAAAAAGAACGATTTGTTTTCTAAACCGTTCACGACATATTTATATATCAATTTTATCCATTTTCCGACAATGATCTCTCCGGAACATATTTTTTGATAATATTCATAGATATAGTTAGTCATCATCCCGCATCATTTCCAATTTGCTTTTACTTGCTCTTTTGACTGGTGCTAAATCTGAAAGCTGTTTCACGGTTGCATTGTAGTTTTTAATCATATTATTGTATGCTTTCTGCGCCGGATTCTCTTGTATCACTTCAAATCCGTTGCCGTTTATCACTTTCATCACCGCGCCGTTGTCTTTGATTTGCTGTTTTAACTCGTCCAGATTCTCCGAAATGAATATCAATTCCTTATATAGCTTTTCAGCAAATATAATGTGATTTTCATCTAATTGCGAATAAATTTGCTTAAACAGCTCTAGCTCTTTTTTATTTGGCATTTAATCAACCCCTTTCGTTGCCAATTCTTGTAGAGTATAATTAATCGGGGGCATTCGGTTTTCCGCCTTCCGCCACGTTGTTTCTGAATAGGGGGAGTATGTTCCCATTTTCGTCAAACTCATATCGCCTATTTCTTGCTTTTATGAATGCATGTTCATCTTCTCTGTCATGGCAAGCTTTACAATCATACTTTAAGTTATTAAAATTTAAAGTTATGTTCGTATCGTTTATATTATCTCTCGTAAGCATTTCTTTATGATGAACTATGAAGCCTAATTCACTATGGCATTCTTCGCACATCCCGCCATCAATTGCTATTCTGTATGCTATGTATGATGCCCTGCAATCTTTCCATACTTTGCTATTGTAGAATTGCTTCGCATATTCTTTCGCCACATTTACCACCTTAATTTTTTGCATGAAAAAAGCGCCTACTAAAAGCAGACGCTAAAAAATATTTAGTTTTTTTGAAAAAAGTTTTGAAAAAGTATTGACATATTAGTACTAATATGATATAATATGGATAGTGAAAGGAGGTGAACAAGATGATTGAAATAATAGCTAAAGTCCTCGGAATAGTGCTTACAACCTTGCAAATAGTCAAAACACTATCCGAGAACAAGAAGAAAAAGTAAATCCAATCCGAAAGGGGAGCGAAAGCTCCCCAAGTAGGATACTTTCTCTATAACTATTATATCATATCATCTGCAAAAAATGAAGAGGTTTTTAAATTATTTATATCTCGTATCGCTTTTTGCCCTGTTGTCTGTTCAAATTATCAATCTGTTTGTAACATTAAAGGAGAAAAAACAAAATGCCAAATAACTATTACCCAGAATCCGTAAAAAAATACAAAGCAAAAGCTTATAAGCAAATTAAGGTAGAATATAAGCGTGATTTCGTTGAAGATTTCGAAGATCACTTAAAGTCAGACGGAATTTCTAAAGCAGAATTTTTCAGACGTGCAATCAATGAATATCTAAAGTCTAAGGCTGATTAATTTCAGCCTTTTTCTTTTTTTAAACATCTCGGCACAATGCAAAAATCAACATCGCATTTTTTAATATTGTTATATTCGCATTTATCGCAATTTCCTATGATTAATTCGGGTATGCGATGCTCTTTGCAGTATTCATGTTCAATCATAACACCTTTGCTGTTGTTGTATCCATCTATAAACCAGCATTCATCGCACATGTCTAGCAGTGCCAAACAATGCCGCATACCATCAACATAGCTGATATAGTCATATAAGAAGCCAAGCGCATGAACCGGAGAAAGAAACGTATAATCCGGATAGCGTTTTACCAATGATTTTATTACAGTTTCAATGTGCTGTTTATTTGATTCTTTCCCGCCGTAATTGTGGGATAGATAGATTAGTTTTTGTATGTCATTCATGCGTTTAGTATTTCATCTCCTTGCTTGCAAAATCCATGTGTTTATAATCACCATACAGTGTTAATATTTGCAATTCGCTTGGTGCGTTTATTTCGTATTCGTGATCGATAGCATATCCACCATAATCAAGCGTACTGTCTACAACTATTTCTTTGTATCCGACACGATTTATTGTTTCATTGTGTAAGTCAATTCTGGCTTTTCCTCTAGGGTTATATCCCGGCGTGTGAGTGTGTCCAGATATGAAAAAATCCGCACCGTCAAATGACATGCAGAATTTGTGGTGTTTATTTACCGATGTGCCGTGCGTGATTACTCCGCAATAACTTGCTTGCTTTTTGTTTTTCTTTTCACCTAGATTAATTTTTATTATCGCAGCATTTTCACGATATAAATCTTCAATGCCCCATCGGCAGAATATATCATACATTGGATTTATTCCGACAGCGATTGCATTTCTTTTGCAATGATTTCCGGGAACTCCGGCAAGCGTGCGAGAAACTAACGGCTTGAATATATCTGCAATGTATTCTTTCTGTTCGTGTGGCATCATAGTTTGCTCATAAGTGTTCGTTTTTGCCGTTTTGATGCCCATATCCGCCAAGTCACCGCAGTATACCACATAACCGAACGGGTCGTCTAAAACACGGTTTATTTTGTGCTGTATCAGCTTTTCGTTAAACTGCCTGCTGCCAACGTGAATATCGCCGAACGGATATATATTTATTTTTTCGATATCTCTCGGGAACTTATGTACTATCATTTTTAAATCATCGAGCAAACCATCACCGCCTTTTTCGGCAAACAAAAAAGCAACCACCATTTAGATGATTGCCTTTTGGATATTTTTCTACAGTATTATTGTAACACACTATTTTGGGACATTCAATGACAGCTTTTCTATTCCTTGCTTAATCAGCCTGTCAACATGGCGTTTGCTGTAATATGATTCACGTGCTATTTCCTCAGAACTTAATCCGTTTATGTATTTCAGTCGAATCAATCTTCTGTATTTCGGTTTCAAATTTTCAATAGCCTGTTCTACGCTTATTTGTTTTGCATTAAGCTGTTCTAATTTTTGAGAATACATCCGATTTAATTCATCAAATTCCGCAAACTGTCTGCCCAATTTATCCTTGTCATAGTTTGGTGCTATCGGCATATCTGTGATTTGCGGAGAAGTCAGGCTGCTCAGTTTAAGCCATTTTTCTCTGATGATTTCTTCAATTTGTCTGATTTCTTTGGAAGTGTCTTGATATTCTTTCAAATCTTCGTATATCACTCATATCAATCCTCCTTATTCTCATTATCCTTTTTCAACTCACGCAGCATGTACACAACAAATATAACTGCTAAAATAGCGCCCAGCACGACCAAAAAAGAAATAAATTGCCACAGCCATAATAGAAACGATGTCATTTTGAATCACTCTCCTTATCGTATTCCCACGGAGTATCGCTTTCAATTGATTCTTTAAGTTTGTCAATTTTAAATTTTTTATAAGAATCAATGTCATAATCAGAAATGTTATAAATGATCTTTAGTTGCTCTAAAACAATATATACATCTGCAATTTTTTCTTTTAAACCTAGTATATCTCCCTTGCATCGTATAAATTTACTTATCTCTTTTTGCAATTCGGATAATTCTTCAATCGCAACAACAGATTGCAACTTGCCGCCGTATTTTTTTATTGCATCAACCAATACTTTTGATTGATTTATTTGTTCATCGGTTATTTTAGAAAGTAATTTTTTTATTTTAATTGTTTTCATTTGGTATCACTCTCCTCCAACAATTTTTCACATTCCTCATATATTTGATTGCAATGGCATATAGAATATCCTCCGCTACCAAATAAATCAGCTTCTTTTCTTAAAAATTCACCAACTTCATCAATATCATTTGTGGATAACACAAGCGCATCACTGTCTCCGCATTGATCACAATGCAAAATATCATGATCTAAATATTTATCAGTCACATATAAACCACCTAAATGGCTTTCGTAAATGAATATCATTCTATATCACTCCAATCTATCGCTTGCCCGCAATTTGGGCAGTAACTCGTTGTGTCATAATTCTCTTTAAACTCATGCAAGCAACATGGACAATATATCCCACCATCTAAATCAGGCTTTTTCGGTATCTGTTTTTCAATGGCAGAAATAGCTAATTCCATTGCATTACATTCAGGACAATTATCACTACACTTTCCGTCTTTCAAATCTTCTTCAAAAAATGCTTTCGCTTCTTCGTAAGTCATTCTCCCTCACGCTCCCTTAACGATTTTTCCGCATCTTCACGGGTGAGAAATACGGTTTTGCCGATATCATCAATATCAAACCATCCGCTTGCCCCGTCATCCGTAACCGTAAAAGCCGAAAATGTAATTTGCTTTATAGTTCTTTTGGTAATTTCTCCGTTCGGCTTAAGGTTAACTGTGTGACATTTATATACCGTATCTCCAACCTTACACGGCGGTATGATTGCTCCATTTTCGATAAGGTGATCTGCAATACTTGCAATTCTATATTCGTCTGTTGTGTACGGATAAGACCTTAAAAGTTTATTTTCCATGTCTGAAATCAACTCTATCAGCCTATCTCTCATATCATTCGGCATTCTCCATCAACCTCGCTTTCAAGCCATTTAGACTGGCAATCTATACATGTTGTATTAAAGCAATCGTCTGAATATATATTAGCATTTGTTGGGCATTTTCCTAAATAATCTAAAAAGTTTGCCATTTCCTCCACGCTCATATTTTTAATGCGTTCGTAGTTCGTCATCAGTCATCACTGCCTTTCAATTTAGAATTATAAATTACAATCATAGACGGAAATGGAGCCGGAGCGGATGTATTACCATATTCATCCGTAAAACGTATGCGACCTTTTATAAATCTGATTTCAGCTTTTCCATAAATAAAATCATGGAAATAGCTTGTATCAGTTCTGGCAGGAATAAGCATTACAATAGTTACTCCTGATTTTGACTCTTCAAATGCTTTTTTAACCCACTTACCAATTTGTCTACCGTATGGTGGATTACAAAACACAGCACCACCAACATTCCAACTATGATTCAGACCGTCATTGTCTGGAGTAAAATACAAATCACATTTTTTGTTTTTTTCTGTTGCCGCTGCATCTAAAGCAAAATTAAATTCATGGTTTAAAATATCGAAAAGATATTGAGGTGTACACCAATCCATTTTTTTAGAACTTAGCAACGATTTATTCATTTCAGTTTTCCTCCCTCAATCAACATAACATCTTCTCCGTATTTAATACCCGTTCTTCCGGCTTGCATGGAAATTCGGATAATGTCATTAATGCTCAATACAGGCTTTGATTTTTCCATTCGCTTTTCGTATTTTTTACCCGTTCTCCATTGCTCCGCATATTCTCGTCTCCGCTTTTTTTCAAGCGCCGTATCACATTCGGGACAATACCGCTTGTTTTTATATTTCGCTTCAAATTCCCGATTGCAGCATTGACATGTATTGATTCGCATTTAATCATCCGCCTTTCCTGCCCATTGTTCCGCCATTGCTTTTGCGATTCCAGGAAATGTCTTACTTCTCGCTTTTGCTCGTCCGGCTTGTCCTCCGGTTGTTCCCTTGATTCCCTCACACCATCCAATGGCTTTACCTTTGCACTTTTCACCTTGACAGTAATACTTGGGGCTTGGCTTTTGGAGGTTTGAAACACGGCACAATTCTGGTAGGTTTTTTAACCACAAACAAGTACGCTTCTGAACATAGTTTTCTGCATCGTATTCATTTTCTGCAAAGAAATACGGATGAATAATCTGGTTTGGCTTTCTCCAATGTGTGTTCATATAACCGGCCGGATTTTCAATAGCAATGCGGTCACAATCTGCATTTGCAAATGCAAGAAAAAACCTTGCCGCTTCATCTCGCATAGCTTCACGCTCCCTAACTTTCCATTCAGGATTCATCTTTAGGGAATAATGTCTTGTCCCGGCATTGGATAAATATGTACACGGTGGATGAGCGATAATCATATCCCATTTGCTGTCAATGGTATGCTCTACGCCGTCCATAGTTTTAAATTTGCAATTTCCATTCAGCAACGGCAACACGTCCTGCATAATATGCCATTCCGGATATCCTCCGGAGCATTCAATAATATCGCAACTGTAGCACTCATGTCCTAATCTCCGCATTTCTTTACAAACAGCCTGCGATTCTTCACACGCAATCAATATTTTCATTATGTATCTCCTATCGCTAAAATTTAGCCGTTTACAGCCACTTTTGATTTTGTAGTGTAATTTCATTGGTGAGATGTCAAAAGTGTGTTGTAAGGCTACACAGAACGTCTGACAATCATTCAAACAATATTCCATATTCTTCCCATAATGTGTTTTCTACATCTCCAAGTGACAAATATCCATTTCTGATCATTGAATATTCCTCATTCACTTCCTCGGCTAATTTCATGGCATTATTGCAACTCCAACCCCATTTATCAAGCAGCATAAGCGTGTAAATTTGTGCCATTGCGATTATCGCTTCATCTATGCCTTTGCCGTATTCCTCAACTTTGATTTTGTTAACTTCGGCTTGCGTGTAGGTTTTAATTTTCATTTTTACCATCCAATTCTATGTATTTATCCAGATACCATTGTGCCTTTTCAATATCTTCCCTGCCGTTTTTTCTTTGCGACCGGTAAATATACTTAAAAGCATTGCACAGGCAAAAATCTTTAACCTTTTCAACTCCAAGCGCTTCCATCATGACATCAAAGCATTCAAATTTTCCGGTTTCATAATGGCTTGGATGATTTACAACATCATTCATTTTATATCTTCCTTTCTCAACTCGCATTCCTGACCGATATCCGTGATGATGTTGTGCTTGCATTTCATACAGCAGTACCGGCAGATATATTTACCATAAACCGCATTAACTGATTCATGCGGACACTCTTGTATGCCACATCCGACAAACTCTATTCCGCATTTTTGACATTGATATGTCTGCCTTGTCTTACTCAAAAGGCAACCCCTCCAAATGTCTTTCGTCAATCTCGTAAAACTTCTGATATTTCAAGTCAAACCGCATCGGAATAACGCCATTCCCGCCAAACTTATTTTTATCCATGATGAACTCTGTTCGTTCCGGCTGAATGTCTGGATTTTTCTTATCAAGCACATAGGGCCGATGCAGCAGAGCAATATAATCTCCGTCTTGCTCTAATGAGCCGGACTCTTTCAAATCTGACATTGTAGGAGCATCTTTTCCATTTCGGCTTAACTGTGATAATATCAGAATGACACATCCGGTGTTTTTAGCCACTCGTTTAAATTCGCTTGATATGTAATTGATTGTTGACCGTGTGTCTATAAACTTTTTGCTTGTGGTTACGATTTGAATGAAATCGACAATCGCCAAATCCGGCTTTAATTCGCTGATGGTGTTGCAGATAGACTCAACCGAATAAACATCATCAAGCACGAACAGCTGTTCTTCTTGTTTGATTTGCTCGGCTAGTTGAATAGCTTGTCCTTTTTCAACTTCGGATAATGTGCGTTTTGAAAATTTCGCATAATGAATATCGCACTCTGCCGCAGCTATACGCTCATAAATCATTCCGCTTGACATTTCAAGGCTAAATATAACCGTTCGTGCATTGAATTTACGTTGATTCATCGCAATGTTGATAGCTAGCGTGGTTTTTCCGGTTGAGGGTCTGGCTCCTAAGTAAAACAGAGTCCCTTGTTTGATTCCTCCAGTCGTGCGATCAAGAGAATTAAATCCGGTCATAATAGTTGGCTGTGGCTCGTTGATATTACTCACGAAATCATCTATTCCCATTTTGCTTTTCTCCTTGCTGTTTTCATAACTGTGGTTTTGTTCTTCATCCTCTACAATTTTTTTCAAATCAGATAATCCAAAATCTCCACAAGTTAATGTTGTAACTCTGCTGCGTAATCTTCTTTTTCGTGCCAATTCTTTCAGCCGTGAAATATACTGGTCAAAGCTATGTATCGACACAATAACTTGCATACATTCCACAACAACGGCACGCTCGTCTGGTGATATAAGGCTAAGCAGCAGAATATTGTCAATCTTGATAGTGGTTGGAGTATTTTGTATCTTATCCTTTACGCGCTGAAAAATATCTCCCAACCGTTCATTGGCAAAATCAGATTGCTCAACAATTCCAACCTTTTCCCGAAGTTCTTCACCCCACAAGAAGAAACCGCCCAATATGCTTTGTTCTACTTCCAGACTATTACATTCAATCATCATCATCACTTCCTAACAACGGCAATCCGGATAGCGTGTTATTATTTCGCTTTTTAACTACCGCTTGCTGTTCTCGTTCTGTTTCGCTCCATTTTTTTAACAACGCTTTCCAATCGGTTATTGGTTTGCCTTGTGATGTTTTCCATCCGTTGCCGGAATAATAATCATAAAATTTTTCCGCATTCACATTTAATCCGTTTTCAAAGCAAAAAGAGGAAATTTCAAAAAGTTGTGGTGGTGTACTACTACTTCTTTCATTCTTTTCATTCTTTACATTCTTATATCGTGGTTGCTTGCTGGTTATCAGCTGGTTATCAGCTGGTTGTTTGCTGGTTATGTTGGTGGTTACATTGCCTTGATACAATTCGTAATTAACCACGGTATAAAGGGAAAAATCACGATATATTTTGCTGGTTATTTCGCCGGTTAATTTTAGGTGTTTTATTGCGGTTCTTACTTGCATTTCTGTTAATCCTAGTTTTTCAGATATTGATTTTCTAGAAGTTGCAAGCTGTCCTCGATTAATATCTATCCCTTTAAAGCCATTCTTTTTTACGTTTGCATTAAGCAATAAATATATAAACACCCTAAATGTATTACCGTCCTTAAACCACCGCCATTCTTGAATATTCCTATCAAGTTTTATAAATGTACTCTTTTCAGCCATCTACTCACCGCCTAGCGAAGCGATTCTTCATAAGCGTATTTAACTGATTTGCATTCGTTTAGATCAAAGTCATCATTTTCAAAAAAACTTGATATTTCTTCCGGTATATTTAACAACCCTAGTTCGTATCTTCTTTTTGAAGATTGACTTTTTAAAGCGGCGTAAATTTTTGAAGTTAACGTATTTACTTGTTTTTGTGTGTTGCAATATTTATACAGCTTTTCAAATACGCTAACTAATTCTTTATATTCCATTGCTTTCATTCTCCTTTGTCAATATTTCAATAATCCGTTTGCCGGTTTCAGACGGATGGCAAAATAAGAATTTAACGCCATGTCTGACCTCTATACCGTGTAATATTTTTGCCAGTGTTCTGCCGGTTGTGGCTTTTGGACTTACTCTTAATCTCGGATTGTACCACTTGTATAAATCATCAATGCAAGTTACTTTGGAATCCTCGATAAGAAATATCAGATTAATTTCAAATTCAGCCGCTTTGTCACATTCTGCAATAAACCGTTTATGCTGGCTGGTTACGTTTCCGATTATTTCTTGTATATCCTTTTTGGTATCAATTACGGTTGACATATCAGTCATCAACGCATAATCTCCAATAGGAAGTTTAGAACGAACATATTTGATACCATGTTTATCAAAATACTCGTGTTTTAATTTATGTTTTTCGGCTTGTTGCCTTGTATCTTCTATAAGCGTTATGCTCAACATATCACCCCGATTTCATAGCCATATTCAAGCGTTGTAATCTTATTAATATAAACTCATGGCTAAAATTACAACGCTTAAAATGCCGCTATTTTTTATTAAAATCCAAACGGTAAATTATTGTCATCAGGTGTAGGAATATCTTCAAATCCAGACATATCAAATGTTGGCGTTGTGGGTGAATCTTTCACATCAAGTTTTTTCAGTTCCGGAACCGTGAAATCTCCGCTGCGAATTTTATCAATACTATGTACTTGATCTACATACAGCCTTGTTTTGATTTTGCCGTCATTGGCTTTGTATTCTTCTTCTGCCAAAACCAAACCAACCAATTTTCTAACAAGCGTTTTTTCGTCATTGTTGAATGTATAACCCTTATTGCTGTTTTCAACCGCTGTTTTAAATGCTTTAAAGAATGGCAATGCTGTTTGCTTATAAGACTTAATAAACGAAGCACCCCAGAATCCTTTTGATTTATATAATTCACGGTAATAGTTTTTCTTTTCTCCCTCTGCGATATCGTATTCAATTCGCAAGTATTCTTTACTAGGAACATCTTCCACCGCTGTAATACCGCATACATATCCGCCCGGCGTAACTTTCTCAAATTCTTTTGCTTCCTCTACGTTGTTCCAATCAATGTTTCTCATAATTTTATTTCTCCTTTTCAATTTCAAAATCGTTTAATTCATAATATTCTCGAATGGTTTTATCCACCATTTTCAAATCATTGTCTATCTCCAACGGAAACATATCCATCGGAGATTTACACGTTGTAGTTCCGTCTGATTGTGTGACAAACTTATATTTTCCGTTGTCAGCCTGTGACATTAATACAATACTGAATAGCCCCTCAACCGTCAGCTGATCATCAAGCATTTTCCCGACAGTTTTTGCTTTGATTTTCCCCTCATTAGTGGTTGAGCAATGATGAAGCAAATACACAATAATATCATCCGGCAACCCACGAACTATATAATCAATCATGTTTCTAAAGTCGACTGCAATATCGGTAAATTTTCCATATCCTGTTTCCTTTGACCGCTTGAACAGTTCAAACGAAAGCAAATATTGTGAATCGTCAATCACATATTTTTTATACTTTTTTTCTTTAAGATGTGCAGCTATTACCGGATATGTAGCATTATTTACTCTGTTCAGCTTTTTCCGAAACGGTAAAGGCTTTCCGGCTACATTAAATATCAGCACTTCATCTGTGCCAAAGTTTCTAAGGCTTGTACTCTTTCCAGAGCCAGATTCACCCAAAATTAAAACCGGTATTCCCATTTATCATTTCTCCTTTTCAAATTCCAACGGACAATCAACGCCGATTCTTTGCTCATAAGTTTGCGTTATATCCTCGTAAGTTTTTACGCAAATAACACGATGAATGCTTGTATATTTCCCTTTGCAATACGGGCAATATTTACATGCCATTGCGATATTTGCAGGGTAATTGATTTCCGTTATGTATCTTGCTTTTTTATAGTGTGATACTCCATTAATATCCACATTTTCACTCCTTTACAAATCCGCATCATACAGGCGATTTAAATAGCATCTTTGAGCGATAGAGAAGTCTGCCATCATTCTGTTAAAACAATCAATTGTGTCTGACCGGCATTCCTCGCAAAGCCCATCCTCTACATCAACGCTGAATCGGTGACACTGTGCACATTCTTTTGCTTTGTCGTATTCCTCACACCCGCACACCGGGCAGACGGAATATTCAGCAAAAGCCGGAGAGCCGTGACATTCTCCCATATATTCCTTTACACGCCTTTCTTCTCCATCCTCAAATTGATGTCCGCATCTGCTGCATATATACATCATTTGACATTCCTTTCAATTACTCTTCATTTTCCTTATTCAGTATTTCTATTTTCCAATCTCCGGATTGCCAGATTGTTTTGGTTTGGTTATCTTTAAATGTGGCGTTTTCAGATATGACTACTTTTTCTTTGTTTTTCCATCCAAACGAAGGTGATGATATTATAGCTGAACCGTATACCTCGCTGATACTGGCTGAATCGCATACCCTGCTTATACTGGCTGAATCGCATACCCTGCTTATACTGGCTGAATCGCATACCCTGCTTATACTGGCTGAATCGCATACCCTGCTTA
>OJMK01000890.1_pt1 | contig 27326 bp, 27 predicted proteins | sample 1597201 | NCBI WGS metagenome assembly OJMK01 (sample SAMEA2452125, study PRJEB22498) | human gut metagenome | reverse complement strand
AAATACTATCTGTGAAGAGCAGATGTGTACATAGATTAGGAAGTTAACAAAAATGGAGGAATACATATGAGCACAGTTACTTTAGATAATAAAACGATTTTAGTCACAGGCGCAGCCGGCTTCATAGGCTCCAACCTTGTGAAACGAATTTATCAGGAGGCTCCTTCTGCTACGGTCATCGGCATCGACAACATGAATGCTTACTACGACGTGGCACTCAAAGAGTTCCGCCTGAACGAGCTGGCCAAGTATCCCACATTTACCTTTGTCAAAGGCAACATCGCCGACAAGGAGCTGATCACGGAGCTGTTCGAGAAGTACAAGCCGTCTGTGGTCGTCAACCTTGCAGCACAGGCTGGTGTGCGTTACTCCATCACCAACCCAGATGCTTATGTGGAATCTAACTTGGTCGGCTTTTTCAATATCCTTGAAGCATGCCGTCATTGCGAGAGTCTGGAGCATTTGGTTTATGCTTCTTCTTCCTCCGTCTACGGTTCCAACAAGAAGGTTCCGTACAGCACGGATGACAAGGTTGACAATCCAGTTTCACTTTATGCTGCCACTAAGAAATCTAATGAGCTGATGGCACACGCATACTCCAAACTCTACAACATTCCTTCCACTGGTCTGCGCTTCTTCACCGTGTATGGTCCTGCAGGTCGTCCGGACATGGCCTACTTCGGCTTTACCAACAAGCTGGTAAAGGGTGAAACCATTAAGATCTTCAATTATGGCAACTGCAAGCGTGACTTTACTTATGTGGATGACATCGTGGAGGGCGTTGTCCGAGTGATGAAGAAAGCACCGGACAAGAAAAATGGTGAAGACGGGCTGCCGATTCCGCCGTATGCAGTTTACAACATCGGTAATCAGAACCCGGAGAATCTGCTGGACTTCGTGCAGATTCTGAGTGAGGAGCTAGTTCGTGCAAAGGTTCTGCCGGAAGATTATGACTTCGAGGCACACAAGGAACTGGTTCCGATGCAGCCTGGTGATGTGCCTGTGACCTATGCAGATACCAGCGCACTGGAGCGTGACTTCGGATACAAGCCGAGTACAAGTCTGCGGACTGGTCTGAGGAACTTCGCTGAGTGGTACGCTGAGTTTTATAAATAAAAGAATTAGAGGAATAGAGAAATGAGAGAGTTTAAAGATTTAAAAATTGCTGTGGCTGGTACTGGTTACGTGGGTCTTTCCATTGCTACGCTGTTATCTCAGCACCACAAGGTGACTGCTGTGGATATCATCCCTGAGAAAGTGGAACTGATTAACAACAAGAAGTCTCCCATTCAGGATGAATATATTGAAAAGTATCTGGCAGAGAAAGATCTGGATCTGACTGCAACTCTGGATGCTAAGGAAGCATACAGTGATGCTGATTTTGTAGTGATAGCAGCTCCTACAAATTACGATAGCAAGAAGAATTTCTTTGATACCTCTGCAGTGGAAGCTGTCATTAAACTGGTCATCGAATACAATCCAGAAGCCGTTATGGTTATTAAGAGCACCATCCCGGTTGGTTACACTGCAAGTGTTCGTGAGAAGTTCCACTGCGACAATATCATCTTCAGCCCGGAGTTCTTGCGTGAGAGCAAGGCTCTGTATGATAACCTTTATCCTTCCCGTATCATCGTCGGAACCGACGTGGATAATGCTCGATTGGTAAAAGCAGCACACACTTTTGCAGAACTCCTGCAGGAAGGCGCAATTAAGGAGAACATTGACACTCTGTTCATGGGCTTTACTGAGGCAGAGGCAGTTAAGCTGTTTGCCAATACCTATCTGGCACTGCGTGTCAGCTACTTCAACGAACTGGATACCTATGCTGAGATGAAGGGACTGAACACTCAGCAAATCATTAACGGTGTTTGCCTGGATCCTCGTATTGGTACTCATTATAACAATCCGTCCTTTGGCTACGGTGGATACTGCCTGCCCAAGGACACCAAGCAGTTGCTGGCGAACTACGCCGATGTACCGGAAAACCTGATCGAGGCTATTGTTGAGAGCAACAGAACTCGTAAAGATTTTATTGCAGATCGGGTGCTTGAAATTGCTGGCGCTTATGAGGCAAATGACAGCTGGGATGAGAGTAAAGAAAAGGAAGTCGTGGTTGGCGTTTACCGCCTGACCATGAAGAGTAACAGTGACAACTTCCGCCAGAGTTCCATTCAGGGTGTCATGAAGCGTATCAAGGCAAAAGGCGCAACTGTCATCATTTATGAGCCGACTCTGAAAGATGGTGAGAAGTTCTTCGGTAGCGTTGTGGTTAATGATTTGGATGAGTTTAAGAAGCAGAGTCAGGCCATCATCGCAAACCGCTATGACAAGTGTCTGGATGATGTGAAAGAGAAAGTATATACGAGAGATATTTTCCAGAGAGATTAAGAAAATACGCAGAAGATGAGGGAATAAATTATGGATATTAAAAAGGAATACGAGCGTTGGCTGGCAAATGCAACCGCAGACACGGACGTTGCCGCTGAACTGAAAACGTTGGATGATGCAAAAATTGAAGATGCTTTTTACCGTGACCTCGCTTTTGGCACGGGTGGTCTACGCGGTGTGATTGGCGCAGGAACCAACCGCATGAACATCTATACCGTGGCAAAGGCTTCTCAGGGTTTGGCTGACTATTTGAAGGAGAACTTTGCAGAGCCGTCTGTGGCCATCGGCTATGACAGCCGTATCAAGAGCGATGTGTTTGCAAAGGTTGCCGCGGGTGTGTTTGCGGCAAATGGTGTCAAGGTCAACATCTGGCCCGTCTTGATGCCGGTGCCGACCGTGTCTTTTGCCACTCGTTATCTGCACACCTCTGCAGGTGTCATGGTGACGGCATCACACAATCCCAGCAAGTACAATGGCTACAAGGTCTACGGTGCTGATGGTTGCCAGATTACCACTGAGGCGGCTGCGGAGATTCTGGCCGAGATCGAGAAGCTGGACATTTTTGCAGACGTCAAAACTAGCGATTTTGAAGCAGGCGTGGCAAACGGCAGCGTCCAGTATATCCCGGATGAGGTCTACACCGCATTTGTTGAGCAGGTCAAGAGCCAGTCCGTCCTGTTTGGCGAAGAAGTCAATAAGGATGTGGCTATCGTCTATAGCCCGCTGAATGGCACCGGCCTGAAACCTGTGACTCGTACCCTGAAAGAGATGGGCTACACCAATATCACTGTGGTCAAGGAGCAGGAGCAGCCGGATGGCAACTTCTTGACCTGCCCGTATCCTAACCCGGAAATCAAGGAAGCAATGGCTCTTGGCATGGAATATGCCAAGAAGTGCAATGCTGATTTGCTGCTGGCAACTGACCCGGATTGCGACCGTGTGGGCATTGCAGTAAAGAACAAAGCAGGGGAGTATGAACTGTTGTCTGGTAACCAGACCGGTATGCTGCTGCTGGACTACATTTGCAGCCAGCGAATGAAACATGGCAAGATGCCTGCTGATCCCGTTATGGTCAAGACCATTGTCACGATGGACATGGGTGAGCAGATTGCCACTCACTACGGCCTACGCACCATCAACGTGCTGACCGGATTCAAGTTCATCGGTGAGCAGATCGGCAAACTGGAAAAGCAGGGTAAGGCTGACAGCTATGTGTTCGGCTTTGAGGAAAGCTATGGCTACCTGACCGGTTCTTACGTCCGCGATAAGGATGGCGTGGATGGTGCCTACATGATCTGTGAGATGTTCAGCTACTATGCTACCAAGGGAATCAGCCTGCTGGACAAGCTGGACGAACTGTATAAAGCCTACGGTTATTGCCTGAACACTCTGCACAGCTACGAGTTCGATGGCAGTGCTGGTTTTGCCAAGATGCAGAGCATCATGCAGGCATTCCGTGGCGATATCGAGGAGTTTGGCGGCAAGAAAGTTGTTAAACTGCTGGACTATGCACCTGGTCTGGATGGTCTGCCGAAGTCCGATGTGCTGAAGTTCCTATTGGAAGATAACTGCTCCATCGTGGTACGCCCTTCCGGTACTGAGCCAAAGCTCAAGACCTATATCTCTGTCAGTGCAGAGAATAAGGAATCTGCCGAAGCTGTGGAAGCTGAGATTCGCAAGAGTGCTGAAGAGTATTTGAAGTAAAGAATAGAGGAGAAAAAATTATGAATATTATTTTACTTTCCGGTGGTTCTGGTAAGCGTCTTTGGCCCCTTTCCAATGATGTGCGCAGTAAACAGTTCATCAAGCTGTTCAAAAATGATGACGAGTATGAGTCTATGGTGCAGCGTGTGTATCGCCAGATCACCACTGTGGATGCTGATGCAAAGATTACCATTGCAACGAGTAAATCACAGGCAAGCGCCATCAAAAACCAGCTGGGCGAGAAGGCATCTATCTGCGTAGAGCCTTGCCGTCGCGATACCTTTCCGGCCATCGCACTGGCAGCAGCTTATCTCCACGATGAGCTGGGCGTTGCTGAGAACGAAGCTGTTGTTGTCTGCCCGGTTGACCCTTATGTGGACAACACCTATTACGAAGCCGTCAAGACTCTGCAGGAGTTGGCAGAGCAGGGTGGTGCAAATCTGACGTTGATGGGCATTGAGCCGACCTATCCCAGTGAGAAGTACGGTTATATTATTCCTGAGAGCGGCGAAAACGTTAGCAAGGTCAAGGAATTCAAGGAAAAACCGGATGTGGAAACAGCTAAGAAGTATCTGGCTCAGAGTGCGCTGTGGAATGCAGGTATCTTTGCATTTAAGCTGGGCTATCTGCTGGATAAGGCACACAGTATGATCAACTTTGAAGATTACCGTGACCTGTTCAACAAGTACGATGCCCTGACTAAAATCAGTTTCGACTATGCTGTGGTTGAGAATGAGTCCAGCATTCAGGTTTTGCGTTACAGTGGCGACTGGAAAGATGTCGGCACTTGGAACATGATGGCCGAAGTTATGGCAGATAAGACCAAGGGTAAAGCCATTTTGGATGAAACTTGTAAGAACACCAATGTGGTGAACGAGCTGAACATTCCGATTCTCTGCATGGGCTGTAAGGATATGATCATTGCGGCCAGCGGCGATGGTATCTTGATTGCTGATAAAGAACGCAGCGGTTATATGAAGCCTTATGTGGAAAAAATCGAGACAGAGGCAATGTACGCTGAAAAGTCTTGGGGGACTTATACGGTCATTGATGTGCAGCCGGGTTCTATGACAGTCAAAGTTTCCATGAGAGCTGGCGAGCATATGACTTACCATATGCATAACTACCGTGAGGAAGTGTGGACGGTCGTTTCCGGTAAAGGCAAAGCAATCGTGGACGGTATGGAGCAGGTTCTGCGTACTGGCGATGTGATCACCATTGCGGCAGGTTGCAAGCACACTGTTGAGGCTATCACTGCACTGGATATGATTGAAGTTCAGCTCGGTGAGGAAATCAATGTTGCGGATAAGATTAAATTTCCGATGGAATAAAAACAGTGGGAGACAGAGTAATGGAAATCATGAAATTGATTCCGACGGGTAAAGATTATTTGTGGGGTGGTACTCGACTTCGGGAAGAATACGGAAAGAAAATAGATTTGACGCCATTAGCTGAAACTTGGGAGTGTTCGGTTCATCCGGACGGCCCAAGTTATGTGGCAAATGGTACATATAAAGGAAAAACACTGGCTGAAGTATTGAAAGCACATCCGGAATATCTTGGCGCAAAAGTTGAAAACGGTGAACTTCCGGTTTTAGTCAAGTTTATCGATGCCAAGAAAGACTTGTCTGTTCAAGTTCATCCTAATGATGAATATGCAAGAGAACACGAAGGTGATAACGGCAAGACCGAGATGTGGTATATCATTGATGCCGATGAGGGTGCACATCTGATTTACGGTTTTCAGCATGAGGTGACGGAAGAAATCCTCCGGAAAGCGGTTGAAACAGGAACGCTGGATAAGCACTTGCAAAAAGTTTCAGTCCACAAGGGAGATACCTATTTTGTTCCGGCGGGTACTGTGCATGGCATTGGTAAGGGCATCCTTGTGGCCGAGATTCAGGAAAGCTCCAATGTGACATATCGTGTTTATGATTATGATCGCGTGGACAAGAACGGTAAAAAGCGTGAATTGCATTTTGAAAAAGCTGTGCAGGTCATGAACATGAAGGTTGCACTGGATGTGAGCCAGAAACCGAGAATGGTGAAGTACTATTCTGGTTGCTCACGTGAGCTGCTTTGCCGGTGTAAATATTTTGAAACAGAAAGAATACAAGTAACGAAGGGCTTTGCATTTTCTGTCATGGATACGTCTTTTCAGGTGCTGATGTGCCTGGATGGATATGGTGAAGTACAGACGATGGATGCGGAACAGAAGCCGATACGGTTTAGTAAAGGTGAAACACTGTTTTTGCCGGCAGGCCTGGGTAGATGTTTAGTCGTTGGTGATGCAGAACTAATTAAGGTTCGGTGCTGAAAAGTAAAAATGAGGAGCTTATGAAAAGATTGGTATTTTTGACGGCTAGACTTCCATTTCCGGCTAGTTCTGGGCGTAAAAATGTAATGTACAATTATTGTAAAATTTTACATGAAACATATGGTTATGATATTACAGTTGTTTCGTATTTAGAGGAAGGAGATAACTCGAATGCAAAGCCTGATTTTATCAGCAATGTAATAGTGCTACCAAATGTTTCGGCAAAGAAAAAAATAAAAAATCTCATGGTGAAAACATTTTTTCAAAGAAAATGGCCGATGCAGGTTTCTCTGTTTTGGGATCCTTTAAATGCAGTTCGCATCAAGAAAGTTTTGGATGAGATTAAGCCGGATGTTGTAATTGCAGATATGGTACGCATGACTGAATATGCGCAAGAATATCAGGGTTATAAGATTGCTGATTTGGATGATATGTTGTCAATTCGCTATGAACGTCAATTGGCGCAAAATATGGCATCAATTAATCCTTATGGAGCATATTTATATTCTTTACCTAAAAACATACAGAAAATTCTCTCCTCAAGCGGAATGAAAACTGCCATACTAAAATCCGAAGTATCATTATTGAAAAGATATGAAAGAAATATTGCAAAGAGTTATAACAAGACGGTATTTGTGGCAGATCGAGAGGCAAAAATCCTTAATAATGAGTTGAATTTTGATCGAGCAGTCGCAGTTCCACTAGGTGTTGATGTTGAGTATTATGGAGAGTTCTTTAATAAACAGGAAAAGAGTCAGCATACAATCGCTTTTTTAGGTGCAATGAGTGTTGCGCATAATGAAGCAGGTGCAATTCACTTTATACGAGATATTTTCCCGTTAATACAAAAGAAAGTATCAGATGCCAAATTTATCGTTGTTGGTGGAGGAATAACAGATCAGCTTAAGAAAACTGCAAAAGGAAATGATTCAATTGTCTTTACTGGAAGGGTAGAGGATGTAAGAACTGAAGTTGGAAAGTGCCAGGTATTCGTATGCCCCCTTACGTTTGGAAGTGGCATAAAGACCAAAAATCTCGAAGCAATGGCAATGGGAATTCCAGTAGTAACTACGACAATTGGAGCAGAAAATATCAATGCAATTGACGGTCAGGATTGGTTGGTTGCAGATGATGATCAAGCATTTGCGGATCAAGTGGTTCGTGTTATGACGGATACGTGCTTGAGTGAAAGATTAACTCGAAACGGTAATTCTTATGTGAAAGAGAACTTTACATGGAATGTAGCAAAGGAAAGAATGAAGCAGATTGTGTAAGGAGAAATAACGGTGCGAATCGGTGTTGATGGAAATCTATTGTGTGGAAAAAAAACAGGAATGGGAATTGTTGCGGCTTCAATATTAAAAAACCTAGAATTAGATGATGCCGAAATTGCTATTTTTGTTCCGGGAAATTTAGACACAGAGCTGGCTGAAATATTTAAAGAAAAAAAATTTGAAATTGTGAACTGTAGTTCGGCAAATTATTTCAAATGGGAACAACTTGTTTTGCCTAAAGCTGTAAAAAAATATAATATAGATGTTCTTTGGTGTCCATACAATACAGCACCGTTAAAGGTTTCTTGTCCTACGGTAGTAACAGTACACGATGTAATTTATATGTCCTTAAAGTTAAAAGAAGCTAGCTCACTGTATAAGAAGGCCGGATTGATTTATAGAAGAACAGTTGTTCCGCAGGCAGTAAAAAGAGCAAAAGAGATTGTAACAATATCTAACTATGCAAAGAAGGATATATGTGAGTGCTTTCCTGTAGCAAAGGATAAAATCCAAGTGGTTTATAACAGTACAGATTTTGAAGTGTGCCGTTTGAATCCAGATGAAGAACAATTTTTTTTCAAGAAACATAAAATCGAAAAGCCATATATTTTAGGATTTGGTTCTCTGGAATCAAGGAAAAATTCGATGGGGCTGATAAAAGCGTACAAAAGATTAAATCAAGAGTTAAGAGATAAATATCGATTAGTTCTGTTTGGCTTTAGAGGGTACAAAGAATCAAAAGAATATGCCTATATAAAAGAAAATGAAATTACAAATATTATTGTTTTGGAATATGTAAGTGACGAAGAAAAAAATAGTCTGTATAAAAATAGTACAATGTTTGTGTTCCCAACATTTTCTGAAGGCTTTGGAATACCGATTTTGGAAGCGTATGTAAATGGAACGCCGGTAATCACATCTAATGTGACTTCACTGCCTGAAGTAGCCGGTAATGCCGCTGTCCTTATTGATCCACATAATACAGACGAGATTTGTGTAGAAACAGAAAGATTGCTGATGAATGAGGATAAAAGAAGCGATTTGATAGATAAAGGCAAGAGGCAACTAGATAAATTTGATTGGAAAAAATCAGCAAAGGAAATGTATGGAATATTAAAAGAGGCAGGGAAAATTGAAGGGTAAAAAGTGTATTATAACGATGGTTTTCCGCTTAAAAATAGAACATCATAATTAAGTACAGGACAAAGGTGGCTTGAGGTAATATAATGAAAAAATATGCGATAAATGGATCGCCGTTGGCAAATAGAACTACAGGCATAGAAAGATATATGTTAGAGATTATAAAAAGAATCGATAAAAAAATTGATTCAGAACATATTAAATTGTATTTGTTATGCCCAGATAATACAGAAATTAAGTTGCCAAGATTGCAAAACATTGAAGTGGTGAGACTGCCATCAAAAGGTAGCAAAATTTGTATTGGAAAACTTAGAAGTTATTTAAAAAGTAATAATATATGTTATTGTTCAATGTCAGGAAATTTGTGTATACAGAAAGGTGCAATTATATGCACACATGATATACGTCCTTTAATATATAAGAAATATGATCCACTGATGTTCAGAATTAAATGTATAATTAACTTTGTGTCAAGTAAACTAAGAGCGGGAAAAATTGTAACAGTTTCTGAAACATCAAAAAAAGAGATAATGGAATATTTGAAGGTGTCACCTGAGAAGATAACTGTTATTTCAAACGGGTGGGAACACATGAAGGATATTTCAGAAGATGAGAACTTCTGGGGGAAACATCCAAATATAAAAAAAGGTGAATACTATTATTCGTTAGGTAGTCAGGCTCCCCATAAAAACTTCATATGGGTTGTTGAAAATGCAAAACGACATCCAGAGAACAAGTATGTTGTAGCAGGGAAAGTTTGGGAAAACTCATCTGATACAGTGATGAAGGAACAAAATATAATTTATTTGGGATATGTGACAGACGAAGAGAATAAGACACTGATGAAACACTGCAAGGCGTTTGTATTTCCATCAAAATATGAAGGCTTTGGAATCCCACCACTGGAAGCATTGTCATGCGGGGCAAAATTGTTTGTAGCAAATATATCATGTCTTCCAGAAATTTTTAAAGATGTCGCAGTGATGTTCGATCCGGATGATTACAGTTTTTCATTTGAACAAGACAGAAAAATTTCCGATAAGAAAATTCAAGAAGTTCTAGAAAAATATTCATGGGAGAGAGCAGCAATCCAATGGATTGATTTGTTTGAGGAGAGCTAAAATGGACAAGGATAGTAGAGCAAGATGGTTAAGAGACTGCGAGCAGTGTCAAGGAGATACTAAAAAAGTTTTAAAGATTTTAAGGGGGGGGGGTACAGCTCGCCCGCAAAGAAAACTTGACATTGATCCAAAAAGTTCAACTTCTACTATATAAAGGATTAAACAATTATTATAATCGAATTCTTCATGGTATTGAAATACCATTATGTACAGAAATTGGTGCAGGATTAAGATTAGTACATATGAATGGAATTGTAATAAATAAGGATGCTCTAATAGGAGAGAATTGTACAATTTTTCAGCAGGTTACCATTGGAGCGGTCCAAGGAAAAGCTGGAGCACCAATTATAGGAGATAATGTATATATTGGTGCTGGTGCAAAAATATTAGGCAATATAAAAGTTGGAAATAATGTTAAAATTGGAGCAAATACTGTTGTAACAAAAGATGTTCCAGACGGAGTTACAGTAGTTGGGATAAATCAGATTCTATAATAGGAGAGAATGTATATTTATGAGGATCGGAATAGATGCGCGGCTTTTTACCGGAAAAAATATGACAGGAATTGCAGTTACTCAATATGAGATAATAAAGCAGCTTGCATTAATTGACAAAAAAAATGAATACTATTTGCTTAGTAGAGAAAAAGTTCAACTTGATTTTCCGATTCCTGAAAATTGGCACGAGGTCGTAGAACCTTTTAAGCAAGGCATGGTTTGGTATAATACAAAATTAATTACCTTACTGAAAAAATATAAAATTGATATATTTTGGAATTGCAATCACATTCTTCCACTGAGAAAACCTAAGGGAGTAAAATATGTTTTGACAATTCATGATTTGGCATTATGTAAATTTAGAGGGATTGGAGAAACAAGTAATGTTGTAAAGCAAAAACTATTTGTTCGACATTCCTGTAGGATGGCAGATAAGATCGCAGTTGTATCTGAGTGTACAAAAAAGGATTTGATGCAAATCATGCAGGTTCCTGAGGACAAGATTATCGTTTGCTATAATGGTGGAGCTGAAGCGAAAAGTAGAGTTTCAGATGATACGATTAAAGTCACAAGAGAAAAATATAACATCACGGGGCGTTATATTTTTTACTTAGGAACTTTGGAACCACGGAAAAATATTTTGACAGCGGTTAAAGCATTTGATGTGTTGCGAAAATGTGAAAATATTCAATTTGTTATTTCAGGTGGAAAAGGCTGGAAATATCAGCCCGTGTTGGATCAAATCAATAGATCTAATTATAAAGAAGATATTATTTTGACAGGATATGTAACCCCAGAAGAGAAAAGCGCACTATACTCTGATGCAATACTATTTGTATTTCCATCAATATATGAGGGATTTGGAATTCCTATTTTAGAAGCTTTTAGCTATGGAACCCCCGTTATAACTGCAAATAATTCATCATTGGCTGAAGTTGGAGGAAAGGCGGCTTTTTACATCCAGGATGCTTTAGATGCAAATGAATTAGCAACACTAATGAATAAGGTGTTGCATTTGGATGTTTCTGAGAGAGAAAAACTTAAAAAGAGCGAACAACGGCAAACCCAAAAGTTTAGCTGGAAAGCATCAGCATGCACAATGCTACATATTTTTGAGCAAACAATGAAACAATGAAACAAGCTAAATTAGATGTAAGGAAAATCAGGAAAATGAAAAAGCCACAAACTTTATTAGTACTAATGCCAGAGATCGTTTGGGGAGGAGCAGAAAGACAATTTCGGTATCTGATAAATAATATCAAAGTAGATAAAATTGCTGTAGTGTGTCCACATTCATATGCAAAACAAACGAACTCATATGCAACAAACGAAATAAATAATAAAAACGCTGAAATAGTTGAGTCAAGACATCCTGTTCATAGCAAAATTAATGTGATTATATACTATTTGTGTGAAATAAGAAAATTATTAAAAGAGTATAATATATCCACAGCAATTGTATATGAAGCATATGGATGTTATTTGATTCCATATTTGAAGCAAAAGGGTGTTAAAGTAATTTATTCTGAAAGAAATTCTGGTGAAGGAATTGTTCAGAGTAAGATGCTGAAACTATTTGTTGGGAAATCTGATGTAATAACAACAAATTCGTTAGCAGCACGGGAACTGTTAAGAAAATATTATAAGCAGAAAATTTTCCTGGTAAAAAACGGAATTGAAACAGAATCAATTAAACTTAAGCCAGATATAGAAAATGCTAATACAATTTTAGTGCCAGCAAGAATATCGAAAGTAAAAAATCAAATGATAATGCTTCGATTTCTTAAAAAAGATACGGACTTTAAGGGAACCGTTATTTTTGCTGGAAAAACAGAAGATGCAGATTATATGGACGAGTTGTGCAAATATGTTGAACAAGAAAGAATGCATGACAGAGTTGATTTTATAGGATTTACATCCGAGATGGAATTGTTGTATCAAAAAGCAGATTTGGTTGTTTTGCCCTCGTTTGTTGAGGGAATGTCTAATATTATATTGGAATGCTTTGCTAGAAAAATTCCAATCTTAGTAAGTAATATTGAAATGAACACATTCACTGATAATTTGAAAAAATGGTCCTTTGATCCCCAAGTACCAGATGAATTGGTTGAACTGTTTAGTAAGTGGGTAAATTTAGATTTAAAAGAAAAGAAATGTATATTAGAAGAAAATAGAAATTATGTGTTAAATGAGCATTCGTTGAAAAAAATGACAGAAACGTATGCTGATATTATAGAGGAGATTGGCTAAAAATGAAAACTTTGTTGTTTGACTTGTTGAATGCGCAGCCAATAGGAAGTTCTAAGTTTCATGGTGGCGGAGAATATATTAAACGTGTGTTTGATAGGCTTGTTCAGGAATATTCGAAGATAATTAGAATTATTGCTTTTTATGATCATGATAAATTTTTGGATGAATGGCTTATAAAACTAATGGAGGATTATAGGATCGAAACTGTTAATGTTAAGTCGATTTATGAGCTTCCAAACGTTTTCAGTAATAACGAAATAGATTTGTTTTATACAGGGCTTCCATACGAATATCGGACGGAAATATTGCCAAAAGGAGTGTATAAAGTTGCAACCTTTCATGGAATGAGAGCTGTAGAATGTCCACATGATGAATATGAGTATAAATATACAGATTCGATGAAAGTTAAAATGAAAGAACAAGTACGGACATTCCTTAAAAATACGAAGTGGGGATATGCAAAAAATAAAGAGCAGGGCATAGCGAATTATAAAGAATGTATTGCGGCATTTGATAAAATTGTCTGTGTGTCAAATCATACAAAATATTCATTACTGAACTATTTTCCAGAGTTGTCGGAAGATCAAGTGGAAGTGCGTTATTCACCACTTAAGAATAGTACATCAAGAAGTATAAGAAGGAGTTGTAGAAAACAGGAAGATGAAAAGTATATTTTGCTCTTAGGGGGAAATAGATGGATAAAAAATAGTTATAGAGGATTAAGGGCATTGGATGATTTATATTCGAGAGGTCATCTTCAGAATATAAAGACAGTTGTAGTCGGAAATTTGTCAAAGACAATTAAATCTGAATTAGTGAATAACGAAAAATATATCTTTAAAGGCTATGTAAATGACGATGAACTTGAATCTCTTTATAGAGATTGCGAACTTTTTTTATATCCTACTTTGAATGAAGGATTTGGATATCCACCACTAGAAGCAATGGTTTATGGAAGAACCTGCATTGTCTCTGGTATTTGTTCTTTACCTGAAATTTGTAGAGATGCGGTTTATTATGTTAATCCAACAGATATTGGCGAAATTCAAAATAGAATCCTTTGGGCGTTGTCGATTCCTATAAATACTGAGTATGTTGTTTTACAGAGCCAAAGGATTCAAGAAAAGCAAGAAAGCGATTTAAGAATGCTTTGTCAATTAATTATAAAGAATCTATAATGTGAAATGGATACTTCTTGAATATCAGAGTTCTATATGTACTATTGGCATATGAAAAACAATGGAGTGAGAAGTTTAGGACAGATAAAATGTTAATGGATTGAATTGAAGTTCTACATTAGGGGTTGAGCTGACTCGGGGCTATCTTGCTTTTTGGTTACAGATACGACTTAAGTCATTGCTAGAAATGATAGTCGCTTATGGTATTTGGTAGGTATTATATGATTTGCTGCAAGTCCTCTTGATAAGTGAAGCACTCTAATTGGTTAAGTGTGATTCCACTGTGTTATAAGAATACTGCGGAGAGTGAGTTAATAGGGAGGTAAGCATAGGATGATCTCAACTCTTGGTGTAATATTATTGATAATATATTTGATTTTATTTGTTGTTGCAATTGCATGTAAAAGAGTACAAACATTTAAACTAGATGTATTAATCGGGTGTATATCGGTATCTTTATTTGTAAATGTTGGAAATTTTTTTCTCAATTTTTCATTTACAGAAGTTGGATGTATTGTGTGTATAGTAACAAGCATCATTGCTTGGCTTGTAAATAGGGTAAAACATATTTATGTTGAAAAGAAGTGTGCTTACTGGTTTACTTTTATGATTTGTGTAATGCTAGTGGGACTGCTTCATTTACGCTTATCTAATAATATGCCAGATGTTCTTTCTATGGATATAAATATGGATCAAGCATATTACGGAATGCAATATGCGAAGAAGGCAAGTTTGTCAGTATATAATTGGATAGCATTTCGTGATTTAATTCTGTTTTCTGTAGTGTTGTTAATGTATAAAAAAGAGCTATCAGACACCAAAATAGTCAATAGTTTATTAGAAAGTGTACGAAAAGCATTTTATGTGTTTTTTATACTGGCATCGATAGAATTTATTTTAAATAATATTGTCTCTCCAACGCTTGTTCGGGATTTTGTTATTTCAATTGTGGGCACAATGGACAAAGCAAAAACCTATTATCCAGAGGCTCGCTTTGGATATTATGGAATAACTGTATTTTTCGCTGAACAGAGTTATGTTAGTGTTCTTTTAATATACTACACGATTGTTTGGAAAAATGGAATTAATAACAACAAAGATTTGATTTTTTATATTTTGAGTATTGCTGTATTATTCATGAGTGGTTGTTCTACTGGTGTCTTGCTTATACCGTTCGCTCTTATAGTGTTTTTTAAGGAAGCTATAAAACAAAAGAAACGGACGATAGTAAATTTGTTTGAACAGTTTTTTATTGTTGCTGTTGTATTTACGGGAGTGTATCTGATCGTTGCAAATCCAATATATTTTGCCGAGTACTTAAATTCAACAATTATGAAAGTAGGAGCATTGTTGAATGGAGGGACATATACCAATAACGCTGTTCTTGCTTCAGGAGCAACTAGAAATTATGCAAATGGTATTGCAATGAATGCATTTTTGCAGTCACCGTTTTTGGGAGTAGGAATTGGTGGGACAAGAGGATACGGAGTTTTTTCAGGTTTACTGGCAACATTTGGATTACTAGGGATAGGAGCATTTGTAGGATATTTGAATAGTATTATTGGCATGACAATTAGAAAGAAGATTGCACTTGCTTTACTACTATTTGTGTATTTGTCTGTAGCATTCTCAGTCTGGTATGTATACATGTTAGCTTTTATTCCACTATATTTAGTCTTCCAGGACTCTGACAGACTTAAAAATGTAAATTTAATAGGAGAAGATAATGTCAAGAGCTAAAGATCTGTTAAAAAACACGGGGATATTAATGATAGCAAGAATTTCCACACAATTAGTGAGCTTTTTGCTATTGCCATTATATACAAAGCTTCTTTCAACAGCAGAATACGGCGAAATAGATATTTATACATCTTTAACGATGATTGTAATCCCATTTTTGACATTACAGCTTGAAATGGGATTATTTAGATTTTTTATTACTGAAACCTCTGAAGATAATAGAAAAAGAATTATTTCTACGGCATTTACAGTAATTGCAGCGGTTATGGCATTAGCAACAATTATTTTTTGTGGATTGAATATTTTATTTTCAATACGATATGCCAAATACATTTACTGGTTCTATCTTTCCATGACGGTATCAACTGTTTTGTTGCAAGTGTGTCGGGCCTATGGCAATAATAAAGCATATGGATTTGCTTCGTTTTTAAGTTCTGCCTTGGCAGTTTGTTTAAACGTCTTTTTTATTGCAGGTCTGGGCTGGAAAGTTGAAGCAATTCTTTTATCCTCTACAATTGCACAAGTAGTAAGTGCAATTTATATTGTATTCCGGACAAAAGTGTTTTCGTACTTTAGTCCCAAATGCTATGATAAGCATGTCGCCTTAAAACTGTTGAAGTACTCTGTTCCATTGGTGTTTAATCAAATTTCCAGTTGGGCGATCAATTATTCAGATAGATTGATTATTCTTCAATTTTGGGGAACAAGCTCAAACGGAATATATTCATTGTCAAACAAATTTTCAAATATTACAAATACATTTTTTAATGTGTTTAATGTTGCATGGACAGAAAATGTAGTTAGATGCATGGATGACAATGACAGTCAAAACTATATAAATTCCATGTTCATGATTATTTTTAATGTGTATTTGGCATTGATAACTGGAATTATAAATTTGTTGCCATTTTTCTGGGGATTTATGGTTAATGCGAATTATGGAAGTGCGTATGGACATGTTCCGATACTATTGCTAGCAATGTTTTTCTCAGGAATGGCGGCAACGATAGGAAGTGTATACATAGCTTATAGTAAAACCCGAGAGGTCAGTATAACAACCATTATGGCTGGAATATGTAATATAGCGATACATTTCATCTTGTTACATAAATTCGGACTGTATGCAGCTTCTATTTCAACACTGGTTTCCTTTGGAATGCTATTTTTCTACAGATATGCGTTTGTCAAAAAATTTTTCTTGCTAGAAATTGAATGGAAAAAAGCAATTCCTCAGATGATGATATTTGTTGTTGCCTGGGTAGCATATCTTTGGAAAATAGCCGGTTTTATAATAGCTGGGCTTGTGCTAAATTTGGCTTTCATATTTTATGTTTTTCTAAAGAATAAAGCGTTACTTTTGAAAATGATGAGGAGAGAGTAAAAAATGTTGAATAGATTAAGAGCCAAAATAAAAGAAGAGTATTTTAAATGGGGGGGGGATAAAACTCGAACCAGGATTAAATCATATAGATGGAGGGATTGTCAGAAAAAGCAAAAGTGCAGTAGTTTCTATAGGAAATTGTTTTTCGATAAGAAAATATGCAATATTGAATGTTTCAGAAAATGGAATATTGATGATAGGACGAAATGTTTTTATCAATTATGGTACCAAAATCAATGTTAGAGATTCTGTAAACATCGGGGACAACTGCATTATAGGGCAAGATGTGTTGATATATGATCACGATCATGACTATAAATCGGAAAATCGAAGAGATAACTTTGTGAATGCGCCCGTCAGCATTGGAAAGAATGTATGGATCGGTTCTGACGTGATTATCTTAAAGGGGACATCGATAGGGGATAATGCTGTTATTGCTGCAGGAAGTATAGTTAAAGGGGAAGTTCCGGCGAATACATTATATTATAGAAAGCTTGGAGAATCACAAATGAAAGATATCTCAGATTGTTAATGAGTATCTGTTGAGAGGAATAATTATGAAGAATGAGAAAAAATCCAGGAATTCAAATATAGAAATGCTTCGCATTTTATGCATGGCATTTATCATAATGGGGCATTTTATTGAACAAACAGGTGCGGTAACACAGTCATCAAGCATGGTGATATCTGTTTTGTTGGGAAGTGGTCTGAGGATTGCTGTTAATATATTTGTTCTTATCGGAACATGGTTTATGATAGATAGAAAATTTAATGCAGCAAGAATTTTAAAGCTATATGGCAATATCTGGTTTTACACGGTGGCAGTTTCTTTGATGCTTCTTGTATTCTATAAAGTATCATTGACCAACCTTGTGAGAAATTTTTTTCCGTTTGTAGGCGGTGCATTATGGTATGGATCGGCTTATATCGCACTTATGCTTCTTGCGCCGCTTTTGAATTGTATCCTGAAAATTGATAAAGATAAACTGCAGATATCACTGGTTGCTCTTTTTCTTCTTGTGTGTGTTGAAACTATGATTCGTCCAATGATTGATGATTGGATGAGTTGGATTTTATGGTTTTCATATTTGTATATTTGCGTTGGTTATTATAAAAAATATATTTATGAGAATAGTGTATATGGGGGGGGGACTGACAATAGGGGTGAGTATCTATATTTGCATGTGTAGTCTCTTAATTATCTGCAAATTAAATGATCATATTCCAGATGCTGTTGGAAATTTGATACATAGATATTTGCACGAACTGTTTGTTGTGCCCAATATTATGGTGGCTGTATGTGTTTTTCTGTTTTTTATTCAGCATAAGCAGCCATTGTTAAAAAATGAAAAGATAGGAAAGACTGTTAATTATATTGCAAAATCAACATTTTCAGTTTATGTGTTTCACCAGGTTCCGGGATTTTATGATTTTCTCTGGACGTCAGTTTTGAAAAGCAATTTGTGGATAAATACGTGCTGGTATCCAATAGGCTTGGTGATGATTGTTATAATCCTATTTTCTTTCGTGAATATTATAGATTCTTGGATTAGAATACCGCTGGAAAGAAAATGGGTTAAAAGTAGTTTGTTTTCTAGGATTGAAACCTTTTTGAATAAAACATACGAGCCATTTGCTTGAGGCGGTTACTCATGATAATGGTGACGGAATAGGTTACGATGCGATTGAAAATGTTAGCACATTTAATGACTTATTTATATTGAAACAAGAAGGAAAAATCAGATAAACAACACAAATGTTTCCTGATAATATAAAAAATTTATAGGAGGCTACTAGAAATGGCAACACAACGAAAAACGAATTTTGAAGCGTTACGATGTATTTGTGCTGTGATGATTGTTGCGGGGCATATAACTGGAGAAACCGATATTTTTAGGGGGGGGGTAGCACATAGGTTATTCTTGGCATTGATGTCATCGGGGGCTAGGATCGCTGTCAGTACATTTATAATGATTGGTGCATGGTTTTTGGTTGACTCCCACTTTAAATTTGAAAGAATTGTTCGAATATGGCTTGAAACTGCATTTTATGCAGTTTCGCTTAGTTTAATTTCGAAGTTCTTCTTGAGATTAAACGTCAGCACCAGCGATTTAGTTAAAGCTGCACTACCTTTTTGTGGTCATGTGCTTTGGTTCCCATGTGTTTATATGGGAATGCTGATTTGTTCGCCATTTTTGAATCAAATTATTTGTTTATGCGCAAAAAGATGGCTTCAATATATTTTACTGGTGAATTTGTTTCTGCTATCTTTTATCCCGACAATCGTTCCAGGAAATAGCGGCCTGTTTTTTAATGAATTTAATTGGTTCTTATTTATATACATATTTATTGGATATTATAAAAGATATGGAATCAATATTGTGGAGAAAAAAGTAGTTTATTTGTCGTTGAGTATTGGACTATACTGCTTTTTGGCTTCTTTATGGGTGATATTCTCAATTTATAAAAATAAAATTGGGTATTTGAATCGTATGGAATCCTATTATATTCATGATTTAGAAACTCTACCTGCTTTTTTGTGTTCAGTAGGATTATTTGTTTGGTTTAAAAACATAAAAATACAATATAATCGTTGGATTAACATGTGTGCATCTTCCACATTTGCAGTCTATATTATTCATCAAGTACCTATATTCTACGAATATCTATGGAATGATTTATTTGCGTTCGAAAGATTTGCAAGCGAGAAATATTTTTTTGCTTATTTTATTTTAGCGGTTGCTATGATATTTATAGTTTGTGTTATTGTTGATCAGATCCGTTTGAAACTTGAGCAAATGCTATTATCGGGGAATTATATAAAAGCTATTATAAATAGAGTAGATGAATATATCAATACACTAGAAAAAAACTAGGTAATGTAATTTATATCCAATGAAAGGAGAGGGCCATGAAAAAACGAAGTAGAAGCATTGATGTATTACGTGGAATGATGATGACGTTTGTTGTGATAGCTCATTTTAATCGAGAATATCTACATGATATCATTTTTCTTTTTCATATGCCTCTATTTTTGGTTTTGTCAGGTTTGTTATTAAATCAGACTAAATTAGTAGCAGAAAAGTCTTATTTGATAGGCAAGACGAAGTCTTTACTATTACCATATATGATTTACTTGACGATAGATACGTTTTTTATTCAAAGGCAATGGTCAATAGAAAGCTTGGTAGAAGTTATATGGGGCGGCAGGGCAATAGGGGGTGTTTATTGGTATATAACATGTTATCTCTTTACTATTTTTATATTTGCCATCCTTTTGAGAAAATTCCCCGATAGAATGGTAAAAGGCCTGATTTTAGTGGGGGGGGGTATAGCGGTAATCGAGTCGCATCTTGTGGATAAAGTTCATTTGCTACAGTCACCTGGTATACCGTGGAACTTGGACGTGTCTTTAATGGCACTTGTCTATGTTGGAATTGGGTTCTTTTATAAGGATAAGATTAAAGAACTACTGGAATCTGAGTCGAAGAAATATGATTTGGTAGCAGGAATTGTTGTCGTTGTTTTGCTTATATTCTGCTGGTTTATTTATAGCGATGACGGTAATAGACTCTACTATTTTGATATGAAGCCAGTGTACTACAAAGAACTTATATCGGCTATAGTGATTCCATGCGCATTCGGTATTGTGCTTGTCAGACTGGTGCATTGGATGGAAAAGGAAAAGTGGCTAAATCTGTTGAATCATTTGTTGATTCTTTGTGGTCGGGCAACTATTCCAATTATGTTTATGCATATCCCATTGAATCACTGGAAAGAAAGCCTAGGGTATGGAAGAACTGTGTATGTGGTAATTGGTATTGGCATCCCTATAGTATTTACATTGATTTTCAATAAGTATAAAGCCATAAGAAAACTGTTCGGATTGCCCAAATTGTGATATACTGGGGGAGCGATAGCTCTCCCTACGCTGCTCGACTAATATCACACACCTCTCCGTGGTGAGCAGCAGGCAACGATCTTATGATCGGCGAAGATGTGATGAACTATTTAACGAGGATCATACGATGATTAAATCAGGAAGACATGTATGTGAGCGATGCCATCAAGAATATGAATGGCAGGCAAGGCGGCTAGAAAATAGGGAAACTGTACGTGGATTTTTAAGTGACACCGGAAACATAAATATTGTCACTGCTGATATTATAAATGGAAAGTATGTTGTTGTTGGAAGATGTCCGCACTGTGGACACCATTCGTTGAAGAATTTGTATGAGTGTGAGCAGTGAAATAAAAGGAAAGAGGTTATCACGATGCCCAGAACGAAAGGCAGTAAGAATCGTCCCAAAACCAATAACGACTACGCAACCCAAATAACGGAAAAACACGAACAGATCACAACCTTAACTACCGAAATCGAATCCATCCAGAAAGCAATCGAGGAGCAGAAGAATACACTGAAAGAGAAGAAGTCTGCTTTGAAGAAGGCCGAAAAAGAAGTGGCATCTCTGGAAGCAAAGAAGGCAAAGGCAGATGCTAAGGCCGCTGAAGAAGCTAAGAAGGCTGAAGCCGAGAGTGTACTGAAGAAGCTGCTGGCAAGTGGCATGAGTGCAGATGAGATTCTGGAAAAGCTGAAATAACAAGAACCCAAGAAAAATAAATGCCGTGTGGACAAACTGAACTCCAGTAAACGGTAGAATACGAGTACCTTTTTATTCACTTCAAGTTATGCCATAATCATACTCAACAAAATAACATAGTCAAAAAAGTTTAGTACTTAACTTTTTTAACTGGCTATGATTCAGAGGAGGAATATTATGGCTACGCAAACCAGCCTTGTAGCTCAGCAGGTGAGGATCAGACAATGGGCAGAACAGATCCGGAATTGTCAGAACCGTCCCAAAGGGATGGATGTTGAAACCTGGTGTACCCAAAATAATCTTACAAAAGCCAACTATTATTACCGTCTCCGGCGTGTCAGGCAGATATGCCTGGATCAGATGCAGGACACAGAAACCACTGCTTTTGTGGAACTGCCCGCACCTGCACCAGATCCAAAGAAAACAGATACTCCAAAAGAATCCGGTACATGCATTTCGGCAGGAACTCTGCCAATGATCCGTATTAAAAATACCAGGGGACTGTCAGCTGAGATATTTTCCGGTACTTCACCGGAAATGCTCTGCCATCTCATAAAGGCTTTTACCCATGCGGAATGATGCAGATGCTTCCGGATTTAAAAAGGTGTATCTGGCGATGGGATTTACGGATCTCCGTCGTGGGATCGATGGACTGGCAACGATCGTACGCTTTCAGTTTAAGCTTGATCCTTACGACAAAAATACACTGTTTCTTTTCTGTGGAAGAAGATGTGACCGGATCAAAGCACTGCTCTGGGAAGGCGATGGTTTTCTCCTTATGTACAAGAGACTCGATAATGGTGCATTCCGGTGGCCCCGTTCGGCAGATGAGGCAATGGCGATCACAGACGACCAGTACCGTATGCTGATGCAGGGGCTGGAGATCGTTGCACGCCATCCGATCTCTGAGCTGAAAGAGACACCCCGCATTATGTAGCCTGTGCAAAATGCCGAAAATAAAAAAGTACCAAAACTGTAAAAATGATGTGTATCAACCGGATGAAAAAGGTTATCCACAAACAGTCTTTTCTCATTCCATTTGTTATCGTGTGAATAGAAAAACTGTTGTGGATAATACATCTGAAAAGCTGTAAAACAACGGCTTTCCAGATGTATTATCCACCATCATTATGACGAAAGCCCATATCTGAAGGATTGGCGGAAATACAAAAATTCTGTTATAATCGGAATCAGTATAAAGACAGGAGTTCCGGTTATGACGATCAAGTACACAAAAGAACAACGGAATAAGTTTGATAAGGATCTGCTGATAGAGCTTTTTCTTGGGATGCAGGGACAGATGGAAGAATTGTCCAGGCAAACGCAGGCCTTAAATGACAGGATGCAGCTGATGATGGAACAGATGGTCCTTTTCCAGAAGAACCGTTTTGGCAGATCCAGCGAAAAAATGGCGGATTCTGAACAGATACGTTTCATGGAAGTAGACGGGACTATCGTATTCTTTAATGAAGCAGAGGCAGTCTGCGACCTGGATGCACCGGAACCTGAGGACCTGGAATTGAAAGCACCCAAAAAGAAAAAACAGCCAGGGAAAAAAGCGGCTGATATAGCAGGGCTGACAGTAAAACGTATTGATCACTATCTGAAAGAGGAAGAACTGACGGCTGAGTTTGGTGAAAACGGATGGAAACAGCTTCCGGATGCCATTTCCCGATGTTATCAGTTCATTCCGGCCAGTGTCGTGATAGAGGAACATCATATCGGCGTTTATTCCAGTAAACTGGATGAACACATGATAAAGGCACCCCATCCCAGAAATCTGCTTCATGGAAGCCTTGTATCCCCGTCCCTTGCTGCGGCAGTCATAAATGGTAAGTATGTAAATGCGGTACCTCTCTACCGTCTTGAAAAAGAATTCGAAAGGTACGGGCTTGCCATTACCAGACAGAACATGGCGAACTGGATGATCCGTCTTGGGGAAGAATATCTGGGAACCATGTATGATTATCTGCATAAACTTCTGTATGATTATCATGTGATACAGGCAGATGAGACTCCTGTACTTGTAAATAAGGACGGGCGTCCTGCTGGCAGCCAGAGTTACATGTGGGTGTACCGGTCCGGCTTTATGTACCGGGATCGTCAGATCATCCTTTATGAATACCAGAAAACGCGTAATGCATCCCATCCCCGGGAATTCCTGAGGGATTACACCGGGATCTGTGTTACGGATGGGTACCAGGTATATCATACATTGGAAAAGGAGCGTGAAAATCTGAAGATTGCAGGCTGCTGGGTTCACTGCAGGCGCAGGTTTAACGATGCACTGGAAGTGATACCCAAAGCACACCGAAAGGAATCAATCCTGCATCTGATCATGAAACAGATACAGGCCATTTACCGGGAAGAGGGAAAACTGTCTGATTTTTCTACGGAAGACAGGCTCATGCAGCGTCAGCTTGTGGTAAAACCACTGGTGGATGCTTTCTTTGTGTACCTGAAACAGAATGAACCTAAGATTCCAAAGAACGGTAAAATACGGGAAGCATTTACATATGCACTGAACCAGGAAAGCTACCTGAAAGTTTTTCTGGAAGATGGGGATGTTCCAATAGACAACAATGCCAGCGAACGTGCGATCCGTGGATTCTGTATAGGGAAGAAAAACTGGGAGATGATCGATACGGTCAATGGAGCCAATAGTTCAGCGATCATCTACAGTATCGCAGAAACTGCAAAGGCGAATAACCTGAAACCTTTCGATTATTTCGAATATCTGCTTACGGAGATTCCCAAACATGTAGATGACAAAAACATAGATTTTCTTGCAGAACTTCTGCCATGGTCAGATATGTTGCCCGAAAACATTAGAAAGCCGCAAAAAGCCAGCGGAAAATAAACAGACCGCAAAAGCGGTCTGCTATTTGTCAAGGTGCTCGTATTCTACCGTTTACGAAGGACGCCTCCCAGAGTAACGAATAAACAGGCGAATAAGACGGGCGGAAAACCGCCTGCTCTTGACATGCCATTCAACAACTGTTATATATAAAACAAGGGTGAGAAGCCTGATTTTCAGGCTTGCCACCCTTGCATATCATAGAAGAATCTTATTTACAGACTTTTTCTCACAGTCTCACTTTTGATACCACTACATGGAGGTAAGTCTATGAGTTCAGAAACATCTATGTTGTACCCGGGGTCTGACCCCATAAAGAAAAAATAAACATTTCTAAAGAATGTATAAACAAAACAAGGTGAATAATCTGGAGTGTGACACAAAATGAATTTATCTAAAATACACCACATCGCAATCATCGTATCTGACTACGAAGCAGCTAAGGATTTTTATGGGGTCATTGGGTCATTGGGTCATGGGGTCATGGGGTCATTGGGGTCAGCCCCCCTTACGATTTTCTTAAATTCCCCGACAAAGTTTGAAAAATATTATCATTTATGATATGATTCATGAAAAATAAACACGGGGAAAAGTATATGAAGTATAATCTCGAAATGAATAAAATGGATTATCAAAAAGAAAAAGAAAACCGGAAGAAGCGATTGGAAGCGTATGCGGAAGAAATCCAAAAAAGCACGCTGAAAAAATCAGCAGAAGTGATAGAACAACTAGTGAAAGAAAGACACCGTCAGGGAATGACGCAGCAGGATTTGTCGGATCTTACAGGTATTTTGCCGCCCAATCTGGCACGTCTGGAAAGTGGAACAAGAGTACCGACGCTGGTTGTGTTAGAAAAATACGCATCAGCCCTTGGGATGCATATAGAAATTAAGATTTGTGAAGGAACGGAAGAGTAAAAGAGAGGCGAAAGTTTCTCTTTTACAATAAATATTATAGATGATAATGTGATAAAAAATAGAAAGAGGGGTTCGACTTATTTTACTTGACTTTGCAGACTATCTGATTTATTATACTCGTAAAGAAGTAACTTACGAGTTACTAACTCACGAGTATAATTATTGGAGGTGAGCAGATGAGTCAATTCTATTGCCGTGAGGATGAGCTGCGGAAACTGAATAAACGGTATGCAGGTGATAAGTTTGAGTGCATTGTCATCTACGGCAGACGGCGTGTTGGTAAAACGGCACTGATCAACGAGTTCTGCAAAGATAAGCCTACCATTTTCTTTTCTGCATTGAACACGACAGGAAAGGAAAATCTGGAAGCTCTCTCAAAGTCGATTATGAGTTTTGAGCGGCCGGATATGGAGTCTGCACCGGAGTTCAGGTCCTATGATGCAGCTTTGGATGAGCTGACAGCACTTTCAAAGGAAAAGAGGATTGTCTTTGTCATTGATGAGTATCCTTATCTTGCAAAAGCAAAACCAGCTATTTCAGCGATGCTGCAGCACATCATCGACCACAAATGGACAGAGTCCAAGATGTACCTGATTCTTTGCGGCTCCTCTATGAGCTTCATGGAGAGTCAGGTGCTTGGAAAGGAAAGTCCGTTGTATGGCAGACGTACTGGCCAGTTTAAGATTGAGCCGCTAGACTATAAAGAAACCGCTGTGTTCCACCCAAATCTGTCTGCAGAAGACAATTCCCTGATTTATGGGATCACGGGAGGAGTTCCCCACTATATCAATAAGTTGGATGTGCGAGATAGTGTGGATGAAGCTCTGTTGGATAATTTCTTTGACCGCTCCAGCTATCTGTATGAGGAACCGGGGAACTTACTGAAGCAGGAACTCCGGGAGCCGGCCATTTATAATGCAATCATTAAAGCGATTGCAGAAGGTGCTTCCCGAATGAACGATATCAAGATGAAGGTCGGCGAGGAAAACTCGGTCGTATCGAAGTACCTGAAAACGCTGATCGACCTTGGCATTGCGAAGAAAGAAACACCGATTACAGAAAAACCGGGTAAGAAAACCATCTATCTGCTGGCTGATAACTTCTTCCGTTTCTGGTATCGGTTTGTGCCAATCAATATGAGTGCCATTGACTCTGGCAGAATTGCAAAGACCTATCCACACGCTGTAAAGCAGTATCTTCCTGATTACATGGGTCTAATTTATGAGAAGATGTGTCAGGATTACCTGCTCTATTATTCGGATAGCCTTCCTATTGAGCTGAGTGAAATCGGCCAGTGGTGGGGGACAGACCCGAAGAAGAAAAAGCAGATACAGATTGATATCGTCGGAACTCCTGTTGAGGGCAAAGACTATATCATCGGTTCATGCAAATACCGGAATGAGAAAATCGGTGTGGATGAACTCGATTTGATTCGGGATTATGCCTCAGTTTTTGGAAAGGGCAACAACTATCACTACTATATCTTCTCGAAAGGCGGATTCACAGATGGACTTCTTCAGGCACAAGAGCGAGGTGAAGTTCGGCTGATAACGCTGGAAGACCTTTACAAGTAAAAATTCTAATCAACCCTGCTGGTGAAAGCTGGCAGGGTATTTTTAGTTTGCGCGCCATGGGCGCGCTCTAACGGGTGAAAGTCCCGAACACGCCTAGGCGACAAGGAAGTGTATAGCTGAACAGCAAGGGTGTCTATCGTAAGGTAGAATCTGAAGGAAGCTGTAAGCAAACTCTTGGTCTGACGGACAGAAATCACATATGAGGCTAGGTTCCGCTTGGTAAGTCTGCTAAATAAGACAAAGCCGTAAAGTTGCCGTTTGTAGGAACCGAGTAAATGTGGCGGATATATGAGAGGAAAGAGCGTGCACCTTAAGCGTGGAGGTCTCACAGAGGTTTCATTAGCCTAGTAACAACGAACTGTGAGAAGTCAGCCGAGCCCATAGTAG
>OJMK01000848.1_pt1 | contig 28329 bp, 19 predicted proteins | sample 1597201 | NCBI WGS metagenome assembly OJMK01 (sample SAMEA2452125, study PRJEB22498) | human gut metagenome | reverse complement strand
GGGGAAGTTGGCTTGTCGGGAGAGATTCGTGCCGTGAGTCGTATCGAACAACGAATACTGGAGGCTGAAAAACTCGGATTCCAACAAATATTTGTTCCGGCGGGAAATAAGAAAGCGCTGACAAAAGTTCCTGCACATATAAAAGTGAGATTTGTTTCTCGGGTGGGAGATATTTGCCGGGAGTTATTTAGCTAAATCGTTTATCCATATTGTATTTTGTAAACTGACTATTTTGTAAGTTACAAAATAATCAGTTATATTTGTTCTAGAATAAAACGAATAAATATGGAAACGCCTTTTGTTTTTGGGAAAATAGCTACGGATCAAAATTTCACGGATCGACGAGTGGAAACAGAACGTTTATTGCAGAATTTCAGAAGTTTGACAAATACGATTATTATTTCTCCTCGTCGTTGGGGAAAATCATCGTTAGTAACGCATGTTGCCAAACAACTCCTAGCGTCTGAAGGAGATGTGAAATTATGCATGATTGACCTTTTTAACGTGAGGGAAGAAGAGGAGTTTTATACATTATTGGCGAAAGAGGTTTTAACATCTGTATCTTCCAAGTGGGAAGAAATAGCGATGAATGCCAAAAACTTCCTTGCCCGCTTGATCCCCCGGATTTCTTTTACGGCTGATGTGGAGAGTGAGCTGTCTTTTGGGATTGGGTTGGAGGAATTGAAACGTAATCCGGATGATATTCTGGATTTGGCAGAGGCTTTGGCTGTATCTAAAAATATTCGTTTAATTATTTGTATTGATGAATTTCAGAACGTGGCTAATTTCGGGGATTCTTTGGCGTTTCAAAAGAAGTTGAGGGCCCATTGGCAGCGACATACTCACGTTGCTTATTGCTTGTTTGGTAGCAAGCGGCACATGTTGATGGATGTATTTGCGAATGTTTCAATGCCCTTTTATAAGTTTGGAGACTTAATGTTTCTTCAAAAAATAGAAACGGAAGAATGGGTTCCGTTTATTCGACAAAAATTCCAAACGACTAATAAGGTTATTGAACGAGATGAAATTCAGTTATTGGTGGAATTGGTAGACAGGCACCCGTATTATGTGCAGCAATTGGCTCAACAGGTGTGGCTTAGGACAGAAAAGTTAGTAGTGCCATCTGTTGTTAAGGAAGCGTATAATGGGTTGATTGACCAGTTGAGCCTACTTTTTCTGAATAGCATGGAAACGTTTAGTAATGCCCAGCTCGGTTTTTTGAAGGCATTAATAGCGGGAGAAAAGCAATTAAGTTCAAAACAAACATTACAGGCTTATCGGATTGGAACCTCCGGAAATGTGGTTAGAATAAAGCAAGCTCTTATGGAACGGGAGGTGATTGATGTGAGAGGAAATGAAATTACGTTTCAAGATCCCTTGTTCGAGGCGTGGTTGAAACGGGATTGGTTTAAGTGAAAATAATAGAACTGATTATTTTGTAACTTACAAAATAATCAGTTCTATTGAATTTTGTTTCTTGGTTGGAATATTTTATATTTGTCAAGAATCCAAGTTAAGGAGTGAATGGATATTTCAGAAGATAAATTTATTCAGCAAATTAATACCAAAGAAGTAGGAGCGTTTCGGGTTTTATTCGAACACTTCTACAATTATCTTGTGTTGTATGCCATGAAACGTGTCCGCCAGCGGGAAGTTGCAGAGGATGTGGTGCAGGAGGTATTCGTGGCAATCTGGGAAAGTCCGAAGGAATACAATTCTTTTCGTGGATTCAAGGCATTTTTGTATGATGCTATTCAGAACAGGTGTTTAGATTATTTAAAGCATAAAGCGGTAGAAAATCGGTATCTTGCTTACCAGCTAGCCAATCATGATGATGAACGGGAACGGGAATATAATTTGATGCGGGAGGAGGTTTACCGGGAGTTGTATTTGTCCGTTCGGGAGTTGCCTGATCGTTGTCGGGAGGTGTTCGAATTGCATCTGAAGGGTAAAAAGAATGAGGAGATTGCCGAATTATTATCTCTTTCCGTAGAAACGGTTAAAACTCATAAAAAGAATGCTGTTCGTTTCTTGAAAGAGCGGATGGGGAATTTATTTACCTTATTGGTTATGTTCCGAGTACTCTGATTTTAGCCTACTTCTCGTTTAGGTTATAAATTTTTCTTGAAAAAAGTTGTATTCTACTTACCCCTTTTCGGGGTGCTTGTCGTATGTGGTGCAAAATTGGAGAACGGATATGGAAATCTTTAATGAGAAAATAGTTCGAATGATTCGGCTTTATTTGTCTGGTGCCATTTCTGAAGAGGAACGACAGGAACTGGAACGCTGGATAAAGGAAAGCGAGAGGAACCTTCGTTTTTTTGAAGAAATGAAGGAAGAGGGACGGTTTGCGGAGGAGTTTCCTGAGTTTTGCCGGATTGATATGGAAAAGGGATGGAGACGTTTTGAACAACAAATTTTGCCGAATCGATGGAGTTTATGGAAGCAAGTGTTGAGATATGCGGCGGTGATAGCCGTACCGGTAGCAATAGGACTTTCCGTCTGGTTGTTGAATCAGGGAGAGAAAAAGGGGAGTCCTGTGGTCTGCGAGGCGATTGAACCGGGGCAGGTTAAGGCTATGCTAGTACTTCCGGGAGGGACAACGCTAGCATTGAAAGATATGAAACAGAAAGAAATTGAGGTTGGTGAAGGGTTGAAAGCGACACAAACAAGTGCAGGTTTAGTGTATGATACTGGTATTGACGAAAAAGAGGAAAAACTGCAATATAGTATGTTGAAGATTCCCCGGGGAGGAGAGTTTAATCTGACCTTATCCGACGGAACGAACATCATATTGAATTCTGCGACAAATCTGAAGTATCCGGTGAGATTTGGAAGGGAAGAGCGTAGAGTTTATTTGGAGGGTGAAGCTTATTTTGAAGTGAAGAAAGATAGTACTCGTCCTTTTTGTGTGGAAATAGAAGGAATGCAGGTACAGGTTTATGGGACATCATTTAATGTGAATGCACGTAAAGGAGAAGATGTACAAACCGTTTTGGTAGAGGGAGAAGTGGGTATTAAATTGCCGAATTCACAGAAAGAGTACATGTTGAGTCCTGGAAAGTTGGCCCACTTTGATCGGGGAACCGGAAAAGTTCAGATTAAAAGTGTGAATGTACAACAATATGTGGCTTGGACAAAGGGTATTTTCACGTTTGAAGAGGAGAGCTTGGAACAGATTATGAATACGCTTTCATTGTGGTATGATGTGGATGTGTTTTACCAAACAGAAAGTGTTAAACAACTTCATTTTTCCGGACACTTGGGACGTTATAAGGAAATCCAAGATATCCTAGGAGCAATTACGGAAGCTACGGGAGTAAAATTTACGATAAAGGAAAGGATAATTATTGTTACTAAATAAAAAACGGAAGGCGTTGGAAGCACCTTCCGCTAGTTTAATCTCCGATAGACTTTATCGTGTGAGTCTATTGGTAAATAATCTAACTATCAATTACAAAAGTATGGAAAAAAATCGAATTTGCCTTCGATCTTATTTGGGTTGTTGGCGTAAATTTTGGAAAATTATGAGAATGTGTCTCGTTTTACTGTCTTGTTTCACGTTTTCTCTTTCAGCGAGTACTTATGCTCAGCAGGAACGAGTTAGTTTGAATATGAAAGAGGTTACTGTGAAAATGTTGCTGGATGAGATTCAGCGACAGACAGATTTGCATTTTATTTTTAATACCGAACAAACGAATAGCTTGGGAAAGGTGTCTGTTGAGGCGAGGGATGAGACCGTGGAAGCTGTACTAGTGCGTCTTTTTGAGGGGACGGATTTAACGTATAGTTTTCGAGGGAATATTATCGTGGTGAAGCGTCGGGTTGATGTCGTAGGACAACAGGAGATGTTGAAAGTTACAGGGAAAGTTGTAGACGAGAAAAAACAGGTCTTGCCAGGTGTAACAGTAAAATTAGAAGGAACAACTGTCGGGACGGCAACTAATACAATGGGGGTCTTTTCGCTAATGTTACCAGTTAGAGAGGGCTTTCTGGAATTCTCTTTTGTAGGTTTTAAGAGTAAGAAAGTTCGGTTTACAGAGAAAAGTGATACACTCCATGTCGTGTTGGTGGAAGATTTGAAAGAAATTGAAGAAGTGGTTGTTACCGGTTATCAAGTGATTCGAGAGAAAGCGATGGCAGGAGCTTATGCGAAGGTGAAATCGGAAGATTTGATCATGACGGGAAATGAGACCATCGAGTCTATGTTGCAGGGAAAAATTCCGGGTATGGTGGTGACTCACACGAGCGGTTTGACGGGAACACGGCAGAAAGTGAGAGTGAGAGGAACGTCCACGTTAGTGGGTAATGCTGATCCGGTATGGGTGGTTGACGGTATCATTCAGGAGGATAATTTGCCGTTTGAGGCCGAGTCATTAGCGGCTATCAGTGACGATAACCTTGATATGATGAAAGATTTTATCGGGGGAGCAGTTTCGTGGTTGAATCCGAATGACATTGATGATATTACCGTGTTGAAGGATGCTTCGGCAACGGCAATTTATGGAGTGAAGGCTGCAAACGGGGTGATTTTGATCACGACAAAGAAAGGAGAACGCGGTCGTATGTCAGTAAATTATTCCGGGAATTTTTCTATGAGCCAAAGGTTAAATTATAACCGGATGGAAATTATGAATTCAAAAGACCGGATTGCCCTTTCCCGTGAGGCTTTTGAGCGGGGAGCGCAGGTGGGCGATGAGAATATCGGTTATGTCGGATTGGCATTGGCTTATTCTCGACGTGAAATTAGCCTGGAAGAGTTTCAGAATGGAGTGAAAAAGTTAGAAACCGTGAATACGGATTGGTTTGATATTTTGTATAGAACACCTTTTTCTCAATCGCACTCGTTGAGTTTTTCCGGGGGTAATGAGAACGCAACTTACCGGGCTTCTTTCGGGTATCGGAACCAACAGAATACAGCGAAAGGTAACGAGCAGGAGACTTACACGGGTAATTTGAACATGACGTCTATTTTTTGGAAACGATTGACGCTGACGGCTTCGTTGTCTGGTACCCACACGGAGACAAAGGCTTTTGCTTCAGGAGTAGACCCTTACAATTATGCTATTACCACGAGCCGGACTATTCCTTGTTATGATGAGGGTAAATTGTATTATTATGAAAAAGGTACGGCTAATTATAATATATTGAATGAATTGGATAATTCGGGAAACAGGAATACTGCGAAGAGTAAACCTGAATTTGAATGCCCGTTGGAGGGTTTACGAAGATTTAACGATTTCGGCGACAATCGGGGGAATGTCAAGTTCTTCTTTTGCAGAAACGTGGTTCTCGGAACGATCCCATAATATTACCGGGATACGGGGGTATGAATACGGGCAATATTCCGTGTTGGATAATGCATACAAGGTGTCGAAACTGCCTTATGGCGGTATGCTGACTGTTTCAGAGAGTCGGAATTTTAATTACACGGCAAGAATACAAGCGGAGTTCGTGAAAGTGTGGAATGCAGTGCATGCCGTGAACTTGATGGCCGGTTTTGAGACCCGTAGCAATCAATATGAGGGATATTCACAAACGAACTGGGGGTATATGCCCGACCGTGGAAAGAGTTTTACAAATGTACCTTTGCATTATGGTTCTAATTCCGAGGAAAACAAGCTATATGCGCGGACAATCCCGACAGTTACGGACCGTTTGTCTAATTATATCTCTTACTACATATCGGGAGGGTACATGTATGATAATCGTTATTCTATTAATTTTTCAGTACGGGGGGATGCTTCCAATCGTTTTGGCGGATCCACGAAGTTCCAAACAGTTTGGTCCGGAGGTTTGCGTTGGAACGTGACAGACGAACATTGGATGAAAAATCAGAATATTGTGAGTAATTTGTCTTTCTCGGGTACTTTCGGTTACCAGGGAAATGTTGCCGAGAATGTTAGCCCGGATTTTATAGCTAAAATAGGAGCGGTAGATTCCAAGACAGGGGAATGGCGAATGACGTGGAGTCAGCTTCCTAATCCTGATCTGAAACCGGAAAAAACGTTGTCGGTGAATCTAGGGATTAATTTTGCTTTTTTTGAAAATAAGTTAGGCGGGACATTTAACTGGTATTATAAAAAGACGACCGATGTGATCACTACGGCAAAAATTCCTTACGAGAACGGGACGACAAGTATGGCAATAAATGATGGTGACGTGAAGAATAAGGGATGGGATCTTTCTTTTAGTATCGTTCCGGTTCGGACGAAGAATTTTATGTGGAGTTTTGGGACAAGTTTTTCAGGGAATGACAACACGGTAAATTCGAAACTTGAGTCAACAAAAGATTGGAAAGTCGCTTCAGATGGGACATTGAATAAAAAAGGGTATCCTGTCGGGAGTTTCTGGGCTTTCCGTTTCACTGGATTAGATCCGAATCATGGTGGTCCCACGTTTGATTTTTCACGGGCAGACACGAGGCAGGCAGCAGAGGACGCTACCGAATATATGAAGTATATGGGAACTCTTGAACCAACTTTCACTGTGGGAATTAACATGGTTTTCCGATGGAAACGTTTTTCTTTCCCATTGAATTTCTACGTAAGCAGGGGTAATTACACGTTTTTATCCTCTCCTTACAGCTATGGCTTCCGGATGATGAGCGAGTACCAGAATGCCTCGACTCAATTAAAAAAACGTTGGCGGGAGCCAGGAGACGAGGCTCATACGAATATTCCCTCTATCCCGGTTGGCGAGAATTGTCGTCCACTTCGTCCATTTGGGAATAGTACGACGCTTTACCCGCTGGAAGCTTGGGCGAAATCGGATGCGCGGGTGGTGAATGCGTGGTATATTCGTTTTAATGATTTCAAATTTTCTTATAGTTTGCCGGATGAGTGGATCAAGGGGTTTGCAAAGAATGTGACTGTTTCTTTCACGGCAACTAATCCTTTGCAGATTAAGAGTAAGGATTTCAAGGGACGTGATCCGGAAGTTGCATTGGGAGAACAACCTCGATCTCAAAATTTCTCGCTGGGAGTTAACCTGAGTTTCTAATTTTAATAAAAGATACATGATGAAAATAAGAAATATATATTTGCTAATGCCTGTCTTTTGTTTGATAGGGTGTAGTGATTTTCTGGAAGAATCCAGCCAAGATGAGGTTAGGCCCGCCATGGTGTCGGATTTAGAGCAAATTTTGTTAGGAGATGGTTACCGGGATGGTCATAATTTCTTTTATATGTCGGAGATTTTCACGGATAATCAAAAATCTGTAGAACCTTTGTCGAATGTTGAGGATGAATATGAACAGAAGAAATGGAGATTTTTATGGGATGCGAAGATGTTTGACGATGATGGAGGTGGTTATAATGGCGAATGTTGGGAAATTCCTTATAAAGGTATTTTAGGATGTAATCTGGTTTTGGAGTATTTGGATGATATGAAGGGAGAGGACTATATCCGGGAGAGTTTACGGGGAGAGGCCTTGATATTACGTTCTTGGTATTATTTCCACTTGGTGAATTTTTTCGGGATTGCATATAATCAAGGGAATCCGGCAACAGATTTGGGTGTTCCTTTGAAATTGGATCCCACGGTGACAGGTCAGTTTTTTACTAGAAACACAGTGGAAGAGGTTTATTTGCAGATAGAGCGGGATCTTTTACATGGGATTAGGTTGTTGTCGGAGAATAAGTATGACCGTAATTTTTTTAGGATAAATCATCTCGCTGCGAAAGCAATATTGTCGCGGGTATATCTGTACATGGAAAATTGGGATAAAGCGTTGGCTTATGCGGATTCTGTTTTGATGGAAAAGTCTAACTTATTAGACTTGAATGATGGAGGACGGGTATATCACACCTCTTCAACCCCGGATGAGATTATTTGGGCTCGGGAGTATAATTCTGGATACGAGGTGAGTTTTCAACCTCGGTTATCTCCCCCGTTTATTGCATCAGATGATTTGGTAGGAATATATACGGATAATGTTGATCTTCGGCAAAAGATCTATTTGTATTATGATGGTTCCATCACAAGAGGATATGCTGGTGTGAATAAAGGATATTATGATTATGCGGCGATACAGGGAATCCGCACGGCGGAATTGTATTTGAATCGAGCAGAAGTCTATTCTCGGAAATATCTGGCGGGAGGTCAGGACGAATTTAGAGTGAAGGCTTTGGCTGATTTGAATGAATTGAGAAAATATCGTATTAATAAAAGTAAGTATATTGAGGTAAACTTGACCGATGGTCAGGAATTGCTGGATTTCTGTTTGTTGGAACGTCGTCGGGAGTTATGCGGGGAAACATGTCATCGTTGGTGTGACGTGCGTCGCCTTGGTGTGACGGTTACTCATCTTTTGTATGATAGTAGTATCGAGTATCAGCAGGATATGGGGCATTATGTTTTGCCTATTCCCAAGTTGATCACAGAACAAAATCCTGCCTTGGAACAAAATCAGTAGATTAATTTTAAAATGAAATCGTATGAAAACAAAGAATATATTATGGATATTAATTGTTGGATTCATTGGATGGATCGGGTGTAATGATGATAATAAAACGTTGACTCCTTCGGGAGTTGAGGAATACGAGCTGGTGATTCCTCAAGGGAATCATGAATACGATGCGCGTATCGTGGATTGGTTTGATCGGACAGGCGTGTATATCCTTTATAAGTTCGATCCGGTTGATGTTTATCTTAAAGTACAAGCGAGCTGGCAAGAGATGTATCTGGACACGATAAGGACTGTAAATTATTATGAGATGAAAGAGGGTGATTTCGTGAAAGATAGCGTTGCGAATCTTGCCGGGGTAGAGTATAAATTAGGGGCGACAAAAAATTCAAGTACTTCATGGCAAGAGGTGTCTTTGGATGGCAAGACGTTGTTGGTCGTGAACTATAAAACCCAGTACGAGGGTACTTTCTCGGTGGAAAAAGCCGACGAGGCGTATGTTGACAAGCAACTGGATTTGCTGGAACAGCTTTTTTTGAATTTTTATCCTGATTCGCTATTGCGTTCCGTGATGCCGTTGAAAATTATCTTGGGTCAAGGTCTGAAAACGGTTTCTGGAAATCAACAGACGTTGTTGAATAAATCCTATCTACTTTCATTCAATAATTTCATCTTCAGTCATGGGGATGAGACTGCCGGGACAATGACGGACGCGAGTAAAAAGACGTTGAAAAATGATTTGAATAAATGGTTCCTTCAGACTTATGACAAGATGAAAGATCGTTTTTCTTATGATGATTTTTATGATGTTTCCGATTATTATTGGGCAGGAGTTTCGGCTTCATCCCGGCCCGTTGATAGCATGAGTTATCGTTTGGGATTTGTAAAACGCCCGTATGCAACGTCTCAGCTTTCTTTGATACAGGATGATGATCTTAAAAATTATGTCAATATGATTTTTGATTATACTTATGAAACTTTGGTTGCTACTCCGGTGAATGGAAATTATAATGCAAATGATCTCACAGGGATACTTCACCCGTTAAAAGACCGGAATGGTTTGATTCGGAGAAAGTATGACATTCTAATTAACGAGTTTAAACGACAGGGGGTAGATATAGAAACTATTGGAAGTTATTTGGGTAAATAAAAATTAGATATTGAATATATAGAGACACCGCTCTTATCCTGGTGCGGGATGGGGATGGTGTCTCTTTTATGGAACATGAAATAAGGTGTCGTTGTTTTGATACCTGGCTATAATTATGAATAAAATCGTATGTATGGAAAATCCAATTGTAAAAGTAGAACATTTATATCATCGTTATACCACAACCCGGTGGGCAATCGAGGATATTGATTTTGAGATTAATGGTTCGGGGGTAGTTGGTTTACTGGGGTCAAATGGTGCGGGAAAATCAACGACAATGAATATTATTTGTGGTGTGTTAAAACAGACTCAAGGTAAGGTGTATATTGATGGAATCGATACATTGAAGGATCCCGTGGCTGCCCGAAAATATATCGGTTTTTTACCTCAAAAGCCTCCATTATACCCGGATTTAACCGTGGATGAGTATTTGCGTTTTTGCGCCGAGATACACTGGATGGCTCGGAAGAAAATCAATACCGCCATTAGCCTGGCAGAGGAACGCTGTGGGATCACGCACGTGAAAGAACGGTTGTTACGTAACCTGTCCGGGGGATACCAGCAGCGGGTGGGTATTGCCCAAGCTATTTTGCATGATCCTAAATTCGTGGTTCTTGATGAGCCTACGAATGGATTGGATCCAAACCAAATTCTGGAAGTTCGTCAATTAATTCGAAATATAGCGGAAGAGCATACGGTAATGCTTTCAACACATATATTGTCGGAAGTTCAAGCTACTTGTTCAACAATCAAAATGATTGAACATGGGCGAGTGGTATTTTCCGGTAGCGTGGAGGAGTTTGATAATTATATCAAACCGAATACGCTTTATGCCGAATTTGATGTGCCTCCGCTGCCCGATGAGTTAATGGCGCTTCCCGGTATCAAGCAGGTGGAAAGTGTGAGTGGTCGAGGTGCCCGTTTGTTGTATGACGGAGATCGGGACACGGTCAAACAAGTGATTCGTGAAAGTGTTGCCAGAGGGTGGGAAATGACAGAGATCCGGACCGAAAAGAGTTCTATGGAGGCAGTGTTTGCTAAGTTGTCAGGAAAATAATCATATTAAAAGTAAACTATTATGAGAGCAATATACAGGATAGCTCGTTTGGAGTTATCAAATCTTTTTTATTCACCTGTGGCATGGCTTTTACTTGTCCTTTTTGTGTTTATGACGGGGATGACGTTTGGTGAGATGATGGAAAGTTTATCCCGAAGACAGGAGTTGGGTAGAGGTCTGTATGCTATTTCCAAAGATATTTTCTATAATTCCAGGGGACTTTGGGGAAGCGTGAGCCAGTGGTTTTATTTGATTATGCCTTTGTTGACAATGGGGCTAATCAGCCAGGAGTTTAGTCGAGGTTCTATAAAATTATTATTCTCGGCCCCGATCACGGGACGGCATATCGTGCTGGGAAAATACTTGGGAATAATGTTGTACGGGTTGATCATGATGGCTATATTATTGGTTTTTGTCGTGATTGCCGGGAGTGTCGTGGAATCGTTTGGATGGGCAACCGTGTTCACAGGTTTATTAGGTTTGTATTTTTTGTTCGGGCTTTACGCGGCGATTGGTCTTTTCATGTCAACGTTGACCAATTATCCAATCGTGGCGGCAATCGGGATGTTGTCTTTACTGACCTTGTTGGGCTTGGTTTCCGGGATTTGGCAGGAATACTCGTTTGTACGTGAAATCACCTACTGGTTGTCTTTGGGAGGAAGGGCAAATACGTTTATCAGAGGGTTAATTTGCAGTGAGGACATCGTCTATTTTGTTATCATGAGTGGGATGTTCCTTAGTTTTGCCGTGTTAAAATTAGAACTGTTACGTGAAAGTTGTTCCCTTGCGGGGAGAATTTCCCGTTACCTGGGGATATTCATTATAACGATGTTGGTGGGATATTTGACATCTCGTCCTATGTTAAAGTGTTATTATGACACGACTTATACAAAGGAAAATTCGTTAACGAAAGCGAGTCAGGATATAGTGGCAAAACTCGATGGAAAAGTGAAATTGACAACTTACGTGAATTTGTTCGGGGAGCTTTACGGTATAACGGCGAAAAATATAAAAAGGGATATTGATCGCTACGAACGCTACATCCGGTATAAACCTGATATGGAATTGAATTACGTTTTTTATTATCATGTGGATACAACAAGCGAAAACTTTAAAAAGCGCTATCCCGGTAAAACGTTATTGGGGGCGGTAAAAGATGCGGTAAAGTTACAAGATACCCGTTCGGGACGTTACCTGACTCCAGAGGAAATAGCGAAGGTGGAAACTGAAAAAGGTATCAACTTGAGTGACGAGAGGTATGATTTTGTGACTTTGATTGAGCGAGAGAATGGACAGCGAACGTTTCTGCGTGTTTATCGTGATTTCATGAATCCTTTACCGGGAGAGACTGAAATTTCTGCTGCATTGAAACGGGTTGCTATGAGATTACCCCGGGTTGGAATCCTGTCAGATCGGGGAGCACGTTCTAGCGTGGGAGATCGTAATCGGGATTATTCTTATTCGGTGTCGGAAAAAACTTATCGTCGGGCAATGATTAATCAGGGTTTTGACGTGTTGGATGTCAGTTTAAGACGGGGATGCCGGGATTTGGATAGTTTGGATATTCTGATCGTGTCCGAACCATTGGAACCGTTTACGAGTGATGAACTGGATATTCTATACAGTTACGTGGAAAATGGTAAAAATTTACTCGTGGCGGGTAAACCGAAAACATATTCTTATCTGACGCCCTTGGTGGAACAATTAGGGTTGCAATTTGAACCCGGAATTTTGGTGCAAAAGGCTGTGACTGACTATCCCGCACATTTACTTCTTTGCACGGTTACCGATAGTGCCCGGGGGATATCTAGCCATTGGGATAATTTGTATTACGTGACACATCGGAGAAGTTCGACTCCCTCGTTAGTCATGCCGGGTGCTTTGGCTATCCAGCAAAAAACGGATAAAGGTTTTCGAATCATTCCGTTGCTGGAATCCAGAGATTCTATGGCTTGGAACGAGTTAGAGACTATTGACTTCGTGAACGATACGGCTCGTTTGAATCCCAAGGTTGGTGAACGGGCTGGAGTGAAGAGTACGATGGTGGGTTTGGAGAGAGAACAGGCGGGGCGTTTACAACGGATCATCGTATTGGGCGATGCCGATTGTTTTAGTATGGGTGAATTATCCGTTTCCCGCAGGGGGATAATCTCTGCTAATGGTGCTTTACTGATGGCGATGTTTAACTGGTTCTCTTATGAGGAATTACCCGTGAATACTTCACGTTCGTCATATGTTGATAATAAACTGAATATTGGCATGGAAACCGGAGCTTCACTTAAAGTAATATTACAGTGGATTCTTCCGGCATTACTTCTTTTGATGGGGATGTTCGTGCTGATTCGGAGGAAGGGGAAGTAAATTAAAATATGAGTGTGAGAGAACATTTCTATGTTTATAGAGAAAGTGTTAGCTTGTTCGTGTAGATTTTAGATCAGGATTGAATAATGGATGTAGGTTGGGATTTTTAGTCTCAACCTCTCTTTATGAATAAACTTGTTAAGAGAGTGAGTATCTTTTTGGACCGTGAGTTTCTTGAGTCTGATTTTTTCCTTATACTTGCATGATAAAACTTGATAAGTGAATTGGAATACCCAAATATTAATTGATTTTCAGCAAGGAAAGTTAGATTTGTTGTATCGGAATGTTTATCCGGGATTAATCTTGTATGCCATCAAGTATTTGGGGGAAGAGAGCGAGTTTTTGGCAGAGGATTGCGTACAGAATGCTATTTTCAGTGCTTGGGAAAGAAGAAATAAATTCGATTCCGTGTACACGTTTAAGGCTTTTCTTTATATGGCGATCAAAAATGACATCATTAGTATTCACCGAAAAAATTCAGCCCGGGAGCGGTATGTCCGGGAGTTGGAGGATGTATCTTGTTTTGCCAATTCAGTGATTGATCAAGAGGCTCAGACATTGTTGTATAGCGCCATCGAAGAATTGCCGGAGAAGGCGAGGATCGTTTTTGAAATGAGTTTCATGGAAGGGTTAAAGAACGTGGAAATTGCAGAAAAATTAGGTTTATCCGATAGTTCCGTGAAAAAATACAAGGCGACGGCCTTGGATTTCTTGCGTAAAAAGTTAGAACCTTCTTTGTTTCTATTCTTATTTTCAGGGTTATAGAAATTATTTTGAAAAAACTTCAATTTTTTATTGCCCCTTTTGAGGGGTGTTGCGTTATAGGGGGGATTAAAAAAATAACCGTATTATGACGTGTGGGAATGAAAAATGGTTTCGAATAGCTGGATTACTTGCCCGACAGCGGGTTGGACAGCTTTCTGAAGAAGAACTTCGGGAGTTGGAAGAATGGAGAGAAGTTTCTCCGGAAAATAAGCTGTTGTATGATCGTTGGCAAGATGGAGAATTCCTAGAGGTCGGTTTTAAGAACTACCAAAGAATTGGTCGTCGGAAAGCATTGCTGGATATGGAAAAGCGAGTGCAGCTCCAACGTAAGAAAGAGGTAAGATTACGGGTTTTACGTTGGGGAACCGTGGCGGCAGTATTTGTCGTGGCCGTGTTCGGTAGCTTATATTTGTTCGAGAGGGAAACAGAAGAACCTGTAAAGGAACAGGTTTCGATCGCTTTGATGAAATCGCAGCGTCCTGTGTTAAGGTTAGATGACGGGACTACGATGTTGTTGGATAGTTTGAAAGGGGATTTTGAAGAGGCTGGAATTTTAGTAAAGAAGACCGGAGAATCAACATTGTCTTACTCGGCAGAGAATTTACCACAGCAAGCGCAATTGGCCTATAATACGATTGAAGTCCCAAAGGGAGCCGAGTTTGACTTGATTTTGTCCGATGGTACCCGGGTTTGGTTGAATGCCGATTCTAAACTGAAATATCCGGTTACTTTTGGAAATGATAAACGAGAGGTGGAATTAGAGGGAGAGGGGTATTTTAAAGTGATGAAGGATGAGAGAAAGCCTTTCCGTGTTGTCGTGAAAAAACAGACTGTGGAAGTGTTAGGAACTGAGTTTAACGTGGATGCCTATCCGGAAGAGAAGAATACGTATACCACTTTGGTCAGTGGGAAAGTGAAGGTGGATGCCGATGGACAGACCGTGATTCTTGATCCGGGGATGCAATCCGTGGTGAATGATGAAAAGATGTACACCCGGAAAGTGAATGTGGCGGAGGTGATAAGCTGGCGAAACGGGATGTTCGTGTTGGAGAATCATACCTTGGAAGAGATTATGTCAAAACTGGCTCGTTGGTATGATTTTACGGTTTTCTATCAGAATACGTCTTTAAAGGAGGCTACGTTTAAGGGTAAAATTCCTCGTTATACCTCTTTCGAGTCGGTTTTGAATATATTGGAGAAAACGGGTGAAGTGAAGTTTAACGTGAAAAATCAAACTGTAACTGTTTATCAATAAATAAAAAAGGGGAATTTGGTCGATTCCCCCTTTGCCAAACATCTGTTGGTCGCAGATGAATGTTTAATGTAATACTTTACAAATGTATGAAAAAAAAGAGTATGACGTGTAGTCTTCTTGGGAGAAGATTGCGAAAAATTCTGTTAGTTATGACATTGAAAGTTTTTATTTTGCTTGTTGCATTTGGTTCTGTAAGTGCCATGAGTTACTCGCAAGAACAGAAAATGGATGTGGTATTCCATGACGAGATGCTTGAAGACGTGCTGGAATATTTGAAGGCGAACACGGATTATGAGTTTGTGTATCGTAGAGAAAGTTTGGGGGATTGCAAAGTACAAAGTATGGAATTGAAAGATGTAACACTGAAACAGATTTTAGATCAGGTATTACGTCAGAATGGCTTTGATTACGAGATCGTGGATCGGATCGTGATTGTTCGTAAATTAGCCCACCCCCAACAAAAAAAGGAAATAAAGATTACCGGTCGGGTGACGGATGATAAAAAGCAACCGATACCGGGAGTAACAATTATTGTGAAGGGGTTAACAGTCGGTACGGCTACGGATGCGAATGGTAAGTATATGTTGAGGCTACCGCAGGTGGAAAATCTTTCATTACTGTTTTCTTTCGTAGGAATGGAAACGAAGGAGGTGAAATACACGGGCCAGGATACGATTAACGTTGTGCTGAAAGAGACCGTGAACGAGATGGACGAGGTGACCGTGGTGAGTACTGGTTATCAGAATGTGAACCGGAAAGATATGGTGGGATCGTACACGACAGTGAAAGCTGAGGATATTATGATGCCGGCTTATGCTAATATCGATCAGATGTTACAGGGACAAGTACCGGGAATGATGGTGTTGAGTTCCAGTACTCGTGCAGGGGCTTCTCCTAAAATCCAGATTCGGGGGACTTCAACCCTGTTAGGTAACCAAGATCCAATTTGGGTGGTGGATGGAATCATTCAGGATGATCCTATCTCTATTAATGCTAGTTCTAATATGGCTGAGGACATGAGAGAGATTATTGGTAATCAGGTTTCTTGGCTGAATCCGAATGATATTGAAACAATTACTGTATTGAAAGATGCTTCTGCCACTGCTATATATGGTTCCAAGGCTTCTAATGGGGTTATTGTTATCACAACAAAGAAAGGTAAAGTGGGGCGTATGTCGATTAATTATTCCGGTAACTTTTCGGTTGCACCTCGTCCGAAGTATAAAAACTTTAACTTGATGAACTCACAGGAACGTATAGAGTTCAGTGAGGATGCTTTTGCGGATGGATTAAGGTATTTCAGAGAACCGGTAAAACAAATGTATACTTATGAGGGAGCATTGAGAATGTTTCAGGATGGGGAACTTACGTCTGATGAATTTATAAAGGTTCGTAATAATTTGGAAACGGTTAATACAGACTGGTTGGACTTGTTGACTCGAACGAGTTTCGGGCATAATCATAACGTGAGTGTAACTGGTGCATCGGAAAAAGTAAATTATGCTCTTTCGGTGGGATATAACCAGAATGATGGGCAGGAAAAGGGAAATAGTTCTGAACGTTTGACTGGTAGGGCAGCTGTTACAGTAAACTTACGTGAAAATGTTCGTATAAATTTAACAATGAATGGAACAACTGGAACGAATAAGGGATTTAATGGGGTGGATCCTTTGAATTATGCTTTGACCACAAGCCGTTCTATTGCAGCCTTTAATGAAGATGGAAGCTATTCTTATTATCGTAAGAAGCTTGATTATAAATATAATAAAGAGGCAGAGTCTATCGGTTTTAACGTGTTAAATGAATTGGAGAATACGGGTTCAGAGGTGAATACAAGTAATTTGAATTTGAATTTTGATTTTCAATGGAAGATATTGAATTGGTTAACTTATCAGTTTACTGGAGGCTATTCATATAATACTACGAACAGTCAAGCATGGCAGTTAGAACGTTCATCTGCAATTGCAGAAAGCTACCGAGGATATGATTATGGCTCGATTGATGCCGAGGATCCGTGGTTTAAAGCGGCTATTTTGCCATTCGGTGGAGTCTTGTTCAGTTCTGCAGCTACAGTGAGTTCGTATAATATTCAAAATAAGGTGTTATTTTCGAAAACTTTTAATGAGATCCATCGGTTGAATGCCATGATAGCCGTTGAAGCTCGTTCTACCAAAAATAAAAATGATCAGTATACACGTTACGGATATATCCCAGATCGAGGTAATTTAACTGTTCTTCCGACTCTTCCGAATGATTTTTCACCGGTTGGAGGAGGATCAGCACTGGATGGATACGGTATATTTGAAGAATTGTATAACGGTAAAAGTACTTTGAGTGAGCAAACGAATAATTTCTTTTCAGTCTTTGCGACATTGGCTTATTCGTTGAAAAATAAGTATGTTTTTAATTTTAACGTTCGTAATGATGCATCCAATCGTTTCGGGCAGAATACGAATAAACGTTTTGACCCGACCTATTCTTTGGGAGCCTCTTGGAGAATGAGTGGGGAACCATTCATGCAAAATCAAAGGGTTTTAACGAATGTAAATGTAAAAGCCACGTGGGGTATTCAGGGAAATGCCTTGACTAACCTCAGCCCAGACTTGATCTTAAATCAAAAGGGTGTGATGGGGATTTATAATGAGTATTACTCGGCGATTAAATCTATTCCTAACCCGAATCTGTCATGGGAGCGTACTCATTCATGGAATTTTGGTTTAGATCTACAGTTTTTTGGAAAGGTGAATGCAAATATCGATTATTATATTCGACGTTCTAATGCAATTATTAGCATGGATATTCCTTATGAGAATGGGCAGAGTACGATGTCTGTTAATGGTGGTATTATTTATAATAAAGGAATTGAATTTACAGTTTCTTTTACTCCGGTGAATACAGATAATTTTGGTATCAATATGAGTGTGAACTCTTCTAAGAATTGGAATTCCGGAGGACAGACGGATAAAAAAGTTGTTGATGTAAGTACATATCTTGTTGGAAGTAGCGTAATGATTCTGAAAAAAGGATATCCTTTAGGAAGTATATGGTCATTTGATTTTGCCGGATTGAATCCGGAAAATGGTCGCCCTACGTTTAATCGAATCATGTCGGAAGAGGAATATAACGGGGATCGGACTAGTTTTTTGGTATATTCTGGTCAGAAAGATCCTTATTTCACAGGTGGATTGAATTTAAATATTCGGTATCATTCTTTTACTTTGGGAACCACATTCTCCCTGTTATTGGGTGGAGTAACTCGATTGAAGTCTCCGTATCGTGATATGCAGAATGGAAGTTATATGCCAGACCCTGATAAGAATCTTAACAAGGATTTATTAAAACGATGGAAAAAGCCGGGTGATGAAGCCCATACTAATATTCCAGGTTTTATGATTGGGAATTCAGATAAAATGATGAAGTTGCCGACAGGCGGTAATTACGATGTTCTGCAAGCATATTCGTATTCGGATGCATTGACTGTTCCGAGATCATTTTTGCGTTGCCGGGGTATAAATTTGAGTTGGAGATTAAATAATAAGATGATTCAGAAGTTCGGGCTGAACAATCTAGCTGTTACCGCATCTGTGAATAATCTGTTTGTTATTGCCTCTAAACGTTATAATGGTTTTGATCCGGAGGCGCAAGATCGGGTAATGCCGAAAACCTATTCTTTAGGAATTAATGTTGGTTTTTAAATGGATTGAAGTATGAAAAAAATATTATTCAGTATAATTTTAGTTGTGGGATTGAGTGGATGTTCAGATTTTCTAGAACCGGATTCACCTAGCGAATATGTTCCGGAAACTGCGGATGCATTGAATGAGATGTTACTTGGTGAGGCTTATCCGAAAGCCACTACTACTGGATTGTTTAGTCTTCACGGTGCTTTAGATGATGATATTGAGATGAGTGACGTGTATATTGCACAGAGAACAACATCTGCGATAGAGAACCTTCGGCTGGTTTATTCTTGGGATCCTGAAATGTATGATTTGTACGAAAGTGGTACTAATGCCATGAAACAATGGAAAACGTATTATCAGTTTATTCTGGGTACGAATGCAGCCTTGGATTATTTAAGTGATGTTACTGGTTCTGTAGAGGATAAGGCATATGTTGCGGCTCAAGCGTATGCTTTGCGTGCATTTTTTTACTTCAACTTAGTAAATCTTTTTGGAGAACCTTACAATTATAACAAAGCTGCTGATGGAGTGCCTTTGAAACTAGCTAGTGGTTTATCCGATAATTACGAAAAACGTGCGACTGTGGGAGAAGTGTACGAGCAAATTATTAAGGATCTGAATGAGGCTGAGAAAAATTTTCTGACTTTACCGGAAGCATCACAGAATAAAGCGAGTTATCGAATTAATTTGCCTGCTGTGGAGTTACTTCATGCTCGTGTATGTTTACACATGGAGGATATGGAAGGGGCGGCTAAGTATGCTCGGAAAGTTATAGAAGACTGGGACTATAGTTTATATGACTTGAAGTCATTTATCAAGGTTGATGAGATTGTGGCCGGGGTTGATGCTTCTTATCCCAATTATGTGTCGTTAGAGAATCCGGAGACAATCTGGGCTTATGGAAGTGCTTCGGATTTTGTTTCGACAATTGGGTTGGCAGATTATATGGAGGACGGAAAAACATTGGCTTATATGGTTAATGCTTCACAAGGATTAATTGATTGTTTTGAAGAGGAAGATTTACGAAAGACATTGTATCTCGTACAAGAGTTGAGGGGTGCAGATAATGCACAACCGAAGGATCTTAAACCAGCTGAGGGCCATTATCTTCCGTGGAGTAAATGTATCATGAATTATAATAATAGCGTGAAATACAATACGGTGTTCGGTATGTCTTTGCGTTTATCCGAGGCTTATCTGATATTGGCGGAGGCTGTGTATAATACAGATGAAGAATTGGCTCTGAGAATGATTAATGAACTACGAGAAAAACGGTATGCGGAAGGGAAGAATTATGAAGTCAATTATTCCGGGGAGGAGTTATTGAATTTTATTCGGGAAGAGCGTCGTCGGGAACTCTGTTTCGAGGGTCAACGGTGGTTTGATTTACGCCGTTACGGTATGCCAAGTTTTAAACGGCGTTGGATTGAATATGGTGATTACTTGGGAAATTACGTGATTGAAAAAGAAGATGCAGCCTATACGCTACCGATTTCTTCTGATGTAATAGAACGTAATCCGGCATTGAAACAGAATAGATTGACAACAAAGAAAATATTACAATAAAACGAGGAACCATGAAATTCAAGTATATTTTTAATTTGCTTTTGCTCGTGACAGTTGTTGCCTGCAACGATGAGGATAAGTTATATCCCCGGAGTGAAGATGCTTCCAGTATTAGTCGTTTTGAGTTTCCACAAGGAAACAGTACTTGGGATCAGGATTTAGAAGAGATTGCAAATACTTTCGGGACAATTCCGATTTACACGGCTTTTGATTCTTTGGATTTGAATCAGGCATGGTCCGGAACGTACACGATAAAATATCGTGGGGAACCATTAAGTGATGATTATGCAGCGTTTTATTCGAATTTCATGAAAAGTCAGGTATTTGTCTTTTTGAAACCGGAGCTATGTAAAGGGGTGTTACCGAATTATATTTATTTAGTGGACGATCTGCGAATGACCGGAGGGTTTTCCGGGGGATTTGCTCCTTTAGCTTGTTATTGGGATGGATTGGATTATTGGGGATTTTCTTTTCGGGCAAAGGAAGAGAACCTCGCTTATATTGAATATCCTAACGGTTTAATTATTAAGCCTTATAAGCCTTACGATTTACCGAAGACATCATGGGAATATAAAGCACGGCGAACTGTTATTTTGCAAAATATTCTGGCTAAGATGGTAAATAAAGGGAAGATTGCAATTCCATCGGAATTTCAGTCAGGAGGGGATTTTGATTATTCGCAAAAATATAGTACAACTGTTAGTGCGGAGAATTATTACATGAAGTTGGGATATCCTGGAAATATGGTTCCTACTGCTTATAATTTTACGAATCCTTCGGGTACGATTGACGCTAAAACCAATTTTGCGAATTATTTGAAATTAGGTTTACGTTATACTCGGGATTCCGTGTTGATAAAGTATCCACAAGAGAAATATCCGTTAATTATCCGGTATTATGATTCAACGGTAAAATATATGAAAGATAAATATAGTTGGGATATTACTCAGATGGCAGAGTTACCAGCTATAATTGGAAAGAATGAATAATAGGTGATAAGTTATGAGATTATTGATATCAATATTATTTATTTGCGTGACGTTAAGCGTGTCTGCTCAGTTTTCCCTACAGGGAAAACTGAGGACACTACGTCCACTGACGATCAAGGTAACTGATTTAGTCGGGAAGACGATTGTCGAATACCCAGTGAAAAGCGATAAAGAATTCAAGACTAAACCCGTGAATATCCGGGAAGACTTGTATATTTTCCATATCGGTGATTACACGGAACAAATTATTCTCACAAACAACGTGGTGAGTATGAATGGTTTCCTGAATGACCAAAAACCAGAAGAGAGTACATTGGAATTCGAGGGGATTGATTTACACATGAAGTTGTTAGAGATCATGGGGCAGTGTAAAGAGCAGGTTTTCAAAAAGGAAGTATTTAAGAACTTCGTGGAGAAAGACGAGAGTCTGGAGCCTGTGATACGTGGGGCTTTGATGTATCTGAACAAGATTTATCTCGGGCACGATTACGAATCCTACAAACGAGTATTGGATTTGATCCCGGAGGATGGACGAGAGGCTCAAGTGGTGAAATACTTGGTGGATGAAGTTACAAAGCGACAGAGTATTGCTGTCGGAACTCAGGCTTACGATTTTACCTTTGTGGATGTTGATGGAAACGAGGTAAGTTTGAGTGACTTCCGGGGAAAATTCGTGTTGCTTGATTTTTCGGCATCTTGGTGTGGTGGGTGTCGGTTGGAGGCAAAAAAGTTAATCCCGATTTATGATAAACTGAAAGGGGATGATTTGGTGTTCATCAGTATATCGTTGGATAACTGGGAGAAAGATTGGCGGCGAATGGTGAAAGAGGATCAATTGCCTTGGGTTACTTTGTGGGATAGTGAGGGATTCACGAAAGGAAATAAACCCAATAAGGTTCAAACGGCTTACGGTTTCTACCAGATTCCTTTTCTTGTTTTGATTGATAAGGAGGGTAAAATTGTAGCCCGGGATCTGCGAGGTGAAAAAGTAAAAGAAGCTATCGAGAAAGCGAGAGAAGGTAAGTTATGATTTAGTGATTATAATCATTTTGTAAGTTCATTCTAATTTTCAATTCTGCATTTTCAATTTTCAATTGAAAAAGGGTTTGTATTGTATAAAAAATAAAAGACTGTAAAGATGAAAAAGTATGTTATTACTCTGATTGTAAGTGTTTTTGTTGCCATAAGTGGAGCGGTGAATGCACAATTGGTAAAACAAAAAACAAAAGTGGAAGAAAAGAATCAGGTGGATAGAGACTGGTACAATTGTTCTTTCGAGAAGGATGGAGTGTACGGAGCTTGTGTGAACGAGGCCTATGAATTCTTGAAAGGGAAAAAGGTGAAGGCCCGGCCAATTGTAGCTCTTATCGGTACGGGGATAGACACGGAGCATGAGGGATTGAAGGCTAATATCTGGAAAAATAAGAAAGAAAAAGCGGATGGAAAAGATAATGATAAGAACGGGTATGTGGATGACGTGAATGGTTGGAATTTTATTGGAGGGAAAGACGGTCAGGTGATGCCTTTCGTGATGCGTGAAGGGGAACGTGAGTTTTTACGTTTCAAGGATAAGTATGGGGATGTGGTTCGTGATGGGGATATTTATTATTCTTTTGCTACCGGGAAGAAAGAAATATTCACACCTGAGAATGCCGAAGAATTTAATTATTATCGGCAATGTGTTTATAAAGAATCTCGTTTGGCACAGGCTATGAGTACAAAATGGATGGATCATGTTTCAGCCGATTATACCCGATTATTTGACAAAGAGGTTCGGGCTAAATATCCGAACAAGGAAAAGATTACGGTTGCGGATGTGATTGAGGTTTGTGCTCCAAGCAAGGACGATACCTCAATTCGAGGGATGATATTATATGGGATTCAAATTGTTGCTAATACGAGAAGAACGGATGATTGGGAATCAATCTACAAAATTTTTGTTGCCGAGAGTCGTTTTACTGATGGACAACAAAAATATGATCGGACTTATGCGAAATATGGGAATGACGGTCGTCAGGCGATTGTTGGAGACAACTATCTCGATATAAATGATCGGGTATATGGAAATAATGTACTTTTAACGGCGGATGCCGCAATAGGAACCATGATTGCAGGGGTGATTGTCGGTCAGCGCGGGGTGGAAGGAAGAAATAACCCAATTGCCGATCAAGCGGAGATTATGACCTTGGTTGTGCAAGCTGGTGAGGGTGAACCTTATTTGAAAGATATGGCATTGGCTATTCGTTATGCCGTGGATCATGGGGCTTCCGTGATTATGCTTCCGCAACAGAATTCTTTATATCCGGAAGAACAGAAACAATGGATGAGCGAGGCCATTCGTTATGCAGAGGGAAAAGGTGCATTGGTCATTGTTCCGGTACATGAACTTTCTCGGGATTTGAATGAAAATATTTTCTTCCCCAATCGTTGGATGGATGGCGGCAAGGAGTTCACGAACCTGATGACGGTAGGAATGTCGGGTAAGGATGGAATGCCGTCTGCCAACTCGAATTTCGGGTCTAAGGAATTGGATATCTTTGCACCGGGAATGAAACTCTTTTCTACTTGTACGGGAGATACTTACCAATTCGGGAATGGAGTCCCGATGGCCGCAGCGACCGTTGCGGGTGTGGCAGCTTTAATCAAAACTTACTACCCGAAGTTGACGGGAGGACAGATTCGTGATATATTGTTGAAGACCGTTACTTCACGGAAAGGAATTGAGTTGGAGAAAAACGTGCAGAGAGAAGGAAAGAAATACGTGGATTTATATCTTTTCGATCAATTGTGTCTCTCTGCCGGAATCGTGAATGCCTTGGAAGCCGTGAAAGTTGCCGATGAATGGAGTAAATAATTGGAATATAATGAGAGTAAAGGGTAAAATTATGAAATATCCGATTCTTATTTTGTGCTTCCTTTGTATCTGGGTTTCTTCGGTGGTAGCTCAACGTTATAAATCGGAATTCCCCTACCGGTTAGTTGGGGGAAAGATGGTTGTGGATATGAACGTGAATGGAATGTTACGGTCATTTATTTTCGACACGGGAGCATCCCGGACAACTTTGACCGGGGAGTTTTGCCGGGAACTGGGATTGACAGTGACGGATTCTTTGTCCGTAACAGATGCGAATGGGAAAAAGTCTTTCTATCCTTTGGTGTTAGTTCAAAGTATCAAAACTCCTGATAATGTATTCGAATTTAGAGAGACCTCTGCCATGACGATTGCGGAACCCTCTCCTTTTGCGTGCTTTCAAGTTGATGGACTGATAGGTAGTGATCTACTTGCTAAACTTATACTGGAGATTGACGGGAAGAAAAAGATGATCACGCTTCAAACAGCGGAAAAGGAATCAATTACATCTTTTCGGACGATGCGTCCTTTTGTGACGGCAGGGATGCCGATAATCTCCCTTGTCGTGAATGGTGGGTATAACCTAACTTGTTTGTTTGACACGGGGTGCCCTAAGTTCTTCTCCTTGAAAAAGACAGATTTCAACTCTCTACAAGCTAATGCCGTCGTCGAACTTGTTGCTGAAGGATACACGACAGGAGCCATTAGCGTGGGGGGACAAGCGGCATCAGATACTGTTCATCGAGTGAAATTTCCCTTGCTGTCCGTAGGAGTGGCTAAGTTTCGGGAGGTGATTGCGGAGACAAGTACTCCTCCTTATACTTTGTTGGGGATGGAATTATTGAATTACGGGAAAGTGATTATAGATTATCCCCGGGGGCGTTTCTATTTTGATGCGTACGAGACGGAGAGCAAATATTTGAATAAAAGTCATGATGTGGGTTTTCTGGTAAAGGATGGAGATCTCGTGGTGGGAGCTGTTTGGGGAGAAATACAACGAGAGATAGAGATGGGGGATAAGGTAATTAAAATTAACGGGAAACCAGTGGGTAAATATGATTTTTGCGAGAGTATTATTAACGGGATTCCGGAATTGAAAGCAAAAAAGAAAACAAAGGTGACGGTGCTTACTCGTCAAGGAGAGAAAGTAATTGTTTATTAATTGAGAAAATAAATTAGAGTATGAAAAATATATTGTGGGTTTGTTGTTTCATGATATTATTGCCTTTGGTATCACGGGCACAGATGAAAAATACCGTATCCGAGGTAAGAGAGTATAAAGAAGTTGATGGTAAGATTATCATTACTTGTTTGGTAAATAGCGTGGAGGCTGATTTCGTGTTGGATTTGGCCGGGCAGACGGCTATTTTGCCTGAATACGTGGAAAAATTTAATATAGATACGACCGAGAAGGCGAAAATCCCGTATGATTGTTTCCAATACAAGAATATCCCGACCTTTCGTTCAGTTTCTTTGAATTCAATTTCTTTTGGGAATAACGCTTTTGCTAACGGGCTTGGTGCTTTTGTTTTAAAGGACGAACCTTATTTGCGGGAACTGGGTGTTGCCGGGATTGTGGGAGGAGCAATTTTCCAGCGGGTGGTTCTGACGATTGATTCCCAGCGTAAGAAATTGACCATGTCCCAACCTTATCGTCCCTCTTATATGAAATTAACAAACCGGGCGAATGCACAATTGCTTCAAGGGGTTGGCATGGAATGTCCGATAACTATTGATGGAGTCACCTTTTCCTGTATGTTGGATACTTGGAATAAAGGGCTTGTGGAATTGAATGCGACGGATTTTGCCCGGTTGACAGGGACTGCAGGAAAGAATGTACAGGTTTATGCCGGTTACGGTAAAACTTTGGTCATGGTTCCGGCTAAGGTTGTAGGACAATGTGATTTCGTACGGATGGCTTTTAAAGATGTTTCGATTGCTGAAAATAAATCGTTAATTCGTTCTGTGATTGGTACCGAAATATTAAAGCATGGTTTACTTTCTGTGGATTTTTTGCGTCAGACTATTTATTTCCAGCCATTTGATGAGGTTACGGTAAAAGATGATGTCATCGAGAATCATGTTACCGTGGAAAGTGGCAAGGTGAACGAGATTACCGGGGTTTATTTCCGTGAGAATATTCACGATTACCTGAAAGAGACTGATTTCACGTTTAAAGGAGATAAGCCTGTTGTGATTGATTTTTGGGCATCTTGGTGTGGCCCTTGTATGAAAATGATGCCATTTATGGAGCAGCTGGCCGCTAAGTACAAGGATAAGGTGATTTTCTTGAAAGTGAATGCAGATAAAGAAAAGGAATTGTGTAATAAGTTTGGTATAAATGCACTGCCCACGTTTATGTTTTTACCGATGGGAGGAAAGCCTATACAAGAGATTGGGGCGGAACCGGGAAAAGTGGAGAAGATCATCATGGAGCAATTACTGAAATAGTTTTCAATAAGGATTATTGATTCGGGGGGATTGTCAAAACTGATAATCTCCCTTATTTTTATAAGGGTATGATTTTCCATCTTTATAGAGATAATTAGGATTAGTCTGTTATTAAACTTGGAGATATTAGGTGAATTTCAACTTTCCCGTTTTAGGATTAACTTTACATTCTTTATCAGTCTATAAACTTTATCCACTAGATAGGGTTTTGTTTGTTGGAAAGAATGTTTTATATTTGCCCGTGATCATTTGGACGAAAGGGTTTTAATTTGGTACGGGAAGATATTTATCAAGAGTTGTATTTAGCTATTACGGAATTACCTGAAGATTGCAGGGAGATATTTTGGTTATACCTTCAAGGTAGGAATAACAAGGAAATTGCAGAAATTCTTTCTCTTCCGGAAAAAGACGTGCGAGCTTGTAAAAGGGAGGCTATTTATCGATTAAAAAGCCGCTTGGGTGGTTTATTTTTCTGGTTGCAGATCATGAGAATCGTGTGAGATGAATGAAGTCGTACTTTCATCGGTACGACTTCATTTATTTTCTAGGGTAAGTACTGATAACTTAGCTTCTCGCTGATTTCCATGTTATTTTTGATCGGTAGAATGGTGAAATTCCAGTGGTAATCCTTGTTTGTCGGGAGCTTGTATTTGGGGTAAGGTTGAGATCCCCAGGCATCGTCCCCGGCAACACCCATCATGCGGTGATCTAGGCATACTTCCACGAAATTGCGGGGGAAGATGTCGTTGATATGCGTTTGTTTAGGTTTCCGGTTTTTCGCCATGAGCGGGTCATGGGATTCATCTTTCGTGAAGTTTTGCCATTGGTACGGGCGATTGGATTCTTCCCCGTCGAAGTCTTCAATTCGGTTACGTGAAACGTTAAACTCCATGAAGTTCGAGTCGGCAATGAACAGGAGGCCTTTCCCGGTTTTATCCGTGAGTGCCAGCCAGCGGGTTTCCGTCTTGTGGCCGTTTTCTTGTGGCCGTACGTATGGAACGTATTGTTGCTCGGCCGTACTTTTGTAATGGCCGATAAGCGTTCCGTTATTCCGGTCACAATAGTTTTCCTCGGGGCCTCGTCCGAGATATTCCAGTTGATTCATGTCCGTGGGGATTCTGAAACGTACTCCGATTCGGGGAAGTTCAGGTACATCCGGTTGTGTTTCCAGATGGCAGGCCACGTGGATCATGCCTGACGGGTATAGCGTGTAAGACACGTGGTACTTGCTGTTGGTTTCTTGAAGCCTGTACGTGATGGTTAGGTTCGTGTTTGTTGCGGAAGTAGAGGTTCTGATCCCGGCAATCTTGAAATTCTTGCTTGCTTGTTTCCAGCCTTGCTGACGATTCGGCATTCCATTGCCATAATCGTTGTCCGTGGGGCCCCGCCAGAAGTTAGGTTGGAACCCGAAATCTTCGGCAATATATTGAATGCCATTGGCGCGGTAGGAAGTCACGTATCCTTTCTGTTTGTTAAACACGAAGTCGATATTCGTGCCGGATATATGGATTTCTGGTCCGTTCTCTTCCATGGTTAGTGTTTTTTCAGGGGTGGGGCGGAACACGGGTGCCGGGGTGTAATCCGGTAATCTGAATTGTTCTGAGGCCACGATGTAGCCGGCAGGAACGGCGGACGTTGCTTGTTTGGATTTCACGTAAAGGTTCAGGAAATACTCCGTTCCGGGTTTATTCTTCACGTTCCTGAGTGGAATCGTGAGCTGTTTGTTTGCCCCGGGGGCGAGATGTTGCGTGGGCAGGGTTCCGGACTGTACGGTTTCCGTGTTTGCCTGTATTG
>OJMK01000760.1_pt1 | contig 30525 bp, 35 predicted proteins | sample 1597201 | NCBI WGS metagenome assembly OJMK01 (sample SAMEA2452125, study PRJEB22498) | human gut metagenome | reverse complement strand
TAGTGATTAATGCACTTTCTCTGTACGGGATATTTCGTTCTGCCCAAAATAAGCAAAAAGAAGAAGTGTTGAGGTTTTACCAAAACGAAAACAAGGTAATGAAGTCAAATTTGGAAAGTTATAGTAAAGCCGATTCCGAAGTCAGAAGAATGCGCCATGATTACGAAAATACGGTTTTAGCTACTATAAATTTGCTTGAGCACAATAAAAGCAGTACAGTTATAGAGCATTACTCTAAACTTATAAACGACATAAAAAAGACTGACATTTTAGAAATTGGAGTAAAAAATATTTTTATTAAGGCAATTATACAACAAAAATATAGTCTCTGTAGCAATAAGGAAATAGAATTCGAGTGTAATTCTTCCGGTATCTTTAAAAACAGTGAGGATATAAAGGGTGTCGATATAATTGACATTTGTACCATAATTGCTAATCTTCTTGACAATGCTGTAGAAGCATATAACGATAAACTGGACAATTATGATATCGAAATAAATCTAGACAGCATAAATAACTCTTACAGAATTGAAATATCAAACCCCATAGAAAAATCAGTATTAGCATATAATAGTCGCCTTAAAACAAGCAAGACCGACGTCAAAAATCATGGGCTTGGTATCAAAAGCGTTAAAAGACGAGCTGAAAAGTATAACGGCAACGCTGAATTTACAGAGGAAAATAACCGTTTCGTAGCGCGAGTATGGCTTAGACCGGAAGAGTGATATCTGTCAAAAAGCCGACTCGAAAAGCTGAGGTATAAGATGCAAACTTCGCTCAGTTTTGGGTGGTATTTTTTGGCATAATATAAAATGGCGCGGCATATAATGTGTCATTATTAAAAAGGAGGAGATTATATGCCAAGTTTTAAATATGAAGGCTTTACTGAAGTGGTAATGAAATCTCAAAAATCCCCTTTGAATGGTCAAAAGAATCGCTCAAGCGGTAATTATCTTTTTACAAATGAAGCGTTTGCACCTTGTAATAAGGTAAAATGGAGTTGTCCAGAGGGAATATCTTTCAACATAATGAAAGATCACACGGCAGCCAAAGACGATGTTATTTTAAAAGGGGTATGCAATGGCGCAATTACAAAAGCACCGTCAGGAGAGGGGTTATACATATCAAATCCTACCGGAGCTACGGAGGAATTTGAAATAAAAGTTTCTAAATACGAATAACAAAAAGCGGCAAGGATCACTCCCTGCCGCTTGTTTTATTAAACTATACTTCTATATATTTCTCGTAACCAAGATAATACATTCCGTTTGTAGCACCATCAAGAACTCTTCTTAAACTTTCTGCATCATTTTGATCAATGACACCGTCACAATTAATATCTGCGGAAGCACATCTGAACAATCCGTTCATTCCAGTTTTATAATAAGGTTCAGTGCCGTCAATAAGAGCTTGGAGAATAGTATAATCATTCTCATCAATTATAGAATTATTATTAAGATCGCCACACATCATGGGCCTGTAAACATACATTGTTGAACTTTCCTGCAGAGAATCAACGGTTTTTCTTTGATCCCATTTGATGATACAGGTTTTACCGTCAGAATTACAATCGGCATATGTAACATATCCGTTTTTCAAATCTACAGAAGTTATAAATATACTGTGTGTTTGGTTATTAATTCGAACAACATCACCAACTCTTGGCTCGTACGTTCCGCTTTCTGATATAGCAGAAAGACTGCTATAATACATAATATTGAAAGAAGCAGTTTTAAATAAATCAGATGCCATTTGTAAAGCAAAACCATAGCACTGATAATATTCATTACCAGGTGTATTTACATACTGATTAGGAGGATCAGCCAAAATATGATAATTAGCTTTTAATATATTTTGTACAGTAAACTTATTACATGTTTCACTCAAATAACCTGTATGATTACAAGGGGTATCAGTAACTCCGCCGTTGTTCCAGTAACTGCCATCAGGATAAAAATGCTTTTGATCATTTATAAAGTTCCTTATATAATAATCTCTGCTTGTCTGAAACTGAGTAACAGAAGAAGGTTGAACATAACTCTTCCAACCAGCATTAACAGATACCGCCGATACACCTGCTGTTATGATTGAGCAGGCCATTAAAGCTGATAAAAATTTTTTAATAAATTTCATATTTTTATACCTTTCTTATTAATTATACAGTTTAGCTAAACTATAATTATTATAACGAATTTTATTTATATTGTCAATATATCTGCAAATATTTTTTATTGATTTTATAGACGGAAACCGTCTTATAGCTTCTTGCAAGTGTTTATGAAAGTATGGGAAACCCTGTATTTTCAATGGTTTTCCCGTTCTTGCTTGTATCTTCTCATATCTCAGCATAAGTTGGTTTTGTAAAGTTGGGCACCATTTTAGCACCACAAACAAGGCAATAAATACAAGCACAAGGCGGCGCACCATGCGCATAAAGACTATTTAGAACTGCTCTGGTTTTACACCGCTATGTTACGCAATAGAGGGTAAATAAGCCTTGCAATCAAAGGCTTTTCAGATACCAAAATCAATAGGGCAAGGTATTTATACCTTTTCCCACGAAAACACCCTTTAACTGCGTAACATTTCAAAGGCTATCATCATAATCCGTTGTTGAGTTATCCGATGTTGGATTTTCCGACATCGGAAAATCCAATGCAATTAAATAAAGATATATATAATACTGATTTAATCAAGTAAAGATATATCAATTATCCATTCCTTTCCGTTCCTTTCCCTAAATCCCTTTCAATAGAAAATATGGGCGTTTGAGAAAACAAAGGAAATACAACCCCGAGTGAAAAACACATTTCAACAAGGTAACGAGCAAAAAAGAGCATTAAAAGTTCCGTAGCAAGCATAGGAAAGGGGTACCATTTCCGTAAAATGCAAGCATTTTTTGTCGTTGATAAGTCAACCTCCTTTGCCTTATTTTCTACCTTTATAACAAATCAGTATGAGGTCTTTGACAATTTTAAGGGGAAAACCGCACCAACTTTTCTCTGTTTCATATCACGGATAGGACATTGAAAACACCAAAAATTAATTAAAACAGGTATCTGCCGTCAAATAAATAAAATCCTGTATCAATCAGCAATACGATAGCAATGATTACTAATACGGCATAGATGGTATAGGTGATAGGCTTTATATTTTTCGCTTTCAGTTTATCAACCAATGCAACCAACTTGTCCAATAGATTTAGGCTGTTGGCGACATAGACAATTAGTGCCATAAACTGACTGACTACAAACCAAATCGTCAGGAGCAGAGTTGCGGTTAGAAAGTTTTCTACTTCGCCACCCATAAGAATAACGGCATAATAAGTGGGGTCAGTAAAACAAGAGAGTGCAAACACAAAGCCGGTACTTAGGTACTTAATCCAAGCCCCATTAACAGTTTTCTTCTCCTTTTTCTCTTTTTTCTTGCTAATATCCAAAAATCTTCGTAGCACCCATATCAGAATAAAAACGGATACCGTAAACTCCAAAATTGCCCAAAATGGGCTATTGTCCCCAGGCACTATACTTTTAAGAATATCTACTGCCGTAGCACCGAAAATAGCGGAAAGTATAGCGCCGATAAAAACGCTAAATCCCGCATAGGAGAGGAAGAACAGCGTAATATTTGACTTCTTTTCCTGCCGCAGTCCCATAGACAAAAGGTAAACTGCTGTAAATGGGTCAACACCTAAAATGCCCAACCCGATTGTACTGATTATTTTGTGTATCATCATTATTCCTCTTATAGATTTTCAATTTTACTGCGGAAAGATGTTAGATATTTTTCCACCAAACGCAATATCTCTTGATGTTCCTTTTCTGTCATTTCCTCAAAGACTTTGTTTTCTGCTTGTTCAATAGGCAATATTTTTTCCCTTACAAGTGCCTCGCCTTTTGCTGTCAAATAGATTTTTAATTCTCGCCCAACACCTGCATGAAATTCAATCACTCCGTCTTGATTTAGTTTTTTTGCCGATGAATTTACGGTTTGCTTATTCAAGAGTGTGTACTTGTAAATTTCTGTCTGAGTACAGCCGTTTCCTAACACAAGAATTGCCTGCAAAATCGCATAAGCACTATCGGAAAGTCCTTGCATTAAGCAAATTTCATGATAAAGCTCATCAATCGCATTATTCAAACGGTCAAATTCTTGTAGAACGGGATGTTTTTCAAACTTCATATTTGCTCTCCTTTAAGCATGAAATCATACTTAATATTATAGTATGATTTCATACTCCTGTCAATGCCTTTCAGAAAATAAATAGCAGAGCCCAGCCGTCCTCGTCAACGGTCAAGATGAACGTCGCATAAATGCGCCTCCGTTGACAAGTGCGCCTGCCCCTGCTTGCGTGGCAACCAAGAGAGCAAAAGCAACGAGTGCTTTCGCTCTCAAACAGTATGGTTTTTCTTATATCTGCCCGTATCGCTTTATATCGCCATAGGAAATTCGGGCACCATTTGGGCACCAAGGCGGTAAAAATTCTTATTATTTCGAGTGCCACAATCTTTGGAAAAGCCTGTATTTGCAAGGCTTTTCACAGTTTAAGCCATTTTTAGAGAACAAAATCAAATACTATTTTTTATTATTTTTTTCTTAAATCAATATTCTAATATGACGAAAATAACTGTGAGGATGCTAACAATCCATTTTGCCCTAGTATTTCAATGGGATAGTTCAGCAGGGAACACCGATGTCCGCCGATAACTTCAATCATTTAGAGCAGGGCGTTTATGACGCCGATAAAAACGCCGCAGACGCGCTTAGCAAAATAGGCTCTGGAAATGACGCTTGAAGCGGAGGCGGAGGAATTAAGAGAGGAATTAAGGGGGCTAATCTAATGAACGATACTTTTTTACTCATAATAAATTCCCTTACAGCAGATACTGCGGTAAAATGCGCGCCAATCCCTGCCGAGCCCGTCGCCGACATTATACGTCGTCCCGCCCTTTGATTCCCAGCTCGTTTATGATTACATATACTCCTGTTCCCGATATGACGTCCGGAATGCCGAACGCCTCAACGTCAAGGCTTATTTCCGGAGCGCTGATTTCTTTGAGAGTTTCGTCTATGTGCTGATTCAGCTTTGCCTCCGACATATCGTCGTCTTTTTTTTCAATCTCCTGAAAAATACCTATAAGATTTTCCATATCCTTATTTTTTCTTACAGCAAAAACCGTATCCTCATCCGAGTATATTTTCAGCCTTGTTTTGATGTCCTCGATACTTTTCTTATAGCTGTATGAAGTCATATTAGAGCCTGTTTCAAGTACCCATTGAAGTATATTTTCACGTCTCTTTACAAGACTCAGTATGCCTTTGGATGAATGCACATAGTATTTTGTTCCGGTTGCTTTATAATCCTGACTTATTGCGTCCATAACAGCGTCCCACGCTGTTGTTTTTGACTTGGTAAGCTCCGGTATCTTATATTTCGTTTCAGCAACCTCGGAATATTTTATACCGAAGCGTTTGCATACGTCTATAAAAATATCGTGCACGGTTTTATTTTCGTACACGAAGGTATCCTTATTATTAGAAAGATATATACCGTTGTCATAAGCGGTTATCGGCATTTTTCGGCTGTCGGACTGCTGCTGCGACATTATGATACCGCGAAACAATTCCTTGCCCTTATAGCTGAAAATAAGGTGGTTTCCTCTTGTCACGTCGATTCCGCTTACCGCTTTATTCATTCCGCTGTTATCGTCCAAAAGAGATATACTGACAGAACGCGCCGCCGAGCCTTTCCGCCCTTTCCACTTTATACTTTCCGCAAGTCCAGAAATGTCATAGGCTCGACCGTCTTTATATAAAATCAGTGAAATATCCGGCATACCGTCCTCCTTCTAAGGTATTGTAAGCACCTGACCGGCTTTTATCAAATTCGGATTAGATCCTATAAGCTTTTTATTCGCATTATAAATCTTTGTATACAGAGAACCGTCTCCGTAAAACTTTTTAGCGATATTATATAAGCAATCTCCGGATTTAACCGTATAGGTCTTAGGTATATTTTTATTATTAACTCTCGTACTTTTGCTTTTTTCAACGGACGCTTTTTTCTTATTTTTATCCAAGTTAATCTGTCTGACTCGTGCGCTGCGGTACTCCTTAAGCGTTAAAGAATACTCATAGGTCCCGACGTCTCCGCCGCTTTCGGAATACTGAAAGCTTTCGACAGTTACATACATAACTATTCCGCATTTCGCCACGGTAAATCTAACCGGCTTTTTATTGGACATCCAACTTGAAAAAAACATCGCGTATGCGGCCGGAAACAAGGGCTTTTTAACGCTGCACCCGGGAAAGTAATGCGCGGGAAAGACGCTTGAAAAAGAAATCTGTATAGCTGAACGCTCGTTTAAAACAATAACCTCTCCAAGCCCCGCAACCGTAACGCTGCTGTTATTAGCAGTTCGTTTAACGGTCAATGTTTCGGGATTTACCGGAAGCTGCAGCTTAGTCTTGCCGCCGTCGGCTTCAAACCAAAACTGATATCCGTTAGATTTCATAGAAGGATTCCCCCTCTTCAAATATTTCCTGCTCAACAATACCCATTAGCACCGGCTTTATGTAATCGCTGAGAATTGAAACCACCTGCTCCTTGCTCATGTTACTTTGTATATTTACAGATCCTTTTCCCGTTATATCAAGGGATATTTCCTTTTTTGATACCGTTTCAGAGTTAGCGTCAAATTTCTCGGCTGAAAATGATTTTGCAGGCGGAACATATAGCGAACGTTCTGCAAAACCGTTCAGGATTTTTTCCGTCTCGTCGGTAGTATAAACCGCTTCTCCGCCTCTGAAATTTATAAGCTCCGGTCCTTCTTCTCCGACCAATGCGATACCCGGTTCAGCCGATAGCGTTCCTGTGGCATAACCTCTCTCGGCGGGCCCGTATACAGAAACGTCTCCCTTTTCTTCCGGCAGAGTGTATGTAACCTTTGAGTTATTAAAAACGGCTTGTACTTCGCTTACCAGACTATTCGCGGCTGAAACTACCGAATCTTTTTGCGCAAGTATTGCGCTTGCGTAGGCATTTACAGTGTTAATGGCGCTTGTCTTTGCGTCCTTTGATAAATCCATTTCAGCAATTTTATCTTCCGCCGTTTTGACATAATCTCCCAGCTTTTGTTCATAATCAGTAATCCATACGGCCGTGGTATCTGCAATTTCCCCTTGTTTTGAGGAAACTTCTCCTATAGTATTGGCAAGATTAGCTACTGCCTCACTGTTTCCATTTTCTATGTTATATACTATACTGTCCGCAAGCCCCGCGGCTTCTTCGCTTCCGCTTTGAACATAAGACATCAATGCGTCATAATTTTCTTGCGTAATTCCCAAGCTTTCCGCAGACTTATCAGCGAGATATGAAATATTTTCACCGTATTGATTCCAATATTCGAGCTGTGAATCCATTGCGGCCTGCGCGCTGTAAACAGTAGCATCGGCGTTTGCCTGCGCTTCGTCGAATAATCCAAACTGCCCTTGAAAGCTTTCAAGAGCGCAAATATACGCTCCGTCGTAAGCTTCTGACAATTCTAATATTTCGTCAGCCACTTCGGACATAGCGTCTCTTGCGGCGTCCTGAGGGGTTAATATGGCATTATTAGCTTCTTCGGCTGCTTGCCCTAAATTGCCATAATCGTCCGCCATATTTTCCAGATTATCAAGAAAACTATCAGCGCTCTCAGGCGTGCCCATTGTATCAAAAGCTTTGCGGGCGGTGTTTTCATATTCAATAATCTGACCTTCAGCCTTGGCAATTTTTTCTGAAAACTCTTTTTCTGCCTCATCAAGCGTAAATCCAGTAGTATTAACCGCAGATGGATCATTCATTGCTTTGAGTATTTCATTTTTGACAACGGCATATTCCTGTTCAATTTCCTTTTTTTCTTTTAAAATATCAATATAACCATTGGTAAATTCAGGACTTGTTAAAGATTCTGCGGCAGAGTTTATACGGTTTTCCTCAGCTTTTTCCGTAAGCTGGTCTATTACTGAATTAGGATCGAAACCTGTAAGTTCTCCTGTATCATAATCTACCTCTATATTACAATTAAAAGTATCATTAAGATAATCAGCGTAATCAGCCATCAAATCGAGATCAGTATTCGTAATCTGGGCCTTATCTGATAATGCGTCAAGCTGAGCCACAGCAATCATGCCACTTTGCCAACTGCCATCAATTTTAGTCATTTTATTATCGTATTCTGTAATAAAAGACTTTAGTGTTTCCTGGCTTTCCGCAAGCCTTTGCTCATAATCCGAAACAAATCCGCCGCCTTTTTCATACTGGGCGTTCAGCGTATCAAGTTCTTTGGAAAGACTTTTCGCGGCTTCTGAATTTTCTCCGTATAACTTGCAGACGTTTGCGTAAGCAGTCTCGGTACTGTCAATTTCTATCCTGCATTGCTCAAGCGTGCCGTTATAATCTTCAACAGCGTCCTCTGCCGAATTAAAATGATGTATAAGCCCGCCGATAGCCGCTCCGGCTGTTGCAACTCCTCCGATTATTAATCCTACCTTGGTTTTAGACAAAGTTAAATTAAAAGTATTAGTTACAACGTTCAAAGCTTTCACCGCAGCGGCGGCGACTGTAACCGTTCCGATAAACCCTGCTCCCGCGACAGTTATGCCGGTTATTCCCTCTACGACGACGGGGTGTTTTTCAGCAAAATCCGTCATCCATGTAAGCGCGCTTGTTCCCATATCGGCAAACGCTCCTATTGTGGGAGTCAGCGTATCGCCGATGGCTATTTTAAGATTATTGGCCGCGTTCTGCGTCATTGTAAGACGCGATTCAAGCGTGCCGTAACGCGTATTCGCTTCATTTGCAAGAGCTGTATTTTCTTCCCAGGCTTCCCCCGCAAGACTTACCGCGCCCGCAAGCCCGCTGCTGTTATTCGCAAGGGATTTTACCGCATTAGAAAGCCTGACCTCGCTTATGCCCATATTTTCAAGAATTACGGTAGCGGTTTCCCCGTTTCTTTCAACGTCGTTTAAGCCGTCTATAAAGGAATAAAGAGCGTCGACAGCACGGTGTTCAAACATGTCGGAGAACTGCTCACAGCTCACACCGGCTACGGAAGCAAAATCTTCTAAGCTGCTGTTTCCTGTTTCAACGGCAACCTGAATATCCGTCATTAGCTTAGACATAGCGGAGCCGCCCGCTTCAGCCTCGATTCCCACAGAAGACATTGCCGCGGAAAGTCCGAGAATATCAGATTCCGACATGCCCGCAAGAGTTCCGGCGGACGCCATTCTTGTTGACATTTCAACTATATCCGCTTCTGTTGTGGCGAAATTGTTGCCGAGCGCAACTATGGCGGAGCCGAGATTTTCATAATTGTCAGCCGACATATTAGTTATATTGGAAAATTTCGCAAGGGACGAAGCCGCCTGCTCCGATGACAGATTAGTAGACTCTCCGAGATTTATCATTACTTCAGTAAAGTCCGTTATATTTTCGGTGGCGATTCCAAGCTGCCCCGCTGATTCGGCAACGCCTGCAATCTCGGTAGTAGAGGACGGAATCACAAGAGACATTTCCTTTATATCGCTGCTTATTTCAGCGAGCTGTTCTTCGGTCCCGTCAACCGTCTTGTACACTCCGGTTACGGCGCTTTCAAACTCTATCGCCGCGCTTGCGGCGGAAACAAAACCGTCCTTTATTTTGTTCAGCGCGGCCACTACCCCGATAGTTGCAAAAGCGTCCTGGATAAGCTCTCCCGCATTAGCGGCTTTGTTTCCTAAAGTTTCACTCTCGCCGGAGGCCTTTTGCAACGCTTCGCCGTATTCTTTAGCCTCGCGCTCAGACTTGTTAAGCGCGTCCGCAACCTTTTGCTCCGCATTAGCGGCTTTGTTGGAAGCTGCATACATTTTTTCTTCCGCTTGCGCGGACGCTTCTGTGGCAGAAGCATTTTTCCTCGCCGCCGCCGCGGCTTCCTCCGCTTTTTTCGCCTTTTTTTCCGACTTCTGGGCAACTTTTTCAAGACTTTCAGAAGTCTTTTGCGCCTGAACTACCTCGTCGTTCATGGAATCGGTCACTTTGTCAACCGTCATTAGCTGACTTTTTAAGCTTTCATGAAATCTTTTAGCCTCTGCCGCTGCCTGTGCGTCTATATTTGCCTTATTTCTGGCTTTTTCCGCGGCCTGTTCAAGTTTGCGCGCCTGATCGGACATTGCGTCTGCTAATAATCTTGACGGCGTAACGGCCCCCGTTGAATTGCCGGAAAGCTTAGAAAGAGAAGCCGCCGCTTCGGCGGAGCTTTTGGATGTGTTTAGCAACGCAGAATCGAGCCTAACGCTTGACTTTTCCACATCAACTATCGCGTTAACTCCGGTATCGCCTAACCTGACCATAGCTGCGCTCATTTCATCTACCATTCTAAATTTAGCGGTATACTCACTCTTCAAAATCTCACTCCTCTCTTAAGCATAGCAAGAAAAATTTCAATATCAGTCCTGCAAGGGTTTTCTGATTCGCATACCTCAGACGCGATATAGAAGAGCCTGGTCCTCTTAGACATTTTTTCAAACTCCTCCATACGTAGTCCGTGACGCTGCCATAAAACATGCGCCCAATAAGAATCGCTTCCCTTGCAGGATATTAGTTTTTTGCTTCTTCAACCAGATTATTTTCGGTTTCCTTTTTAGACTGCATTAGCCCGAGAGCCGTCATAACAGTGTTGAATACCTGGTCGTACTCGCCGCGCTTTGAAAAAACCTTAAGCGGCATTTCTGTCTTATCATAGCAGCGATAAAAATCCATAAGCTCCTTATCGCAAAGATTCGGAAATACAAGAGCTTCAGCAATTATATGACGGAATGCCCTCGGCGTATCGTTTTCAGTCTGGAAAACAACCTCTCCGTTTTCTATATACGGTTTACCGTTGTTATCGAATGCGACGCTTCTCTTTCGGTAACTGTCGGTAATTTTTCTTATTCTTTCGCCTGATAATACTTTAATTTCCATTTGAATCGGCTTACCGCTTTCATCCTTAAAGCTTTCCGGAGCAGGCGCCGTAATAATCTCTTCCTTTTCCTCTCTCATAAAATAGCTTAAATTCTTTGTCATAATAAAAACCTCCATAATATTATTTTTTCGGGACAGTTTTAAGCCTTAACCGTTTCGGGCAGGAATAAAATGCGCCCCGTTAGGAGCGCTTGACATTTTATAAAATTGTGATATAATAATAGATGAAAAGGGTGTCTGCGATAAGCGGTTCATCCCAAAATGTTAGTATTAAAGAAATACCGTTACTTTGGAAGAGTGGGCGGTATTTCTTTTTTATGTAAAGAAATTATTTCTTGTTAAAAATGTCTTTTGTGACCTTATAAACAAGAGTGATAACACAAGTTAGCATTGTTACGAACTGGATAAGTTCCGATAATGTCATTGTTATCACCTCCCTTGTCAGGGAGAAACCGCCTACCGTTTTATGCAGACACCCATACGGTTATTATACCACGGGTGTCTTTTTTTGTCAATTTATGTTTAAACTATAATGTCCTTAGCATTGAATGAAATCGAATCGTCAACAACGTCCCCGCTACTGTCAAGGGATGTAAGTATAATGTCCCCCGTAAATATGCAGCCTACCGCCGTTATTGTATCCGAGCCATAATCTCTGTAATAGTCCGAGCCTTTATCGTCCATTACGCCTTGAATAGTAAACTCCGGCTCCACTCCGTCCTTTTGGTATCTCTGTACTATTTCCTTTAAAAATGGAGTAGACCGTCTCCGCGTTATCGTTCCGGTTATAGTAAAGCCTTTCCATCTTGTACTAGGGGAACGCTCCCCTAATACCTTTCCTGTATATGTCTCCGGTGTAAATTTAATCTCGCACTTTACACAGTCAAAAATTTCCTCGCCGTCTATAAATACTTTTCCTTCTGTAAGAACAATAGGTTTTTTGTTATAATCAGACACGATTTATACCTCCTTATCTTGTTTTAATAGTAAAATAAAGCTTTTCCGCGCTGTCAACAGGCTCTATCGCAACGTTAAAATAAGTACTGTCTCCCTTGCTTATTCCTCTGTCAACCGCAAAGTCGGAGCTGTAGTCAACGTTCTGTATTGCGCCGGCTTCATAAAATTGCTTCAGAATGGCTCTACCCATACCATCCATAATATCCCAGCCTGTTTCATTATTGTTATACTTATTCGGCGGGAAATTCGCTCTAATATTTTCTGCGAATGTATCTAATACCCTCAGCACTCGGTTTTTACTGTAAGATTTATCTTTCTTTTCTGTAAAAGTAATGAGACTGTTAATATCATATTCCACAACGACATCTCCGCTTTCAGAATACGAAAAGAAAAACTCGCCGTTTTGAATAGCTGCAACAGCCTGCTCATGGGTTTTCGGAGCGGCAACCTTTTCAGCTCCGACATAAATTTTCTGGGTATTACTTTGAGTATTGCCGGCAGAAGCGTCCGCTCCGGCAACCCATGCGGTAGCCTGAGCATTAGTAAGCGTTACCCCGTTAACGGCAACTGAATTTGTTACGTTAATAATACCCTCATAATCAGCTTTATAATCTGCTACAACAGCTTTTACTCCGCGCCCTACATTTTCACGCAGGTACCGTATTTTAGTTTTACAAGCCGCAAGCAGCGATTCTTCTGTTACAGGAAACGCCAGAGTATTGAAATTAACGCTTTCCATATCATCAAGAAAGTCAGATATGTCGGAATTTGCCGCAACAGAATCTGTTCCTCCGGTTAAGGTTACTCCTGCAACCGATTCGAGTTCCGCCGATTCGGTTGCTGAAAAAACAATATAATTGCTTTCTGAAAGAGCCGTCGCCTCAGAAATCCCCTCAAACTGTTCTTTAGGCGAGCCGCTGAGGTAAACCGTGACGTCAAATCCCGATACGGGATTAGCTGCTACCGAATAACTGATGTCATTTCCTCTTGAGCCCCCGTATTTTGCCTCCGCAGTAAGTCCTCCTCCCGAACCGGACGCTTTGGCTCCGCCCTTTACGATATACACAATAACTGTCTGCGCGCACTTAAACGCTTCCCTAATCAAGAGCATAGACGGGTTATCATCGTAAACGCTGTAGCCGAGTTTTTCATAAGCAGAATCAGCTGAATCACCGGATATTGTGATAAACTCCTTTTCGGGACCGTACGAATGATTAACAAGAGGTATCAATACTGCTTGACAGAAACATTATAGGTATTTCCTTATTAACATTTCTGATTTGTTCAGCGGCATATAATCCGTCATATTCCGGCATTTCAATATCTAAAACTATAACGTCGATATTATTTGATTCAAAATATTCTTTTAACAGGTCCTGTACAAAGTAAAATTTTTTTATGCTGCAATGCATGCCATGGTCTTTAAAATAACAATTTATGATTTCTGAAAAGTAGTCTACAAAAACCTGTTCGTCGTCACAGACTGCGATATTCATTAATTACCTCCTTTTATACAAATTATATCAAGAGATTAATTAATTGTCTATATGTAATATTTAGTATTTAGTAAATCGCAGTATTTTCTTGTTATTTTGATTATCCTTAGTGCCCTAATAGTGCCCTGAAACCTATTTAGGCATAAAAATACACCGCCTGCAATTGCTTGCAAACGGCGTAAAATGGGGGATTATCCTGGAGCTGCTAACCAGATTCGAACTGGTGACCTCGTCCTTACCAAAGAGCAAACGTACTTTTTACAGCTTTCAATAATGTTTAATAAAAGCCGTATCTATGCGGTTTAATTATAAATCGCTTTTAATTACTTTCAAAAGTTTATAGCGCACTTTTAGAGTAATAGCGCACTAATGGCGCACTGAAAGGACGGCGATATTTTGATAACGCAAAACTGCGTTTTCTGAACTGGCTTTCTTAAAATTTAGATGTCTCCAAAATTCGTATGCACAAAATTGAGATTTCAAAACGTAATAAAACGTAATACTAGTAGTAGAAATTCGGACATACCAAAAATGGAACTTTCAGAACAAAGCTAAAAAACGCCCTTTTAAGCCCTGATAATTTTAGCAGGGTAATTTCACTATAGAAATATTACAAAAGCATTACCGTTGATTCTGATAGCGTTATAGAGCGTTTAAACATTAATACCAAATCTTTATATACAAAAATAGGAGCAGGATAATAGTCCAGCTCCTTAATTTTATTTATATATTTGTCCTCTATTTCCGGCATCAACAACTATAACTACTAATTCGCTATGGTTTACAGTGTATATAATTCTGTAATCTCCTACTCTTAAACGTAACAAATCTGTATACCCTTTTAATTTTTTAATATCTTCGCCATTTGGCAACGCTTGTATAGCTTTAGCAATTCGTAAACGTTCATTCTTTGGGAGTTTGTCTATAAACTTTTTAGCTTTCTTCTTGATTACTATCTTGTACATTGTCAAGCTCCCATTCTTTCATACATTCTTCAAGTGAATATGATTTATCTTTTTCGGGATCTGGATCGTTTTTATAATTTTCTATCATTCTTTGACAAAAAATATCGTCTGTTTCTTCGTCTGCTACTATTCCTTGAACATAAGCCAGAACATAACCGATTTTATATTCAGGAACACTGTCCAAAAGTTCTATAACTCTCTCTTTGTTACTCATTTCTTTCCCTCCGTATCATTCTTGATTGCTTCATCAATAGCACGATTTATAAAACCGTTTAATGTTTCACCATGTATAGAAGCGTGTGTTTTTATTTCCTCTTTTCTGCCTTTAGGTTTTACTGTTAATTCTATTCTGTCATAGTTATTTTTAATATATTTATGAACGGCTTTTTGCTGTGCCTTTGTATATTATTTGAGTTCATAATTTAAAATTAGATACACTCTATTATATTATAACACTTTTTATAATATAAGTCAATAATTTTTGTGAAAGTTTTTTGTTTTTTTATTAATTCTTTATGTGGCACATGCGGCACACTGTGGCTCTGCTGTTCCACAGCTTAACCCTCGCATTTACGCGCTTTATAACGTGCTGTGGCACTGTGGCACAAAATCGCGCATTATCTCGTCTGGAAAACTTTTTTTATTAAAACGGGGAAATTATAATATATTTGTATATATGTCTTATATATAGGGGGAAAATGTCCCACAGTCCCACAACTTTTATAAACAACGTAAATACGTGCTTTGCCCTTTATATACATGTCCCTCATTTTGCCTTTTTCAGTCCCTCATATGTCCCTCATTAAAGTAAATCCTCATAATCCTCAATTTTTCATTAATAAAATATGATGTTCTACAGCTTCGTCAATCTGGCTTGTAATAACTGTTTTTCCGTCGAAGGATATTAGCGCTAATAACGGCTCATTGTCGCATATAGCTTTGTTTACGTCTGTTTCAGACGGATATTTTATCATATTCATTCTTTGTCCTCCACATACTCCATAATGTCACCAGGCTGGCAGTCTAACGCTTTACAGAGTTTGGATATTGTTTCAGTATCAACACGCTTGCTTTTATTAAGTGTTCCTGATAATATCTTATCAATAATATTAGGATTAAACCCCATTTTTCTTAAATCGTATTTTTTTAGACCTTTTTTGTCCATCATATTTTTTACTTTTAACATAGATATAGGCATAAAAACCTCCTTTTTGTAAACATACTTCTTTTATTATACTTTAATTATACACTCTAAAATGTATCAAATCAAGTACAAATGTATATAAATTTATGTATCAAAGTTTGTACATTATGTCAATTGTATTTTTGTACTAACTATGATACAATATAGACAGTGAAAGAAACAAATCAGTATTTCACTAATAAAAAAAGGAGTTACCAATAATGAGTACAAAAGATTTAACCGCAAAGGTAAGAAGTTTAAAGGAGCTAGAAGCATTGATTGCAGAAGCACAAGCAGAAGCCGAGGGTATTAAGGATGAATTAAAAGCAGAGATGATTAACCGCAATACTGAAGAAATGACAGTTGACGTGTTTAAAATTAGATACAAAACGGTTAAATCAAATCGCTTTGATACTAATGCATTTAAAAGCACACATAAAGAACTCTATAATCAGTATATCAAACAGACTGAATCAAGAAGATTTACAGTCGCATAAAAGAAAGAGCCTTACATAACCGCCCTGGAAAAGCATTATGTAAAGCACTACAACCCACCGGAGCAGGTCATATATTTATTATATCCCTCCTGCTCCGAAATGTCAATAGTTTAGGAGGAAAAATAAAAAAATGGAAACAAAATCAGAAGCTTTAGAACTTAACGAACTTCTTAAAAATCAGGACTGTTTAAAAGTTCCAGAGGAGATATACCGACATGCAAAAACTGCGACGTCTTTTTTCATGCTTGTGTGTGATTTGTTTAATTACGGCTACATAATGGGCAAAAGAGCCGAAAGGGCGAGAAGAAAAGGCGGTGTAGCATGACAAAAGAAGAACGAAAGCAGATGACTGACGAGTTAATAAGAATGCTTGAAAGGCTTGAAGAACTAAGCATAATAATGGCTTTGGGCGAAAAACACGCTAAGTAAAACATATAAAGGAGCAGGCTAAACAGTCTGCTTTTTTTATGCAACCGTCCGAAATTCGGACAGTTGGAATAACAAGCTATGCTGTTTCTCTTTTTTGAGAAATAGATAAAGTCCATACTCATTTTTGAGCCGATTAATAAAAACGCATTGTAAACCGTCATTAAATTGAGGACGGTTAAGCAATTATGTTTTAAGGATCAGCTATTAAAACGCTGTCCGATATTCGGACAGTGTTATTAAATACTTGACGAAAGTAGTACAATGCGATTTAAGGCTATCAGCAAGCCGTATAACGCATTTTAACCGACCTAGTAATGAAATTACCCTATTAAATCAAACGCGTCTTAAAACAGCGTATTTTAGTTGATATAAAGGAGGGGACGTGATGTCCTCCCCCCTCACTGAAAAATCAATAAATCTGAATTGTCTGATATTCCCCTCGGTGTATGTCCCCTTAAAAATCGTTATTTTTTCCAGTGGGGGGAGTCACGAATCGTTACCCCATCTCCTTGATATTTATCTTTATCATCAATTGTAAGGTGGTAAATCACCACCTCATTTTAGGGTAATGGTCAAGCTGTGGTTTTATGAAGAATTTCTTTATATTTTTCTTCCAGCTCCGCTATGTATAAATGCTTGTCCGGTATTGTCTGATACCTTTGCATAGCGTTTAACTGCTTATGCTGAACATCTTCCAGGTAAAGACGCCTAAGCGATTCCGAACGTCTTAGACATCTAAGCCCTTTATGCAGTATCTGGCTTATGCGCTGACCGCTTACGCCCATATCTGCTCCTATGTCTTTCATGCTTTTATCTTCAAAGTAATAAGCTTTTATAACACGATTCATAGGAGCTTTAAGACTGTCAACAGCTTCATGAAGTATTCTGTGTTCGTCCTCCAGCTCCAATAATTCAACAGCGTTAACTGCGTTATCGTCGGCTATAGTATCGGCGAGAGTTGCCCCGTCCGGCTCCTCGTCTTTTAACGGCATATCAAGGCTTGTACAATCGTTAAGCGGCTCGTTCTTTTCCTTTTCGGTACGATAGCATAAAAGCGCGTTGACCGTAGTTTTAAACGGGTAGGACAGATAAGAAGTGAACTTGTTCCCAGTATCAGGCTTGAAACCCTCTACAGCTTTAAGAAACGCCGTATAACAGGCCTGCTTTAAGTCCCATACTTCAACCCCGCATTGCTGAAATCGTCCTTGTAATGCATTGTAAACCTTATCGGATTTCATGTACATAAGCTTTCTAATACGCTCCCAAAGTATAGGGATAAGCTCGTCATTGCCGCCGCTTTGAATAAATCCGGCAAGCTGTTCGTTTGTCATCGCTTCACTTCCTTTTCAATAATGCGGAGCTGGACGTTAAGATGAGATTTTAGAGAGGTTTTTCGGCTCCGCAAAATTGCGGAGTCGGCTTGATACTCTTACGATAGTTTCTAAACGTCTGACCTTAACATTTAATTTACCTTACCAGAATCTTATCAATTCCTCTTGCTTTGTTCGCTTTTCGGTTATTTTTCTTTGTTCGCTCTTTGTTCGTTGATAATTTCTAAATTTTAAGGAGCAGGATTTCTCTTGCTTCGTTATGCAACTGATTTTTCGGAGTTTGCCCACATTTTTAACCCGAAAAATATTCCTTTGCCCACTTCATGTTATCTTCATGGGTGCGGCTACGCTTGTCCGTTCCTGCCGACTGCACCGGAACAGTCATTTCAAGAATACGGCTGTACATTCTTGCATACTTCACATCTGGCGGATTTTTGATAGTTTCAAGGGAGATATTAGTGGTAAGTATCAGCGGCTTTTTGGACTTTGCACGTTCGTTAATGACCTGTTCACAAATCTGCAACGCGTATTCGCTCTGACGTTCTGCTCCCAAATCGTCAATTATCAGCAGACTGCTGTCGCATATATTGCTTATGTAACCGTTTTTGTCCCTGACGTCAAAGCTCTGCATGGAGTTGATAACACGGCTGAAATCGGTCATTATGACCCTGACACCCTTATCAATAAGCGCATTTGCAATACAGGCGGCGGCGTAAGTCTTGCCTGTCCCCACGTTACCGAAAAGACACAAGCCTATATTTTTCGCCCTCATTTCCTCCCAGCCGTTTACATAACGCTTAGCTGTATTTATAAGCCTTGGACTGTTGCCGTTATCTTTTGCAAAAGTCCAGTTATGCATACTGCGGTTATGTATTCCGCTGTTTCTCAGACTGTTTACAGTAAGGTTTTTCTCCTGTTCATGACGAATATTCAGAATTTTATTATATTCCTCCTGCTGACATTTGCAGTCGCAGGGATTTATTTCATCTCTCCCGAAAACATGAATTCTGGACTGTTTCCGAGTGTTGCACTTTCCGCAGTAAAGCAGACCGTCCTTTTCATAGTCATTTTCATTACGGCTGTTATTTTCAGCGCATTTCTGCGCCGCATTTTGAAATATTTCTGTAAACATTACAGATAATCAACCCCCTCGGTTCCCCAGTTGTAATTCGGCATAGCGGAAGCTTCCTCAGTTTGTTCATCTTCCCAACGTCTGCCGTTTAACCATGTTGCAGGATATGGAATAAACTGCCCGTTGTCCTTTTGCCACTGAGCTGACTGTTTTTGTCTCTCCAAAGCAGAAAGGATTTCCCTGACTAAATCGTTGTCAGGTTTGAGCTTATTCCATGCGTTTAATGCCTGAGCCTTGGAAACCTTTTTCGGATACGCTTTCCAAAAATCATTAAACGATTCACTGAAAGAGTCACTGCTCTCTCCAGCGGTATTTCGCTCGGTAGACTTGCTTTCTGATATCAAGCCTATTTCGGGTTTAATCTCCTGCTTGTCCCCTTTGGGGGATATAGGGGGGTTAATATCTTTATCTATATCTATATCTATATCGGTATTGTTCGTATTCGCTTGTATACGGTCGTAAACATTTGTATTATTTTTATCCCAACGCTTACGAACGTTTTCGGAATTTCGTTCACATTTCCGCTCCCATTTCAAGCCGTCTGCTTCAATAGTCTGGCGCATTACAGCAAAAGCCATTTTCAACGCCCCCTTGAACTCCGCTTCCTCGCCCCTTTTGGCAAAAGCAAACAAAGCTTTGAAGAGCTCGCCTATTTGCTCATTGTTATCGAGTTCAAGTATAAATTCCTCCCAGTTTTTATATATCTGAAAACATTTATTGTCTGTATGATAATCTTTGTTCAATATCTGTCACCGCCCTTAAAGCTTAACCGGAATAGGCTGAATGCCGCCGGAATTGCGGTCCCGCTCCTCTGTACTGATAACAGAAGTATTGAAGTAATCGTTCAGGCTCTGAATATTTATAAGTATTTTAGCGTTTTTGCCGTTACCAACACGAACGGCTTTAACCTTGCCCGTAAGCGCAAGCGTTCTTACAAGATGTTTAGGTAATCCGAAAAGCTCGGCGGCACCCTTTACTCCCTCCATGCGGACTATGGGGGAATCGTTTATGTTATTTAAATCTTTCCGGCTAATATTTATTTCAGACATTTTTTATCCTCGCTTTCTTGCTCCGGCTCCAAAAATGTGTTATAATGGAGCTGGAGAAATTTATTTTGCTTTGTTACAATTCTCTCAACGTCTTTACTATTGCAGTAGTAAGGGCGTTATTTTTATGTATTGATTGCACATTACACCTCACGCTGTTGCAGATTATGTCTTTTCTGCTGAAAGCTTGTCTATAATAGACAAATACTTTTGCTTCTCCTGCTCCGATAACTCAAAGCGCAAGCGGCGCAATACAGTATTTTCATGTACACCAATCTCAGCACCTATTGCCCATGCTGGTATTTTATTGTTTTGCATGGCTGTCCTGATTTCTGAATTTGCTTTTGTCATGTAAGAATCCTCCTTAATTTTTTTGTTGTGGTGGTTGACATCACTTGAATGTTGCGGTATAATAAAGTAAAGCAACAACTGTCACTACTACAGTGTACCATATAAAAATCTAAATGTCAACTATCTGTTGCTAATATTTTAATGCCGCAACAACCCGAAACATATATCTATGTTTTATAACGGAGGAAATACAATGGATTATAGAATAGAGTTTTCAAAACGTCTAATTCAACTTAGAGAACAAAGAGGAATTACTCAACAAGAATTAGCTGATAAACTTAAAATAACACGACAAAGTTTAAGCCTATACGAAAAAGCGGAGCGCACCATTAATATAGAACTACTTGCAAGAATAGCCGATTTTTTCAATGTTTCTACAGATTATTTAATGGGTAGAACTGATACTGCAACTATGAATGAGGATATACAGACAGCTTGCAAGATTACTGGATTGAGTGAAGAAGCAATTAATAAATTTGCTAAAATATTAAATGATAATGAAAAATATGAATATACTATTACAATTGATGACATAATCGGTGATTATCATTTTCCAGAATTACTTTATTATATAAATAAATATTCAAAGTGCTTAATAACAGATTCTCCCGATGCCTTATCATTAGATGCGGATCCAAAAGATGCGGAACGAGCTAAACCACTTTTTCAAAACGAAACAACAATGTTGCTAGATAAACTTGATTATATTATATGCTCTTACGGTTCTTACTCTATAATAACTTTTAATAGAGTAGAAAATATAATAAAAGATATAATTAAAAGAAAAAATGAAAAAATAATTAAAAATAATCCAAATTATAGGGAGCGTATGATTGAAATAGATTACTACCCAGGGTAATTCATTTTATATAAAAGGAGCGTGATTCAAATGCCAACGATAACCCCCAGGAAGAATAAGGACGGTGACATCATATCTTATACAATAAGAGTATATCACGGCTATGACGGTCAGGGGAAACGCCTAAAGCCTTATACCATGACTTACAAGCCAGCTCCCAATATGACAGCTAAGCAGATTGAAAAAGAATTACAGAAAATTTCTATTGAATTTGAGGAACGATGTAAAAACGGTATGACCGGAAATGCCGATAGAATAACCCTTGAAGAATATTCAAAGATATATCTTGAAGCTAAAATTAAAACGTTATCCCCAAGTACCTTTGAATTTTACGAAAGAGCCATTAAAAATAAAATACTTCCGGCTCTCGGTTTCCATAAGGTTAATCAGATTAAGCCGCCGCATATTCAAGCATTCATCAATCAATTAAGTGGAATTACAAAGCAAAAAAGAGACGGAACAAATAGTATAGAGCCGCTTAAACCCGCAAGCATTCGCAGGTATTTAACCGTTGTTCAGTCGATATTTAAGTTGGCAGTAAAACAGAATATAATACAAAGCAGTCCGGCAAAAGCTGAATTGCTGGAGATTCCCAGAGTAGTTGCCCCCAAAATAGAAATCTTTACCAAGCAGGAAGCGGCGGAAATGCTTTCATATTTGGAGCTGGAAGACCTGCAATTTCAAGTGTTTATACAATTAGCTATAATGACCGGAGCGCGCCGAGGAGAGCTAACGGCCCTTAAATTCAGCGATTTTGACTATGTTAATAATAAAGTAACCATTGAACGTGCGGCGGTAAAGCTTAAAGGCCAGCCAACACAGATAAAACCGCCAAAAGACTACGAAGTCAGGACGCTTGCAGTTAATCCGTACTGCATTGACCTTGTTAAGCTATTAAGAGTTCAAAAGGATAAGCAGGCCGAAGCGTTAGGAAATCAGTGGAACGAGCACGATTGGTTATTTACTCAGGATAACGGTGAAATTATGAATCCCCAAACGCCAACTAAACAATTTTCAAAATTCCTTGCGAGGAATCATTTAAAGCACAGAAAGCTGCACAGCCTACGCCACACCTCGGCAACGCTGCTTTTATATGGCGGCGTTAATATAAAGCAGGTACAAGAGCGTTTAGGTCACGGCGATATAACAACCACAAATAAATATCTGCATTATATTTCCGAAGCTGACGAACAGGCGGCAAACGTTTTACAAGATATGCTGATAACGCATAAGACAAAAGAACAAAAAACAGGATAAAAAAATAAGGAGCAGGATTGCTAAATTAATAGCTTTCCTGCTCCGATTTTTTTAATATAGGCTGTAACTTTCAGCCGTTTTCAATAGCTTTTTATAAAAATAGCGCACTAATGGCGCACTAAAACCTATTTAGGCATAAAAATACACCGCCTGCAATCGCTTGCAAACGGCGTAAAATGGGGATTTTAATATGGTCTGAGTGACGGGACTTGAACCCACGGCCTCTACCACCCCAAGGAAAGAGAAAAGCAACTTATGAGTAGGAAAAACCTTAGTAAATTGCGTAGATTCGGCATTTACGCGTAAGACCATATTTAAATAATATGATAAAAACGATATAAAATGTCGTAGTAGTGTCGTAGTAAACATTATAAATCAAGAAGATTTCGTAAAGATTCCGTGTCTTTATGGGCGTACCTTTGTTGTAACATTTTTAAATCGGAATGACCTAAAACGGAAGCGATTGCAAATAAATTTTTACCGCTATTTACCCACAGTGTCGCCCTTGTGTGACGCAATTCATGAGGACTTAATATTGGAATATCAATATTGTATTTAAGATAGTGCTTGTGCATATCATTCATAAATTTTTTATAATTTCTCATAGACCAATTGTGTGGGGAATATACACTACCTTTTGTGTTGGAAATAATAAATTCGGTGGACAACTGACTAAGCCTGTTTATAGTCGTATTTTTTAATGGAATTTCTCTGTTACTTTGTTTATTCTTCGGCGGTTTAATTTTAACTTCAACTTTCCCTGTATTTTTATTCTTAACGTCAACGACAGATCTTTGAATATGCAGTGTTTTGTTTTTAAAATTTATATCGCTGAGCTTTAAACCCAACAGTTCACCTTTTCGTAATCCGTAATCAAGCATAAGAATTATCCCTAGTCCATCTTTATGTTCTCTTGCAAATCTCGATACTAAATAAGCTTGTCTTTTAGTATAAGTTCTTTTTATTTTATCTTCTATTTCCGATACTAACTTTATATTTAAACATGGATTTTTAGTACAATAGTCGTTGTCGACTGCCATTTTAAATATGCCGTTAAGACAATTTTTATATTTTTTCATTGATTCCAATGAAGATTTTTTTGAGATAGAATTAAAAAAATTCTGAATATCAATAGCTTTTATATTTGATAATATAGCATTTTTGAAATACGGATTTAAATGTAATCTTATAGCCACTTCGTAATTGCTGTATGCATTATCGGATAACGTAGGTTTAATTGAAGCAAGCCATTTTTTAGCACAGATATCAAAGCTTATTTCTTTTGAAATAATTGCTTCTCCCGTTTGCTTAGAAACAGCTTGATTAATTTTATAGTCTTCCGCCTTGGCTTTCGCGGCGGCCTTACTGGTCGAACTGTAAAAGCTTTTTCTTATTGGCTTACCATCAAAAGTATGCCCTATTGTTACTTTTACCTCATACATTCCAGTGGCGTGATTCGGTTTTTCTTTTTTAGGACGTCCCATAATATTACCCTCCTTTTAGTTCAACGAAATGTAAATCTAATATTTTAAATGAATTATATCATTCTTTATTTATATTGTCAATTTCATCTGATTAATAAAAAGCATTAAATGATGAGTTACAGTGTATTGTATAAGTGAAATGTGATTAGAAATGCTAGTGAAGTCGTAAAAAATAGGGACTAACTTATATAGTTAGTCCCTATAATTTTTTAATTAAAATACTGTAAACATTTACATATAGACATAAATCGACACTCTTGTTATAATTTTATGCAGGAGGTTGATATTATGAGAATCGCTGTTTGTGACGATCAAGAATTATTTGTTAATGAAATTTCTGAAAAAATCAAAGAACATTTAGATTCCCAAAATTATAATTATCAGATTGATGTATTCGATTCCGGGCTTAAACTAATATCAAGTAACAAATATATAAATCAATATGATTTGATTTTTCTTGACGTAGAAATGCCTTGCGCCTCAGGTGAGTATGTGGCGGGGGAATTATTAAAAGATAATAAGAAAAATACTTTAATTGTTTTCACAACCAGTCATACTGAATTTGCAAAGTATGGATATATGTATCGTGCTTTCAGGTTTATAGACAAAGCGGAATTAGATGAAGAACTAAAGGGAGTGTTAGATGATTCTGTAAAAGAATTAATGGGCATGCCTGAAAATGAGATTATTAATATAGATAGCAACGATATTTGTATTAAGGATATTGTTAGTATAATTGCGGACGGAAAAAGTACAAATATTATTTTAAATAACGACAAAAGAATAACAGCAAAACAAAGTTTAAAGAGTTTTGTATCTTCAGTAAAATTCACAGATTTTATAAGAGTCAGGAGAGGGCTTTATATAAATTTCGATTATATTGCAAGCATAGAAGATAACTTTGTCAAATTGGATGATGGAAGTATTATTGAATTCTCCAGATCTGAAAGAGAAAAATTCAAACAACGTGCCTACGAGATAATAAGGAGAAAAGATGATTAATTTTATTGAATTACCGGCTTCCGTAATTGAAAGCATTATCATAACAGAATTTACTACCAGAATTATGGGGTTTAAGAGTACAAGACATAAAATAATTAAATACATATCATACTTGCTTTTTTCACTGTTAGACATAATTATCCTTCCGCTGTTTGTAGAATCAGATATTGTTCCGGGTATATCCCATTTAGTTCTTACATTCGGGTTTGCCTTCTTGTTTTTGAAAGGCTCTATTTTATTTAAGTTGTTTATTTCAGTATTGAGCAATGTATCTATACTTGTAATTAATATCGCGGTTATGAGTATATTCAGTTTGTTTACCCAAATGGATTTTAATTCGCTTATCGCTAATCAAACATCTACAAGGATTTTGTTACTCTTCATAACAAAATTTATTTATTTTCTGTTTACAAGGTTAATGCTGAAAATATTTAAAAAGGAAAAGTACCCTTTAACTCCTCATAATTGGTATATTATAATAAGTCTTTTACTGTTAAGTCTTGCAATCGGTCTTATTGTATTCGGAATAAATTTGTATACAACATTCAACGCAGTATACATAGTAATCACTACCGTTTTAATTATTGTTGTGAATACCACAGCTTATATAATAATGATAGTACTATCTAAATACAATGAAACAAAAAATAGAATTGCAGTATTAGAACAATATCAAAACGAGATAGATAAGAAGGTTAGCGAAATAAACAGTAAGAATAAGGAAGTCTATAATATAAAGCATGAATTTAATAAAAATAGCTTGTTAATGCAAAAATTAATAGATCAAAATAAATTATCTGAAGCCAAAAACATACTTTCCGACTGGTCCGACGTGGACTTTGGCGAGGACAAACAATATGTTAGTTTAAAACATAGCATGCTCGAAACAATTATTAATAATGAATTAACAATGTGTTCTAAAGAAAGTATATTGATAGACAAAATTGACCTTTTAGATATAGAACAAAATTTATATGGTATCAGCGAGTACGATATGTGTACTATCATTAGCAATCTTCTTAACAACGCTATAGAAGCGTGTAAGAAATGTAAAGGGGAAAAAAGTATCAGCTTAATTATAACCAAAGAAATTGACTACATAAAGATTAAGACGATAAACAGTGCGGAGACAACAAATTTGGCGTACAATGGCAAAGCGTTGAAAACATCTAAAAAAGATAAAGTAAGACATGGCATCGGAACTCAAATTATTAACGATCTGGCAATCATGTATGATGGTGAAACGGATTATAAATTAAAAGATAATAAGTTTACCGCTACAGTTTTTTTAAGCTGCGCTAATGATGTTTGCAAGAGATAATTGTAAACTTTTGTAGACAATTAAATAAACTGTTGAAATCAGTCGAAACAAGTGCTAAAATAAAAATGTAAATTAAATTTATGACAGCAAAGGAGAACGACATCATGATTAATAGTATAACTTTAGCGGTCTGCGAAATTTAGGTAGGCTCACCTTACTTTTTCATAACCCCGCTCAGTTTTAGACGTGGTTGTTACAGAAATGTTTAACGTCCAAGTGGATAAGGTATATAATTTCCCGTTAAAGAAACGTTGAACATACATTTTAAGAATGCAACCGAAAAGTATACAAAGAATAGATTTTAATAGTAAATGCGGAAGTGTTAGTAATAGGTTAAAAGGCATTAGGGTTTACTCTTATGTTCGTAATAGGGTTAAAGAAAGTCGTTATTTATAACGACTTTCATTTTTTATATCTTAATACAAACAAAAATCGGCAAGGAGTGATCCTTGCCGATTGACGCTAAGACAAAATAAAAAAAATAAGTCAACCCCCAGGGGCAAAGGAATTCTAAACGTAGTCGTCTACTCCCATTCGGGAACCCAGCCTTAATCCTTCACGAGTTAACTTATTTATAATGCATCAATAGTATATCATATGTAAGTTTTTTGTCAATGCATTATTTATTAAAAAATTATCAGAAATGTCCTGACGAGTTTTGCTTTGTATTAAAAATTGTTTCATCAGTAAATATAACTCATAATTTAATTATACCATACTTTTAATTTTTCTTGGTAAAGAAGATAGCACCAACAGTAAACTGAACTGTTGGTGCTTTTCTTAATCTGATTTTCAGTCGTCATCAAGACAACATTTATGAATTGCAGACTACAAATAGGATAAGAATTATTTAGCCGAATAAGAAGCTTTAGATTGAACCACAACGATCCGCTTCCTATCGAACTTTAAATTAAAAGAGAACATAGAAAATCATAATAGAAAAAGTCCAGATTACGGACTCTATTCATTAATTACGGTCCAAATGCCAATATAACTTTTTGCCTAATTTCAATAAGATTGTCTAAAATTGAAATATACTCTTTTACTTCTTGGATAGTTTGAGATTGTCCATCGGCTCTTTCTATCTTGGCAACATCTTTCGATTCTCTCAATGATGCAACCAAAATAGGAATTTCGTTAAGCATTATTTTTATATCCTGATAGTCAGGAAGCTTTTGATTACATAAAGCGTCTCCAGCATTTTGTAATTTTTCACGAATCCACTTGCGTAACATATACGTCAACCAATCGGCTGTATCAAAGAATGCTCTGTATATATGACCACAAGCTTTATCTAAGTTTATTAATACATACTTCTCCAGATTTTCTCCGCCAACAGTCTCTTGGTGACTAAAATATACACCATAGCATCGCATTAAATGATCAAAAGCATCACGCTGTTCCTTTAACGGTTGAATAAAAATTTCACCCTTTTCTGCAATTTCCTCTGCAATCAACAAATATTTCTTTGTATATATATGCAAAGAAACCATTAGCTGGAAGCACTGCTCTTCATAAGAATTAAAGCTTTTTATTAAACTCATCGTCAATATCCTCTTTTAGCATTGAGATCGAATAAAAAAGACCTATTGTTGCTCTCCACGATCCACGCCTTTTAATAAATTCTCGACCAGTTACAATTGATAGTGTCATTACTTCATCCATCGGAGTTTCAACATTCAAATCTAAATCTCCGTTTTCCTGAGTTAGATAATCTTTAACATCACTTTCACTTATATTAAGCAAAAGCTGGCGATTTCGTTTCACTTGCTTCGCTCTTTGCAAATTTCTCCAATAATATGATAAAAAAACAACCAAAGAATCAATCACAACGGCAATTAACAATACTAAAATAATATCTTTCATAATTCACCTCAAAAATCATTTCATATAATAAGCGATTTCCACACACCAATGAACGCATGGAGTTGAAATTAAAATGAACAAAAAAATTCGCAAGCTAAACGTTGAACTCCAATCCTTACTTATACATACGAAACTTATGATAAGTGCCGCTACCTGCAAGAGTGTGATAACGGCAAGTGAATTGCGAAGAAATTTTGTTAGTCTTCCGTCATATTCATGCAAAGCCGACAAATACTCAGCTATTGTGTCAATCGATTGCAAAATAATTGCTATGTGGAATGCTTTTGCAGAAGACTCACCTTGATCTAATCCACACAATACACCAATTACCACTGCTATTGACGCAACTGCTAATTTTATAATACAGCCAACAAGACTGTTAGATATTGTTTTTACGGTTCCACTTGTTGTACTCATATGATTTCCTGCTTTTAACAAATAATAAAGGTGCACAAGAATTTGTGAAGAACCGTCAAACGAATCCAACTGCAAATTCATATGCACCATTTTGTAGATGAATAATCTGACTTCCCTCGACAGGATATTATGATTCCCCACCTGTTGTCTTCGGTACTGTAATATCAGTAAAATTATAACACAAAACTTCTGATTTGTCAATGTGATTTTTATTCTGTATAGTGTTTCGCAGAAAAATTTTGTATGAACAATAAGTTAAGCAAAATTTCGGTTTTAATCAGAAATACAGGATGAGAAATCATGATTTCTATATTTCAATTATCATCAAGGTACTATTTTTGTATCATTAAAAGCACGGATTGTTCGTAATTTGTTCACTTGATGGAATATCATCGCTCATTCTATAATATATGTTTCTCCAATAGAAATATGTAGAAAAAACAACAAGCAACATTAATTTCGAGGTTTCATATATCCGTTTCTATCATTGACTGAAGCATTTAGTGAAATTTAGAAACCCAATATATAACTACACAGTTTATTAACAACAAAAGCCGTATCTATCAATTAAAAGCATTTAGAATATTCTATAATAAAAGAAACATAACGAATTTAAATTATATGCTGAATTATTTGTAGATATGTGGTAAAATATAGTAAAGGAAGTGCAAAAATATGAAAATTTTTTATCGAAGCATTTTAGGAATTTAATATCTTTTCTGTTTATTATATCGACTCTTTTAATCGCATTATACATTAAGTTTCTAAATCAAGAAACAGAAACTTTAAGCAATATAGAGAGATTTGAAATAAGCACACAAATAGTTTCATTCATCTTCGTAATTACTGCTACTGTAATAGCGGTTTGGCAATTTTGTTTATCATGTAAAAGTGAAATATCAAAAAATGAGATTGAAAAAGTGCAAAAGGCAATTGATCTTGCGGAATATTATAAGGATAATATTTTATCTAATTATCTAATTATAAAAACTGTTTATGAAAATTCTGATATTACCAAATGATTTCTATCATAAAATCACGTCGAATTTGTTTCAAAATTATACCTCCATATATTTCAATTAAATTTAGTTTTTTAAATAAAGCCTATTTATATTTCTTTTTATTATCTCTTAGTCAGTTACTTGATTTGCCGAATACAATATTCTCGTTAATTTTGAAAGTTCTATTCCATTGAGTCGTTTATATTTGTTCCAATTTTTTAAGATACTTTCATTAATTTGACTATCGTAATTCAAATCGATTACGATAACGTTACCATTTGCGTCACGAGCAAACTTATCAATTGGTTTCGACTTAAATCCACCAAATTCATAATATATAGATAGCAAAACAGGACCGTATTTCCATGTTTCAAATTTTTCATTGAAAAGTTTTGTCTCCGTTGTTTTCAGAAAATCTTTATAAATAAAGTAAATTAATCTCTGTAATTTCATAGGGGTAACACTGATTTTTTCTTCAAAAGCTAACATTAAAATAGTATTAGCAATAATTTGTGTGCTTAACATATATATTACCTTCTCTCAATTGCATCTCTATATTATATAAATTTGTATTGTTTTTTATCTTAGCATTATGTACAAAACCCACCGACAAAATTAAACGGCAAGGATCACTCCAAATTTTCCATAATATTTTATTAATTGACAAAATCTAAAATAAGTATATAATATAGTTGTGGATAGCAGCGTATGTTTGCGGACTGCGCTTGGAGGAGTTTGACAAGTCGGGCTCCTCTTTTCTATTTTTTTAATCCCCTCAGACAATTAAGTCCGAGGGGATTTAACTTATTACATCTTCTTTTCAAGCTCCGTATGCAGTCTTTTTATAAAATTCTGTCCGGCAATCCCGTTTTGTTTATAACCCCATTGCCCTAATAGATAATTCACTGCGTTCAGAGTTCCGTCTCCAAACCATATGTTTTTATCCATTC
>OJMK01000705.1_pt1 | contig 32407 bp, 22 predicted proteins | sample 1597201 | NCBI WGS metagenome assembly OJMK01 (sample SAMEA2452125, study PRJEB22498) | human gut metagenome | reverse complement strand
CAGCCTCGCTCCAAAGGAACGTCGCTCGGCAGCATCGGCGAGAATATGCCGACTCCGCCCGCCTGCGTCTCAAAAGCCAAAAAACATTCGAAAATACATCGCCGGCAGGTGCGGAGCAGTTTTGCCCTTGTCGATCGATGGTATCGGAAAGCGAGGATCCCCTTATGAAAAAAATCGTTGGCATTGATATCGGCGGCAGTAGCGTCAAGCTGGCCTACTTCGCCGGCAGTACGCTGAAAAAGGCCGCCATGGCCCCCCTGCCGGACAACATGGTGGCTGACGGCAGGATCCTGTCCATGGACGCCATGGCGGACTTCCTCCGCCAGGCCGCCCGGGACAACGGCATTCCCCTGACCAACGCCGCCGTGGTCCTGCCCTCCACCGAGGTCTTTACCCGCGAGCTGACCATGCCCGCCATGACGGAGCAGCAGCTGCGCTACAACCTGCCCTACGAGTTCCGCGACTTCCTTACGGACGAGAAGAGCAAGTACTACTTTGACTACTCCATGCGCGACATCCTCCGCGACCAGGACGGCTATCCCACCGAGATGACGCTGCTGGCCTGCGCCATGCTCAAGGAGACGGCGGAGCGCTACCGCGCCATGATGCGCCGCGCCGGCTTCAAGCTGCAGGTCCTCACCCCCAGCGAGTGCGCCTACGCCGGCGTGCTGGCGGCCTACTACCGCCGCACCGGCCTGCCCCAGCGGGATATGTGCATCGTCAACCTGGGCTACACCGCCGCCTATCTCTACATCTACCGCGGCGCCTTCTTCGAAAGCCGCCGGGAGATCGACCTGGGCCTGAACCGTCTGGAGCAGCTGGTAGCGGAGCACTGCGGCGTGGATATCCATGTGGCCCACAGCTATGTGCTGCAAAACTACAACGACGTGCTCTCCTCCGACTATGCCCAATCGTTTTACGCCCGCATCGCCGTGGAGGTGATGAAGGCCGTCAACTTCTTCAACTACAACAACCGGCAGCAGGAGCTCACTAACCTGTGCCTGTGCAGCGGCGGCTGCAATATTGGCCCCCTGCGTCAGGCGCTGGCCGAGACCACTCACCTGCACCTGCACACCGCCCAGGAGCTGCTGGGCGACGATGTGACCCTGGATGAGCCGTGGATGTATCTCCGCGCCATCGGCGGCGTGGACGAGGGACTGAGAGGAGGTCTGCAATGATCGCGGAAAAGAACGGTATCACCGTGGATACGCGCACTGCCGCGCCCGCGCGGAAAATGATAAAGTGCCCCCAGAAGACCGGCATCAACCTGAACCTGCAGGAGGACCGCCAGCGTGACCGCCGGACCCTGCTCATCGGTATTCTGGCCATTGCGGCGCTGGTAACCGTTGTGGTCAACTTCGGCGTGCTCCAGCAGTATCGCCGTCTGGACAAGGCCCAGGCCGCCTATGACCGCGTCCACACCCAGTATGTGAGCGCCCAGGAGGCCCTGTCCGACTATGACCGCGTCCTGCTGGAATACCGCACCTACTCCATGGACTGGATGACCGCCGCCGGCAGCGAGGACATCCCCGCCGCCGTGGACCGTCAGGCGGCCCTGGACCTGCTGGAGCAGGAGATGCTCAGCCATGGCTCCCTCACGGCGCTCCAGATCACCCAAAACACCATGAACGTGGATATGTCCGGCATGACCCTGGACCAGATCTCCGCCATGTTCGCCCGCCTGCGCCTCTCCCCCATCGTGGACAGCGTCTCCCTCAGCGTCGCCTCCACGGAGGAGGGCAAGGCCGCCACCATCATGGATTTCACCGTCCGCATCGAACTGCGCCAGCCGGAGGAGGTGTCTCAATGAACCGCGAGCTTACCAAGCGCGAAAAGACCCTGCTGCTGGTCCTGGTGGTACTGGTGCTGGTCCTGGGCTACTGCAAGCTGTTTCTGGAGCCCATCGACCGCCAGATAACCTCCTTCCGCACCAACACCGACATCGAGCAGGCCGAGCTGGACACCGACCGTGTCCGTCTGGCCCAGCTGGAGCAGATGCAGCAGGCCATTGCCGCCATCAAGGCCTCCGGCCAGGAGCGTGCCCTGCCCCAGTACGACAACGACCAGGCCCTGATGACCGAGCTGGACAAGCTCATGGCCGCCACCCTGCAATACGAGGTGGACTGCACCGAGGGCACCACCCAGGAGGGCTATCTCGTGCTGCGCCCCGTGACGCTGACCTACCAGACCGCTTCCTACGCCCAGTCCCGCCAGATCATCGACGCGCTGAGCGCCAGCGCCAATGTCAACTTCCTCTCCAACGTGGACGTGCAGTATGACGCCGACAAAGCACAGTACAAAACCGTGCTTCACCTCATCTTTTTCGAGCTGATGCCCTGACTGCGTCCCCACCATTTTTCCGCCCGCGTCCCTTTGCGGGGCAGCGTATCGATTGTGTTATGCAAAAAAAGCTCTCAAAACAGAATAATTCCGGCTTTACGCTGTCCGAAGTCCTCATCGCGGTCGCCATCCTGATCGTGCTGATGGGCCTGGCCATGATCCCCATCACCCGCCATCAGCGCGACCTGCGCCAGACAGAACTGGACGCCAAGGCGGAGATCGTCTACCACGCGGCCCAGAACAAGCTGTCCGAGCTGCTGGCCAATGGCCGTATTTCCGACTGCTATGCGGAGGATCTGCAGCCCCTGAACAACACACCGCTGGACGCCGCCGAGAGGAAAACCTCCCTGCACTATGTGACCTCCGCCGCCAAGACCGGCGAAGGCTCCGCCGCCGCGGCCATCCTGCCGAAGGATCAGGTGGACCGCCAGCTGTGGGACAACCATTGGGTGATCGAGCTCGACCCCGCCAGCGGCAGCGTCTACGCCGTGTTTTACAGTGAAAAACCCCTGACCTACGACTTTGACAGCTTCAATCCCCTGCGGTTCCGTGATGGCCGGCTGAGCGCCGGCGCCACCGTGGGCTATTACGGCGGCGACAGTGTGCAGTCCGAGATCACCGGCAAGCTGACGCCCCATATGGAGATCATCAACAAAGAGCAGCTTCTTCTGCGCGTCACCTGCGACACGCCTATGGAGCCGCTGCACTTCTATGTGACCGTCTCCGACGGCGTCCACAGCACCTCCCGCATCGAGCTGACCGGCAGCGAAGTCAAGACCGACTATCTCACCTACACCGCCACCATGGTCCTGGACTCTCTGACGGACGGTATGCGCTTCGGCCAGCAGGCCCGCTTCAAAAACAAAAATCTGACCCCCGGTGCGGACCTGACCATCACCGTGGAGGTGACGTGCGAGAACCGTCTGGTGGACTCCGCCTCCGGCACGCTGACCACCAACAGTCTGTTTGCCGAGGTCCGCGGCGGCGACACCGCCGTTGTTACCTACGCCCGCCACCTGCAAAATCTGGACACGGCCTCCCGCTTGCCCGACAGCATCACCCGCGCCGTGCAGGAGCAGGATATCCAATTTGTCAACGAAAACGCCGACGACGGCTGGGACCGCCTGTACGGCTCCCGCACGTTCACGCCCATCACCAACAGCCGCCTGACCTACTGCGAGAGCAAGGCCACCGTGAATGGCCAGGTCTACCACCCGGTCATTTACGGTCTGACCGTGAACACCACCGGCGACGGCGGTCTTTTTGCCGCCTTCTCCGGCACGCTGAAAAACCTGCGCCTTTGTGGCGCCGACATCACCGCCTCCGGCAATGCCGGCGGCCTGGCCGGCCGTCTCAGCGGCAAGACCGAGATCCTCGACTGTCAGGTGTATCTCAGTCCCACCCGCGACAAACTCAGCACCAAGACCGAACAGGACATCTGGCTCCGCGGCAGCACGGCGGGCGGTCTGGCAGGATACTGCGACGGCACGCTGACCATCCGCCGCAGCTTCGCGGCTACCGTGATTCAGGGCGTCCGCTATGCCGGCGGCCTGGTGGGCAATACGGACAGTGCTGCTCTGACTGTGGACCATTCCTACGCGGACTGCTACCTGTACGCCGCCGCCAATAACGGCGTCGCCGGCGGCCTGATAGGCGCCTGCAACGGCACCGCCAATATCGCCCTGTCCAACTGCTACGCCGCCGGCTTCCAGAGCGCCGGCACCACCGCCGGTCTCTCCGGCGGCGAGCTCTCCGGCGGCGACAGCCTCAAGGCCTGTTACAGTGCCTGCGTCCGCCTGGGCGCCGACATGAAGCTGACCTACTCCACCTTCAAGCCCCCCGCTGCCGGCACGGCTCCCGCCGACATAGACGCTGTCTATTACCTGTTCCCCAGCCGGAACGATCTGTCCGGCACCAGCTTCGTCAATTACGCCGAATGGAGCGGCCAGAACCGCGCAGAGGGCGTAAAGGTCCTGGGCACCGCCTTTACCGCGGAGACAAGCGACACCGTGGCCTACAATCTCATGGACAACATGGGCCTGAGCACCTACTCCTACCCCCGGCTCACCGGTCTGCCCCACTACGGCGACTGGCAGGCGGATTTCGAGTCCGGCGCAGTGGCCTACTATGAAAAATACAGCGACGGCACCTACGGTTTCCTGGGTGCCAACCGCTCCACCCTCCGTTCCGGCGGCACCGTCGTGGACGACGGCTACGGCATGGTCTACCGCGCCCAGCCCACGGACGCCATCACCGTCGCCTATACCCTGGGCGATACGGCACGCACCGCCACCCTGCGGAATTCCATCAAACTCGACAGCGAATACTGGCTGGTACGCCTGCCCGATGCGCTGGTCTATACCAGTGAGGTGTCCCCCGCCTTCTACCGTCAGGTGACGGTGGATGACATCTCCTACTTCTTCAATCCCCACTTCGCCTGCCGCGTGATCCAGAGCGCCGCCCTGCCCAGCGCCCCGGCGGAGGTTGGCATCCGCACGGCCCGTCATCTGCACGACCTGAGCCTGTATTACGACACCTACCGTACCCTGCTGGACAAGACAGCCGTCTTCCAGCAGGAGCGCCCCATCGACTACAACAGCTACGCCCGTCTCACGGTGCACACGCAGCCGCCTATCGGTGCCGCTGACGGCAAGCCTTTCATCCACACCTACGACGGCGGCGGCTATACCATCGCAGCGCCCTCCTTTACCAGCGCCGTCAACACCGACGGCACCAGCTATGTCGGTATGTTCGGTCTGAACCGGGGCACCCTGCGCAATATCATATTGCTCACCGCCAATAAGGATCGTACCGTTTCTCTGGAAGGTCAGCTCTCTCTGCAAACCGCCTGCATCGGCGCCTTGACCGGCTGCAACGAGGGCACGGTCTACAACTGCGCCGCCGCGGGCTTCTCCGTGAACGGCGACGCCCGTCACGGCAGTATCCTGTATCTGGGCGGCCTGGTGGGACGCAACAGCGGTACGGTCCGCGCCTCCGGCGTCAGCGCACCGAGCCTTTTCGCCAATAGCCTGTATGCCACGCTCTGCGCCGGCGGCTTCGCTGGCGGCAACAGCGGCGTTGTCCAGCAGTGCTACGCCATGGCCGACATTGAGATCGGCACGATCAACGGCGGCGGCGTGACGCTGGGCGGCTTTGCCGGCAGCAACACCGGCTCCCTCCGCGCCAGCTACTGCGCCACAGCCATGACTTCACCCAATGCGGATATTCACGGCTTTGCCCCCACTGCCGGCGGCGTATCCGGCTGCTGCTACCTCAACGGCGGCACATACCGCTTTGTAAACAGCGTTCACCTATACCAGTACACGGACAGATCCGGCGCAGCTCCGGTGAACGAGCCGGCCCTGCGCGGCATGGTCACCCGGCTGGGCGGCTTTGGCGCCGTCTCCGCCGCCAATACCTTCCAGCACGATAAGACCCTGGACTCCGCCGGCAAGGCCTACCCCTATCCCGGCATCGTCGCCGGCCACAACGGCAGCCGCGTCCATTACGGCGACTGGGTGACACCTGTCGATATGGGCGTTCTGGGCCTGCTGTACTGGGAATATGAGTCCAAGCCCACCGGCAGCGGCTACTATTTCTCCTCGATCGGTGTCCAGGACGGCGAATACAAGACCAACAGCAGTCTCTGTGTCTCCCATGACGACGGCGGCACCGTTACCGCTTACGGCTACGGTTACTATTGGTCCGCCGGCAGCACCACCGAGCCTGTGCTCTCCACCGGCATCACCATGACCGGCACTCGCTATACCGCGGCGGCCGATGACCTGCACCGGCAGATGCCGGAATTCAATTTCGTCACCTACAAGACCTCCGATAACGGTCTGCACCTGACCAGCGGCACCCAGGCCAACGATTCCTGGACGCTGACCCACGAGGACGCCGCGCTGACCTACATCGTCAGCCCCTTCTTTGCCGATGCCTTCGCCCTGTCCTCCAACAATGCGCCGGGAACGGCCTCCAAGCCCTACCAGGTACGCTCCATAGAGCAGCTGCAATACATCAACTGGAGCTACATCAACAGTCAGGGCAGCACGACGCACGATGTCACAGGCAGTAATAGTGACTACAAGTATTATCCCTATCTGCAATACACCAACCGCCGCGGCAATGCGCTGCAGACAAAGGCGATGGCGCTGGCCGGCGACAGCACCGGCGGCCCCCGTCCTATCCTCACCTGGCAGCAGACCCACGACCTCAACGGTGCAGGACACGGCACCGCCGCCGACGGCACGGCCGCAAACTATGACTTCCACCCCATTGCCGGTGCGGTGAACAACGGCCAGTTGAACGACAGGGGCAATGAAACCTATGATCTGACGCTGTACAACTGGTTCGGCGGTATCTACGACGGCGGCAACTACTACATCAAGAATGTGAACATCACCTCCCATTGCTACAACGTGGGTCTGTTCGGTACCACCGCCGGCGCAGAGATCAAAAATATCGTGCTCTACAGCGACAACGACGCCGTTATCCAGCGCAAGACCGACGCCACCCCCGCCTCCGGTGCCACCGGGCCGGAGAATTACGCCACCTCCTACGCCCTGGGCGGTCTGGTAGGCATTGCCTACGACTATGATGAAAACCTGAAGGACAAGACGAAGGTCAGCACCATCAGCAACTGCGCTATCGCCGGCTACACCGTGACCGACAACAGCAAAAACCGACAGTTCTTGGGCGAAGCCGCCATCGGCGGGCTGGTGGGCGTATCCAGCGCCAATCTGAACAGGTGCTCCGCCGTGGTCAAGCTGAATATCAACTGTACCCACCGCTACGCAAACACCGGCGCCATGAACAAGGCCCAGTGGGGCAACTATGTCCGCGTGGGCGGCCTGGTGGGCGGCGTCCGCTATGATGTGTCGGACTGCTACACCGGCGGCAGCATCACCGTCGCCAACGATCTGCTGAACGAGCGCATCCCTACCGACGACAGCACCAACACCATCTTCGTGGATCGCTATGAGTCGACGCCTAAGGCCGTCAAAATGACCCAGGGCGGCACGGAGGCCGGCCCGGACACCTACGTGTACATCGGCGGCATCGGCGGCAGCGGCTTCTCCGCCACCTTCTCCAACTTCTCCGGCAGCAAGGACGGCCAACCCACCTACAACAACTGCTACACCTACGTGACCTTCCCTGCCATGGAGGGCACCATCACCGGCATCTCCCTCATCGGCAGCATCGCCGACCGCGCCGGCGTGAACGGCGGCACCGCCCGGCTGACCATCAACAACTGCTACTACCTGGACAGCAGCGCCGCGATCTACTTCGGCAGCCTCCCCACCTTCTACGGCAAGTCTACCCAGTCCAATGGACAGTACACTTACTACTCCCTGGCCACCCTGCTGAACACCGATGCCGCGCGGATGGATATGCTCCGTGGCGATCTGAGCTATCTGTCCAAGTACACCTGGAACACCGGCAGCAGCCCCTACAACATCAACGGCCTGAGGGCCCTGAGCTACGAGCAGATGTCCGGCCGTGCGGACATCGACGGAAAGCGCTTCACCGCGCTGCTGAACGGCGGCAGCGACGACGGCAGCTTCCACTGGGTCACCACAGAGGAAAACGGCCAGTCGGCCCACGGCAAATACAGCTTCCCCGGCAGTGCGGCAGCCCTCCTCGGACAGGACTACCCCTTCCCCACCGTATTGACCCAGGGCACCGCCTGCCTGCACTACGGCGAATGGCCCTCCCGCGGCCTGTACTGGAGCAGCGGCGTCCTTTCGCTGGACCGTATCACCACCCCCAGCGTCACACTGTCGCTGCACTTCACCCAGGACACCGACGCTGACGCCGTCCCCGTCATCACCTGCTCCCGCAAGGGCATCGTGGACGTCTCCGTACCGCAGGCACAGACGCCCCCGGCGGACGTCCGGCACAGCTACACTGTGACCCTCACCGGCCTGTCGGTCGGCTCTACCGAGGTCTTCGCCACAATGGGCGGCTATACCGCCCGACTGCTGGTGAGCGTCACCTCCACGCTGGACATCTCCGTGGACGGCCTGCCCGGCGATGACTTCTTTGTCGGTGACACCTGTAATTTAACGCTCACCGCCCGCGACAGCCGCGGCAGCGCACTGGATGTCAAATGGACAGTCACGCCCCAGCACGGCGGCAGGGTCCTCACGGCCTCTGTTCCCGTTACCAATGCCGACCGTACGGCCTCTGTCACCCTCACCGCCGCCGGCGAGGGTGAGGACCGCACCCTGATCACCGCCGCCTACACCGCCCCCGGCGGCGAGACCTTCACCAGCCAGCTGCCCCTTGTGCTTCCCGTCCGTATGCAGGGCGTGCTGGGAATCGCCAACACCTCCGGCGAACCCTCAGTCTACTGGCAGGGCGTCATGGATCGGGACGGCACGGCCTTCACGGACGACGTGCCCTCCGGCGCGCCGTACACCGACCGCCCCGCCTACGCCGGTGCCAAGCTGTACCTGTACAGCCGGGGCAGCGCCGCCACCTTTGACGGTCTCTCCGTCTCCGGCGTCACCGTCAAAGGCGGCGCCGACGCCACGGAGTACGTCCTCCGGCCCATGCCCGTCTCCAACGACGAGGACACCTCCGTCCTCCATCCCGACGTGTTCCGCGCCGAGAATGACGACTTCCGCGTCACCGTGGGCACACCGGCAAAGGACACCACCAGCGCCTTCACCTACCGTCCCCTGACGGTCAAGGGGCGCAGCCAAGGCCAGATCACCCTCACCGTCACATTGACGGACACCGAAGGTCACGCCTTCACCCTGTCCATTCCCTACACCCTGACGGAGGAGGACACCCGGGTGACCGCCACCCTCTGGGTGGATGGGCAGGCGCTCCCCCTGTCTGTCCCCTACGGCTCCGCCCCCTCGGTGGAGGCCCTCAGACAGCTGCTGGCGGACCACAACATCCCCGAGGCCGGTATCAGCTGGACGCCGGACATCACCCAGCCGCTGTATGCCGACACGGCCTTCACCGCCGTGCCCAAAACGACGGACAGCGGCGGTGCCCCCACCGTCCCGGACGCCGATATCCCCGCTTCCGGCAGCAAGGACCCTGAGGGCACGCCCTCCGACGATCCATCCGCCCCGGACAGCAGCTCCGGCACCGATCCCACGCCCGAGCCGTCACCGGACACCCTTCCATGACCCACCGCAGAAAGGAGGCCCTCCCGTGCACAAACTGAAAAACCAACAGGGCGCCACGCTGATGATGGCCCTCCTTCTGCTGCTGGCGGCCAGTATGGTCAGTGCGGTGATCCTCACCGCCGCCACCTCCTCGGCCCGCCGTCTGGAGAATGACCGGGCTGCCCGGCAGGCGTATCTGACGGTCAGCTCCGCGGCCCGTCTGCTGCGTGATGATATCCTGAACGCCTCCTTTGTCCAGGAGACGGTGAAGACCACCTATACCAATGACACCTCCACCGAAACGAGCCGCGAAACGACCTCGCCCACCGGGTTTACGGCCGCATGGCTCAAGGCCGGCAAGGCCGCCGTGGACAGGGACAGCGGCAAAAGCTTTACCGACACCATCACCCTATCCGTGGACGGGCTGGACGATGTCTCCGCCGTCTTTACCATGGCGCCCAATTACGACATCACCATCGTCCTGCACCTGGCCGACGGCGGCGACAGTGACTGCCGCCTGGTGCTGATGCTCCGCGAAAACAAGGCCGACCCCGCTGTCAGCACCGTCAGCGGCGGCGGTCTCCGGGTCCGCGACGTCACCACGACCACGACAACCATCTCCTGGCCGTCAGATAATGCCACCATCGAAAAGGAGGCGGTCGTATCAGAAAGCTGAACAGCACCCGCGGCGAAACGCTGGTAGAGACGCTGGTCTCCATCCTGATCATCGTATTGACCTTCGTGTTTCTGACCACCGCCGCCGTCTCCGCCGCCAAGATCAACGCTAAGGTCCGTTCCGCCGACATCTCCTTCCACTACAGCAGCGCGGTGTCGAACGGCACCGCTACCCTGACCGCCTCCGGCGGCGGCACCCGCAGCGGCCGCACCACCGTGCAGGTCTATGAGGACAACGGCTGCCTCTATTACGAGGAGGTCGCGCCATGAACAAGCTTCGTGACCGCCGCGGCTTCACCCTGACGGAGCTGCTGTGCGCCGTTCTCATCGTCCTGCTCATCAGCGCCCTGCTGACCGTGGGCGTCCGCTTCGCCGGCCGCACCTACAACAGCTCCATGTATCTGTCCGAGGCCCAGGAGCTGTGCTCCACCCTTACCAGCGTTATCAGCGACAAGCTGCGCTTCTGCGGCACCGTGACCCCCGGCGCGGACGGCAGTCTGGACCACATCTTCATTCAGGATCTGGGCAGCGTGGAGGGCGAGGGCGCCGCCTTTCAGGTGGATGCCGACGGCCAGCTCACCCTGGGCAGCACCAGACTGCTCAGCAGCGCCGCCTATCCCCGGGGTCTTCGGGTCCGCGATGTCAGTCTGCGCTACGACAGTGCTTCGGGCATCTTTACCGTGACCCTTCAGGTGGGCACCGCCGACAGCACCCTGGCCGAGACAGACTTCGAGGTCCGGCGCCTGAACCACACATAAAAAAGCAGCACCGGGAGGTGCTGCTTTTTTCGTCCCGTCGGCGTGAAAAAAGCACCCCCGGAGGGGTGCTTTTCTTCACTTCTTAAAGCTGTCCTTCAGCGACACACTGCGGTTGAACACCATGTGCGCCGCGGAGCTGTCGCGGTTGTCCAGGCAGAAATAGCCCACACGCATGAACTGGAACGTGGGTGCGTTGACGCCGGTGCGGTCGGCCTGCTTGTCGAACGCCTCCGCCACCTTCCGCATCTCCGGCTCCACCTTGCAGCCGGTGAGCACCGTAAGGCTCTCCGGGTTCAGGCAATCCAGGAAGTCCTTGTCCGGGCCGTCGGGCTGCTCGTCGGAAAACAGGTTGTCGTACAGCCGGACCTCCGCGTCCATGCAGTTCTCCGCGTCCACCCAGTGGAGCGTGGCACCCTTGACCTTGCGGCCGTCGGCGGGATCACCGCCGCTGGACTCCGGATCATAGGTGCACAGCACCTCGGTGACGTTGCCGTCCGCGTCCTTCACACAGCCGGTACACTGCACCAGATACGCGCCCTTCAGGCGGCACTCCGGACCGTTGGGGGTCAGTCGCTTGTACTTGGGCACCGGGACCTCCATAAAGTCCTCCGCCTCGATCCACAGATGGCGCGAGAAGGTGATCTCATGGGTGCCCTGCGCCGGGTCGGTGGGGTTGTTCTCCACCGTGAATACCTCGCTCTTGCCCTCGGGATAGTTGGTCACCGTCAGCTTCACCGGGTGCAGCACCGCCATGGTTCGCTCCGCGTGGGCGTTCAGGTCCTCCCGCAGGCAGTGCTCCAGGAAGCCGTACTCGATGGTGTTGGGGGACTTGGCCACGCCGATACGCTCGCAGAAGCTGCGGATGGCGGCGGCGGTATAGCCCCGGCGGCGCAGGCCACACAGCGTGGGCATCCGGGGATCGTCCCAGCCGGAGACATAGTTCTCCTCCACCAGCTTACGCAGCTTCCGCTTGGACATCACCGTGTGGTCGATGCCCAGCCGGGCAAACTCGATCTGCCGGGGATGGGCGGGCAGCTCACAGTGCTCGATGACCCAGTTGTACAGGGGCCGGTGCGCCTCGAACTCCAGCGAGCACAGGCTGTGGGTGATGCCCTCCAGCGCATCCTGAATAGGATGTGCGAAGTCGTACATGGGATAAATGCACCACTTGTTTCCCTGCCGGTGGTGGCTCATGTGGTTGATACGGTAGATGACCGGATCGCGCATATTGAAGTTACCGCTGGCCAGGTCGATCTTGGCCCGCAGCGTCATGGCGCCGTTGGGGAACTCCCCGGCCCGCATACGGGCGAACAGGTCCAGGCTCTCCTCGATGGGCCGATCCCGATAGGGCGATACGGCGGGGATGCCGATGTCGCCGCGGTTGGCCTTGAACTCCTCCGGTGTCAGCTGGCACACATAGGCCAGCCCCTTTTTGATCAGCAGCACCGCCTGGCGGTAGTCCTCCTCAAAGTAGTCGCTGCCGTAAAAGAAGCGGTCGCCCCAGTCAAAGCCCAGCCAGTGGATGTCCTGCTTGATGGCCTCCACGAATTCCTCGTCCTCCTTGGTGGGGTTCGTGTCGTCCATACGCAGGTTGCACAGGCCGTTATACCGCTCGGCGGTGCCGAAGTCGATGGTCAGCGCCTTGCAGTGTCCAATATGCAGATAGCCGTTAGGCTCCGGCGGGAAACGGGTGTGGACGGTCATTCCCTGGAACTGACCACCCTCTGCGATGTCCTCGTCGATGAAATTCAGGATAAAGTTTTTGCCGGACTCCTCCGTTTCGGGGGTCTTGATTTCCTCGGCCATGATCTTTCTCACACTCCTTGTATATCGTAATATTGTGCAAAAGCAATTTTTAATTATAACCGCCCATGAGGGGAATTGCAAGAGGTTTGCCCTCCCTCCTGCAAAAAACTCACAGGGCGTCAAATTCCTCCCGGGTCAGCAGGAGATCCAACGCCTCCAGAAGCCCGTTGGCGGTCAGCCGTGCGGGCAGACCCAGCTCCCTTTGCAGCGTTGCCCGCCTTTCGGCGGAGCCGGGGCCGATCAGTCCCTTGTCCAGAAGATCCGCCTTCGTAATACCGGCGGAGCGGCGGGGTGCGTCCTCCCCCTCGAAGGTGGCACCGGCGCGGCGAAGAGCGTCCGTCAGCACCTGCGGCGTCATACCTTCCACGCCCAGCTTGCCCTCCTTCCCCGGCTTTCTCTTGCGCTTCTCCTTGCCGTACACGTCGGGGACATACGCCTGCTTTACTCTGTCCGGGGGCAGCAGCCCCTTCAGGTGGCTGCGGAGCACGAAGCCCGCGCCGTCCGGGTCGGTCAGCAGGATCACGCCCCGCGCCTCCGCCAGACGGCGGAGATACGCCGCCTTCTCCCGGTCGTTGAACAGGGCGAAGCCGCCCACCTCCACCACGGCGGCGTCCACCGCCTGCAGGAGCGTATTTCTGTCGTACCGCCCCTCTACTACGATGACTTCCCTGACCCGCGGCTTCACTTCACACCTGCCAGTTCCATGAGAAATAGCTTCAGTTCGCCCTCATTGTCCATGTTTCGTTCGCTTTTCATGCGATGATCCAGTGTCTGACAGCGCTTCACCGCCTCACGGCACCAGCTGCGCCGCACACCCCGAGCCGACTGCATCAGTTTTTTAGCTGGGTAATCGGACTTCATGCGCCACAAATCCTTCAGCCACAGCACGTCCTTGCCGCCGTCGATCGCCAGCCGGGCTGTGTACAGCTGCCGCAGCGTCTTTCCCAATGCCGCCAGAATGCGGATAGGCTCCTCCTGCATCCGCAGCAGCTCTGCAAGGCACTCTGCTGCCTTGTCATAGTCACGAGCCGCCACTGCGTCCGTCATGTCGAACACCCGCGCGTCCAGCACAGGGTCCGCCACAGTGTCGATATCCGCCGCTGTGATTTTCGCTCCCCTGGCATAGGCGGCGATCTTGGCGATCTCCGGCACCAGACCGGTCATCAGGCTGCCGCAGGTGAACAGCAGATGGTCTACCGTGACCGCATCGATATCCTTCCCGGCAGCGGCAAAACGGCGGCGCACCCACTTTTGCAGCTTTTGCTGGCCCTGCTGGGCAAACTCGATCACCTGGGCGCGCTCCGCCAGGGCGGCGGTGAGCTTCTTCAGCTTGGCGTCAGTCTTATAGGGTATCTGCCGGTACAAAAACACCAGCATGCAGTACTCCGGGAAGTCCTCCAGCAACGCCACCAGCGCTCCCCGCTGGGCCTCGTCCAACTTGAACAAGTCCATATCCTCCACCGTGACCAGGGTGCGCTCCGCCATCATAGGCATGGCCTCCGCCGCCTCGACGACCTCCTGCATAGTCAGGCCCTTGCCTGCAAGCCTGTGATAGTTGAACTCCTCAAAGCCCGCCGGCACAAGCCGTGCTTGCAGCTCCGCCACCGCCTGCTGCATCAGGTACGTCTCCTCGCCGTGGAATATATAGACATTCCCCACGGCGCCGCTTTGCAGCGCGTCGTGGAATTCCTCATAACCGGGGGTCTTTTCTTTTTTCTCCTTTGCCATGCTATCCTCCGTTCACAGTGATGCGGATGGTTCCCTGCTGGTCTGTGCGCCAGATATCCGCCCCAACTGCCAGCAGCCGCTGGAGCGTTTCCTCCGACGGGTGGCCATAGTTGTTATCGCCCACACTGATGACCGCCGCCTCCGGCGTCACCGACTTCAAAAAGCGTATATTTGAGCTATAACGGGAGCCGTGGTGGCTGACCACCAGCACCTCTATATCCGGCAAGGCATAGGTTTCCACCAGCTTTTTCTCGGTGCTGCCGGACATATCGCCGGTAATGAGCAGATCAAAGTCTCCGGCACTGGCCAGCGCTGTCAGGCCCAGTTCGTTCAGATCGCCGCCGGACTGCACCGGCGGATAGATGGTCAAAACGGTATCGCCCAGCGTATCGGCCGTCTCCTTCGTCACATAAGTCACCTGCGCGCCCTTCTCCTCCGCCAGCGACACCAGACGCTCCCGAACGCCATACTCATCCTCGATGTCCGGCAGGTAGATCGTCTGCACCGGGATACGGCGCAGCACCTCGTACAAACCGTTGGTGTGATCGGCGTGATAGTGGGTCACCACCACAGCGCTCAGTTCCCGGACGCCCATGCTGTGCAGCGTGTCGGCAGCCAGACCGCCGGGGTCTTTATAGCTGTTGCTGCTGCCGCAGTCCACCAGTGCCGTCTCACCGCCGGAGGTCAGAATGACGCTCTCGCCCTGTCCCACATCCAGCGTCAGGGCGGTCAGTACGCCGTACTGATAGTCCTGACGGTTGACCCAGATGGCCGCCGTCAGCGTCAGCACCGACAATGCCGATGCCAGCAGGTATTTCCGCTTGCCGTCCGGCGTGGCGGCACAGCCGATAAAGGCCGCGTACAAAAACAGCAGCCAGTAGATGAGATAGGGATTGGTGAAATACACCGCGTGATAGCGCCAGGACATCATGCCGTTGGCGATCCACAGGATGTACCGCACCAGCGCCCAGGAGATCCAACCCAGCAGGCTGGCCAGCGGCAGCCACACAAAGCCCAGCAGCACCGTCACAAAGGCAGCCATGAAGCTCCATCCCGCCGCAGGCACCGCCAATAAGCTGGACAGCGGCGCTACCAGCACGAAAATGCGGAAATACCAGGCTGTCAGTGGGGCAGTGAACACCACGGCGCTGAGGGTGGCGGACAGGTTCGCCGCTACAAAACACAGTGCGGTCCGCAGCGGACGGCATTTGCCCTTATACCACCCGGTCAGCAGCTTGTACAGCCGGGGCGACAGCAGCACCATTCCCAGCGTGGCGGAAAAGCTCAGCTGCAAGCTGACGCTGGCCGCGGCAAATGGATTGCACAGCAGGATCACCAGCAGCGCGGCAGCCAAGCTGGTCAGAGGGTCACTGCCACGCCGGAACAGCGGCGCGATCAGCAGGAATATCTGCATGATGCAGGCGCGGACCACCGAGGGGCTCATGCCCACCATCACCATGTAAAACAACAGCAGCGGAATGGTCACGGCGCACAGCAGTCTCTGCCGCCGGGAGATCAGCAGCGCCAGCAGCGTCACCAGAAAAGCGCAGTGCAGGCCGGACACCGCGAACAGATGCGCCAGGCCCGTCTCCTGCATGGCCAGATAGTCTCCGTCGTCCATAGCGGACTTGTCCCCGGTAAGCTCCGCTGTCAGGAATCCGCTGACACGCGGGTCATCCCAGATGGCGGCCACCTTCTCGCGGAAAGCTTTGCCCGCCCGCTGGGGCAGCCAGCGCAGGGCATCCCCATCACCCGCCGACAGACGCACATCCTCACGGCCATACAGCAGCGCATACACGCCCCGGGCGTTAAAATGGGTCACATCATCGCTGTCGAAATGGGCGGCAGACTGCCACTGGGCCGTGCCCGTGACCGTGTCACCCGGTCGGGCCGCCAGCAGCTCCGCTTCGCCATACAGCACGGCCCTGGCCCGATGATAGCCCTCCAGCTCCACCGTGACCCTGGCGCCGCGCTCCGTGGCCTGCGGCCAATCGCAAACGGTTGCGGTAAAGTCCGACGCCGCACCACAGCGGTCCTCTATCGGCTGGCGCACCAGGTAGTCATACCCGGCAAAATAGGCCAGCGATACCGCCAGCGGCAGCAGGATCAGCAGCCCCCGGCGAAAATATTTTTGCTTGCGTGCAGCAAACAGCCACGCAAGCGCCAGCAGCAAAACGCCCCCGGCGGCATACAGCTGCCAGCCGTTCCAGGGCAACAGTGCCGCCAGGAAGACACCGGCAGAGAAGGAAAACCCGATGGTGGCCAGCACGCGCATATCCTCTCTCCTCCCCCCCGATGATCGTGTTGGTTTATTATATCAAATACCGCCGCCTATGACAAGGAAAAAGCCGCCCTTCCGGGCGGCCTTTTGTCTTTTACATACGCGCCAGCTTGTCATTGCACTTCTGCAAAAACCGTGCGTTGTCGATGACAGCGCGGGTATGGGTTCCCTCGCCGATCAGGCCATCGGCGTCGTGGGCCGTGACCTTGAAGGTGATCATCTTGCCGTTGGCGGAGATACCCGTCACCTCGGCAGTGGCGGTGACCTTCATGCCCACCGGCGTGGGCGCCAGGTGACTGGAACTGATCTCCACGCCCACGGTGCCCTTGCCCTCCGGCAGCTCCGGCTGCACACACTGCATAGCGGCGTACTCCATCAGGCCCATCATAAATGGGGTGCCGAACACCTCCAGCCCGCCGGAGCCCACGGCCTTGGCGGTCATATCCGGGGTGACGGTCTTTTCAGCGGTATAGGTCATACCTACTTCGATCATAGCAATTCCTCCAATTAAGCGCTTTTCTTTAAATACATTTCTTGCCTATACGCGGGGCGGAAAAAAACCGCGAATGTCAGACGCCCAACTGTGTCCACAGCTTATCGTAGAACTTCAGCGTCTCCTGTGGCAGGTTGACATAGATCTCACAGCGCTCGCGCTCCTCATCGGGAATGGCCATGATGTTGTAGATCTCCTCGTCCAGCGGCTCGCCATACTGCTCCTCGTAGTACGCGGGATACTCCGCCAGCGCTTCGGCATTGGGAGAGGCATACCAGATGTAGTCCATATTGGCCAGGTTACTGTCGGTAGAGGCGATAAAGTTGATCCACTCATAGGCCTCGGCCTTGTGCTGGCTGGACTTGAGCACACACATGGCGTCCACGAACCAGTTGCTGCCCTCCTCGGGAATGACGAAGGCCAGGTCCTCGTTATTCTCCAGCATAGTCAGATAGTCGCCGGCGTAGTACATGGTGATGGCCGCGTTGCCGCCCTCCATCTTGCCGAAGACCTCGTCCATGACGAAGGCCTGATACACACCCTTGTCTTTGGCATTCTTCACCAGCTCAAAGGCCTCGGTCAGCTGTCCCTCATCGGTGGTGTTGATGTCGTAGCCCAGATAGCACAGGGCGGCCATCAGCGCGTCGCGGGAGTTGTTGATCATCAGCACCTGCCCTGCGTACTTCTCGTCGAACATAGCGCCCCAGCTGGTGATGGGCTCATCCACCATAGTGGTGTTGTAGATAATGCCCACGCTGCCCCAGGTGTAGGGTACGGTGTACTTATTCTCCGGGTCGAAGCTCAGATGGGTAAACTGGGGGTCCATCAGCTGAAAATTGGGGATGGCGGCGTAGTCCAGCTCCGCCAGCATATCCTCCTGGATCAGCCGGGCGATCATATAGTCGGAGGGTACGATCACATCAAAGTCCGCGCCGCCCATCTTGATAAGGGAGTACAGCGCCTCGTTGCTCTCGGCGGTCTGGTAGTTCACACGGATGCCGGTCTTCTCCTCGAATTCGGTGATCAGGGACTCGTCGATATACTCGCCCCAGGAGCACACATTGACCACGCGCTCGCTGCGGGCCGCGGCACCGGTGACGATCAGTACCGCCAACAGCACACAGGCCATAGCGCCTGCGGCGATCTTCTTGCCCAATCCGGAATATTTCTTCGGCGCAGGAGCGAACGTAGCGCTCTCGTGATGGACATTGCGGTGATGCTCGGCATGGTTCTCCCGCAGGTTGATGATGGCCAGCAGGATGATGACCGTGACGAACAGCAGCGTGGATACGGCGTTGATCTCCGGGCTGACGCGCTTTTTGGTCATGCCGTAGATGGTCATGGCCAACGTGGAGGAGGACGTACCCGCCGTGAAGTAGCTGATGATGAAATCATCGATGGACATAGTGAAAGCCGTCAGCGCACCGGAGACGATACCGGGCTTGATCTCCGGAATGATGACCTTCCAGAAAGCCTGCATCCAGGTGCAGCCCAAGTCCTGGGCCGCATCGACCAAATTGCGGTCCATCTGCCGTAACTTGGGCCCCACGGACAAAATGACGTAGGGGATGTTGAAGCAGATGTGGGCGATCAACAGTGTGCCAAAGCCCAGGGTCAGTCGCTCAGGCAGCACCACCAGTGACTGCCAGCCGTTGACCCACACGGCGAAGCTGTGCCATCCGTTGAAGAACACCACGAACAGCAGGCACAGGCTGACGCCGGTGACGATGTCCGCGTTCATCATGGGAATGTTGTTCACGGCCATCAGCCCGGTGCGCGCCCGGCGTCGCATACCGTAAAAGCCGATAGCGGCAAAGGTGCCCGCCACGGTGGCGATGACGGTAGCCAGCAGGGATACCAGCAGCGTGGTGTACACGCTGTGCATAATGAGCCGGTCGTTCAGCAGCTCGGCGTACCAGTGGAGGGAAAAGCCCTTCCACACACTGGAGCTGTTGCCGGCGTTGAAGGAAAAGACGATCAGGATGATGATGGGTGCGTACAGGAACAGGCCCACCAGGATCATCAACAGGCGGTCGCCGACGGAGTTGCCCTTTCTCTGTCTCATAGCATCACCGCCTGTTCCTCGCCCTCGCCAAAGCGGTTCATCACCAGCATACAGACAACGACGATCAGCATCATCACCAGGGAAATAGCCGCGCCCAGCTGCGGGTTATACGCCCCGCCCAGGAACTGCCGTTCAATCAGGTCGCCCAGCAACAGCTCCGTGCCGCCGCCCAGCATACGGCTGATGGCGAACGTAGACACAGAGGGCACGAACACCATGGTGATGCCGGACAGCACGCCCGGCAGGCTCAGGGGCAGGATGACCTTGCGGAACACCGTGACGGTGTTGGCCCCCAGGTCGCGGGCTGCCTCCAGAAGGGAGTAATCCAGTTTGCAAATCACAGAGTAGATAGGCAGGATCATAAAGGGTAGGTAGTTATAGACCATACCCAGCACCACAGCGCCCTGGGTGTCGATCATGGTAAAATACTCCAGGCTGCTGCCTGTCAGATGGTTGTACAGGGCAATGATGCCCAGCTTCTGGAACAGCTGGTTCAGCAGGCCGTTGTTCTCCAGGATGGTCATCCAGGAGTAGGTCCGCAGCAGGAAGTTCATCCACATGGGCAGCATGATCAGTACCATGGCCGTGCGGCGGAAGCGCTCGCCCTCCCGGCTGAGAAGGTACGCCACAGGATAGCCCAACAGCAGGCAGATAGCCGTGGCAATCAGCGCCAGCTTGAAGGAACGGCCGAACACAGCAGCGTAACCGCCCATCTGGACAAAGTTGTCCAGCGTGAAGCCGCCCTCGCTGCCGGCAAAGGCATACACCACCATAATGACAATGGGGGCTACTACAAAAATAGCCATCCACACCACATAGGGCACGGCGAAACGGGAGAGCTTACTCTTCATCCTCGCTCTCCTCCTCTTCCGGCTCAGCACCGGCGTCCGCCAGTTCCTCGTATTCCTCGGAGTAAGAGGAATAGTCGCCGAACATACCGGAATACTCGCTCTTCTTCATAATGTGGAAACCCTCGGGATCGATCTTCACGCCGATACGGGCACCCACCGGAGAGTGATCGGTGGTTTGAATCAACCACTTGAAGCCGCGGAAATCCACGATGATATCATATTGCATCCCCTTGAACGTCACGTTGGTGACAGTGCCTACCAACTGGCCCTGCTCCACCGGCACGATGTCGATATCCTCCGGGCGAATGACCACGTCCACCGGTTCATTTTCGGCGAAGCCGCCGTCCACGCAGGGGAATTCCTTGCCATACATTTTCACGACCCTGTCGCGGACCATCGTGCCGTTGAGGATATTGCTCTCGCCGATGAAGTCCGCCACAAAGGCATTCTTCGGCTCGTTGTAGATATCCTCCGGTGTGCCGATCTGCTGGATGCGGCCCTTGTCCATGACCACCACGGTGTCGGACATGGTCAGGGCTTCCTCCTGATCGTGGGTGACATATATAAACGTGATGCCCATCTGCTGCTGGATACGTTTCAGTTCGTTCTGCATATCCTTACGCAGACGCAGATCCAGCGCGCCCAGCGGCTCGTCCAGCAGCAGCACCTTCGGCCGGTTCACCAGGGCACGGGCAATCGCCACACGCTGCTGCTGACCACCGGAGAGTTGGTCGACACGCCGGCGGTCAAAGCCCTTCAGGCTGACGACCTCCAGCATTTCACCGACACGCTGTCGTATCTCGTCCTCCGGCACTTTTGCGATACGCAGGCCAAAAGCGATGTTTTCAAACACGTCCAGATGCGGAAACAGCGCATATTTCTGGAACACCGTATTGATCTGCCGCTTATGGGGCGGGACATCGTTGATCCTCTCGCCGTCGAAGGTCACGTCGCCGCTTGTGGGCGTGGTGAAACCGCCGATGATCCGCAGTGTGGTAGTCTTGCCGCACCCACTGGGGCCAAGCAGCGTGAGGAATTCGGAATCGTTGATGTAAAGATTGATGTGATCGAGAACCAGCTCGTCGTCAAACGCCATGCAGAGATCCCGCAGGCGAATCAACTCTTTGGACATTTATCCTCCTCCATTCATCAGTAAAATAGCCCCCCTCCGGCGCGGCGGCAGCGCGTCTGTTCACGCGCTCGTTTCTGTCGAAAGATGGCGAGTACACTATATATAAAAGCGTCGGGAAAGTCAATGGATTTTCCCGTTTTTCCCCGAAAAAAATACAGCGGATGGCAAAAGCCATCCGCTGCACGGCACTCAGCCGAAATATTTGTCCCGGAAGGGCACATTTTCCACTGTAAAGCTCTGCCCGCGCAGATAGTTCAGGTGCCCCGCGTCCGTGGGCAGGTCAAAGGTCAGCTTGTAGGCATACAGGGCCTGCCGCGTCTCGCCGTAGCGGCGGTTTACGTCCCCACGGCCGTATTTGCCGTCCCCCAGCAGCGGGCAGCCCAGGTCCGCCATCGTGGCGCGGATCTGGTGGGTCCGGCCCGTCTCCAGCCCGATCTCCACCAAGCTCAGCTCTCCCCGCGTCTCCAGCACCTTGTAATCGGTAATGGCGGTCTTTCCGCCGGGGATCGGCTTATGGTACACGGACACCTGCTTTTTCTTCTCATCTTTCAGCAAGAAGCACTCCACCCGGCCTTCCGGCTTTTTCGACCGGCCCGCGGTAATGCAGAGGTAGCGCTTGTCCAGTTCCCGGTCCCGTATCTTCTCGTTGATGACCCTCAGCGTCTCGGCATCCTTAGCGGCGATGACGATGCCGCCGGTATTGCGGTCGATGCGGTTGCACAGCGCCGGCGTAAAGGCATTTTCCCACTTGGGGTTCCACTCCCGTTTCTGATACAGATATGCCTGAATGTGGTTGATGAGGGTATTCACCTTCTCCGTCTCGTCGGCGTGGACCACCATCCCCTGGGGCTTATCCGCCAGCAGCAGGTGCTCATCCTCGTACACCACCGTCAGGTGCGGCTTGAACAGCGTCAGAAACAGATTTTCCTCTGAGGGCTTGTCGAAAAACTCGTCGTTGATGTATAATTGCAGCACATCGCCTGCACAGAGCCGCTGGTCCCGCTGGGCACGTCCGCCGTTTACCTTCACCCGCTTGATGCGGATGTACTTCTGCGCCAGAGCAGGCGGCAGCAGGGGCAGCGCCTTGGACAGAAATCTATCCAGCCGTTGTCCGGCGTCATTTTTTCCGATGGTCAGCTCCCGCATAACGGCGTCCTCCCCTGTGTTTCTCTGTTTATTGTACCGTGTTTTTGAAAAAAGTCAAAATATTTGTAAGAAAATGTTTGACAAGGCATTTTGTGTCGGCTATAATACTACACGTGCCATTGTGAGGTGTACTATGCGTTTGAACGTCAACAAGCTGCTGCATACCCCCGATGCCCGGCAGGACATCCGTTTTGAAATGGATCTGTCCGACTTGGAATTCGGCGGTTCCTATCCTGTTTCCGATCCGGTTGTTGTGGACTGCCGGCTGGAGAATAAGGCTGGGCTGCTGCTGTGCGGAATGACGTTGACCACCACGCTGCATTGTATCTGTGACCGGTGCGGTGAAGCGTACGACGCGGACAAGACGACACGCTACGACTGCGTATTGGCAGAGGCGCGCGAGTCTGACGAAAGCGACGACATCATCCTGCTGGATAACGACGAGGTAGATGTGGAGGAGTTGGCGCGCGACGCCTTTATCCTCGATATGGACACGAAGTTTCTCTGCTCAGAGGACTGTAGGGGGCTGTGCCCCGGCTGTGGTGTGAACCTGAACCGGGAGAGCTGCCGATGCAAAAAAGCAGTGGACCCCCGTCTGGCGAAGCTGGCACAGCTGCTGCAGAAGGATGAGTGAATTACTTTTGTATTACATTGCTGCTCAGGCAATTAAGACCAAGGAGGTGTCAACATGGCAGTCCCTAAGGGAAAAGTATCCAAGCAAAGACGCAATAAGAGACGTTCTTCCGTATGGAAGCTGGCAGCTCCCACGCTGGTGGCGTGCGCCAAGTGCGGCGCGCTGCATCTCCCCCACAGAATGTGCCCGGAGTGCGGCAGCTACAACGGCCGCGAGGTCAAGGTCGTCAAGTCTGTGGCCGCGAAATAAGTTCTGTTGTGCCTTTGCAAGAGGGAAGCATCGCTTCCCTCTTGTTTTTTACTGCTCCCACACTTTTTGTCATGGGAAGTATCAAAATCCATCGTTTTACTTTATGCTTGTGGGCGGCTATACTATATTGTGCTTGCGTCTCACGTCAAAAAACGGTATAATGAGTTGATAATTATGTGGTATTATGTCCTATTGTGGATAAGGCCGCATTTTGCATGAGTGAGGACGTATTATGAGTACCATCATCACCGCCATCGACCGGCACAGCCCCGCGGAGCGCGCCGGCGTTCAGGTGGGCGAACAGCTTCTATCCATCAACGGCCACCCCATCGTGGATGTGCTGGACTATCGTTTTTACGGCTATGATCCCCTGTCGCACCTTGAGCTGAAAACGGCGGCAGGCAACGTGCGGCACGTCACCTGCCGCAAGGCCGAAGGCCAGGACCTTGGGCTGAACTTCGACACGTATCTGATGGACGAAATGCGCTCCTGTGCCAATCACTGCTTGTTCTGCTTTGTGGACCAGATGCCGCCGGGTATGCGCTCCACGCTGTACTTCAAGGATGACGACGCACGGCTGAGCTTTCTGCTGGGCAACTACATCACCCTCACCAACCTGACGGAGCGGGAGGCACAGCGGATCATTGACCTGCACATCAGCCCCATCAACGTTTCCGTCCACGCCACCGACCCACAGCTGCACTGCACCATGCTTGGCAACAAGAACGCCGCCCGGTCGCTGGACTATATCCAGGCCTTCTGCAAGGCCGGTATCGTCATGAACGGGCAGATCGTGGTTTGCCCCGGCTGGAACGACGGTGACCAACTGCGCCGCACCCTGCGGGACTTGACCGAGTGGCAGTTCTCCAGCTGCTCTCTTGTGCCGGTGGGTATCACCAAGTACCGCCAGGGTCTGGCCAAGCTAAGACCCGTGGACAGGGACTGTGCCCGGGACATCATTGCCATCGCCGAGGAATTCGGGCTGGAAAATCTGCGCCGCTTCGGCACCCGTAGGTTCTTCTGTGCTGACGAACTGTTCCTGCGGGCCGGACTGGATCTGCCCCAAGAGGACTACTACGAGGGCTATCGGCAGCTGGAAAACGGCGTGGGTATGCTGCGCTCACTGGAGCAGGACTTCCTCAGCGCCATGCGCATGGAGGAGCACGCTGAAGCGCCCTCCCCCTTCACCATCGCCACCGGCACGGCGGCAGCGCCGTTCATGACATACCTGCTGGAGCAGGCCAAGGCGTACTTCCCCGCCCTGCGGGGACAGGTGATCGCCGTGGAGAACGACTTTTTCGGCCACACCATCGACGTAGCCGGTCTGCTGACAGGTCAGGACCTGTCGGCGCAGCTGCAAAAGGTCCCGGATCTGGGCCGGGTGCTGCTGCCGCTGCATATGCTGCGGCACGGCGAAAACGTATTTTTGGACGACTACACCGTGGAGCGTCTCAGCGCTGAGCTGGGCTGCCCGGTGCAGATCGTGGGGATAGACGGCGGCGACCTGCTGGACGCCATGCTGGAAAGAGAGGGATAAACTATGGCATTACCTTTGATAGCGATCGTGGGACGCCCCAACGTGGGCAAGTCCATGCTGTTCAATAAGATCATCGGTCGGCGGCTGTCCATCGTAGAGGACACCCCCGGCGTCACCCGTGACCGTATCTACGGTGAGAGCGAGTGGGTGGGCCGCAGGTTCCGCCTGGTGGACACCGGCGGCATCGAGCCCAATACAGACAGCCAGATTCTGTCCTTCATGCGGGAGCAGGCCCAGATCGCCATCGACAACGCCGACGTCATTATCTTCGTCACGGATATCAAGACCGGCCTGACTGCCTCCGACCAGGAGGTGGCCAGTATGCTTCAGCGCAGCCGTAAGCCCATCGTGCTGGCGGTGAACAAGATGGACTCTGTGGGCGCGGTCGACCCGGATTTCTATGAGTTCTACAACCTGGGTCTGGGCGACCCCGTGGCTGTCTCCGCCGTTCACGGCCACGGCACCGGCGATCTGCTGGACGAATGCATCAAGTATTTTCCGCCGGAAACGGATGAGGAGGACGACTCCGACGTGGTACAGGTGGCCATTATCGGAAAGCCCAATGTAGGTAAATCCAGCTTGACGAACCGTATTCTGGGCGAGGAACGCGTTATCGTCAGCAATGTAGCCGGCACCACCCGTGACGCCATCGACAGCTACTTTGAGAACCAGTACGGCAAATATAATTTCATCGACACCGCCGGTATGCGGAAAAAGTCCAAGGTAGATGACAACATCGAAAAATACAGCGTTCTGCGGGCCACCATGGCTATTGAGCGTAGCGACGTCTGCCTCATTCTCATCGACGCTCAGGAGGGTGTCACCGAGCAGGACACCAAGGTCGCCGGTCTGGCGCATGACGCGGGCAAGGCATGCATTATCGTGGTGAACAAATGGGACCTGATCGAAAAGGACGGCAAGACCATGGACCGTATGCGTGAGGACATCCGCCGGGACCTGAGCTATATGCCCTATGCCCCCATTCTGTTCATCTCCGCCCTGACCGGCCAGCGGGTGGGCCGTCTCTTTGAGCTTATCAACTACGTCAACGATCAGGCGGCCATGCGAATCACCACCGGCACGCTGAACAGTGTGCTGGCAGACGCGCAGACCCGCGTTCAGCCACCCACGGACAAGGGGCGCCGCCTGAAGATCTACTACATGACGCAGGTGGGCGTCAAGCCGCCCCACTTCGTCATCTTCTGCAACGACAAAAAGCTCTTCCACTTCTCCTACCAGCGGTATCTGGAAAACCAGCTCCGCAGCGTGTTCGGCCTGGAGGGTACCCCCATCGTGCTGACTATCCGCCAGAAGGGAGAGGACGACGGTTGAATCATCTCATCGGCGCTACACTGCTGGCCTCACTGGTCATATTGCTGCTGGGCTATTTCTTAGGTTGTCTCAACGGCTCGGTAATGGTCAGCCACTTCATCATCAAGGACGATGTGCGGCAGCACGGCAGCGGCAATGCGGGCCTGACCAACTTCTACCGCACCTACGGTGCCAAATACGCACTGGGCGTCATCCTCTTCGACATGGGTAAAACAGTGATCGCCTGCCTGATTGGCGGTGCAGCCTTCGACTATCTGGCCGGCGACTGGATGTTGGGCGTCCTGCTGGGTGGCCTTGGCTGTGAGTTGGGTCATATGTTCCCGGTGTTCTTCGGCTTCAAGGGCGGCAAGGGCATCCTGTCCGGCGGTACGCTGGTGTGGCTGCTGGATTGGCGCGTAGGACTCATCGCTTGGGGGCTGTTCGCCGCCCTGTGGCTGCTGACGAAATACGTCTCTCTCGGCTCCGTCTGCGCCGCCGCCTCCATGCCCGTCACCACATTTTTCTTCTGCGGCCGCAGCCTCCTCTACACGGCGCTGGCCGTGCTGATCGCCGCGCTGGTGATCTGGTGCCACCGGGAGAATATCACGCGCCTGCTGCATCATCAGGAACGCAAATTCCAATGGCACACCGGCACACCGAAAGAGAAAGAGTAAACAGAGAAAGGACATCACTGACATGAAACACAATCAGATGCGGCAGGTGGTCTTCCCCATTCTGGCCGCCTTCATCTGGGGCACCGCCTTCGTTGCGCAGGATATGTGCGCCGACTCCATCGGCGCGTTCGCCTTCAACGCCAGCCGCTACTTTATCGCGGTGCTGGCGCTGCTGGTGGTCATCGTCATCAGCGACAAGCTGAAAAAGGACAAGCCCGTCCTCTCCCCCGCCGAGAAAAAGGCCGCCAACCGGCAGCTGTGGCTGGGCGGCCTGTGCTGCGGTGCGGCGCTGGCCATGGCCTCCAACTTCCAGCAGGCGGGCATGGTGGCCGGCACTGACTCCGGCAAGGCCGGCTTCCTGACGGCGCTGTATGTGGTGCTGGTTCCCGTATGCGGTCTGTTCTTCAAGCGGAAGGTCAGCCTCCCCGTCTGGATCGCCGTGGCACTGTCCGTGATCGCGCTGTATCTGCTGTGCATCAACGGTGAATTCTCCCTCGCCCCCGGCGACCTGCTGATCCTGGCCTGCGCCGTGTGCTTCACCATACATATCCTTGTCATCGACCACTTCACCGCCACCGTGGACGGCGTGAAGCTCAGCTGCCTGCAATTCCTGTTCGCGGCCCTTATCTCCACTGTGTGCATGTTCCTCTTCGAGGACGTGGACTTCGCCGCCATCTGGGGCTGCATCCTGCCCCTGCTGTATGTGGGCATCTTCTCCTGCGGCGTGGGCTACACCCTGCAAATCCTGGCGCAGAAGGGTTCCAACCCCACGGTGGTCACCATCCTGCTGAGTCTGGAGAGCGTATTCGCCGTCATCGCCGGTGCCATTATTCTCAAACAGCAGATGTCTGCCCGGGAATACATCGGCTGCGCGGTGATGTTCGCCGCCGTCCTCCTGGCCCAGATCGACTTCCCCGTGAAACAGAAAGCCGAATAAAGTGCGAAAAAGAAGCACCCGCTCGGGTGCTTCTTTTTTGCGCTTTTGGCTGTCTCAGAACAGCGTCACCTGACTGGTATCCGCCATACCGGCAAAGGCGCCCAGCGCCTTCAGCTGCTCGATATGGGTCTTACTAAGCTTGTTGCAGATGGTGGCGAACTCCTCTACAGAGATGAAGGTTTTTCCCTTTCGCTTCTCCACCGTGTCCAGCGCCGCCGTCTCACCCAGACCGCGCACCGTTACAAAGGGAGGCAGCAGGCCGTTTTCCGTGATCTTGAAGTGTGTGGCATCGGAGTCGTAAATACTAATGGTGTCAAAATGGAAGCCCCGCAGATAGAACTCATAGCACACCTCCAGCGTCACCAGCAGGTTCTGTTCCACGTCGGTGGCGTCCTTATTGTTCTCGATCTCCCTGATTTTCTGCTTCACCGCATCCATGCCGGCGCAGCAGTACTCCGCGTCGAAGGCCTTGGCCCGGATGGAGAAGAACGTAGCGTAGAAGGCCAGCGGCTCATGCACCTTGAACCACGCAATACGGAACGCCATCATCACATAGGCCACAGCGTGGGCCTTAGGGAACAGATAGCCGATCTTGGCCAGGGAGCCGATATACCAATCCGGCACCTGATGCTCCCGCATAGCCTCCTCCCAGCCGTCCTCGAAGCCCTTTTTCTTTACTTTGCCCTTACGCACCGCCTCCATGATCTTAAAGCTCATCTTCGGCTCCAGCCCCATGGAGATCAGGTACAACATGATATCATCGCGGCAGCCCACCGTCTCCAAAACGCTGGCCGTGCCGCCCACGATCAAGTCCCGGGCATTGCCCAGCCACACGTCGGTACCGTGGGAGAAGCCGGACAACCGTACCAGGGTATTGAAATCCTGGGGCATGGTATCCATCAGCATACCGCGGGTGAACCGGGTGTTGAACTCCGGGATAGCCACGGCGCCGGTGGGCCCCAGTATCTCGTCATTTTCAAAGCCCAGCACCTTGGACGAGGTGAAAATACTCATGGTATCCGGGTCATCCAAGGGGATGGCCCGCGCGTTCACGCCGGTCAGGTCCTCCAGCATTTTGATCATGGTGGGGTCATCGTGTCCCAGCATATCCAGCTTCAGGAGGTTGTCCTCCATGCAGTGATACTCGAAATGAGTGGTCACAGTGTCGCTGTTGGCATCGTCTGCCGGGTGCTGCACCGCGGTAAAATCCTCCACATCCATATCATCCGGCACCACTACCAGCCCACCGGGGTGCTGCCCCGTAGTACGCCGCACGCCCACGCAGCCCAGCGTCAGGCGATCCAGCTCCGCGTTGGAGGCCGTCTCGCCCCGTTCCTCCAGGTATTTCTTCACCATGCCGAAGGCGGTCTTTTCCGCTAGGGTACCGATGGTCCCCGCGCGGAACACCTGGGTCTTGCCGAACATCTCAATGGCGTGCTGGTGTGCCCGGGCCTGGTACTCACCGGAGAAATTCAGGTCGATATCCGGCACCTTACCGCCGCCGTAGCCCAAAAACGTCTCAAAGGGGATGTCAAATCCGTCCTTAGCGTACTTTGCCCCGCACATCGGGCAATTCTTATCGGGCATATCCGCGCCGCAGCCGTAGCTGCCATCGGTGATGAACTCAGTATGGCGGCATTGGGGGCAGCGATAATGGGGCGGCAGGGAGTTCACCTCCGTAATGCCGGACATATACGCCACCAGTGAGGACCCCACACTACCCCGGCTGCCCACCAGATAACCGTTTTCCAGGCTGCGCTGCACCAGCTTCTGGGCGGACATATACACCACGTCGTACTTGCCCAGAATGCTTTTCAGTTCCACGTTCAGCCGGTCCACGATCAGCTGAGGCGGCTCGTCGCCATACAGCTCGTGACACTTGTCCCACACTCTGTCATGAAGTTCCTGCTCCGAATTCTCCAGCCGCGGCGGGAACAACCGTCCCGGCGGCAGCAGCTCGATATTTTCGATACGGTCGGCAATGCCGCGCGGGTCGTCGATGACCACCCGATGCGCTTCCTCTTCGCCCAGATAGGCAAACTCCGCCAGCATCTCATCCGTGGTCTTGAAGTAAATGGGCAGGGGTGCGTCGGCGTCGGCAAACTTCTTGCTGGCCAGCAGGATATGGCGGTATACCTCGTCCTCCGGCTCCTGGAAGTGCACATCACCGGTGGCGCACACGGGCTTGCCCAGCTCCCGGCCCAACCGGACGATAGTACGGTTGAACTCCCGCAGTTCCTCCTCTGACTGCACCGCGCCGTTGCGAAGCATGAACATATTATTGCAGATGGGCTGTATCTCCAGGTAATCGTAGAACGATGCGATGCGCTTCAGCTCCGCCCAGTCCTTGCGGTCCGCCACCGCCCGGAACAGCTCGCCTGCTTCACAGGCTGAGCCGATAATGAGGCCTTCCCGATGGGCGATCAGCTCCGTCTTGGGGATAATGGGCACACGCTTGAAATACTTGAGATTGGAAGCCGAGATCAACTGATACAGGTGCTTCAGGCCCAGCTTGTTCTTCGCCAGGATGATAATATGCTTGGGGTGCCGGCTGCCGCCGCCCCGGGGCCGCAGCTTCTCCATCTGCCCGTTGATCTCCTGCAGACGGGAAATTCCCATCTCCCGCCGCATTCTCTCAAAAAAGGGTATCAGCATGTACCCCACCATCCCCGCGTCGTCCGACGCCCGGTGGTGGTTGAAGGCGGGCAGATCCAAATGCTCCGCCACGATGTCCAACTTATGTTTGTGCAGCTCCGGCAGCAGGTTCTGCGCCAGGATCAGGCTGTCGATGTATGTAGGGTCGAATTCCAGCCCCGCCCTGCGGCACCCTGCTCGGATGAACCCGATGTCGAACTCCGCATTGTGGGCCGCCAGCGGTCGCCCGTCCACGAATTTCAAAAACGCCGCCAGTGCTTCCTCCGGCGGCGGCGCGTCCGCCAGCATGGCATCCGTAATGCCCGTCAGGCCGATGATCTCCGGCGTCAGACGACGACCGGGGTTCACGAAGGTCTGAAACGTATCCGTGATCTTCCCGTTTTTCAGCACCACTGCGCCGATCTCCGTGATGGCCTCCCGCTGTACCTTCAATCCGGTAGTTTCAATGTCGAAGCACACGATCTCGTCATCGAAGCCCTGATCCTGCCTACCGTGCACGGCAATGCGGTCGTCCAGGTTGTTGACGTAGTACCCCTCCACGCCGTACAGGATCTTGATCTTCCCCTTGCCCGCGTCCCGCGCCTTTGGGAATGCCTGCACCGTGCCGTGGTCGGTAATGGCAATAGCCGGGTGGCCCCAGGCTGCCGCCTGCTTTACCACCTTGCCCACATCCGTCAGAGCATCCATGCTGCTCATCTGCGTATGCAGGTGCAGCTCCACCCGCTTCTCCGGTGCATTGTCCTGCCGGGCCGTATGGCTGATCTTCATAATATTCACCGGCCGCAGCAGGATATCCTTCCCGTCGTAGGTCAGTTCCACCTTGCCCTGCAGGCGCAGCCACATCCCGTCGTTGATCGCGCCGCCCAGCACCTTGGCCTCTTTTTCATCCATGGCCTTCCGCACGGCCACGGAGCCGCGCTCATCGGTGATGTTGAAGTTCAGCGTCCACATGCCCTTACGCCGTGTCTCATAGCACTCTGCCTTGAATACCCGGCCCTCCACAATGGCGCTGCCCTGCTTGATATTCAGTTCGCCGATAGGCGTCAGCTTTCCGGTGATCGTCTTGCCCCAGATCACCCCGTTGTCGCCCTTTTGCTCGCCGGTGCCGCAGAAATGCAGCAGCACCTGCCGCAGATCATACTGCTGCGCCAGCATCTGCTGCAGGGCGTCCTGCGCCGTCTGGGGCAGTGTCTCACTGCTCTCTATCTGCACCTCCAGCGTCCGGCCCGCCATATCCAGCGCACCGCTGATGATGCAGGCATCGTGCAGCAGCAGGCGCAGCTGCCGCGGCGCCTGAAAGCTCTCAAACAGCGTAAAAAACGGTACTCTCTCCGCCATGTTTCTCCCCTATCGTCTCTCTTATTACAGCTTGTCGATCTCCTCGAACAGCGCGTCCACCAGCTGGTTCTCCGGCACCTTTCGCAGAACCTTTCCCTTGGCGAACAGCAATCCCTCGCCCTTGCCTCCGGCGATGCCCACGTCCGCGGCCGAGGCCTCCCCCGGTCCGTTGACCACACACCCCATCACCGCCACGGTGATGGGCTTGTCACAGCTCTTCAGCCGCCGTTCCACCTCCCGGGCGATGGGCAGCATATCATACTTCGTCCGCCCGCAGGTAGGGCAGGCGATCAGGTCCGGCCCCGTCTGCCGCAGACCGCAGGCCTGCAAAATACGCTTGGCGGCCACTACTTCCTCCACCGGGTCGGCAGTCAGGCTCACCCGCAGCGTATCGCCGATACCCCGACACAGCAGTCCGCCGATGCCAATGGCCGACTTCAGCACCCCCATCTCCGGTGTGCCGGCCTCGGTGACGCCCAGATGCAGCGGATAGTCCACCTTTTCGTGCAGCAGCTCGTAGGCCGCCATGTTTACCGGCACCCGGGAGCACTTCACGGAGATGCAGATATCCCCGAAGCCGCACTCCTCCAACAGGCGCACATGTCCCAGTGCACTCTCGGCCAGCGCCTCGGCGGTCACGCCGCCGTATTTTTGCACCAGGTCCTTCTCC
>OJMK01000661.1_pt1 | contig 33713 bp, 20 predicted proteins | sample 1597201 | NCBI WGS metagenome assembly OJMK01 (sample SAMEA2452125, study PRJEB22498) | human gut metagenome | reverse complement strand
CGGTTATTAGCATCCATAACCCGTTTGTATTGAACAGCATCGGGAAAGCCCAGCCCGATTCTTGTTTCGATTTGCTTCGGATCGGAATTTCATATTCTGCATATTCTTCGTAGCAGGGACGATTCCGTTCATCGGTCATATACGGGAAAGTCCAGGCTTTTCCGTTGGTAGGAACTGCAAATTCGGTCAATTCGTTTTGAATGGTATGTATTTTATTGTCTTTTCCTGTAAAAGCATATCGGAAAGCAGCCCCGTCATTATAAGCACGCATGACGATGTCGAATGTTAATCCGCTTTTATCTTTGAAACTTAAAGTTTTTTCCATGCAATGGTCTGTCGTGCTCAACTGTTTACCGACTTTCAGGCTGTAATTTACCTTGATCTCTTTAGATTTTGATTCTGATATGAATTCTGCATTATCACCTATACTCTTTTCGTCCATTATCAATCCTAAGCGGGACGGTTCGATAGCGATGTTTTTACCGCGATAGACAGTATAGGATAATGTTCCGTTATTCTCTTTTTTTACGGTCAAAGTTACTTTTTTATCAGGAGAAGAAAGTGTCCACTCCATAGGAGATCTGTCAATTGCGGCATTAGAGTCGATTCCTATGAGCAATGCGGTCACAGAAACAAATAAAGTTCGGATGTAATTTCTCATTTGAATAGTTTCTATTTGGTTTGAAATGATTTTTGTAATGAATCTGCCAATTGAGTCAGATTCAAGACGGTCTCATTGTGTTGTTTGGCTATATTGGTCGTTTCCGAAGGATCTTTTTTCATGTCGAATAGAGACAGTTCTATCTCTGCCCCGTTATTGTTTTGGATGCCGGGCCGTCCGTCTTTTCCCGGTTCTATGACAATGCGGTATCGGTGAGGCAGCACCAATTTCCAGTTATCGAAACGTACGGCTTCTACTTTTCCGTTATTCACGAAAAAAAACGGTTGGTGCGTGATCGGTTTACATAGAAAAGCATCCCAAATATTCTGGCCGTCCAATCGGTTCATTTTAGGCATTTCCGTTTGGGTTAGCCAGAGCAAGGTCGGCATGATGTCCAATGCGGAAATAAATTGGTCGGAAACTTGTTGTGCCGGAATAATTCCGGGCATTCTTACAATGAACGGGACTCGTTGTCCCCCTTCGAATGTCGTGGCTTTCCCTTCCCTCAGTCCGCCGTTCGACCCTGCATGATTTCCATAAGTCAGCCAAGGCCCGTTATCGGAAGTAAATATAACTAAAGTATTCTTATCTATGCCGTTGTCTTTTAAAGAATTTAAAATTTCTCCTACCGACCAATCCAGTTCCATAATGACATCTCCATAAAGACCCGCTCCCGATTTACCTCTGAATTGCTCGGATACACCGAGAGGAACATGAGGTAAAGTATAAGGTACATACATGAAAAACGGTTCGTTCTTGTGACGGTTTATAAAATCGACAGCATGCTCGGTCAAGCGTGCAGTCATATTGTTTATGTTAGGATTGTATTCTATAACCGTTTCGTTTTCATATAGAGGAATTGCCTTATACGGATGAGACGGTTTGGGATGAAAAGGCCACATATCGTTGGAATACGGAATTCCGAAGAATTCGGTAAATCCGTGGCGGGTCGGCATATGTTCAGGGAGGCATCCCAAATGCCATTTTCCGAACATGCCTGTTGCATATCCGTTTTGCTTAAGATAGTCGGCGATGGTATATTCCGTAGGTTTAAGGCCGATAGAGGATGTATCGTCGATGACACTTGGCAATCCTACCCTCTCGGCGTAACGTCCTGTAAGCAAAGCTGCTCTTGATGGAGTAGATGAGGAAGCTCCGGCATAGAAATTGGTAAATCGTACACCTTCATCAGCCATTTTATCCAGATTAGGAGTGTGCAATTGGGTATTGCCGTAGCAATGCACGTCTCCGTATCCCTGGTCATCGGTCATCAAGATGATAATATTCGGTTTGTTTTTATCCGTGTTGTTTTGGGTGTATTTCTTGTTTCCGTTACATGAAGAGAAACTTATGATAGACAAACAAACGGGTATTCCTGTAACAATCGAGGAGATTATATTCAAGGTTTTCATTCTAAAATAAATCTTGGTGTTGAATGAGTTTTAAATATCGGCAAAGGGCTTCTATAAAATAGTAATCGGCATATATAATGGCATTATCAACCTCTACTCCTCCTAAGAAATTTCCTGTCGCATGTTTGATCGCGAAGTTTCCGTTTGTTCCCGGTTGAGCAAGATACTCGTCCGATGAGAGGCTTTTAAGAGTTTTCTCGGCTGCATCAAAATATTTTTGGCTGTTAGAAGTAGGATAAGTGCTGAGTTCGAGAAGAGCGGCTGCGTTGATAGAGGCTGCCGATGCATCTCGTTTAGTAGGTATTTTAGGAGCATTATAGTCCCAATACGGAATCAAGTCATCTGGCATGTGGGGATTGTCTAAGATATAAGAGGCGATTTTTTCCGCAAAATCGAGAAATGTTTTATCTTTCGTTACCCGGTACATAAATGTATAACCGTAAAGAGCCCAGGCTTGTCCCCGGCTCCAAGCAGCTTTGGAAGGGTCATTGTATCCGTTGTTAAAATCCATCCGTCTCATTTGTCCGGTTTTCGGGTCGTAATCCACTACGTGCGGGCATGAATAATCTTTACGAAAGTGATTATTCATTGTTGTTATGGCATGATTAAGAGCTATATCTGTAAATTTTTTATTCCCGCTCAATTCGGCCGCTTGATACAGCAGCTCCAGATTCATCATATTATCGATGATTACCGGAAATTTCCAATCGCGTTTGGGATTGGGATTCCAGGATAATATAGCTTTGGTTTTGGGGTTATAACGGGTACATAAAGACTGAGCCGATTGTATAATTACTTTCTTATAGGACTCGTTATGAGTGAGTTCATAACCTTTGCCATAACTGCAACTGATACGAAAACCGATATCATGATCGTTGGTATTGTATTGTTGTTGTTCCAGAAAAGCGGTGACTGTTTCGGCATTTTTTTTCCAATAATCATCTTGTGTGTACTCATATAGATACCATAATATGCCCGGATAGAAACCGCTGGTCCACTCTTCTATGGGTAATCTGCCTCGTTCTTCGGAACGAGGCAGAAGCTTGTCTTTCATAACCTCGTCAAGCATATTTTGAGCATGAGCTTCCACTATTTTAATAGAACGAATATACCATTGTTCTTGCTCCGGATTTTGAGATGCGCGTATCCCTTGAAGCAAAAGGAAAAAAAGCAGAATGACAGTTGACGAGATTCGTTTCATAATGATTTAGAATTTTTTTCTTTAGTGATGTTTATTACTCAGAAAATTATAGACATACTTTTTTACCATTGACGATGTATATACCTTTGGATAATCCGCTGATAGTATTATTGCCGGCATTTAATTCGACCGAACGTACATTTTGCCCCAATATATTGTAAATATTGATGGTCCGCTTGTTCAATACGTTATTGATATACAAATTACCTCCGGCAGTATATACTGTTTCATTTTCCGATTTATCGGTAGTCAAACCCGTAAGATCTTTTTCCGAACTCGTAACAACGGCAGTCCACCCTAATTTTGAAATATAGTCGGGATATTGGCTTTCCTTGTATATGGATTTTAGTTTCCACCGTAACTCTACCCGTTGTTGATTATTACATTCTTCCGGGAGTATATGAGTTTCGATCGGCATATTTGTTTTTGCTAAACTTATCTCTTCTCCTACCTGGGTGAACTCGCCATTGTCAGATATTCTGTATTCCAATATGGCTTTACTCTGTCTGTCGAGTTTTGCGGTACCTTCTTGTGCTCTCATTATGGTTTTTACGGAGATATTGTTGAGCCCTACGGTTGAGAATGTTACAGATAAATAGTCTCCTATTTGAGGACACTGTATCATATAAAGATATCGTGGAATAGCTTCGATATCATCAAACGGACCTTCTACTCTGTACAATTTTGCTTCTTGTGTAGCATTATCTCCGACAAAATTCGGATTTTGAAAATATACAGAAAAACTTGCATTTTCGTTCATATTGTCAGGTCCGGCATCGGAGGGAGTTACTTCGGTAGGCAATAAAGAACCTTTTTTTTCGGGAAATTCCCAGGCTACAACGGTTTTTTCGTCTTCTACTGCAAATGCTGAAAAATTGGTAAATACACCTAATAGTATCATTAGGGTAATCTGCATTGATGTGTAAAAAGTCTTTTTCATAATGTATAAATTTAAAAGTATTGATGTTACAAATTTCGAAATAACAAAACAAAATGGGTGGCAAATTTGTGTTTATGCTTTGTAAACCGATATTGCTATTGGTAATTTGGTTGAAAATGTCGGTACTTTTGGCTAAATGCCTTGAACCTTGTTTGTATGGCCGCCTCTTGAATCATTGATAAGACGGTTTCCGGTGTTTCTTTATGATAGAGTTTCTCATACATAAAAGCTTCCCCCCCCCTTAAAGCTCGTTTGAATTTCCCGATAAAAAAATATTGCCGGTTCATCTTTACGCTTTCTTCCGGTCGGTAACGATGTCGGTGTTCCTCTCTCGAGGGGAGAACGGCCTGTTCATGTAGGTTTTTCTCAAAACTTTACCCGAGTAAAATTCAGACAGGCTTTTAGAAAGGAGCAAAAACATGCAAAATATCGATTGGGTTATGAGAACCCGATAGCAAATTCTCCTCGGAAGAGGGGTAGGGGGAATGTGAAAACGCACCGGTTTTTACTTCAGGCACTAAGTAAATGCAAAGTAAAAATTGAGTTATAAAAAAAAGAAAAAATACCTGCCGGAATTATAGATACAATATGACGGTTGCAGGCCTGTTTATGAAATAAATAATTCTTTTTAGACAAATTTACCCGATTATTCTACAGATATGCTATTTTTATCGGTAAGAGTCGCAGTAAAAAGCAGATTTGTTTTTTTATCTCTTTTTTTTTATATATTATTTTTGCTTACGACAAAAATATTTTTTTAACCGTTTACTTTAAATTGATATTAAAAATGAAGACACACAGCTTATTATATACCATTATTGCTTTTGCTGTTTCTTTTTCATTTATCGTAAATAATACGGCATGTTCTTCAGATAAAGAGAATAACGAAAACCGTAAAGTTGCAAACTGTGCCGATTTGGACAGCTTGCAACAAGCGTTTCTTGATTTGCGCTTCGGCATGTTTATTCATTTTAATATGCCTACTTATAGTACGCATGACTGGCCCGATCCCTTTATGCCTGCGGCGGAATTCAATCCGGAAAAACTGGATTGTCGGCAGTGGGCGGATGCAGCTGTGTCTGCAGGCATGCGATACGGATGCTTGACCACGAAACATCATTCGGGGTTTTGCATATGGCCTACAAAAACAACCGATTATAGCGTATCGGCCTCTCCTTGTAAACGGGATGTCGTTAAAGAGTATGTCGAAGCTTTTCGTCAAAGAGGTTTGAAAGTGTGTTTATACTATTCCATTTTAGACACTCACCATAATATTCGCGCCGGCTGGGCCAATAATAAAGAACATTTGAGTTTTATAAAAGATCAGCTTACAGAATTATTGACGAATTATGGAGAAATTACCTGTTTGGTATTGGATGGATGGGATGCCGAATGGTCTCGTATCAGTTATGATGATATTTCGTTTCGGGGAATATATGATCATGTAAAGTCTTTACAGCCGAACTGTCTGATAAGCGAGCACAATGCGGGAAAATATCCGGGCGCAGGACTGTTTTATACCGATATCAAACATTATGAGCAAAATGCCGGACAGATGATATCGAGAGAGACCAATGTATTGCCGGCTCAGTCGGGGATACCCATCAATAAAAATTGGTTTTGGAAAAAAAATTTTCCCGAAACCCCTGTTGTAAGTGCAGATGTCATTGTAAACGAAAATTTAATACCTTTGAATGAAGCTCATTGTAACTTTTTGCTGAATGTGGCGCCTAATCCTGATGGGCTTATCGACGAGAATGCCGTGGCGGAACTGAAAAAAGTAGGAGAGTTGTGGAAATACCCCGGAAAAGCGCCTTTGTTAGAGAAAGGCGAGGCTCCGATAATAGACCGGAATTTGGCAAAACATTGTCGCATGAATTCCAGTTGGTCGTTGGGAAAACGCACCTCTGATCTGGCATCGGATGACGATTTTACTACCGCTTGGGTCGCACAAGAGGCTCTTGATGAGCATTATATCGAAACTGTATTTAATGAAGAGCAGGAAATAAATGCTGTCTGTTTTATAGAATCGACAGATCCTTTGAAATATCCGGTACAGGATACAACTCGTATAGGCTCGTATGATATACAATATTTTGCGGAAAATGAGTGGAGAGATCTTCAGGTAGAACCGACTGACAAGTTGTTGAGGCTTCATCGCTTCGAACCTGTACGGGCATCCAAAGTCAGAATCAATTTCCACAAATGTATGCCGGGATTAGGTATAGCAGAGATGATGATATATAACGAAAAGAGATAACAAGGAAATAAAATGATAATGATAAACGATAAGATAGAGAGGATGAAGAAAAAAACGATTTGCATGACGTTGTTATGCACGGTGTTCTTCTGGGGATGCAAACATCCGCAAACGAATGCCGATTTTACCGGAGGAGAAAAATATACAGAAGATTGGAACTCTTTGAGCAAACATCAGCCTATGCCCGATTGGATGTATGATGCCAAGTTCGGTATGTATTTTACTTGGGGAGTTTTTTCCGTTCCGGAGAAAGGTTCGGAATGGTATCCCAGAAGTATGTATGAAGAGGGCAATCCGATGTATGAGTATCATAAAAAGACGTATGGCGATCAGTCTGAATTCGGATATCATCGTTTTGTGCCTATGTTTACGGCCACGAAGTTCGATGCCGGAGAATGGGCGCGGATTGTAAAATCATCGGGTGCTCGTTTTGCCGGTCCGGTAGCAGAACATCATGACGGTTTTTCTATGTGGGCCAGTCGCGTAAATCCGTGGAATGCCAAAGATATGGGGCCCAAGCGCGACATTGTGAAAGAGTTAAGTGAAGAAATACGGAATGCCGGAATGAAATTTTTTGTTTCGTTCCATCATGCCCGGTTACTTCAGCGCAATGCCTCTGAAAATAATGGTGGCGGGTATGATAGCCATTATATCTATAATAAGGAATGGCACACCTCTTCTACCGATCCGAAGTTGAGGCTGCTATACGGAAATATGGAAGAAAAAGAGTTCAATGAATATTGGTTTGCAAAACTGAAAGAGGTAGTAGATAACTATTCTCCGGACATTGTGTATTTCGATTCATGGCTTAATCTTATTCCGGAAGAATATCGGAAAAAATTCTGTGCTTACTATTTCAATCATGCTTTGGAAAAACAGCAAGAAGTAGGTATCACCTATAAGCAAACCGATTTGCCGGAAAATGTGGGTATACACGACATAGAAAAAGGCGGACACATGGAAGTATTTCCGTTTCCATGGACGACAGATGACACGATGTGTTTCGGATCATGGTCTTATACGACCGACCAACTTATCAAACCCGTATCCATGGTGCTGCACAGCCTTATTGATATTGTCAGTAAAAACGGAGTATTGATATTAAACGGCTCTCCGCGAGCCGATGGCTCTATTCCGGTAGAACAACAGAAAATGTTAAAGGAAATCGGGGACTGGCTGAAGGTGAATGGTGAGGCTATATATGCTACACGCCCGTGGTGGATACATGGGGGAGGTCCGACCGGTGTTCAGACAAATCCTCATGGCGGTATGGTAACTACTAATACTTATACGGCCGATGATTTTCGGTTTACACAATCGAAAGACGGGAAAAATATTTATATTATCTTTTTAGGAAAACCCGAACCGGGCAAACGGATACGGATGCGTGAGTTTGCTCCTCACCGTTACCCGCCTACGACACCTGTCGTGAAAGTTGTGGAACTGGGATCTGGTGCAGAAGTAAAACTTGAGCAAACCGATTCGGCATTTTATTTTACCGTGCCGGATGTGGAGATGAACAAATATGCGGTCGTATTTAAAATGATATTGGAATAAAAGGTTGTCCGAATTTTCTTACCGGAAAATTTAGACAAGATTTGGAACGTATTGGAAGATAATAGAGTCAGGTAATGAATGCGTGTTGGGATAGAATTTGAGTCGGCATGTTATCGAGTGCCGATAGAATGTCGGCTCGATTCTTGTTTTTTTAATATCTGGTTTTTAATAATCTATTAAATAATTAATAATATGATTCGAGATTATTTATATAATAAGAGATTCTTTTCTATGGGGGTCATCCTTTTGTGGTTGGCTATAAGCCGGACGGTTGGAGCGCAGACAGCAGAAAAGAGTATAAATCTTCCCTCTATTTATGAGAAGATGCTCGATACTCCGCAACCTCAAGGGCGGGTTGACGAAAATTCTCCGTGGTTGCATTTTCGCATTCCTATACCCAAAGTGGGGAAAAAAGAACCGAGTGAATTGGCTCATCGGTTATACTTTTTCGAACTATCCCAAGACTCGACTTTCAAGAAAAATGTAATTCGAAGTAAACCGAAACGATGGTCGTTTTATAATCCCTACCGTATTTTGGAGAAGGGCAGATGGTATTGGAGATATGCTTATACTCTTGACTCTGCCCCGGAGAAACGGTGCTGGTCCGATAAGATTTATTCCTTTACCATTACCGGTGACGAGCGGCAGGTTGTTTATCCGACTCCTGAGCAGTTGACCGAAAAGGTAACCAAGACCAAAGGTCCTCATGTCGTTATGTTACGCGAAGATATCGGAAAATTGATGCCCGAGAACCGTCCGGATATCAAAAAAAGGTTGATGGCCGACTTCGAAAAATTATTGGCCGATACGATCCCTGTTAAAGTGGTTGTCGATACGACCGTTTATCCCAAACACCTTACGAAAGCAGGTATCCATCGTCATTTTACGTTGAAGACGCTAAAGCAATTCACGAATCTCGCCGACAGGGTGCGTATGTTATTGAATGCTTATCTTCTTACCGGAGATGAACGTTATAAGAAGAAGGGACTGGAATCTTTTTACGATTTAGATAGAGAATATCATACTACGATGATGCGTTATTCTAAACGACCGGGATTTCCGGATGATTTCACGGTAGAACAGCATACGAAAACCATGAATCTCATATTGGACGCTTTTGCCGATGATTTGAGCGATGAATGGCGAAATAAGATAGTGGATCTTTTATATACCATAAAGAAAGACGGATATTTGAATTTTTATAAACAATTGGAATTTTCGGAACATGCTGTTTATAAAGCTCATCTTTGGCAGATGTGTGTCTATACGCTTCTTTCTTCTTCTATAATATTATCTCCTTACAAAGAAGAAGCCAAATTATGGATGGAGTATGCCTATGAACTTTGGCTTTATCGAAATCCTGCCGGCAGCCGTAATGACGGAGGGTGGCATGCCGGTAACGGGTATTTCGGTGCGAATGAAAGACAATTGGCTTTTACGCCTCTGTTTTTAAGTAAATTGATGAAATATGATTATTTCTCTCATCCTTGGTATCAGAATGTTTCTAAATATCTGACCTATTCTACACCTTATGGGAATCCCGGACTTGCTTTTGGTGACGGTCGGGGATATGGAGGTAGTAATCAACCCTATTTGTCTGAAATTTTGGCACATATTTATCCGGATAATTATTGGAATTTATGGAGAATGAAATCTCGAGAAGACAACGGTCAATTAGACAAGCGACTGAAATTGGCCCAGGAGTCGGTTTGGGGATTATTGGAAGTATGGGGCGATTATAAAACTCCGCCTTATAAATCGGTAAAAGCCCCGGAAGAGGCGGCTGCACTTTTCCCGGATATCGGTTACGTGGGAATGCATACGGATTTTGAACATCCTGAAAAAAATATGTTTGTGAATTTCAGGTCTTGTCCGTTCGGACAACTGAATCATGCTCATCCGGCTCAGAATGCATTCAATATCGCTTATGGAGACGAACCCTTGTTTTGGAGAACAGGACACTATGCTGTGGCTGCGGAGCACGGCAGTCAGGACTTTAAACACTCTCGTGCGCACAATACGATTCTTGCCGACGGCATAGGACAAATCTGCGATGTCAGCGGTTACGGTTGGATACCTCGTTTTGTGACAGGGAAAAATATAGCGTATGCTTTGGGTGATGCCTCTCACGCCTATACAAAAGGTAAAGACGCTCCTGCATCGTATACCGAGCCTGGTGTTACTCGCTTTCGCAGACATATCGTTAGATTACGGCCCTATTATGTGCTTATCTACGATGAACTGGAAGCCAATCATCCGATTAATTGGACATTTAGATTGAATGCGTGGGATAATATGACTGAAAAATCGGAAAATGTCATATCGACTCGTAATGCTTCGGCTCAGGCTACTGCCTATCTGTTCTGTAATGGGAAAATCAGCAGTGAGGTGACCGATAAGTTTATTGCCGCTCCTATCGATGTTCAAGGGAAATTAAAAAACGGGAAAGACCGTCATCCCAATCAATGGCACTGTTCTGTTACGACCGATGAAAAAATGTCGAAAGCGAGATTCTTTGCCGTTGTAGAGGTAACACCCGATGGTGAACGGCAACTTTATCGAGGAAAGATGAGCCGGGATAAGGAGGGATATTCTTGTGTCGATATCGATAATTATCGGATAAGGGTGCAGTTGGATTCGGAAAAACCTTCTTTTATGGAGATTGTGAACGAAAAAGAAGAATGTGCTTTAGTGACCGGACAAGGTGCAGAATCGGTAATTTTAAATAATAAAATATATGAAGTAAAAGAAAAAGGCACTACATTGTTCGTTGAAAAGGACGAGCAAGGAAAACTCGTCCGGATGCAGCAAATTGATGTTTTGCCCGATGCAGTTATATATGGAAACCAATATTGATAAGAGTTAAGTATCCCTATTTGTTAATTTTAAATTGAAAAGTTATGAAAAGAGTATTAGGAATTGTAGCAATGTTTTTCGTTATGACGATGACAATGAATTTGTTTGCTCAGGATCCCGGAAGATGGGCAAAAAAAGTGTCAAAAGAGGTAGCTGAAATGACTCAAGTAATGAAATTGGACACCGCCCAACAAAGTAAAATGACAAAATTATTGACGGAGTTTTATGTGGAAAGAGACGCAGCCCGACAGAAAGAAGGCGATGAGAGAAAACAGGCGATGAGAGCTGCGGCTAAAAAGAAAAATGATGGATTTGCGGCTATTTGTACTCCTGAGCAACAAGCTTTGTGGAATAAACATTGTGAAGAAAAAGCATCTCAAAATAATAAGAAAAAGTAATAATTGGTTGACCTTTATAAAAAAGAATGCCTGTAAATTACTCATTTAGGGCGTTCTTTTTTATTTATTATGTCATTACAAGTTTATGAAAATGAAATATGTTGTCGCTTTTTTGATTATCTTGTTTGAAGGTGTATCTGCAGAAATTTTTGCCCAAACAGAAGATGTCGCTTCTGCTCAACACGCTATATTGGGACAAAATGCCGCCTATGCCGGAGGAAATTATAAAACAAGACAAAATACTCATCCGGATGCTCAGTGGTTTCCGAAAGCAGGTTTGGGACTGTTCATTCATTTGGGACTATCTGCCGTACATGGAGGAATAGATCTTTCCTGGGGAATGTATGCAAACAAGTCTTGGGAGGATGGAGAGATCTCTCCGGAGGAGTACTGGCGTTTGGCCGATAGGTGGAACCCGGTTAACTTTAAGCCTGAAAAATGGGCGAAACTTGCCGCAGATGCTGGATTTAAATATGTGGTCTTTACAACAAAGCATCATGACGGATATACCATGTGGCCGAGTCGGTATGGTAACCTCGGTGTAAAGCAAAAACTGAACGGTCGGGATTTGGTCAGAGAAGTGGTGGAGGCCTGCCGTAAAAACGGGTTGAAAATAGGTTTATATTATTCTCCTCCTGATTGGTATTTCGATGCGTTGTATATTAACTGGGATTATTCGAGAAAACAGGTTTTAAATACGAGGCATGAACCGGTCGAACGTCTGCCGAAAAAACCGGCAGGCCATGAAGCTGCCCGTAGGGAATTGGTCGTGAGTCAGATTAAAGAACTGTTGACTGATTATGGAAAGATAGACCTTTTCTTTTTTGACGGAGGAAAAGGCGAAATATCGAATGATGAGATACGGCGTATGCAACCGGGGATTATAATAAACCGTCGAAATCGGGAACTCGGAGATTATGCCGATTCGGAAGGTGCTCTTCCCAAAAAACGATTCGATTGTTGGTTCGAAACGAATGATCCTTGTTGGCCGTCTCGGTGGTGGGGATATTCTAATTCGGATCGGATGGATACCGGTGATGATGTCCTTGAAAAATTGGTTATTCTTCGAGCTTGGGGAGGAAATTTCTTGGCAAATGTAGGGCCGAAAGCTGACGGTGCAATGCCGGAGGAGGCTTTGGAAGCTTGGAAAGATATGGCATTATGGATGAAACATTCGGGCGAATCTGTCTTTGATGTCGAAGGTGGAGGATTCCCTTCTACGGCAAATCAACCGGTTACGGTAAAAGGTGACAGTGTAATGTATGCTCATGCTTTCCCGAATTTTCATCAAAGTATTATTATAAAAAAAATCGGTAAGACTCCCCGGAAGGCTATCCTTTTACGCACAGGCAAAGAGATCCCTTTTTCTTATCAGGACAGTACCCTGAAAGTTAGTATAGATCCGACTCTTCGAAGCCGACATATAGATACGGTAAAATTATTGTGGTAATGTCAATCGTAAAAACTGGTAATATATATGAGATTTTATAGTTTGTTTCTGTTAGTCCTGCTTTGGGCAGGATTTCAAAATAGTTCAGCACAAGCTTTGAAAACAGAAAAAAAAGAAGCTTGGGTAGTAAAAAGAGAAACTCCCAAAGAGTGGGAACAGTTGGTATATGGCGCTCGTTTTATGGATCGTTTTCTCCCGATGCCTTCCGGTACGTTGAGCGATAAGTCTTGGGGTGATGCTTGTGTGCAACCTCGTTATATAGATAACGGAATAGAAGACGATACCCGCTCTTATTGGGGTGGAAATATCTTAAAAGGAGAGGATGGCAAATATCATCTTTTTGTATGCGGATGGCCTGAAGATTCTCCTAAAGGGCATATGACATGGCCTAACTCTACAGTTTATAGGGCGGTCAGTGATAAACCGTACGGACCGTACGTTATTGCCGACACGATAGGACGGGGGCATAATCCCGAAGCCTTTCGATTAAAGGATGGACGCTATGTGTTATACGCGATTGGAAAATGCTATATAGCCGATGACCTGAATGGTAAATGGGTACGAAAGAAATTGAATTTCGATTTGAGAGGTCGGAAAAAAGTGAACCTTTCCAATTGTACTTTCTCCCGGCGTGAAGACGGCTCTTTTTTGATGGTTAGCCGTACGGGAAGGATATGGATAAGTCGAACGGGGTATCCCGATTTTCAGTTTGTTGACGATGGATGTATTTATCCCAATGTCGCGGGAAGCGGAGATTTTGAAGATCCTGTAGTATGGAGAGACCATATACAATACCACCTCATTGTAAACGATTGGCGAGGACGTATAGCCTATTATCTTCGTTCTAAGGACGGTGTGAATTGGGTTACTGATCCGGGTGAAGCCTATACTCCGGGAATCGCAGTTCACGCTGATGGTAAAAAGGAAAATTGGTATAAATATGAGAGAATAAAAATATTGCAGGACAATTACGGGAGAGCTGTTCAAGCCAATTTTGCGGTGGTTGATGTAGCAAAAGATAAAGATATGGGAAATGATAATCATAGTTCGAAAAATCTTTGTATTCCTTTGAATCCCGGAATGCTTTTGACTTATTTGGACACTGACCCCGTAACTTCGAATACGAAAACGATTAGAGTACGCATTTCTGCAGAAGAGGATTTTGACCCACAGACAGAAGTGGATATAAAATCGTTGCGTTTCGGTGCATCGACCGAGGTGAACTGGGGCAGGGGATGTAAAGCGATAAGTTCTCAAAAAGAAGGAAAAGATTTGATTGTCACCTTCAATGCAGCAGGTAACGGAATTACATCTGAAGAATTTGCTCCGAAAATGATCGGTAAAACGAAGAGCGGAAACTTGATATACGGTTATGCTCGTTTGCCTTGGGTGAATTATAATTCTCCTATCCTTTCGGCCCGTAAACCTATTTTTACTTCATCGGCATCAGGAACGGATATTACAGTAGAAGTCGATAATTTTGGATTGGCTGTGTCGGAACTTGCCACCTTGAGTATTAACGTATCTGCAAAAGGTGAGAAAGAGCAAGAAATTGCTACGGCAAAATTATTGCCTCTGAAGCCCTATGAAAATGCAAATATAAAAATGAGTACGTCTAAAGTTATTGAGAAAGGGAAGAATTATGTTTTAGAGGTAAAAGTCAGGATCGGAGAACAGGAACATTCTATTTTTCGAACGAAAAGCGAACTTATAAAATGAGAGTTATATGATGAAAAAAATATCGATCCTAATAATGGGATTGAATTGCTTCTTGTGCCTGAATGCGTCTAAAGATATAGATGCAGTGTATGCATTAATAGAACGTGTGACACCCGGTTATGCATCCCAGTATCAGTTGGAATTAATAGATGAGGACCGGGGAAGTGATATTTATGAGATAGATAGCAATGAGCAGAAGGTGATTTTACGAGGAAATAATGCTATTGCTCTGGCTTCGGCTTTCAACTGGTATCTAAAATATACGTGTAATGCACACCTTTCATGGTTCGGTGATCAACTCGATCTTCCGAAAAAACTTCCGCGGCCCGTTAAGAAAGAAAGGAGAGTCATCAATGGCAAGTATCGAGTGTATATGAATTATTGTACTCTTAGTTATTCGATGACATGGTGGGATTGGAAACGTTGGGAACGGGAAATCGATTATATGGCCATGAATGGTATCAATATGCCATTGTGTACTGTTGGGTTAAGTGCGGTATGGTATAACACGCTATTGCGATTTGGCTATTCGGATGAGGAGGCTCGGGCATTTCTTGTCGGCCCGGCACATGCGGCATGGCAATGGATGCAAAATATCGAGAATGTAGAAGAATACTCATTGCCTAAATCGGTCATACAAAAACAGTCGGATCTCGGTAAGAAGATTATCTCTCGTCAACTGGAACTGGGAATGAAACCTATACAACAAGGATTTTCTGGTTATGTGCCGATGAATTTCAAGGAGAAATATCCCGAAGCCGGTATCAGCAAGAAAAAGAATTGGTGCGCTTATCCGGCTACTGCGCAGTTAGATCCTACGGATCCGATGTTTGCTACATTCGGAAAAGTATTCTTGGATGAAGAAAAAAAATTGTTTGGAGCACATGGTTTTTATGCTGCCGATCCTTTTCATGAGGGACGTCCTCCGGTAAATACAAAAGAATATTTGAATAGTGTGGGAAAAGTGATACATGAGCTGTTTCAGGACATCGCTTTTAGGGCGAAAGATAAGGAGGCATTCAGGATGCATTCTCGCCGTTTTCTGGAGTTACTCTCGGATATGGACAGATTATTGCGAAGTAGGAGCGAGTATAACTTTGATAAGTGGTTGTCCGATGCTCGTAAGTGGGGAGATACGGAACCCGAAAAAAATGTGATGGAACGGGATGCAACCTCTTTATTGACGATTTGGGGTCCGGAGAAAGGGCCTGTAATATTTGATTATGCTTGGCGTGAATGGTCTGGATTAGTGGAAAATTTCTATTTGCCACGTTGGAAGATGTTCTATGACATGTTGGAAGAGCATTTGGAAAATGGAACAGAGTATTCTGAAGAAGGTTTGCAACAAGTTTATAAAAGAGAGGCTTTTCGGGCAAATGATTTCTATGATAAACTGGCCGATTGGGAGTTGTCGTTTGTAAAACAGTCCGGAAAAGCGAGAAATCCTATTATACAAGGGGATGAGGTTGCTCTTGTCTGCGAATTATTCCCGAAATATAAAAAACTTGCCGGAGAGTACTACAAAAATGAAAACGATAAAAATGCGACATCAGTTGACGATAATGATATTTTTGAAAATTTAGGAGAATAATATATTAAGAGGGGAGATCGATTTATAATTATTCAAGGTTTTCCCTCTTGAGAAGAGATAGGGAAAGAACATGTAAAATGCGAGTCGGACATGGGACTCCGATATTCCCTATATAAATATAACAAACAAAAAAAGTTTCGGAGTTATCCTATAGAGAGGAGCAGGAGGATCGTTTGATTGTAATCGCTTCAATATAATCTTCGAATCCTTTCATAGATATAGCAAAAGTCTCAATTTGTGAAAGTTGAGGCTTTTGCTATGTCTTTTTTCGAGAGTTTCTGCAACGCTCCCGATATTATTTATTAATGTAGAGTCCTGTTTTTATAGAAAGTTTGGTACTTAAGTATCCCGGATTCTAATCTGTTTATTTATGCCTTTTTTAATTTGTATTTAATCGAGATGTTTTTATTTCTTTAATATAGAATCGTGATCTTTGTGAATGTAATTTTTTGAGATTATAAATTAATGCTATTTTTGCATATCTTGAATTTTAATCATCAACATAAACACTATCATACATGAAAAATCAAATTTTTTATTGCGTTTTATTTGTTTTATGGGGTTTTTGCGCTCATACGGGAAAGGCTCAGAATACTTTTCCGTTTCAAAACCCTGATCTTTCTTTCGAAAAAAGGGTAGATGATTTGGTATCTCGGTTGACATTGGAAGAAAAGATTTCCCAAATGTTGAATAAAGCTCCGGCTATCGAGCGTTTGGGCATTCCGGCCTATGATTGGTGGAATGAATGTTTGCATGGAGTTGGACGTACACCTTATAAGGTGACGGTATTTCCACAAGCCATAGGTATGGCTGCAACATGGGATGATGCTTTATTTCAACAAGTTGCATCATCTATTGCCGATGAAGGCCGGGCTATATATCATGATGCCATATCGAAAGGGGTTCATGAAATTTATCATGGATTGACTTATTGGACTCCGAATATTAACATTTTTCGAGATCCGCGCTGGGGAAGAGGACAGGAGACTTACGGAGAAGACCCTTATTTGACCGGAACTTTAGGAAAAGCTTTCGTCAACGGTTTGCAGGGTGATGATCCTAAATATTTAAAAGCATCGGCATGCGCAAAACATTATGCCGTGCATAGTGGTCCGGAAATTTCCCGGCATTTTTTCAATACAGAAGTGAGCATGTATGATTTGTGGGACACATATTTACCTGCTTTCAGGGATTTGGTCGTGGATGCGAAAGTGTCGAGCGTAATGTGTGCTTACAATGCTTTGGCCGGTCAGCCGTGTTGTGGAAATGACCTTTTAATGCAGGATATTTTAAGAAAACAATGGAAGTTTACCGGTTATGTGACATCTGATTGCGGAGCTATTGATGATTTTTTGAAGCATAAAACTCACGCCGATGCTGCTCATGCCTCGGCTGATGCCGTATTGCATGGAACAGATCTTGAGTGTGGGCAGAATATATATGTAAAACTGGTCGATGCCGTGAAACAAGGACTTATTACCGAAGCTCAGATCGATGAATCGGTAAAGCGCCTTTTTATGACCCGGTTCCGTTTGGGCCTTTTTGATCCTGCAGATCGGGTAAAATATGCCGATACTCCGTTGTCTGTTCTTGAATGTGACGAACACAAGGCATTGGCTTTGAAAATGTCCAGGGAATCGGTTGTGTTGTTGAAAAATGATAATGTATTGCCTTTACGCAAAAATTTGAAGAAGATTGCAGTTATAGGTCCGAATGCCGATGACTCGACTGTTGTATTGGGAAATTATAACGGCTTTCCCTCCAAGGTGATTACTCCGCTGGAGGCAATACGTTCGAAAGTCGGAAAGCGCACACAAGTCATTTACGATAGAGCGATAGATTGTGTGAAACCTTCGGATGAGAAAACCTTAAATGCTTTGATAGAACGCTTAAAAGGTGTAGATCAGGTGATCTTTGTAGGGGGAATATCTCCTCGTCTTGAAGGTGAGGAATTGCCGATCTCGGTCGATGGATTTCGAGGTGGAGACCGTACGACAATTGCTTTACCTGAAGTACAGACTGAATTGATGAAAAAAATGAAAGAGGCGGGTTTGCCGGTTATTTTTGTGATGATGACGGGTAGTGCTTTAGGTATAGAATGGGAATCTCAGAATATTCCTGCTATCCTGAATGCATGGTATGGCGGTCAATTTGCAGGACAAGCAATTGCAGATGTATTATTTGGCGATTATAATCCTTCGGGGAAGCTGCCTGTTACGTTCTATCGTTCGGATAGCGATTTGCCGCCTTTCGGAGCGTTTTCTATGGCAAATAGAACTTATCGCTATTTCAAAGGTGAAGCGTTGTATCCGTTCGGCTTTGGGTTAAGTTATACGATGTTCGATTATTCTGTACCGCAAGTCGTATCCGGAGGAAAAGTCGGTGAGCCGATAAAAGTTTCGGTAAAAGTTAAAAATATAGGGAAGAAAAATGGGGATGAAGTTGTCCAACTGTATCTTTCTCATGAAGGTGTGGAAAAAGCTCCGATTACGGCTTTGAAAGGATTTAAGCGAGTTTATTTGAAAGCAGGAGAAGAAAAAACGCTTTCGTTCGAGATTTCTCCGAGAGATATGTCTTTGCCGGATGATAACGGGATCATAACTGTATTTCCGGGTAAGAAAACAATATACGCAGGAGGAATGTCGCCTACTTCTGAGGCTAAGTCGAAAGGATTGGTAAAAAGTTCTGTATGCCAGATTACAGGAGATGCTTATGTAATAAGATGATTGGGTTTTAGAAGTATAATTTGTAACAGATTCTGAGGCGGTCATTTTGACCGCCTTATTTTTTGTTTAGACAATCTGTTTTCTATTTTTTTTGCTGTCATGAGGCTTTGTTTGTCTTTCTTATCGAGGCTGAAAATACTCTTAAAAATAAATATATTGAGAAACAACTTCTGTTATGATAGGACCAAAATATATAAGAGTCTGCTATAATACTCATTATTTCCTTTCTGTTATTTAGTTAAAAATAGATGTTTGTTTTTGCTATGTTCATTAATAGTAAAATCGGAGTGCTTCTGAAAAATATCGGAAATAGAATTCTTAATGTATAGATATACTGACAGAGAAGACATGCTAAATATCTTTTTTTTAATTCGAATAGAAAAATGTTTATATAAATCATGTGAAAGTTGTCTGTTAAAAATGATATTGAATGAACTGTGATTATAGATTTATTCATTTCTTTGCCTTACTCTATTAATAGTTTTGTAATATTATAGAAATGCTGATAGAAGTTTTTTGTAAATTATTTTTGATAGGTAATTATTTGAAATATTAAATAGTTTTATCATTGATATGAAAATCTTATATGCTTATTTTTTTAGATGTCAATTTATTTGTATTTTAATTGAGTATGATAAAATTAATTTGTATTTGTTGTATATTTTAATTGTTTTACCGGGTTTAAGTTTGATTTGAGTGCTAAAGAATATTTCTATCGGATTCCTTATTTAATTGTTTTTTAATCACTAATTAATATAAAATAAAGAGGTGAATTAATACTTTAGATATACTTTTGTTTCAGAAATAGTAGGCAATAATAGGATTTGCTGAAAATTTACACTGTGGGTTTTGAATTTGAAAAATGTAATAGTTTTTTTAATATGATAGAAAGATTGATCTTAAATCAATAATAAATTAATAACAAATTGTAGAATTAAAACTTGATTATCATGAGAAATGTAAGTACTCTGAAAAGGATAGCACTTGCTATTTTGTTTGCAGGTCTTTTTACTTCATCTTATGCTGATGCCAAGAAGTATTATTTGTCACCTGAAGGTAGTGATGATAATGATGGATTGACAGAGGCTACAGCTAAGGCCTCGGTTAGTGGTGTAATTACTGAAATTTATAAAAGTCCGACTTTGGCTCAAGATACAATGGGGCATACACCTGTGGAGGTTTATGTAGACGGAATTATCGATATTACTAAAGAACCTTCAAAATCGGGGGGATGGAGAGATATTATCGGTAATGCGGGAGATTACGCTACCGGTTATCCTCAATCGTTAAAAGGTCCTGATGGAGTAGAGCGTGAATATCGCACATGGAATGCAAACGGTGGAGATATGGGTGTATTATTTTTGGATGTACCGATGACATTTATCGGGAAAGATACCATGACTTGTGGGTTTACCGGAAGTGATAGAAGTCGTATATTTCGGATTGACGGAGGTTTGACCGGTGGAAAACATACTTTTAAGAACTTGCGTTTTACGAATGGTAAAGGCGCTAGTGATACAGGAGGTGCTTGTTATATAAGAAGTATAAGTGTCGATTTTGAAAATTGTTTTTTTACGGGGAACAAAGTCCTGACTCGTGGTAATGACAACAGTAATCAAGGAGGTGCTATGGTGATTATTGCAGCAAACATCAATATGGATAATTGTGAGTTCCGTCATAATTTCGGTGGTCTCGGTGGTGCTATTTCTTGGCAGGGCGGTGGTGCTGTTAATATTACAAATACACTCTTTTATGCTAATAATGCTACTTGGGTGTCGGACGATGCAGGAGGTGGTATTTGGGGAATTCCCGATGGTTATGGCGCAGCGAATAAAGGCGGTGCAATAGGTATTTCTTTGAGCAATGGAAAGAATAATAAATTGCATGTAAAAAATTGTCGTATGGTCCATAATGGAGCTAATAATTCCGGTGGTGCTATTTATTTTGAAGAAACAGGGGCTGCCAATAATGGAGCGGAGACTCCTATCACATTTGAAAATTGTGTTATAGCAGATAATTTTGCAATGTCGAGTTGGAATGGAAACGGAAACGCTGATGCTGGAAAGGGTGGAGGTGCTATTTATATGCACAATGCTGTTCCCAATATGCAAGGATTTTTTGTAAAGTTTAATCTGGTAAATACGACGATTCTTTATAATTATGCGCAAGGTGCAGGTGGTGCTATTCTTTGTAAATATGGTCGGTCGACTAATGAGTTGAATATTATAAATTGTACGATAACCGAGAATATGAGCGGAGCTCTTGACGGTAATGGATATAATGACGCAGGAATACGCACTTTGGATGCGGACGGAGACTTGTCGCCTCAAGCAATGAAAAAGAGAATTTGGAATAGCATAATTGAGAACAATCACGCATCGATTCCAAAGCAACTTAATGACGGACGTCCCGATCTTTATTATGGAGATGTTAATTTCCAGAATTCAAAAAATAAAGATGTTGTAACCAATTTGGATTTGAGACGTTCATGGTTGGGACGTATCTCTTTCGGCGGTCAATATGCGTTAGTAGGAACTTCTGCTGATGCGGCCATTGCTACAGAAGAAGAATTGGCTAAGTTGAAAGAAGAAAATCGCTGGAACTATTCCTCTAATGGAGAGCTTAAAGCAGGATTTTCACTTTGGGATAATTTTGATTATTATATTGATGAAGGATATCTGTTTTTACCTTCCGATAATGAAGGTTTGACTTTTGGAGAAGGTCGTTTGTTGCAACCTTTTTCACAAACAGACGGACGAGATCTGTACCGTAAATTTACAGATGGAAAATGTGCGATTGGAGCTATCGAACAAGATTCGGAAGTATATCCTTTGGCTGTAGATAAAAGTATTGTATCCGATTCTGAATTGAATATATATTATGCAGATGGAAATATTCATGTTAACGGTATTTCTGAATCATCAGTTGTTAAGATCAATATATATAATATGTCTTCTCAATTGCTATCTTCTGCTACTAAATCTATAGAAGCGGGAGCTTTTGCTCAAGAAGTTCCGGTAAACTTGTCTTCTGGTATTTATGCGGTACAGGTTATTGCAGGAAATCAAGTAAAAAGTATTTTAGTTAGTGTAAAATAGTTAGTGAGTGCTGGAAAATAGGAGTGTCTGGAAATTTAAACAGACACTTCAATTTTCTAATTTTAAGATTTTCTTGATGCCATGGAAGTCAGATTTTGTAAGAAAAATAGATTTTGTTATATCTGATATTTTTAAGAAAATTCCTGTTGAACTTATGCTTTTTGATCTTTGTTACGCTAAAATTTTTTTAGCGAGGAGATATACACACATTTATTAAATTTATTTTATAATTATGGAAAACAATAGAGAATGTGAAGATCGGATGACGGTTAGACGTCCGTTCCGAATGAGTTTTTTTGCTCTGATCTTTGCTCTGATTCTTTCCTCTTTTCAGACATTGTCTGCACAAAACCGTAAATTAGAAGGTACGGTATTTGATGAGCAAGGGGAACCTGTGATTGGTGCGACGATACGGGATTTGTCATCGAAACGGACAACAACAACTAACATCGATGGAAAGTTTACGTTACAGATTCCTGAGAATGCCACGATTAATGTGACATATATCGGATGTGTACCGCAGAACATTACAGTCAATTCTAAAACGACTTTCTTGAAAATCACGTTAAAACCGAAAGTTCAAGAGTTGGAAGAAACAGTTGTAACGGCTTTGGGTATTCGTCGTGATGCTAAATCTTTGACTTACGGACGTCAGACCGTAAAGATGGATGATGAAATGACCCAGACCCGTGATGCGAACTTGTTGAATATGTTGCAAGGTAAGGTTTCGGGGGTTCAGATTATATCTGGTGGAGGTCCTGGAAGTTCGACACGTGTAGTTATACGCGGTAATAACTCTATTACGGGTAATAACCAGCCGCTTTATGTGATCGACGGTATTCCTATTATGAATGATATGGGAGAAAATGGTGAACTCGATTATGGTAATGCTGCTGCCAACATCAATCCGGACGATATAGAGAGTATAGAAATTCTGAAAGGTGCAAATGCATCGGCTTTGTACGGGTCAGACGGTGCGAACGGTGTTATTTTGATTACGACGAAAAAGGCTCAGGCTCGTGCAGGCTGGGGTGTCTCATTCTCTTCTAACGTGCAGTTGAGTCGTCTGTACCAATATCCGGCATATCAGAATATTTATGGTTCCGGTATGAATGCCGAAATTAATCAGAATGCATTGAATATGACAGGTAAGAACGGATTAAATACTACCTATAATCCTAATTTGCCTTGGGGAATATTTAACTTGACATCTCAAGATGCCAGTGATCGTAGCTACGGTCTTCCTATGTTGGGTTTCCCGATTATCGGGCGTGGAGGAGAACTTCGTTCTTATTCTCCGAATAAAAATAATATTTCGGATCTTTATAAAACCGGTATTGCCTGGACAAACTCTTTGTCTTTTGATAAGGTAACGGATAAAGCTTCGATACGTTTTTCTTATACCGTATTAACAGCTAATGATGTAGTAAAAGATTGGAATGAGCGTACTCGTCATTCGTTCAATTTGCGTACACAATCTAAGTTGACCGATCGTTTGACAGCCGATGTCAACGCAAGTTATACATACGATGCCATGGATAACCGTGGATACCGTAACTCTTCGAGCCGTAATCCGTTGTTTATATTGGGAAATTTGCCTCGAGATACTTCTGTTGAAGAATTGATTCCTTGGAAAGATGGAGAAGGAAAACCATATAACTTGAATGGTGGGTTTACTAACCCGTACTGGTTGTTATATGAATTGCCGAACCATGATACGAAACATTGGTTTATGGGGAATATCACATTGAATTACCGTATTTTGAATTATTTGAATTTCCGTTTGCGTATTGCTACCGATTTGCAAACTGCCAGAGGATGGGAATATACCAATATGTATAGCCAGTTCGATACGGACGGTCAGTTCAAAGAGTTCTCTCAAATGGCTCAGAATAACAATATCGAGGCGATGTTGAACTTTAATAAACGTTTTAAGAAAGACTGGAATCTGACAGCATCCTTGGGTTATTCATGGCAGAATCGGAGAAATGAGCGTACAAATTTGACTGTAGGAACGACTTCTCAACCGGATATGCCGAGTTTGGCAAATAATGGAGCTATTTTGACTGGAAACGACAGTTATGATGGTAAAGAGAAAGTTTCTGTATTTGCGATGGCCAATGTCGGATATAAAGATATGGTCTATTTAGACGGGACAGTACGAAATGACTGGTCTTCTACTTTGTCTCCCGGAAATAATTCTTATTTCTATTGGTCAACGGGGTTGAGTTTTATATTGACTCAGGCATTTGAGATTCCTAAAGAGATATTGACATTCGGAAAATTGCGCGGATCTGTCGCTACAGTTGGTAATGATGCCCCGTTCGATTCATTATATGATGGTTTGAATCTTGCAAACACCTATTTGGGAATGCCTTATTATATGACTGATAATACTCGTAAAAATCCTAATTTGAAACCCGAACAGACAACGTCTTATGAGGTAGGTGCCGATTTCCGTTTTTGGAACAATAGGATCTCTGTCGATTTTACTTATTATTGGAAAAGTACGACAGATCAAATCATGCGGGCGAGCGTATCTTCAGCATCAGGTTATAGAGAACGTTTCGTAAATGCCGGAGAGATTCAAAACCGTGGTGCTGAGTTGACAGCTTCTATTACTCCGGTAAAAACGAAAAATTTTGAGTGGACAACAATTTTCAACTGGTCTAAGAATAATTCTAAAATAGTTTCTCTGACTCCTGGAGTAGACCGTTATCAGGTGCGTGCTGCCGGAGCGGATGGTTGTATCAGTTATGTTGAAGTGGGTAAACCCTATGGTCAGATGTATGGAACTGACTGGCAACGAGATGCTGCAGGTAATGTTATTGCTGATTCATCCGGTAAGCCTCTTGAACAAAAAGATGTATATATCGGTCATGTAGAACCGGATTTTTTGGGTGGTTGGAAAAACCAATTCAGATATAAAGGCTTTGATTTCTCATTCTTGTTTGACTTTAAAAAAGGCGGATTGTTCTATTCTGAAACGGCTTATAAAGGGAACAATATGGGTAACAGTATAAAATCTTTGGAAGGCCGTGATGAATATTTCTTCTCTAAATGGGTATTGGATGAGAGCGACCAGGAACGTGCCGGTTATTTGAGACCGACCGATGTGCCTTTCCCGGCCGATAATTTGGCTAATCGTGTGCCGTATATGGATGGTGCTCGTCCTAAGGGGGTATATTTCCCGGGACGTGTATTTGAAGCAAGTATTGAAGGAATAGGCGGACATCCGGTTGTAAATGATTGGGTGAAGCCGGACGTAATGTTCTGTCACATATCCGGACGTAATGCCAAGATGAACACTTATGATGCGACTTATGTGAAATTGCGTGAAGTTGCATTGGGATATACTTTCCCGAAAAAGCTTTTGCGGAAAACTCCTTTCCAGAGTTTGCGTTTGTCGGCTGTTGGACGTAACCTGGCTATTCTGTTCCAGAATACTCCACAAGGAATCGATCCTGAAGCGACTTCTACGACTGGGAACGGTCAAGGTTTTGAGCAAGGTTATCCGTTGCCTACCGCAACTTATGGTTTTGACTTGAAAGTAACTTTCTAAAATATAGAGATGAATATGAAAAAGATAATGTATTTATTAGCTGGACTCTTGCTTTTTACTGGAATTACTTCTTGTGAAGACCGTTTTGAGGAAGCTAATACAAATCATAATAAAATATACACTGTTCGCTTGCAGGATGTATTTCCTGGTACAATTTATAAAAGTATTGATTGTATGGCAGAGATGAATTATAACTACTTTATGTGGTTTTCTCGCTATTCGTTCCTTACTTTCAGAGGTCCAAGCGATAAAGATAATACGAGCGGATCATTCAATAAGATGTATATTGATGTTTTAAAGAATCTGCAGATCGGTATTGATAGAGAAAAAGATATACCTGAAGCTGTAAATAGAGTGCAGATCGCCCAAATTTGGAAAGCATACCTATATTACTTTATGGCGTCCTCTTTCGGTCCTATGCCTATGCAGGATGCTTTAAATGCCGATTTGAATGAATACAGGTATGACTCAGAAGAGTCGATTTATACGGCAGTATTGAATATGCTCGATGATGCAATCGGCAAGATCGATTTGAATAAAGACGGTTTTGATAAAGATCCTGTGTATGCTGTTTCTGGAGGAAAGAGCGATATGTCTCGTTGGTTGAAGTTTGCCAATACATTGCGCCTTGAAGTGGCAATGAATACGCAAAGTGCGATTCCAGAACGTTCGCTTCAGGCTATTCAGGCAAGTATGGGCAGGGAAGATTTACTGATGTCTACTGTAGAAGATAATATGTGTCCGAGATGGGGAACGCAGAAAGATATCGATGTATCTTGGTATTATACTCGTTTTTTGAAAGAACTTGATACAAAACCGAATAATATCGATTCCTATCCGAATGTTAATCTCTACTTCTTTATCTGGCTGAGATCTTTCAATGATCCGCGTTTGGAAGCGTATTGTCAGAAAACGTTTGATTTTGAAGATCGTTTTGAGGTGCGGGATACATTGTTCCGTAAAAGTGTAATTGAGGGGCATGAATTGATGATGGACTCTATGATTGTTACATATAAAGTTCCGTATTGTCCTCGTGAAGAGTATTCTCCGGTTACGACAGGTGCTTGGGAAGTAGGTACTTATGACGGTGTCAATAAAATCCCAAGTCCGTTCTCAAGTGCCAATGTTAGTAGAGATACTTATTCGAAAGTCGCTTATGATCTTGTTAAGATGGATGCATTTCATCCGATTCTGACAGCTGCAGATGCTAACTTTTTGGCTGCTGAAGCCCAAATTAAATATGGATTGGGAGCAAAATCTGCTGAAGATTATTATAAAGCCGGTATTATTGCGTCGTTCGACCAATGGGGGGTATCGGGCGCTTCCGATTATTATGAGCAAGATGGTGTGAAATGGAATACGAATGGAGAAGGTATGTATGATTATCAGGGTATTTACAAAGTTGAAGTTAACGGAGAAGGCGGTGATGAAAACCACTTGGAGCAAATATGGAAGCAACGTTATTTAGCTGATTTCTTTAATGGCCATGCTGCGTGGACTTTGGAACGTCGTACAAGGGTAATGAATTATCCTCCTTATTTTTATGCATCTGTTAATAATTTGCCGGAAGGTTCGAAAACGACTTATGATTATATTCCGGAACGGTTGGTTTATCCGACGGAAGAACTTACTAAAAATAAGGTGCAATATTATAAAGCTATCGATTTGTTACAAGCCAATTCTCCGCAATCATCGCCTATTTTTCATTGGGGTGATAACTTCTTTACTTTGTTGCAATTCGCTAAACCGTTTGATGTAGCAACCGGAGATGCCAAATGGAAAACCGGTACAGTAGTGTACAGTGCGAAATTTGCGCAAAAATGGTATGGTAAAGATTGGGATCATTTCTTGGAAGGCGTAAAGAAAGAGTTCCCGGCAATCAAGGATACTACGGAATTTGGCAAGTATATCGATATGAAGGTGATTAAACAAGTTGAGTTTACGCCCTATTGGTAATATATATTTGTATAAGTTAGAACACATAAAATCAATATAGAATGAAACGAAATAGTAAAATAGGATTGTATCTCTGTGCCGGATTATTGATGTTTTCTTCTTGTGCGAAGGATGACGGGCCCAGTATAGATGATTATTTTCTGAATTATGAAATTCCCGATGTTGAGCCACCTGCCGGTTTGCAGTTAGGAGCTTATTATATGAATCTGGGAGGCGGAGGAATGAATGCAGAGAAATATGCGCGTTTGAAACAACCTTTGGACTATGCCAACTCCATTTTAGGAGCGAATGTCATACCGATGTTGTCTTCTGTCAATTATCCGGAGGAAGGATCTAAAGCCACAGATGCTCCTTATCCGATGAACCCGAATAATGAGGAGTTTATCGCTATAGCTCAGCAGCAAGTAGATTGGGCATTACAGGCGGGACTGGACTTTTTCATTTTACCGAATTGCAATACTTCGATGGGTAAATATCCTAATGTGTTAGGAGATACTGCATTCGTTAATGTGGTGACAGGACGTCGTGATGTAACCGGAAAGGCGGCGAATGATCCGGCTTGTGGTGCTCTTGTCGATTTAAAGGGACTGAAGTATGTGATTTCGGTGAATATGAATAATTTTAATAATCAGCCGACGGCATTGAAAGCCGAAGAGGGCGGGCGTGTTGAAGAGGTGCAAGATGTGGTTTCTACTCGTCCTTTGAAGTATCAGACTCGGCTTCAGCGTTTTAATGATATCTTTAAGCGTATTGCCGATTATTTTAGTGATCCTAATTATTTTAAGGTTGACGGGAAACCTATGGTTGTTATTATTGCTGCAGATAAAACCCATTCTTTAGATAGCAAGAAGCTATATGCCGATATGAGGGCTTATGTGAAAGAAGAAAGAGGGTATGATATGTTCTTGGTCGCCCGTCAGGGAGCTTTTACGCCTCCGGGACGCTATCAATATTATTTTGTAGGCAATGTAGATGCGTTGTGTTGTGAAACGATGTATAAACAGACTAATTATAACCGTTCGCAAATGTACCCGCAACTGATAGACCAGAACTGGGCTTATTTCCAGAGTTTCTTGTCCAGCAACTTCGGGCACGAATTTATTCCGACAGTTTCTCCTGCATTTAATTGGTATGTAGAGAATCTGCAGAATTATGCTCAATACCCGTTGGTCGTTCGTAATAAAGATACGTTTAAAACATTATGTAATGTGGCAAAACGTAATTTGGGCAGACATCCTATCGTGTTTGTCGATTCGTTTAACGATTGGAATACCAATACAGCGATAGAACCTACCGATCCGGCTTACGGTGATGGCTATGGAACAGAATATCTTGATTTCGTAAGGGCACAGTTTAAGAGATAAAGGAAGTATAATATGTTTTGAGAAAAATGCGGAGGATATTTTTATTCTCTGCATTTTTTTATGATCAGACCGGTTGTTTAAAGAAATGGAATAACAGGCTTTTTTATATAAAAAACGAGTCTCATTTCAGTTAAACGAGACTCGTTTTTATATAAGAATAATAATCTTTAGGCTTGTTCCAATTTCAATGTTTCTGTCGGTTGGTCGCAAACTTCTGTCGGTCCGAAGTATTGGATCGGTCCGGGATAAACATAGCAAGTCTCTTTAGCCCATTGTTCGCGCTGTGCTACAAAATGTTTGAAAGGTGCACCATCCAATTTTACCAATGCTTTTTGTATAACCGGTTTCATTTCTCCGTGGCGGCGTTCCATATTCATCATCATGGTTACAGGAACACCTCCTGCAATCCATTGATCTGCAGGTTTTGTAGTATTACGTACCGAAGACATGTATCCGGTCTTACCTTCACCGATCAACATTGCCGCTGTGTATCCTAATGAGTAGCAGTAGTCGGCATCGAAGTTAGAAGGAGCAGCGCAACGACCTTCGTATCCGAAGAAATGATGTTGTGCAGCGAATTTGCCGTTGTATTTGCCTTCAGCTTTCCATTCGGCCAATTTTTTGCTAACCATTTCTGAAAGTAATTTTTCAGTTTCGATCAATGATACTTGGACGTTTCCGTGCGGATCGCGGTCTAATGATAATTGACGGGCGACACCTTCAGGAAGGCTTGCATAAATAGCCGAATTTTCGGAAGAGAGGTGATTGATGATATAATTTCGTTGTTCTGATTTTTTAATCATAGCAAATTCATTGCTATTGTGTGCAAGGAAGTCGTTCAATTCGGCGATAAGTCTTTTCATGGCCGGAATGAATTCGATCAATCCTTCAGGGATAAGAACAGTCCCGAAATTATTACCTTGTGCTGCACGATCGGCAACGATCTTTGCAATATATGTCACAACATCGTCTAATGACATGTTTTTGGCTTCTACTTCTTCTGAGATGATACAGATATTTGGTTGGGTCTGTAATGCGCATTCCAAAGCAATATGAGAAGCCGAACGTCCCATCAATTTAATAAAGTGCCAATATTTTTTTGCAGAGTTGCAATCACGTTGGATATTTCCGATAACTTCGGAATAAACTTTACAAGCCGTATCGAATCCGAAAGATGTTTCTATCATTTCGTTTTTGAGGTCTCCGTCGATTGTTTTGGGACAACCGATTACCTGTACACCCGTATTGTTTTTTTTGTAGTATTCTGCCAATACGCAAGCATTGGTATTAGAATCATCTCCTCCAATAATAACGAGGGCTTTGATATTTAATTCTTTAATAATTTGTAACCCTTTGTCGAATTGGTCTTCTGTCTCGAGTTTTGTACGACCTGAGCCGATAATGTCGAAACCACCGGTATTCCGATATTCATCGATAATATCTTGGGTCAATTCGATATACTTGTGATCGACTAGACCTCCCGGTCCTAATAAAAATCCGTATAAACGGGAGTCTTTGTTCAGCGCTTTTAATCCGTCGAAGAGTCCTGCAATTACATTATGACCTCCGGGAGCTTGTCCACCCGAAAGTATAACTCCTGCATTGATTGCCGGGTAATTTTTTACTTCATTGCTTTCTATGAACGATAATACCGGCATTCCGTAAGTATTGGGGAATAATTTCGCAATAGCGTCTTGGTCAGCTACAGACTGAGTCGGAGCTCCTTCTTGGATTTTGAGAGACCCTTTAAGCGCTTTAGGCAACTTCGGTTGATAAGCTGCACGAGCTATTTGCAGAGCACTTTTTTTCATTGTAATTGAGAATTTATTTGTGTTAATAATTAAAACTACTGTCAATCTTACAAAAGCGATACAAATTTCGTCAATTTTTTTCAGAATGCAAAAAGAGCTTTTATCAATTTGACAAAAAATAAAGATAAAATCGATTGCGCATTGTAGTGATATGCGACCGTTTTAATCATGGATATGATGAGATACCATTGAAATTTATCGGTTATTTTTTCCGATGCTGAACGTATATCCGATAGAAAGGTTGAATTGTGTCCGTAATTCCATCGGTCTGTCTATACTTTCGGTAAATGGGAGATAAGTGTTTATTTTTATCGGAATTTGATACTTTTCTTTGTTAATGGATATTCCAGCTGAAGCAATTATCCCGACAATATAGTGAGGATATTCCATCGGATTGATGTTGTGTTCTAACTCTCGAACAGATATGTCGAGTTTATTTTTTACCGGAATATATACTTGTTGATAAAATCCTATTTCGAGTAGAGGTTGTATTTCCTTTTTCACCATCAATCTGCCTTCTACACTGATTTGATTATATATCCCTAAAGTACGAAATAAGTAATGGTATTCTATATCGTGATATGTTTTTGGTCCTGTAACGTTTCCTTCATTATCTGTGAATTCATATCCGGGATGATAAAATATTTTGTCGTAATAGGTGTTTTTTTTAGCATTCAGATAGAACAGACCAAGTGCGACATTTAATCGAAGCCTGTCTGTGAATTTATTAAGGCTGCGGCTATATGTCACTCCGACATGTGCCATGGGACAGAGAAAATTTTCTTATTTTGGATCGAGCAGATCTGTTGTACGTCTTTTTTGAAATCCGAAACTTGTGAAACAAGTCAAAAATTGAGAAGGTCTTTTATGGGGTTCTTTATATATGACACAATCTTTGTCTGTACATACGAGGTCATGATATTTTTTGAACAGAGCAATCATCTTATCTTGGTTATAACTTGATTTAGGTATATCGTTTTTCAATTTCTCTATTTGATTTATAAAAAGGCTGGCCAATTTCTTGTCGTTTTGTTTCGATTCCAGTTGGTCGTTGAAAATATCAGCCGGACAGATTATCTCAACCCAACTGTCTTCTTTCGGGATTTCGGCTAAGAATGCTGTGACGATAGGCCCGAATGATTTTCGATTATTCATTTCTTTCGAATAATCTATTTGTGCGCAATATAAATTGATGATTCCTTCCAATAAACATTCTACGAAATATTTTCCGTTGAGATGAGCTGTTTTTATATTTTTACTTTGAAAACATAGTCCGTCATCGTATTGATATGAGATCAATTCGTTCGGAGTATAGTTAAATTCTGGAGATCGTATGTCTTTTTTAAACAAGCATTTTTCTTGATCTTCCATGCTTTTCCGATAGGCGATATATCCTTTTATTGTGTCATTTTGGGTGGTGACAACATATCCCGATTTCCATTCTTTGTTTGCTGCAAATAAAATTTCGGGAATGAAAATTAACAGAACTGAAATTAATTTTTTCATGATGTAGTTAGTGTGTGAATAGTAATGTGAATGTAATACAAATGTATAAAAATATTGGGCTTATTCAATAATATTTATCTTAAATTTGATTGATGATGATAGATTGATGCCAATTACTCTGATTTTTCTTCAAATATATATGTTGTTAAAATCGGGAAAAGTTCTAACTTTGCGGTGCTTATAAAAGGCTTTAAATTTTCATTAAATAAAAAGAGCGAATTATTATGATCTATTCACACGAAGTAGAACACATGTGTGTTGTAAAGAAAGGACCTAATCATGGTCCGGCTCCTATACCTGAAGAAGGTAGATGGGTGAAAGCCAAAGAAGTGATTGATATTTCAGGCTTGACTCACGGTGTGGGGTGGTGTGCTCCGCAACAAGGTGCGTGCAAACTGACTTTGAATGTAAAGGACGGTGTAATTCAGGAAGCCCTGGTAGAAACTATCGGCTGTTCGGGTATGACTCATTCAGCTGCTATGGCATCTGAAATTCTTCCCGGGAAAACCATTTTGGAAGCATTGAATACCGACCTTGTATGTGACGCTATCAATACGGCTATGCGTGAACTTTTCTTGCAAATTGTTTACGGACGCACTCAGTCAGCTTTCTCTGAAGGCGGTTTGATGATCGGTGCAGGGTTAGAAGATCTCGGTAAGGGTCTGCGTAGTCAGGTAGGTACTTTATATGGTACTTTGGCAAAAGGCCCTCGTTATCTTGAAATGGCGGAAGGTTATATTAAAACTATCGCTCTCGATAAGAACGATGAGATTTGCGGATATGAATTTGTTCACCTCGGAAAATTCATGGATGAGATTAAGAAAGGTACGGATGCCAATGAAGCTTTGAAAAAAGTGACCGGCACTTACGGACGTTTCACTGAAGAACAGGGTGCAGTTAAACATATTGATCCACGTCACGAATAATATAGGGAGGAACAGATAATGATTAGAGAAGTAAAATTTGAAAGTCAAGACCGTCGTATCAAACAGATTCTTGCTGCATTGAACGAAAACGGAATTAAAGATATCGAAGAAGCAAATGCTATCTGCGAATCATATGGTCTCGATCCTTATAAAACGTGTGAGGAAACTCAGCCTATTTGTTTTGAAAATGCGAAATGGGCTTATGTCGTAGGCGCTGCTATCGCTTTGAAAAAAGGTTGCAAGAATGCGGCAGAAGCAGCAGAGGCTATCGGCATAGGATTGCAGGCGTTTTGTATTCCCGGTTCTGTTGCCGATGATCGTAAAGTAGGTATAGGACACGGTAATTTGGCTGCAATGTTATTGCGTGAAGAAACTAAATGTTTCGCATTTTTGGCTGGTCACGAGTCGTTTGCTGCGGCTGAAGGTGCTATCAAAATTGCTGCAAAGGCCGATAAAGTACGTAAAGAACCTTTACGTTGTATTTTGAATGGGCTTGGTAAAGATGCTGCACAGATTATCTCTCGTATCAACGGATTTACCTATGTTCAGACTCAGTTCGATTACTATACCGGAGAGCTGAAGGTGGTTAAAGAAATTGCATATTCCGATGGTCCTCGTGCCAAAGTAAAATGCTATGGTGCTGACGATGTTCGCGAAGGTGTGGCTATCATGTGGAAAGAAGGCGTAGATGTGTCTATCACAGGTAACTCTACCAACCC
>OJMK01000652.1_pt1 | contig 33997 bp, 27 predicted proteins | sample 1597201 | NCBI WGS metagenome assembly OJMK01 (sample SAMEA2452125, study PRJEB22498) | human gut metagenome | reverse complement strand
GGCGATCATGGCCCCTTATCGGCTGCAGCGTGTTAAAGTATGGCTGGACCCGTGGAGCGATGAGGCTAATACGGGCTATCAGATGGTACAGTCGCTGATGTCGATCGGCAGCGGCGGTCTGACAGGTTTGCCGTGGGGGCAGGGCAGCGGCAAGTTCTTTTATCTGCCTGAGGCGCATACAGATTTTGCATTTGCTATCTTTTGTCAGGAATGGGGACTGCTGGGTGCGGCGATCCTGATTTCGGTGTTTCTGTTACTGGCTGCGGCATTTTTTCGTATTGCTATGAATACTAAAGATGAACGGGGCTTTATTCTTGTTTCCGGCGTCAGCCTGCTTATCGTGGGACAGGCGGTTGCCAATATGGCAATGGTGTGCGGACTGCTGCCTGTAATCGGCGTGCCTTTGTCCTTTATCAGTTATGGCGGTACTTCGATGCTGATAACTCTGGCTTCGATCGGACTGGTGCTTTCAGTTTATCGCGACGAGTGTAAACGTGAAAAGCTGGAGCGGCTGTCGCCCGATACACGCAGGACTCAGATGCGTGTCGTTTCACCCGCTGAGGGGAGGTGGCAGCGCTGATGAAGAAGTTTTCGCTGCAAAACGGTAAAAAACGTTTTGCCATTATCGGCCTGCTGATCTTTTTTGGTTTTGGAACGGTGTTTCTGCGGCTGATCTGGCTGCAGGTCATTCAAAACGAAGAGCTGGCCAGACGTGCTGCCAATCAGGTTACCGGCAAGGTAACTAAATATTCGCCGCGCGGAGCCATTTTGGACTGCAACGGCGAGGAGCTGGCAGTCAGCATTATGTCTAAATCTCTGTATGTCGACCCGGTCGAGATGCAGGATAACCCGACGAAAAAGGGCGAGAAGCCGGAACGTGACGTCAAGCGGCTGGCCGCTGATTTGCTGGCCGGAGTGCTGCAGATGAAAGCAGACGAATTATATTCTGATTTTACAACAGAAGCACGCTTCATCTGGCTCAAACGAACGATGGAGCCTAAAGAAGCGGCAGAAGTAGAACGGATCATTCGTGAGAATAAGCTGCCGGGGCTGCATTTTTTAGAAGAAAGTAAACGCTATTATACAAAAAAATCAATGGCGGCTCAGGTGCTGGGTTTTGTCGGTACGGATGATAACGGTCTCAGCGGTATCGAGCTGGCTTTGGACTCGGTAGTCAAGGGTGCGGAAACACAGCAGCAGGAGGTCGTCGATGCGCTGGGGCGCCCCATGGGTGACAGCGGTTTCAATAAAGCCAGGCCGCAGAAGATGGCTTCAGTCTATCTGACCCTGGACAGCAAGATCCAGTTTGTGCTGGAGGATGCGCTGGATAAGGCGATGAAGGATACGAAAGCCGCCAGTGCGGCGGTCATCTTGATGGACCCGAATACGGGCGCGATTCTGGGCATGGCCAATCGGCCCAGTTTTGACCCTAATACTTTTTATAAATATCCGGCTACCAGCTGGACTAATCGCGCGGTTTCGACTATTTACGAACCGGGCTCGGTTTTCAAGCCGATTGTGGGCGTGATGGGACTGACGGAAAAAATTATTACGCCGACCACGATGATCAATGATACGGGCAGTATTCAGATAGCCGACCGTACGATACGCAATTGGGACGGGGAAGGCATGGGACTGGTACCGTTTCAGGATGTTATAAAATTTTCTATCAATACGGGTATGGTACAGCTGGGGATGCAGCTGGGCGCACAGCGGATGATCGATTACAGCAAGAAGTTCGGTTTCGGCAGTGTGACCGGTATAGAGCTGCCGGGTGAAGAAGAGGGTATCCTTTATAATCCGGATCATATGTATCAGCCGGATATTGCAACCATGTCTATCGGTCAGGGCATTGCCGTAACGCCGCTGCAGATGCTGCGTGCGATCTGCGCTATTGCTAACGGCGGCGAGCTTTTGCAGCCGTATATAATCGATAAGATCGTGATGCCGGATGGACGCGTTCTGCGCCAGGGGCAGAAAAAAGTGGTGCGTCGGGTGATGAGTGAGGAAGTTGCCGCACAGATGCGCGGAATGATGGAGCAGGTTGTCGCCGCCGGTGGTGGTAAAGCAGCAGGGATCAAAGGCTACCGTATTGCCGGTAAGACCGGTACCGCCGAAAAGCTTGCGGAAACAGGCGGTTATGCAGCCGGTAAATATATTGCTTCTTTCGTAGGCTTTGTACCTGCTGATAAACCGCAGTATGCGATGCTAATCATGCTGGATACGCCGCAGGGAGCTTTTTACGGTTCTCAGGTTTCGGCGCCGGTATTCCGCGATACATTGCAGCAGATCCTTGTAGCTAAGGGCATTCAGCCCAGCAGCAGTGAAGGACTGCCGTCATTTGAGCAGCATGTACGGAATAATCCCGCTGTTAATTCGACAGTGCCGCCTCCGGCTAAGATGCCGCAGATGGAGATACTGGCAGACGGTAAGATCAAACTGCCTGATTTCAGCGGGCTGGATATGCGGCAGACGGCTGAACTGATCCAGCAGGGACGTCTGGTACTGGTGCCGCATGGCAGCGGCCGGGCGCGGAAGCAGTCGCAGCCTCCGGGAACAGTAGTTGCCGAAGGTACGAAGCTGGAAATCTGGTTTGAATAAAAACATTTAAATGTATACATTAGGTTGCTGTCAGAGCAGCAGGAAAAAATCTGTCGGCACAGAAGATATACAAGATGGTTCACAGGTATAAGTGAAGAGGAGGGCGTTTATTTATGTTATCAGATATTGAAATTGCTCAGCAGGCCAAGATGCTGCCGATCACGGAGGTTGCCGCTAAGCTCGGCATCGGCGAAGAAGACATTGAAATGTATGGCCGTTACAAGGCTAAATTATCTATGGATCTGATCCGCCGCATGGAAGATAAACCGGCAGGCAAGCTGGTTTTGGTAACGGCTATTACGCCTACGCCGGCAGGCGAAGGAAAGTCGACTACTACCGTAGGACTGGCCCAGGGCCTGGCCAAAATTGATAAAAGCGTTATCGTAGCTTTGCGCGAGCCTTCTCTGGGACCCTGCATGGGCGTTAAGGGCGGCGCAGCCGGCGGCGGTTATTCTCAGGTGGTGCCGATGGAAGATATCAACCTGCATTTTACAGGTGATTTCCATGCGATCACATCTGCACACATGCTGCTTTCGGCAATGGTCGATAACCATGTGCAGCAGGGCAATGCTTTGAATATCGACCCGCGCCGGATCGTTTGGAAACGTGTTGTTGATATGAATGACCGCGAGCTGCGTAATATTGTTGTCGGACTGGGCGGCAAAGCGCATGGCGTACCGCGTCAGGACGGTTTTGATATTACCGTTGCTTCTGAGGTCATGGCTATTTTGTGCCTGGCCAGCAGTCTGCACGATCTAAAAGAACGCTTAAGCAAGATCATTGTTGCTTATGATTATAACGGCAAACCGGTTACCGCAGGGCAGATCAAAGCCCACGGCGCTATGGCTGCCCTTTTGAAGGATGCTGTGAAGCCTAATCTTGTGCAGACACTGGAAAATGTGCCGGCGATTATTCACGGCGGCCCGTTTGCCAATATCGCCCACGGCTGCAACAGCGTGATGGCAACTAAGACGGCTATGAAGCTGGCTGATTATACGATTACAGAAGCAGGCTTCGGCGCTGATCTGGGCGCTGAAAAATTCTTTGACATCAAATGCCGTTATGCCGGATTGAAGCCGGATGCTGTTGTGCTGGTTGCTACAGTGCGCGCATTGAAGATGCATGGCGGGGTGCCGAAGACGGACTTGACTGCGCCGAATGTGGACGCTGTGAAAAAAGGTATCGTCAATCTGGAAAAACACATTGAAAATATTAAAAAATTCGGTCTGCCTCTGGTAGTAGCCATCAATATTTTTGCTCAGGATACACCGGAAGAGCTGGAAGCTGTACGTGCCCATTGTGCTGCACATGGCGTCAATGTTGCATTGTCCGATGTTTTTGCCAAAGGCGGCGCCGGCGGCGTGGAGCTGGCTAAGGAGGTTGTTGCGCTGGCAGAAAGCGGCAAGGCTGATTTTGCTCCTATCTATGCTTCCGAGCTGACCTTAAAGGAAAAAATCGCAACTGTGGCGCGTGAGATTTACGGTGCCGGCGATGTAGTTTATGCTAAAGAAGCAGAAACTGCTTTGAAGGATTTTGAAAGTCTGGGTTATGGCAATCTGCCGATCTGTATGGCTAAGACCCAGTATTCGTTTTCGGATGATCCGACGTTGCTTGGTCGTCCCAGCGGTTTTACCATGACGATCAAAAACTGCAGGATCTCTGCCGGCGCAGGCTTTGTAGTCGTGCTGACAGGTGATATCATGACGATGCCCGGTCTGCCGAAGGTGCCGGCAGCAGAGAAAATCGATGTCAGTGATGACGGCGTCATCAGCGGCTTGTTTTAAGGGGAGTTGTAGCAATGGAAACTTTGTTGATGAAGGGCAAGCCCGTTGCCGATGCATATAGAGAAACTGTTTCAGCCAAAATCACAGCCGCAAAGGAAAAAGGGATCAAAGTTACTCTGGCGATCATTGTGGTGGGAGATGACCCTGCTTCGCATGTTTATAAAGACCGTCTGGTAAAACTGGTAGAAAGTCTTGGCGGTGAAGCCAAGGTGCTGGCAATGCCGGAAACAGCAACACAGGAAGAAGTTATTGCCGCTATCAAAAAACTTAATCATAACCGCTATGTTACCGGTATCCTGCCGATGATGCCGATGCCGAAGCATATCGACGGCGATGCTGTCGGTGCCGCTATCACTATGAGCAAAGACGTGGACTGTTTAAACCCTAAAAGCGTCGGAGAAGTCTTTTTAGGGCGCAGCCGCTGGGCACCGTGCACTCCGCGGGCCTGTATGGCGACGCTGTCTCATTACGGTATTGAGTTAAAGGGGAAAAACATCGTTGTTGTCGGGCGCAGTAATGTAGTTGGCAAGCCTGTGGCGCTGCTGCTCCTGCAGGAGCATGCTACGGTCACTGTCTGCCATTCCCGGACCAGGGATATTGCGGATGTGCTGCGCGGTGCTGATGTCATCGTTGCCGCTGTGGGTGTACCGGCTTTCATTAAACCTGAAATGGTCAAAGAAGGCGTCGTGATCGTCGATGTTGGTATCAATGCTGTCGAAGGCGGTCTGGTAGGTGACGTTGACCCTGCCGTCAGCGCTAAAGCCAGCGCTTTTACGCCTGTTCCAGGCGGTATTGGCATCGTCAGCAATATGATGGTCATGGATATGTTAAGCAGAAATTTATAAGGCGAGGTAAGTAAGACCGTGAGAAGATTTGTATGGCTGCTTTTACTGATCGTTTTTGTAGCTTTTATTTTTTATAATTCTTCTATGCCGGCGGCAGAATCACACCGGGCCAGTGAACTGGTCGGCTCGATTCTGACCGGTATGGGGAAATGGTTCGGCATTGATGTACCGCAGCAGAACCTGGATTATAATATCCGCAAGCTGGCACACTTTTTGGAGTTTGCTATCCTGGGCGTGATCCTGTGCAATGTTTACGCGGCGTTCGGTGTCAGTCATCGTACAGCGACAGGGTATATTTTGTTTTTAGGTTTGGCAGTAGCCGTTAGCGATGAATATATCCAGCTGCATGCTCCGGGGCGCAGTGCCTTGGTTACGGACGTGATCCTGGATTTTTCAGGGGTCTTTTTTATCTGGCTGACACGTGAGGTCTGGAGCTGGGCCAAGCGGTAGTCAAAATGCAAAAACACTGTTACGTATATACGTAACAGTGTTTTTTGTTATTTGATATAAGCTGCCAGAGTTTCATAGAGCTTCTGCGGGTCGATAGGTTTGGCAATATGGGCGTTCATACCAGCTGACAGAGCATTTTTAATATCTTCGGCAAAAGCGTTGGCAGTCATGGCAATAATAGGGATCGTTGCTGACTGTGGATGTGTACTGCTGCGGATAGCCTGGGCGGCTTCGTAACCGTTCATGACAGGCATCTGGATATCCATCAGGATAGCATCGAAGCTGCCCTTTGCAGATCCAGTGAAAAGCTCTGTGCACTGCAAACCGTTTTCAACGATCGTGACTGCCGCACCCGTTTTTTCCAAAATCAGTTCGGCGACCTTTTGATTGATCGGATGATCTTCTGCCAGCAGAAGCGATTTCCCTGAAAAATCAAAGTCGGCGCTGCCGACAATGTGAACCGGTTTATCTGCAGGCTGTTCAGTGTTAGTATCGAAGTGCAGCGGCAGTGTAACGATAAAGGTCGTGCCCTCACCCGGCTTACTGGCGACGGAAATCGTACCGCCTTTATAATCGACGATATTTTTGACGATGGCAAGTCCCAGTCCGGAACCTTCGATATGCTTGCTGATGACGTCGCTGCTGCGGAAAAAAGGATCGAATAGATGCTGCAGGCTTTCGCTGTCGATACCGATACCGGTATCGCTGATCGTAAATTTATACCAGCCGAGCCGCTCATTGTCTGAAGGGAGCTCGCAGGCGCTGAAGGTAACAGTGCCACCCGGAGGTGTGAATTTACAGGCGTTGCTGACAAGGTTATCCCAGATCCGCTGCAGCTGCGCGGTGTCGCCGATACAGCTGCTGTGAAGAAGTTCTGCGTTATGCAGGAATTTAAGGCTGTTTTTATCCATCAACAGCTGGTAACGGCTGCAGAATCTGTCTATTTCGACGGACAAGTTGAACGAGGTACGCGCCAGTTTCAGTTTGCCTTTTTCTATGCGGCTCATATCCAGAATGTCATTGATCAGCGTCAGCAGATGTGACGAAGAGCTTTTGATAATATCGAGATATTCGCTGAGATGCTGACGGTTATCCAGATCGTCCAGGGCCAGATCCGTCATACCGATGATCGCGTTCATGGGCGTGCGGATGTCGTGGCTCATAGCGGAGAGAAAATCTGTTTTGGCGCGGTTGGCTTCCTGAGCCAGATCCAAGGCATTTTGCAGTACGGATCTGGAATTTTTTTCGGCGCTGATGATATCAGTAACATCACATCGGACAAGACAAATCGTATGATGACCTTCGTCGCCCCAAAGGACGTTGATCTGTTTGTTCTTTTCGCTGCCGTCATTAGCAAGATACGGCAGCGTAAATTCGTAACCCTGCGGTTTCTCTGCCAGCCTGCTGAGGATGACCGGCAAAGAAAATTTTTCTGCCGCAGTTTCATCCGCTGCCAGTTTAGTATAAGGAAGGCTGAGCTTGTGCAGTGCTCTGTTAAAGTCCGCACATTTATAGGGTGACAGATTTTGCAGTACAGATTTGCGGGTATACATTGTAAATTCTTTTGTCACCAGATTGATGATACTGAGCTGCTCAAAGGTATAGGCCAGCGTATTCAGCAGCGCTCGCTGTTCCCGTACGTAGTCTGTGATATCGGCTCGGGCCATACCGACTTTATTCAGCCGCTGATCGATCAGGAATACGATCATATTTTTAGTATAGATATGTCCTTGTTCATCCTTCAGTGAATAATGAAAGGAGTAGGAATTTTCGTGATACAGCCGCCGCTGCATATTGGCGGGATCAAACATTTCCATACAAAATTCCCGATCTTTGGGGACAGTGAAGGTCTGCAGGAAGGCGACGATATTTTTGCTGTAGCTTCCCTGTTCAGGCGGCATTAGATTCGCTTTGCTGTTTGTGAAAAAAAGCTGATAGCTATCGCTGTTGAAATCACAGGTAGCGATAAAATCATAATGGGCGTGCGCCAGATGCATCGATATCTGGTCGTTGATCTTAAATTGTGTCAGATCGAGCACGGAAAGTACGCCGATCGTGTGGCCGTTATCCGGTGATTCTATCATATTGATGACACATTTAAGGTAATGACCGCTGTTATCATGAGGCATACGGATAAAGCATTCTAGTTCCTGACTGTTGATGCCCTGAGCAAATTTTTCCAGCAGCGGGGCATTGAGGAAGGTATTAAGGAAGTGCTGTCGTTCTTCCGGGCTTTCGATAAGAGTGGCCAGCCCCTTGAAAAAGTTCTGGCGCTCGAAACCAAATTTTTGCAGGGGATCGATACCTGTTTTGTCGTAAATACGCAGGATCCTGTTGGCGGTTATATCGCAGTAACCGCTGAGAATCTCGTTAGAAAGCGGATAGTTCTGCTGACGAAGTAAAAGATCATTGTATTTTTGGCGCAGCTTGTTCTGCGCTTCTATTTCTTTGGTGATATCACTGTAAACTGCATAAATAAGCGGTATTTCGTTTGGGCTTAAAATGAGTGAAGAATTGTTTTTGATCCAGATATAACTGCCGTCTTTTTTGCGCAGCCGGTAGATACTTTCGCAGGTATCAAGGTGCTTCTTGAGATGCTGATTCAATCGGCCAATGATATAGTCAAGGTCGTCCGGATGGACGCCAGCTGTGGCATCGTTTTTGTAAAGCGCGTAAGCTTCGTCAGTGGACATACCTGTCATGGCGGCGAAACCCTCGGAAATATATTCGGGGAGCATTTGTTTTTTTGCCATATCAAAACGGATGACTGCAATGCCGCCAGGAAGATTCTGGACAAGGGTCTGATAAAACTGTTCCAGCTGTTCGTTTTTGCGCGAACTGGTTATTTTATCGGTAATGTCGTTAATAAAAAGCGTGTAAGCAGGCAGACCGTTCCATTCAAGTTCTTTGGCACGGATCTCGTAGCTTTTGCCGTTTGCGAAGGTAAGCTCCTGTGGTTTTTCGATATTTTTGATCATTGATAAAGGGCAGAAGGTACAGGGAGTCTGTTTGTCGTGCAGGGCGGTGTAGCATTTTTTACCCCAGGCATTGGTTTTACCTGTTAAAAAAAGTTCTACGTTTTCATTGTAATACAGCAGGTCATGGTTCTTTTTATCAATGACATAGATACCCTGGGCCGCTTCGTTGCTGATCTGCTGGAATAGTTTGGCTTCATCGGACATACCGGTAAAAACGGCATAAAAGATGCCGTTGATAGCTTTGCCATTCAGATGGACCCATTCCAGTACCTGATCTTTTCGGGTGATACGATAAGAAAGATCAAGAGTGTCACTGCTGATGAACATATGCTGGAAAGCATCGTAGACCCGCTGATAGTCTTCTTTAAAAACCATGCTCCAGGGATTGGCCGCATAATGCTGCAGATCAGCTGCGTCACTGCAGCCGAAAAGTTTAGCAACACCATCGGAACAAAACAGACGCCGGGGATTTTGTATATCATTAAAATCATAGGCAGCAATGCCGCCGGGAATAGAATTGATGACGTGTGCCAGCTCTTCCTGGGCCTGTTTGAAGGCGGAAATATTGTGGAATACACATTGCAGAAGTGGATGACCGCCGTCTTCGCCTATTTTCCGGGCGTGAACATTGACCCAGACGATGTGTCCGTCGCGATGCTGTTTGCGGAATTCAAAGCTTGCCGATTTTCCGGCTTTCAATACTGCGCGCATCTCACGAATGACCATAGCGGTATCTTCATGATAGATAAGATCAGCAGCATCCTGTTTTATGAGCAGGTCATATTCATCGCGGCTATAGCCGGAAAGAGCGGGTACGCCGTCAGAATAGTAAACCGTTTCAAAGATGTCGGAAACTTTATAGATTGCGACGCCGCCGGGAATAGCGTTAATGATATCTTGGGTATTTAGTTTTTTGTCAAAGCGTTTCATTGCAGATCCTCCCCCTGATAAACAGGACGACAATAAATAATTTTTTATATTAAAATTATAACATTTTTTAAATGAATATAAAAATAAAAAGTTAAATATATTAATCAAGAAAAATATAAAACCTGGATTATTGTTATTTTGATAACAGCAATCCAGGTTTTATATGTTGTGTGTGAAAATTAAAATAAAGCCAGCCGGGATTTTAAACTATTTTGATGCCCAGCAGTCTGGCAATGTCAGCGGATTGCAGTAAATTGATCTGCATGCCCCGCAGTTCTTTAAAAGTTTCTGAAACAGTAATGCCATCGATTTTGCAGTCTGAAAAATCAAGGTCTTTAAGAGGTGTTTTAAAGAAGTCGGCACCGCTGAAAACTGAAGCTGCTAAAGTAAGTTTCTTCAAGCGTACTTCAGCCCAGAAGGACTCTTTGAAAGAGCAGTTGCTGACGGCAGAGTTTTCCCATTGTGATTTGGAGAAATTGGCGTATGCAAAGGAACTGTCACACAAGGTCAATTCCTTGCAGCAGCTTTGTGAGAAATCGGCACCGTTGCCGCGGCTGTCGGTGATAGTTACTTGTTTCCAAAAGCTTTCGCTGAAATTACAGTTGGAAAAATCACAGTTTTTTACAGCGACTGACAAAAAGCGTGATTGTGAGAAATCACAGCGTGTAAAGCGGCATTTGCTGAACTGGACATTGTGAAAAATGATTTTGCTGAGGTCTTCATTATTCAGAGTTTCATCATGGAAAGACATATCGGAGATACGTCCGTCGTCTTCGCTGCGGGACGCAGCAAGCTGTTGGGTTAACATGTTTTTACCTCGTAATGTTGATGTGTATATTACTACTATAACACATAAGGGGCTGGAATGCGCAAAAATCCCCGGCATTATTAATAATGCCGGGGATTACAGCAGCTTATTTGATCAGATCCATACCAACCTGCAATGCCTGTTTATTTTTTTCTTCAGTGCCTTTTGGTACGCGGTTCAAAACAGCTTTGACCAGCGATTCTTCACTGACGATGCCGGTCAGCTTCACCAAAGCTCCCAGCGCGATGATGTTGGCAAAAAGCGCTTTGCCAAGCACTTCTTTGGCGCTGTGGGTGATCGGCAGCTCGTAGACCTTGCCGCCGAAGTCCGGCACGTCGCTGACGAAAAGACTGTCGGTGATCATAACGCTGCCTGCCGTCAGGTCGTGTGAATATTTGGTAGCCGCTTCCTGGCTCATTGCCAGCAGCAGGTTCGGGTCGGTCACTTTCGGGAAGTGGATCGCTTCGTCAGAGATAATGACCTCTGCTTTAGAGGCGCCGCCTCTGGCTTCCGGGCCATAAGACTGGGACTGGATCGCCAGCTTGCCGTCTAAAAGCGCCGCCTCTGCCAGAATGATGCCGGCTGTGATCAGGCCCTGGCCGCCGGTACCGGATAAACGTAATTCCTGTTTCATGATTATTTACCTCCCTGCGCTCTGGCGATCAGCTCGTCGTAGGCTGCTGTATATTCCTGTCTGCCTTCAACCTGATACAGTACGCCGATCGGGAATTTGCCCGCTTTTTGTTCTTCGGTCATTTTATCCCAGGCTGCCAGCGGTACTGCGTGGTCGCGCTGCCATTTCATCATGTCGGCGGGACCGCCCATTTTATTCTGGCGTCCGTAGGAGATGGGGCAGGCAGTAACAGCTTCGATCAGGCTGAAGCCTTTGTGTTCGATACCCTTGGCGATCAGGTCGGCCAGGATCTGGGCATGGAAAGTGGTGCCGCGCGCAACAAAGGTAGCGCCGGCCGCTTTGACCAGCTCGGCTACGTTGAAGTCCTGTTCGATCGTCGCATAAGGAGCTGTCGTCGCTTTGGAGCCTGTCGGTGTCAAAGGCGAATACTGGCCGCCGGTCATACCGTAAATACTGTTGTTGTAAAGTACGACAGTCATATCGATGTTGCGGCGGGCAGCGTGGATCAGGTGGTTGCCGCCGATCGCTGTAGCGTCGCCGTCGCCGGTAACGACGATGACAGTCAGGCCGGGGTCAGCCAGTTTAACGCCGGTCGCTACCGGCAAAGCGCGTCCATGTGCGGAATGGACTGTATTGAAATCTAAATAGCCGGAGGCACGGCTGCTGCAGCCGATGCCGGAAATAACTGCGACTTTGTCTTTATCAAGGTCAAGCTTGGCAACTGCCTTGACGATGGTGCCGGTAACGACACCGTTGCCGCAGCCGGGGCACCAGATATGAGGCAGGCGGCCCGGACGGAAATATTTATCGATCATTGCTTCCATGTTCATAATCAAATCTCCTCTCCTTCTTAGGCCATGGCCTTTTTGATCTCAGCCAGCAGCTGAGCGGGGGTTGCCGGTTCGTTGTCGTATTTTGCGTACAGCGCAACCGGTACCTGTCCTGCGACGACGCGCTCTACTTCCAGTACGTACTGTCCGTAGTTGAGCTCGTGCACCAAAATACCTTTGACCTTGGAGGCCAGTTCTTTGATCTGCCTGTCAGCCAGCGGCCAGATCGTGATCGGGCGCATCAGGCCGACCTTGAGACCTTCCCTGCGTGCCATATCAACAGCTTCGTAAGCGGTGCGGGCACCGCCGCCGAAGGCGATAACTGCATATTCGGCATCTTCCATCTGGTAGTTTTCTACCTGGACGATGTCGTCAAGATTGTTGTAAAGTTTGTCATGCTGACGGTTGGTAGCGGCTAAAGTAGCAGCCGGTGTACCTTTCGGGAAACCGGTCTCGTCGTGTACCAGACCGGTGACGTGCCAGCGGTAGCCGCTGCCGAAAGCGGGCATGGCGGGTACAAGGCTGTCGTCGGTAGCGTAGGCTTTAAATTCTTCGGGGCTGCATTCAGGCTGTTTACGTTCTGCCTGCGGGATCTCGCTGTAATCGTCCGGCAGTTCGATCTTCTCTCGCATATGGCCGATAACTTCGTCCATCAGCAGTACAACGGGAACACGGTATTTTTCGCTGAGAGCGTAAGCGCGCAGCGTCAGTTCAAAGCATTCAGGCACGCTGGCCGGGGTCAGGGCAATGAGCCAGTGATCGCCGTGCGTGCCCCAGCGGGCCTGCATCAGGTCGCCCTGGGAAGGAGAGGTAGGCTGGCCGGTAGACGGGCCTACGCGCTGCACGTTGACGATGACCAAAGGGATCTCGGCCATGCAGGCATAACCGATCAGCTCCTGTTTTAAAGAAAAGCCGGGTCCGCTGGTCGCAGTCATAACTTTTTTGCCGGTCAGCGCTGCGCCGATAATAGCGCCCATGGAAGCGATCTCGTCTTCCATCTGGATGAATTTACCGCCGACGAGAGGCAGGCGTTCAGCCAAAGATTCAGCAACTTCGGTAGAGGGTGTGATAGGGTAGCCGCCGAAAAATTTTACACCGGCAGCGATGGCGCCTTCGACCACTGCCTGGTTGCCTTGTAACAAAAGGATTTTGGACATGATTTCAACTCCTCCGTTTTACTTTTCTACAAAAATCGCAAAGTCAGGGCAGCGTGTTTCGCACTGGCCGCATTGGATACATTTATCCTCGGCGACCACCTCTACTTTTTCGATCTCGCTGATTGCCAAAACCTGTTTGGGGCAAAATGCTACGCAGATTCCGCAGCCTTTGCAGCGATTTGTATGGACCTTCAGACTCATAATCGCGACCTCCTTCTTTCTCAAAAACTATCCGCCTTAAGCGGAACAAAAATAATTAGAAAAAATAAATAATAGTTTTCTGTGATTTCAACTCTATTATATAGGAAAGCATCGGCGATATAAAGCCCTAAAATTGTGAAAAAATAAAATAGCAAAATTTTTTGATGAAACAAAGTGAAGTTTGGAAAGATAAATTTGTAAAGTTTGTCTAAAAAACTTATAATAATATATAATAATGGAGAAATAGAAATATTTATTGAAAGGAAGTTTGATTTATGCGCGAAATAGACAAAACCTTACCTAAAGATCAGAGAATATTGCTGGCAGCAGAGGAAGTTTTCAGCCGCCGCGGCTATGTGCAGGCGACTTTAGACGAGATCATTGCGCTTGCGGATACAGGTAAGGGCACGGTCTATAAATATTTCGGCAATAAGGATAACTTATTTTATACGCTTGTCGCCAGTAAGATAGAGCCTTTCCTGCAATGCCTGCAGGAAGTGGTTGCTTCAGGTAAAAGCACCAGCGAAAAAATCAGAAGCTATATGCTGGCGCTGCTGCCGTTTCTGCGGGATAATAAGGATCTGTATCGGATTTTATGGTATGAGGTGAGCGGCAATCAGCGCGGCTTTCATCCGGTATTTTTAAACGATGGTTCCTGGGAAATGAGTTCTTTGTACGGTGATACTCTGTCTGAAGATGAATATAACCGTATCCTGCGGTACCGCAATCTGATCAGGGAGCAGGTCTTATGTCTGGTGACGATTATCAGCGAAGGTATGGAGACTGGCTTTATGAAGCAGGGGCAGCCTACGATCACGGCTCACCATTTATTCGGCGGGGTAACGATGTCGGTGCTGCACTATGTGGGTCAGCCTGAATTTACCGATGCTGAACTGGCGGATCTGATTGTCGACAGGTTTTTGTACGGGCATGCTGTAAGATAACCTTGGCTTTGGCCGCGGAAGGGTGAGAAAGCTTGGAAAAGAAGCTTTTATTAGAACAATTCAACAAAGATTTTGCCGCGATGCAGCGTGGTATGATGATGCAGTTTGATAAGCTGCCGCTGCCAGTATATGTATTGAGGGTAGAGGCCGATGCAAGCGGACTGCCTCAGGATTTTATCTTTGTTTATGCCAACAGCGCCTGTGCCTCTTTTTTGGGTATCGACGGTAAAAATTATCTTTTGGGAATGTCTTTCAGCGATATTTGGGGCGATAACGGCGCCAAATGGCTGAATATCTATACGAAAACAGCGTTGGAAGGTCTGACCCAAAATATCGAGGATTATAACGAAAATTTAAAAAAATATCTGTCGGTCGACTGCTATCAGCCGATGTACGGCTACTGCGGCTGTTTTATGCGCGACGTTACCCAGCGCCGGGACATGGAACGGCAGCTGTACGAGGAAAAAGAACGTTACCGGGTCGCGATGGAATCCAGTATAGATCTGCTGTTTGAATATGATATCAGATTACAGGTGATGCATTCCTGGAGCAATATAGCTTCTGAAAATTCTCAGGAAAAAACACGGCGCAGTTATATCCCGGATTATCTTTCCGTGGTCATAAAAGAAAATCTTGTCGATCCATCGGATCGGGAGGCTTGGCTGGGACTGTTGCGCGGTGAACGCAGCGAAGAAGCCCTGGAAATCAGGATGCGCCGTTATATTGACGAACAGGTAGATAACAAGTGGTATTTAGTGCAGGCAACGACTGTTTATGAACAGGGACTGCCGGTACGCGTTGTGGGGACGATGCGCGATATCGACGCCTGGAAACGGATGCAGCAGGAAAAGCAGCTGGTCGAAAGCCTTAATTATGAGATCAATCACGTGCTGGGCGATATTTATTATGCCGTAGTGCATTTTGATCTGGACGCAGGTACTTATCATTTTGTTGAGCTGACCGGGCAAAAATGCGTGGACTATCCGTATAACGGCACTTGTGAGGAATTTCTGGCCTATACCAGAGATGTAGTGACGCGCGAGGACTGGCATAAATTCAGGCAGCGTTTTAATTTACGGGAGATGCGCCGGGTTTTGACTAAAACCGGTGATAAGCTGGAAATGGAGCTGCGTCGCAAAAATGGCGGGGTCTATAAATGGATCAGTCTGATGGTTTCATATCTGCCGGATTACAGCGGTTCGAAAAAACAACAGGCGGTCCTGGTGGCGCGTTTTATTGATGATGAGCGCCGCCGTGAGATGGAACAGCAGCAGGAATTGAAGGAAGCTTTGGTGGCGGCGCATACTGCTAATGAGGCGAAAAGCGCTTTTTTGTCGCAGATGAGCCATGATATCCGTACACCAATGAATGCGATCATCGGAATGACGACTATCGCCAGGCAGAATATTGAGAATAAAGTCAAAACGCTGGACTGTCTTAATAAAATTGGCAGCAGCTCCGCCCATTTGCTGGAGCTGATCAACAGTATTTTAAGTATGTCGAAGATCGAAAGCGGTAAAGTTATTTTAACAGATGATGAGCTGAGCCTGCCGCAGCTGCTGGAGGATGTACTAAATATCATCCGCCCGATGGCCGGTAAAAAAATGCAAAATCTGCGGCTGGAGCTTGAAGATTTGAAACATGCGGAGGTTCTGACCGACAGTACGCATCTCAAGCAGATTTTACTTAATGTTTTAGGTAATGCGGTGAAATATACTCCGGAAGGCGGAGAAATCGTTTTGGGGCTGCAGGAGCTTTCCGCAGTGATCCCGCAGCGTTCGCAGTATGTTTTTACTGTCAGCGATAACGGTCCGGGGCTGTCGGAAGAACTGCTGCCGAAAATTTTTGATATGTTTGAACGCGGTGAAGACAGCCGTACAAGTAAAATCGAGGGGACGGGACTGGGGCTGGCAATCTGTAAGAACCTGACAAATTTGATGGCCGGCACTATCGAAGCCGCCAACAGGCCGGAAGGCGGCGCAAAGTTTACCTTAACGCTGCCGCTGCGCTGGCTGGGCGATGATGCAGTAAAACCGCTGCCGGCAGTAAAGCCTGCGGGCAGGAGCGATTTTTCGGGACACCGGGTCCTGATAGTTGAAGATAATGACCTGAATATGGAGATCGCTCTGGAGTTTCTGCAAAGCCTGGGGGTAGTCTGCGAGGGTGCTGAAAATGGCCGGCGGGCAGTGGAAATGTTTAATGCATCTGCGCCCGGTCATTATGAAATGATATTGATGGATGTGCGGATGCCTGTTATGAACGGTTATGAAGCAACCAGGGAGATTCGCAGGCTGGCGCGTGAAGATGCGCGGCAGATACCAATTGTGGCAATGACGGCTGACGCATTTTCTTCAGATATCAAGATGGCGCTCAATGCCGGGATGAACGAGCATCTGAGCAAGCCGGTCAGTATCGAACGGCTGCAGGAAGTACTGGGACAATGGCTGTAACGGCAGGAGAAGCGGTACTGATGTTCTTATTAAAGTAAAACACCCAACGCATAGCGTTGGGTGTTTTTTTGTCAGGTGATCCTGCCTTCCTGCATATATAGCTGGCGGTCGCACATATAATTGATTACGGCTTTGTCATGGGAGATAAAGAGGAACGCCATCTGTTCCTGCCGGCGAATATTTTTTAAAAGCTGTAGGATCTGTGCCTGGACGGAGATATCCAGCATTGATGTCGGCTCGTCCAGGATAAGCAGTTTCGGTTTAAGCAAAAGCGCACGGGCGATACTCAGGCGCTGTACTTCGCCGCCGCTGACCTGATGCGGATAACGGTCCAGCAGGGCAGGTGACAGTTTGACTGTGGCCAGTGCGGCTTCGATAATCTCGCTGCTGTCAGGCAAATCAAATATCTGCAGCGGTTCACGCAGGCTGGCACCCAATTTCAGCAGCGGATCAAAAAAGCTTTCAGGACGCTGCGATATGAACTGTACTTGCTGGCGAAAGGGTTTCAGCTGTTTCTGAGACAGCTGAGTCACGTCCTGCGTCTGAAAGATGATACGGCCGCTGTCTGTCGGCAGAAGCCGCAGCAATACACGTGCCAGAGTACTTTTGCCGCAGCCGCTGGGTCCCATCATACCGACTGCTTCTCCGGCAGCGATCTGCAGACTGCAGCTTTGTAAAACATCGTATTGCCTGCCGCTGCTGCGGTCCCAATATTTTTTAGAAACTTCGACAGCTTCAAGCATAGAGGAAGCACCTCACTTTCGCGGTGCCGCTGTCATAGACAGGCGGGACTTCCTGCAGACATCGTTTTTGACAGCTGGGGCATCGCGGCGCAAACCGACAGCCGGGCAAATGATCCTGCGGTAATGGCGGCAGGCCAGGCAGCGGCTGAAAGCCGTTTTCCGGCAGTGCTGCCAAGAAAGCCTGGGTATATGGATGGCGTGGGCCGGTAAGGACTTGGGGACCGTATTCGACGATCTGGCCGGCATACATAACGGCGATGTCGGCGCAGATAGAACGTGCCAGCTGTAAGTCGTGGGTGATGATGAGCATACCCAGTGACTGGCTGGTTTTTATTTTCTGCAGATTTTCATAAACAACGCCGCAGGCTGTTTCGTCCAGTCCTTTGGTAGGTTCGTCGGCCAGAAGCCACAGGGGCGAGCAGCAAATACTCATCGCGCATAATACGCGCTGCAGCATACCTCCCGAAAGCTCATGCGGATAAGCGGCGAGTACGCGCTCTGCATCCGGTAATCCGAAAAAGGTCAGCAGCTGTTGCTTGCGCTGGTTGGTTTTATCATTGAGTCCGGCAGTCTGCAGGATATCGTCGAATTGCCTGCCTATTGTGCGCAGCGGGTTGAGCGAGTCGCCGGGATTTTGAGGTATCAGGGCGATTTGCTGTCCGTAAAAACCGGGCAGGGAAGTGTTGTCTGCCAGAATATCTGTACTGCGGTAGAAAATATTGCCGCTGCGAGCGACATAATCGGGCAGAATGCCTAAAATAGCCTGCCCCAAAACGGATTTACCGCAGCCGCTTTCTCCGATGATACCAGTGATTTGTTGGTGACGGAAGCAGATGTCAACACCGTCAACGGCCCGAACCAGTCCACCGGGGACAGGAAAGTGCACGTAAAGCTGATGCAGCACCAGATCAAGTGCTGCAGAGTTTAAAGTTACCATTTACGCACCTCATTAAAGCGTACATCCAGTTTGTCACGCATAAATTCGCCCAGATTATTGATAGCGTAGATCAGAAAAAAGATGCAGGCTCCGGGTATCAAAATCAGATGCGGTGAACTGCGATAATACAAAACAGCATCGCTGACCATCACGCTCCAGTCGGGAGTCGGCGGCTGAACGCCCAGGCCGAGGAAGCTGAGTCCGGCAATGGACAGAATACCGCGTCCCACACGGATAGTGAACAGAATAAGCAGCTTGTTGACAATATTGGGAATGATGTGATGCAGCAGCAGCCGACTGTCACTGCATCCCAGACAGTGCAGACCTTCGATGAAAGGTTCTTCTTTAAGCTGCATGACTTCAGCGCGCACGATACGGGAAAACCCGGCCCAGGAGGTAATGACCAGCGCCAGTACCAGACTTTTGATGCTGGGACCGAAAATGCCGGCAATGGCGATCATAAAGCAGCTGCCCGGAATGCCTTGGAAAATGTTGCTGGCGACAGTGCACAGCATATCCAATTTGCCGCCGTAAAAGCCGCAGAAGAGACCGATTACTAGGCCGACACCAAGCGACAGAATTGCCGAAGCCAGTGAAAGCAGGATCGAAGCACGGCCACCGTAAAGAATGCGGCTGAACATATCGCGTCCCAGAGCGTCAGTACCAAAAAAATGCTGCCAGGAGGGCGGCTGCAGACGGTTTGCCATATCGGGTTCAAAGGGATTGTGTGTAACCAGGAGCGGTGCCAGGATACTGGCGCCGATAATGAGCAGCAGCACACTGGCCGCACAGTAAAATTGCAGGTTTGATTTTTTCATGACCGCTCACCCAGCTTTACCTTGGGATTGAGATAAGCGATCAGCAGATCGACCGTTACCATCACCAGGATCAGCGTACAGCCGCTGACCAGAACATAAGCCTGCAGCACCGGATAGTCACGGTAGCGGATGGCTTCCAGTGCCATGCTGCTGATACCGGGGATAGCAAAAATGCTTTCGGCTATTACAGAACCGCCCAGAACGCTGGCAAAATAATTGCCCAGCAGAGCGATGACGGGGATAATGGCATTAGGCAGGGCATAGCGTGTGAGCAGGTTGAATTTATTGATTCCACGTACTTTGGCGACCAGAAAATACTGACGGCCAAATTCTGTCAGCAGTGCGCCGCGCATAAAGCGGCAGACAGTGGCCATGGTGGCAAAAGCCAGAACGAAAGCCGGCAGCAGGAAATATTTCAGGCTGCCCGTACCGCTGGTGGGAAGCCAGCGCAACTGTTCGCTGAAAATAAGGATCAGGATCAAAGCCAGCCAGAAACCGGGAATCGAGAGCATGATATTAGTAAGGTTTTTGACGAAGTTATCAAAAAAGCTGCCGCGGTAAACTGCACAGATGCTGCCAAAAAAGATACCGCCCACACCTGCCATCAGCAGCGCGAGTACAGCCAGCTCCAGCGTCACAGGCAGGCGCTGCGCGATCTCGGCGGCAATGTCGCGGCCGGTGATATAGCTGCTGCCAAGATCGCCCTGCAGAACTCCCATCAGCCACAGACCGTAGCGCAGCCACAGTGGTTTATTCAAACCAAGTTCTTCGCGCATCGCTTCGAGCTGTTCTTCGCTGGGGGCATATAATCCGTCCTGATTCAGGACAAATTCAGCCGGATCGCCGGGCGATAAGACGCCCAGTATAAAAGCCAGCAGGCTGATGCCCAGCAATACGGGCACAGCAGTCAGGATTCTTTTACAGCAATAACTAATCATCAGTCTATCAACTCAATTTCTGCTAAATTAACGCCGTAAACCAGCGCATCATAATTTTTTAAACGTTTGCTGTAAGCAACGATGCTGCGGTCGTTGAATAACGGTACTACAGGCTGGTCTTCGATGGAAATAAGCTGCAACCGATCATAAATGGCACGGCGTTTATTTTCATCTGTGCAATGCTTGGCCTCCTGCAGTAAAGCTGCGACCTCATGATTTTGGTAAGCCAGGCAGCTGATCTTATTGCGGCTGCCGTCCGGCATCATAAAAGTATAAAAAATACTGTAGGGGTCGCCGTTAGGCAAGCCCTGCTGTACGCGGGCAATGTCATAGTCGCCTCGGCGCATCTGCCGGGCCATGGTGGCATATTCCAGCGATTGGATCGTCACATCGAGGCCAATGATTTGCAGCCAGTATGAGATCAGTTCTGCTTCGCCTTTCTGCAGCGGTTCGCCGCCATTGATGCAGTAGACCACTTCGCAGCGTTGTCCGCCTAACACTTCACGGGCCAGTTTTCGCGCCTTTTCGGGGTCATATTCTACCGGATAGTCTTTATAATAAGGGCTGGTGTAGTTCAAAAGATTGGCAGTTGGTTCGGCATAGTTTAAATATAATGCCTGGACCAGATCTTTTCTGTCGATCGCCAGGCTAACGGCCTGACGCATACGTACATCGTTAAAAGGAAATCTGCTGCCGTTCAGGGCCAAAAAGCGGATCATCGTCGATTTATTGGTCGATATTGCAAAACGGTCATCCTGTTTGATTTCCTCAGCCAAAAAGGGCGGAATGGCGTTGATGTCCAGAACTCCTAAAATTTCGCCGGCCTTTAAGGCCGCATAACGGACGTCGGGATTGGGAATATTCCTGACTACGATTTCGGGCACCTTTGCTTTAGTGCCGTAATAAGTATCGCTGCGGGTAAGGCGGACATATTTGTTCAGTACGTTTTCAGTGATCTTATAAGGCCCTGTACCTATAGCGAAGCCCTGAAAATTGCCGTCGGGAGCAAAGCATTCCGGGGCATAGACAGGGCTGCCGAAGTCGATCATTTTATACAGCTGGTTGACGTTGGGCTCGGCAAAAAGGAATTTTAAGGTGTAATCGTCGATTTTTTCGTAACGAATCAGCGACGGATAAAAGGTTTTGATATCCAGACCATAAAAAGAGGAACGTTTGACGCCTAATTTCATCCGCTCAAAGTTTTTGATAACGGCATCGGCATTAAAAGGGCTGCCGTTGTGGAACTGTACGCCCCGGCGCAGATGGAAGATCCATTCTTTGCCGCCGTCCTTCATCTCCCAGCCTGTGGCCAGGCAGGGTTTGGGCAGGCCGTTTTCATCTTTGGTGATCAGTGGTTCCCAAACGCCTAAAATCTTGCTGCAATAGTAACCGTCTTTTTCGCCTGGGGCCAAATTTCTGCCGGCAGCTAAAACAACGGCGTTGTTTTCAGCTGTGATATTTTTTTCCTGTTCTGAGGCAGTTTGCTGCACGCCGCAGCCGCCAAGCAAAAGCACGGCTGTCGTAAGCAGCAGTAACAGGGGCTTATAAAAATGTTTCATATTTTCATCCCAGATTTATTTTTTACAGAAATAATAACAGTAGTGCGCGGCTGGCTGATCGTATATCGTCCGTCTGTAAAAGCTGCCTGTCCGGTAAAAGCCTGCAAAAGCTTTGCCTGCTGCTCATGAAAGATTTGCGCAGTCAAATCAGCCTGCATTTCCTGACTTACATCAGCCAAGTCGAGGAAATACTTCTTTTTGGGGTAAGTTAGAAATTCTACGTTGGCCTGCAGACCAAGCCGCCATAAAAGCAGCGGCAGCAGCTGATAATCAAGACATTCAGGACAGGACACGCCGTTTTTCTGATAAAGGCTGTAAAAGAACGGCCGCTGGATAGTTCTGACGATGATAAAGCCCTGGGTACTGTAAGCGTGCATTTTCAATAAAGCGCTTTTTATGTCGCGGATACGGTAGAGTGAATTGACACTGACGATGTAGTCGAATACAGCGTCAGTTGTAAAATCTTCCCATTTGCCTGCCTGCGTGCGAATATTGCCGATACCTTCGGCAAGCCGCCTCTCTTCAAGCACAGCCAGCATGGCAGGTGAAAAATCAAGACCGAGGATCTGCTGAGAATATTGTGCCATCAGCAAAGTGAAATTACCGCTGCCGCAGCCTATTTCCAAGATGGTTTTATTCCTGCCCAGAAGGCCGGCCAGTTTATCGGTAATCAGGCCGGTATCGTGATTGAGATTATATTCCTGTGTATATCGCGGCGCCAGCCGGACCCAAAAATCATTTTCTGCCTGGTCATTGAATTTGCGGTTGTCGGTATCGCCGGCAGCGTTCCAGCCAAAGGTTTCCTGCCAGACTGCGTTGAAGTCGATATCGGTGAATTTAAGCATAGCGGTAACTGCCTCCTGCTATTACAAAATCAAAGAGGGCATACATACCCTCTTTGATAATGGAAGTGAAAATTAAATGTCGAAGGTTGCGGACAGCATCAGGGTACGCGGGCTGGATAAGATCAGATTATTACCATAGGCAGTCCAGTAGTTTTTATCAGTAAGGTTGTAGCACATTGCAGTCAAGGTAACAGGAGTTTTGTTGAAAGCAGTTTTATAATTGACACCCAAGTCGTAAGTCATATAAGAAGGGGTCTGCAGCTGTTCATTATAAATATCGGCTTTACCGGTGTACATTGCCCGTCCGACAATACTGAATTTTTCATCCGGATTATATTCCAGTACGGCCACAGCATTCCATTTGGCCGCACCATTGACAGTTTTACCGTCGTTAGTGCCGTTTTGGGTTTTGTTTTGAGTGGCATCCAAATACATCAGACCGCCCATGAAATTCCACTTATCGGCGAGTTTACCATTCACAGACAATTCTATCCCCTGGTATTCCTGTTCGCCGTCCTGCTGCAAATACGTGCTGCCTTTGTAGACTTCGATGTTGTTGGCTTGCTTGATGTTAAAAATACCTAAGCTGGTAAGGAAGCCGGCATTGGCATATTTAAAGCCGATTTCATTTTGTTTGGTTTTGGCAGGATTCAAGACTTCACCGGCATTAGCATATTTGCTGGCAACAATAGTGCCCTTATCAAAATTTTCAGAATGACTGGCATACAAAGAAGTATGCTCATCGGGCTGATAAACAAAACCATAAGTGGGGCATAAAGCATCGCTGCCAACGGTTTGAGTTACTCGTCCGGTAATTTTATTATAGCTGTCGACCGAAGCATTATGCTTGTGCACACCAAGTAAAAGCTGGGCTTTTTTATATTTTACAGTGTCAGCTAAAGAGATACCCCAATACTGATCTTTACTGCTCAAACCGGTTTCTATTGAGGGATACCAGACATTGTTGCCTTGCAGGCCGCTGTAAATATTGCCGCTGACACTGCCCATACTGCCATTGTTATACATGTTTTTGGCGCCTTCGATACTGTGCCAGGCTTTGTCCAGGGCTAAGGTTACATCGTGATTTACTGCGCCGGTTTTAATATTGCCGTTGATACCGAGCTGGGCATAATAATTTTTGGTAACAGTTTGTGTGGACATTAAATTATTACTGACATCGCCTTTGTCATTGATGATAACGAAATTACTGCTGGCGCCTATAATGTTTCTTTGCAGTTTGTTGCTGTTCATGCCGGCGTTCAGAAACCATTTCCAGTCGGCATTCATTTTTTGTTCATGATTTAAAGCAATGATGTATCCTTCTGATTCTTTGGCCAATCCATCAAAACCGTAATTTTTGCTTGCTTCAGGAGCGCTTGGCACTTTGGTGATCTCTTTGCCGATCGCGGCTGCTTTTAATGAGAACCAGCGTGCGCCGCCTTCGATATTTAAATGCCGGTAGCCAACAAGTAAATTGGTGTTGCTTTTTTTATCACGGTGGTCGATGTTGGCAAAAATACCCTGGGCTTCCATATCATTGCTGTCAATAGCGGTATTGCCATTCAGTAATTCTGTGTTGATACGTACGCCCCATTCTTTGTCTTTGCCGAAACGACGGCTGACATCCAGGTATTCACCAAAAGACCCTTTGCCTGAAAAAGTTTGGCGGTAACGTGTAAGCGGTGCCTCTGTTGCTTTTTTGGAAACAAAATTAACTATACCGCCGGCTGCCGTGGTTTCATAAGTGCTGGGAATACCGGTAATGCCGCTGTTAGGGCCGGAAATAAATTGAATGTCGCCGATCATAAAGGTAGGGGCGGCAAATTGAGTCATTAGACCGGGGATACCGTTTAGGTAGGAACTGGTACCGTTGCCTTTGATGCCGCGAATAGAGAAATCGTTGTGCAAAGTCGTGCCTTGAATCCGCACAGCCGGGTTATTTGCTAAAATGCTTTGTAAAGGCTGATTGGGGCCGCCGAAAGTCTCAATGGTTTTTTGCGTGATGTTCATATTGCTGAAAGGCACGTCCAGGACGCTTTTTTCGCCTAAAATGCCGATACTGCCTTTGGTTTTTACATAACTGCCAGGCAGGGCGTCTTTATCGGCTTCGACAACGACTTCGTCCAGGTCGTGTGTCATGGTTTCTTCAGCACTGGCCGTCAGAACAAAACCAGTGCTGGCAATGGCGCAGAAAACAGCCGCTGTTAAAAATTTCTTGTGCTTATTTATCATTGGTAAACACCTCATAATTTTATTAATAAATTTTCCAGTTATGCACGCTGATGGTATATCTGGACTTAACTCCTAAAAGCAGTGTGGCTTTCTGCTAAATATCGAACTGTGCTGACAGCATCATTGTGCGCGGCGCGCCGAGAGCTACGGAGGTACCGCGGGAGATCCAGTAATCTTTGCCTAAAACGTTATAGCACATAGCAGTCAAAGTAACAGGTGTGGAATTGATTTTGGTTTTATGTTTATAACCTAAATCGAAGGTCATATAATCGGGGGCCATAACACCATTATCGTTAACGTGGGACTTGCCTACGTAGTTCATACGGAAAATAGCGGAATTATTCTGGTCCGCTTCGTATTCCGTAGCCAAAACGGCGTTCCATTTAGGAGTACCGGTAGCATAACGGCCTTCGAGATGCTCACTGCCTTTAGCAAGTTTTTCACGTTTACCGTCAAGGTACATCAGGCCTCCCATAACATTCCATTTAGGAGCAACTTTACCGGTCAGAGAGTATTCGACGCCTTTGAATTTATTTTCGCCGTTTTGCGTGTAGATTTCTCCTATTTTACCGCCGGGATTATCTTCTTTGATATAGCTGCCCTGATTTAATTCGAAGAAGGCCAAACTGTGTAAAATTTCGCCGCCGCGGTATTTGATGCCGACCTCAGTTTGTTTGTTTTTGATAGGTTTAAAAATTTCACCGGCATTATCGTAAGACTTACTTACCTCTACCGGTTTGGTATAGGATTGGGCGTAGCTGGCATATACTGATAAATTTTTGACAGGCTTATAAGCGATAGCAAAGGTAGGATTAAGGGAATCTTTGCTGACTTTGGCGCCGGAAGCACTTTCAGTTTCTGTATCGCGGTATTGCAGTGCTGCATATAACGAAGCTTTGCCAAATTCAAAACGGTCGGCCAGGGTTGCTGCATAAGCATATTCTTTGCTGTAGCCAACAGAATCGATGTCAGCAGCAGCGATTGGAGTGCCGATAATATGAACGCCATTCCACAGATCCCCGCCGATAGTGGCCTGACCTGCAGCACTGCCGGAATTGACGGCTTTACTTTTATACATGAAATAATCAACGGCAAAAGACAAGTCGTTTTTTACATTACCGATGGCGGCCTTGTTAGAAACGCCGACCTGCCAGTAACTGCTTTTACTGTCGGAGACATAGTCGCGGAATTTACCGGAGAGCTTGCCGTTGTCACCGAGAGTCAGTGAACCACTGTTGGGATCGTTTTTATGCTCGGAATAATGCCCGTAGCCACCGTTGATGAAGCCGCTCCATTTATCGCTGAATTTTTGGATATGGTTTAAGGTAAACAGCATGCCGTGATTATATTTGGTCTGACCATCAAAACTGAGGTCTGTTTTACCGTTCGGGGCTTCTGCCAGATTGCCTTTGGTAACACCGCTGGCACTGAGCCAGCGCTGGCCTCCATTTACCTTCCAGTCATAATAACCGCCGAAAATATTAGTCATACTTTTAGCGTCCTGATGATCTAAGTTGATATAAATGCTTTTATCACGTACATCGGCACCTTTTATGGAAAGGCCGCCGTCTTCATTGTGTGCGTTGACTCTGATGCCCCATTCATTGTTTTTACCAAAGCGGCGGCCTAGATCAAGGTCTTCGGTATAGGTACTGCGTCCGGAAAAACGCTGTGTATAGCGTGTGACAGGGTCTGCAGCAGCGCGTTTGGTTGTACCGTTCAGCAGTCCTGCCGGCGCATCGGTGCCATTAGTGCCGTTGTTGGAAAAGGTAGCGCCGTTAAGCACGGTGTTAGGGCCGGAGACTATATCGACGCTGCTGAGGATATATGCCGGGATGCTGCGGGTCTGGTTGAACATATTGGGAATACCGTTGATGTAGTAATGAGAAGCATTCATATTGACGCCGCGCATACTGAAATCTGTATACATGGGAGAAGTACTGCCGATACGAATAGAAGGGGTATTAGCCAAAGTACCGTTTAAAGGCTGATTGGGGTCATAAAAGGTCATAATAGTTTTTTCAGTATATTTTTTTTGTGTAAAAGGAACATCGATTGCTTTGATATTGCCCAAAATGCCAACTCTGTCGTTGTTGGCTACAAATCCCCCCGGCAGAGTGTTTCTGTCGGCTTCGACGATGACTTCGTCCAAATCATGCGTCATGGTTTCTTCGGCGCCAGCGGGTACTACAAAGCCAACGCTGGCAACAGCGCATAAGATGGCCATTGCCCAGATTTTTTTCTTCCCATCCATCTTTTAAACACCTCGTCAAATAATTTTTATATCTTTAGTTTTTCTGACCGAGCTGACCGGGTTTCGCGTGCCAGAAAAATAAAAGCAAAATAAAAAACGCTTTTCTGCGCATAAAGACAGAAAAGCGTAAAAAGCTCTTGTAACGCTCCATCCTGTCTTTCGCAGGATCGTAATGGGCTATAATCAGGCAGTTCTTCTGGCTCTGCTTCATCGCGTACCTCGTCTTCCCAGTTTCCCAGTGACGTTTTGAGGTTTGCTCAGCATTACAGCGGCGGGACCGCATCGGCATTGCACCGATTTCTCTGTTAGGCAATAATGCACCTGATTATCATAAAGTATTCAATTTTGAAATCAGATAGAATTATAACATTTAACTTTTTATATTACAAGTAATAATTTATGCTAAAATTAATTTATTAAAAAACATAGCTGTTCTCAATAAGTTGATGATATATAATAGTCTGAAAAATCAATTTTATCTATGCAGTGTGAAGCGTTATATGTCAATGGTTCTGCGAAAAGTTCAAGGCGCAGAGGAAAATAAAAAAGCAGCCACATCATGATCGATGTAACTGCTTTAAAAATAAATCATAATAAAAATTCTGCAAAATCCTGCGGAGCAGAAACGATTTGTCTGACACCGGCGGCACTCAGTTCGCCCGGGGAACTGTAGCCGTAGCCTGCGCCGATGATGGCGATTTTATTTTGCTGTGCGCCGATAGCGTCGTGCTCGCGGTCGCCCAGCATAACGGCGGCATTCTTATCAGCAGCGGTAAGGTGCAGCCGCTGCAGCACTTCGCTGATCACGTCGGCTTTGGTTGGCAGCTCGCCGTTGAACCCGGGGCCTGCTATTGTTGAGAAGTGAGCGGCGAGGCCAAAGTGTTCCAGGATTTTTTCTGCGTAAAGCTGCGGCTTGCTGGTGGCTACGGCAAGGGTCTTGCCTGCCTGCCGCAGGTTTTGCAGTAATTCGGGAATACCGTCGTAGACGGAGTTTTCGTACATACCGACGCGTGCGAAGCGCTCGCGGTAATATTCAAGGGCCGTATTTGCTTCTGCGGCAGTCATGCCGCAGACTTTCTGGAAGGATTCTGTCAGCGGCGGGCCGATAAATGGCAGCAGCTCGCGGTCGGGGCAGGTGCCTTTGCCGCATTTTTCCAGGGCATACTGCACGCAGCGGATGATGCCGGGTGCCGAGTCGGTAAGGGTGCCGTCAAGGTCGAAAAGGATATATTTATACATTGCCTGCTCCTTTGAGTGTATTATGATAGTTTGATTTTGTGTTCACATTATACCGCAAGGGCATGTATGATTGCTAAATTCGAAAAAACCTCATTAAGCAATCAAACGATACCGCAAGGGCATATGTTCTCACTAGGCTCGAAAATATATTTGCCGACTTCGTCGGAAAAGGAAACCCACGACGCTCATTATACAATCGCGTCTTTTGGCTAAGTTCGCAATTTCGTTTATTCACTTCGTGACTAAACGGTGCTCACTTAACTGTTCACATTATAACATAAATTAAATGCTGAAGAAAACTGCGGCTGATATTGCTTAACCGTTGCCGGCGGCAGTGTTATAATAAAAATATAAATTTTATTGACGAGGGGTTTTTAAGATGACAGAAAAATTATATGAACAGGATTCGATGCTGAAAAGTTGCCTGGCAACGGTGCTGAGCTGTGCAGAAGATAAACGCGGGTATGCCGTGGTTCTGGACAGGACGGTATTTTTCCCGGAGGGCGGCGGTCAGCTGAGTGACCGCGGAACGCTGGGCGGCGTGAAGATGACTTATGCTGCGCAGCGCGGCAGCGAAGTAGTGCATTATTGTGAGCGGCCTTTGCCGGTTGGGGCGCAGGTCGAAGCGGTGCTGGACTGGCAGGCCCGGCTGGACCATATGCAGCAGCATGCCGGCGAGCATATTCTTTCGCATGCGGTCTGGAAGCTGTTCGGAGCTAATAATATTGGTTTTCATATGGGCGAACGTTTGGTGACTATTGACCTGGATAAAGAATTGACAGCGGCTGAGCTGGAGCAGGCCGAGGATTATGCCAACAGCCAGATCTGGGAGGATAAGCCGATCACGGTCAGTTATTTGCCGCATACGGAGCTGTCAGCGCTAGTGATGCGTAAGAAAAATGAAAAGCTGACAGGCACGCTGAGGATCGTGACGGTGGCAGACGGGGATATTTGTACCTGCTGCGGTACGCATCCGTTACGTACAGGTATGATCGGTCTGATCCGGATCAATCGTTTTGATAAACATAAGGATGGGATCAGAGTAGAGTTTTTATGCGGGCGCTGGGCACTGGAAGATGCACGCCGCAAAAATGAATACGTCTGGCAGGCCGGGCGCCTGCTTTCCATGAAGCCGGAGGGCGTACCGCAGGGACTGAGGAAGCTGCAGGAAGAAGTAACGGAACTGAATGAACGGTTAAAAGCACAGTCTGCCAAATTATATGAATTTTTAGCGCCGCAGCTTTTAGCGCAGGCTGCTGTCGATGAGGGCGGCATTAAATATGTCGCGGCGGCACAGGAGGATTGCAGCGCCGCCGATGCCAGACTGCTGCTGAATAAACTGCTGGCAGACGGGCGTACTGTAGCTGCGGTCGTGTACAGGTCCGGTGAGCGGATCAATTTCGTTTTGGGAAGCGGGGAACAGACGCAGGCTGATTGCCGCAGTCTTTGCAGAAAGGCAGGCGAGCTGTTTGGCGGCAGGGGCGGCGGGTCGCAGCATTTTGCTCAGGGCGGCGGAGCGTACAGCGATGACTGGTGGCAGAAGGTACTGCAGCTGCAGCAATTATTGAAGGAATAGTGATCTTTTATTTATAAAAAGAAGTTTTTATTGTGTAAAATACAAAAAAATAATATAATAGAACATATAGAATTGTGATGATTATGAATTTTACAGTTGCTTGCAATCTGTGATATAAGTAACCGCAAAAGGAGGCAGACAGGCTTGGAGAGGCAGAAAGATAAAATCCTGATAGTCGATGACGTTGAGCTTAACCGGGCGATCCTGTGTGAGCTTTTTGCCGGTGACTATGAAATACTGGAAGCAGATAACGGTAAAACGGCTGTAGATCTGATGGAGCAGTATCACGAGGAAATAGCGATCGTGCTGATGGATATCGTGATGCCGATCATGGACGGGTTGGAAGCTCTGGAAATTATGAACGGCAAAGGCCTGACTGAGAAAACGCCTATTTTTCTGATCACGGCCGAATCGTCCAACGATGCTATTTCCAAAGGCTTTCGTCTGGGTGTGGTTGATGTCGTTTTAAAACCGTTCAACCCAGATAATATTTGCCAGCGCGTTAATAATATCATCGAATTGTACCGTTATCGTTATAAACTGGAAAAGCTGGTCCAGGAACAGATGACGAAAATCGAAAAGCAGAATGAACAGCTGCGTAATTTCAACGTGGCTATGATCGATACCCTGAGTACGATCGTTGAATTCCGCGACTGCGAATCAGGACAGCATGTCCAGCGTATCCGTCAGCTGACCAAGATCATGCTGAAGGAGCTGGGACGGCAGAATGCCGAATATAAAATGAGCGATAAGACCATCGAGGATATTTCGATGGCGGCGGCACTGCATGACATAGGCAAGATTGCGATCCCGGACTATATCCTGAATAAACCCGGCCGGCTGACGGCAGAAGAATTTGCAATTATGAAGGAGCATACGCTGTACGGCTGTGAGATTCTGGAAAGTATCGACAGTCTGAAGCAGAATAAAGAGCAGTACCGCTATCATTACAATATTTGCCGCTGGCACCATGAGAAATGGGACGGCAGCGGTTATCCTGACGGACTGATCGGCAAAGAGATACCTATTTATGCGCAGATCGTGTCGCTGGCCGACTGTTATGACGCTTTGACCAGTGTCCGCTGTTATAAAGGTGCTTTTACCCATGAAGAATCGGTGCAAATGATTGAAAAAGGCGAATGCGGCGCATTCAGCCCCGATCTTCTGCAGTGCTTTCTGAAAATCGCTCCGGGGCTGCCGGAAATTTTACAGTCAGACGACGGGCTGCCGGCGGTAGTGTATCACTATCAGCATCCCAATACCGAGAAATTCAGCGGTAAAAAATGCTATAGCTGTGATATGGATAAAAACAGCCGCGTTGCGCGTTTGCTGGAAATAGAACGCGAAAAACAGAAGGCGCTGTTTGCCATGAGCGGCGATATAATTTTTGACTATGATCTTGAAAAAGACCTGATCATTTTCTCGGATGAATATAAAAATATTTTTGGCGGTGAATGTGTTGTCACAAACGCAAAAGAGGCCATTTACAGCAGTATGCCTATTTTACAGGAGGATCTGCAGCAGCTGGCGGAGCTGACAAAGGCATTGACAGAAGAGAACAGCGGTTATGTTAAAGATGTCCGGCTGATCAATAAGTTCGGCGAAGAAAAATGGTACAGGATCCATATAAATTCGATCTGGGATAAAGAAAATTATGGCGTCATGCTCAGTATCGTGGGCAGGATGGTCAGTATCGATAAAATGAAACGTGAGATCGGACTTTGGAAAAGGCAGGCTGAGAGTGATGCTTTGACCAAGCTTGGCAACAGGGCTTATGGCGAGCGCCTGCTGCAGCAGATGCTCTGCGAACCGCAGAAGGAGAAGGCTGCGGTCATGTTCCTGGATGTTGATAATTTTAAGATGGTCAACGACAGGCATGGGCATTTGTTCGGTGACGAGGTTCTCTGCCGGATCGCCAATGAGATCAGCAAGCAGTTCCGGATCGATGATATCGTCTGCCGCATCGGCGGCGATGAGTTTCTGATCATTATGCGTAACATTAAGGATAGCCGTCTGCCGCTGATGAAAGCGGATGAGCTGAGAGCAGGCATCGAAAAACTGGGACTTGAAGCTGATGTCCGGGTGCCGCTGTCGATATCCGTAGGCGTATCGTTTTATCCCGTAGATGGTACAGATGATGCAGTGCTTTTATATAAAGCAGATAAGGCTTTGTATGAGGCGAAAAAGCGTGGCAAAAATAATTGTGTCATTTACAGTAAAGAGCTGGAAAATGAACCGTTCATGTCGCAGATAACCGCTGCGGAAAGCGAATAAACGCAAAAATAAACTCATACAACACTGATGCTGGCACTGGATTATTTATTCAAATATTTAATGTGAGGATGTGCAATAATGGCAGAAAACTTTAAGCTACCAGGGTCTTCGTATGAAGAATTAATCAAAATTGTTAAAGCATATGCTACTGGTAAAGTTGGTGCACCGATGTCTCTTGAAGTAGTGGCTCAAACAGCTAAAATGGACAAAACTATTGTTAGCCGTAATAATGGTTTTCTTGTTCAACTTACACTTATTTCCGAAGGTAATAAAAAAGCTCCCACCCAACTTGGCAGTGATTTAGGTAGAGCTTATTCACTCAATATGAATGAGGAAATTATTCAAATTTGGCAAAATGCTATTGAAACTAATGAATTTTTAACCCGTATGCTGTCGGCTATAAAAATAAGAAATGGTATGGAAAGAACAGAATTTGTTAACCATATTTTGTATTCTTCTGGAAGCAGTACCAATAACAACACTCGTACTGGTGCAAGTACTATTATTGAAATATACAAGGTAGCTCAATTAATAACTGAAGATGATGGGAAAATTATTGCAACAGAACGAGACACTTTAGTCAAAAATGAAGATTCTCGAGTTCCTCAGTCTACTATGGGTGAGACTAATTCCACCGATGTCATATCTGTTCCCGTTCCACTTCCATCTGTAACCACTACGCACTCAAGTATTAGTATTAATATTAACCTTGATGTTTCGCTAGAAGATTTTGATTTATTAAACGAAAAAATCAAATTGCTTATTAAGTCATTAAATGAAATCGATTAAGGCAGGTGATATAATTTGCCTTATGATATTATTTTTGCCCCCGCCGAGGATATAGTAGGAGTAGTTGATGCAATTCTCGCAAAACCGACTGAGTGTTCAAAGGACTTTATTAGCAAATTTGCAGATATATCTTCTACACAAACGATAAACGCACTACATATGGCAATTCAATTAGGTTTGGCGAATGAAGATAATGTTACTGGTTTTTTTAGTAGCAATTCATTTTTAGCAAGATTGATAGTTTCCTCACGAAATGACAACCATAAGGCTGCTATAATGTGGTTAGTTTTGGAACAGTATGAACCATATATAACGTTTAAGTCTCGATTTTCTTTTTCTGGCTCTATTGATTTAGCATGCAAACAAGTAAAAACCCTTTACTCAATGTCTTGTAGTTACAAAGATATACGTAATGCCATTATAAGTATTGCAACATACTCAAAGGCAATGATTAATGACGGAGCGAGTTCATATAAGTTAAATCAAGATGAAGTATCGTATATTGAAATACTTGAATTGGCATTGAAATTTAAAGCGAGCGATGATAACGCACTTCGTGCGCAGCTTGGTGAAAATGTCTGTGATTATCTGAATACTGCAAATGTATTTAACCCTTTATCTGATTCATATAGTAAGATTCAGAACATTGATACTGATCCAAACACGATAATCTTATATGCAGGAAACGCTTTTGAGTCATTTCTTCAGCAAATTGCTGATGATCATTCTATTTCGTTAATTGGAAAAAATGGAATTGGCCAAAAAAGTGATGCATTAAGCTCTGTAATATCCAAAAAACATAGGGGAATGATTCAATATATATGCCAGATTAGAAATGCTGCAGACCATGGTGCCGATGTTGACGAAGGCGGAAATGGTTGGAGTGTTTCAAGCGAATCAGCACAAATGTATCCAATCATTGTAGCATCTATAATTAAAAATGTGGTTCTTAGAGAAAGTGGATTACTCATTGTATAAATGTGTAATGGCGGATTTTTTGCATTATAAAAGAGTTGAAATAAGTTGTTTTTGTATTGTGTTTCAAATAATGCTTATCTGAAAAGAAGAGTTATTGCCCACTACCATCAAATAGGGAATGTAAAACTTATTCTTAATATCCCTTGACTAATAAATAGCAAAGCAATGAAAAACTGTACAGTTTTTCATTGCTTTGCTATTTA
>OJMK01000650.1_pt1 | contig 34003 bp, 35 predicted proteins | sample 1597201 | NCBI WGS metagenome assembly OJMK01 (sample SAMEA2452125, study PRJEB22498) | human gut metagenome | reverse complement strand
AGGGTGAGGGGAAAAATGTTCTTGTCAATGTGAAATTTCTTTCCTGCTTCCAAAATCCGAGGTTCTACCAAGCAAAAAACCCAGTTTCCGGAATCGTAGTTACAGAGCCGGTTTACCGTGGGCGTGGGGAAATAGAGGAAATCCCGGTTGGGTATTTGCTTCCGATTCGTGCCAACGAAGTTCAGGGGGACTATTACTCCTACGCAGATTCGTTAAAGGAGGAAGATTCTAATGCCCGTGAACAGCAAACAGAAGGGCGCACGATTTGAACGGCTGCTTGCTTCAAAATTCCGTGAATACGGCTATGATGCCAGACGCACAGCGCAATACTGCGGCAACACTGGTGATGCTTCCGATGTTGTAGGCCTTAATGGCCTACACATCGAAGCAAAACACCAGGAGACTATGCGCCTTTATGACTGGATGGCACAGGCAAAGCGGGACGCTGAAGCTGGCGGCGAAGGTGCTGCTCAACACGGCGCTGGGCTTCCTTGCGCTGTTCCTGCTCGGCCTGACCGAGCCGGTCACCGGGTTTTCGCTGGGACTGAATTTTTTCAACGCGCTCACCGTCGGCATCCTCGGCGTGCCCGGACTGGTGCTGCTGGTGCTGCTGCAGATGCTGTTCGTTTAGCCTACATATTTTCGGAGAGGCCGCCGTCGGGCGGCTTTTTCATTTGTCCTCGCCGCCGACGCCCCAGCCGTAGAGCGGGTAGCGCTGCATCGCGCCGAAGATCTTCTGCTTGAGGTCGGGATAGCGCCCCTCGAGCGAGGCAATGAGCTCCTTGATCTCCTGCCGGCGCGTTTCGCCGTTGGCGGGGCAGGGATTCTCCACGATGGGCAGCTCCAGCCGCTTCGCGGCGTTCACGACCTGCCGCTCCTTGACGTAGAGAAGCGGGCGGATCTGCGTGACGTCCGTGCGGCTGAGGTAGGTCACGGGCTGGAAACAGCCGAGCCGTCCTTCAAAAATAAGGCTCATGAGCATGGTCTCCACCGCGTCGTCGTAGTGGTGGCCGAGCGCAATCTTTCTGATGCCGTGCTCGTTCATCGCGGTCGAGAGCGCGCCGCGGCGCAGCTTGGCGCACAGCGAGCAGGGGTTCTTCTCCCTGCGCTCGAGGAACACGACCTCGTAGATGGGGACGCTCACGCGGATGTACTCCACGCCGAGCGCGCGGCAGTAGTCCGCCACGCCGTCGAAGCTCATGCCCGGCGTGCCCGCCTCAATGGTCATGGCGACGACCCGGAACGGCTTGGGATAAAAGCGGCTCAGGCGTGCGAGCGCGGTGAGCGTGAGAAGTGAATCCTTGCCGCCGGAGACGCCGACGGCGACGGTATCGCCCGCTTGGATCATGTCGTAATCCTCGACGCAGCGGCGCACGAGGCCCAGAATTTCCTGCATGGTTCGGTATTCCTCCCGGGTAACAGAGTAAAATTTCAATTTGCCATTTCAGAAAACGAGAGCAAATCGAAGAAAAAAAGAGATTTCAAGAGTATTGAATGCGCTAAATTAAAATGGTGTTGACAGAGGGGCGGAGAAGTGCTATAAATAGCTTTGTTCCGATTTTAACAGGGAACAGAGAAAATGTAAAGCGAAAGCCTACATGATAGATTTCAAACGGAGGAAAAACACCATGTCCACTTTTATGGCGAACAAGGGCAACATCGAGCGTAAGTGGTACGTTATCGACGCTGCCGGCAAGCCCATGGGCAAGACCGCCGTGGCGGCAGCCGATCTGCTGCGCGGCAAGCTCAAGGTCACCTACACCCCGCACGCTGATTGCGGCGACAACGTCATCATCATCAACGCCGCCAAGGCAGTCCTCACCGGCAACAAGATGGAGCAGAAGTATTACCGTACTCACTCCGGCTGGGTCGGCGGCCTCAAGGAGACCAAGTACCGCATCCTCATGCAGGAGAAGCCCGAGCTCGCGATGCGCGTCGCGGTCCGCGGCATGATGCCCCGCAACACCGTCACCAAGGACTCCCTCAAGCGCCTGCACATCTATGCCGGCGAGGCTCATGAGCAGCAGGCTCAGAAGCCCGAAGTCTGGGAAGTCAAGTAAAGGAGGATAAAGAAGAATGTATCAGTCCAAGAAGCCTTACCTCTACGGCACCGGCCGCAGAAAGTCCTCCGTTGCCCGCGTGCATCTCTTTGAGAACGGCACCGGCTCCATCACCATCAACGGCCGCGACATCGACGAGTATTTCGGTCTCGAGACCCTCAAGATGGTCGTCCGTCAGCCCCTCGCCGCGACCGAGACCCTCGGTAAGGTCGATATCGTCGCCACCGTCGAGGGCGGCGGTGTGTCCGGTCAGGCCGGCGCTCTGCGCCACGGCGTTGCCCGCGCTCTGCTGCTCGTCAACCCCGACTACCGTCCCATCCTCAAGAAGGCCGGTTTCCTCACCCGCGATCCTCGCATGAAGGAGCGCAAGAAGTACGGTCTGAAGGCCGCCCGTCGCGCACCCCAGTTCTCCAAGCGCTGATTTCTCAAGAAAAGCCAGAAACTGCAATGGTTTCTGGCTTTTTTCTTTTTGCTTGATCTGGTTTGTTTTGACCTGCAACAGCCCTTTTAGAATGGGCTAAAACTGGGCTAAATTGCGAGAAAAGGGCTAAAAAAAGGGCTAATTTTTAGCTGCCTTTCTCTCTCGTATTTTCTTGTCAAGCAGCTCTATTGCTCCCGGCTTTTTAATGAATTCTCTGTAGCATTCCAATGTCGCCGCAGCAAGTCTGTCTCTAACATAATCCGGCACGGAATCAAGGTCAAATTCAACATGATCGGTGCGGTCATAGATGATTCCCTCATGTTCAATGCTTTCCGCTTTTTGTGTACTTCCGTCAAGCTTGACAACCACAATATACTGCGCGGGCTTCGTTCTGCTTTTGTACGCTGCGGAATTTGATTCACCGTTCTTTTGCTTCATAATCAATACCCCCATAATTATTTGGACTATCGGTCCACCCACAATATAGCATAACATCACCGCCTCCGGGCGATGCTCCAGTGCAATTCTGGTGAGTCCCGCATTCGGACACAAAAAAAAGACCCGACTGCTGGAACAGTCAGGTCTTGCGCCCTCGGGCGATATGGTTTTGCACTATCGATACCATATCACAATTTACGCAGACAGTCAAGCCGGCTGGACTGCGCAAGGAAGGAGGAGCGCCATGTCTGAAGCTATTGATGTCATTACCGAGGAAACGGAGGTAAGCACGACAGAGCTGGCGACGGTGCTGGACGTGTCTGTCTGGCAAACAATAGGTGATATGATAATCTAAGCGGCAGCTGCCATGAGAGCAGTTGCCGCTTTAATATTTCCGATTGCGCCGATGGCGCGAGTAATATCCAATCCATTTTCCTGTTGTTATCCTGGCGTCACATGGCCGACCTGCATCTTTGGGAATGATCCAGGCATGGCCGACCTTTCCGGCACCAGCGACCCTGCCGAGGTTACACAGGCGAAGCACGCTTGCCATGGTCATACCCCACTGCTCCGCAGCTTCCCTCGTAGACATGTAATCGTCAACAGCCATATTCCCCGTCCCTTTCGCCAAAACAATACCAAAAGCAGCTGATATTTAACCGATTTTTCCAACGCAAAGCGGAACGGAAATGACAATTTTTCGCTCCGGCAACTACGCGAAAATCGGGGTCGGCGAGCCCGCGGCAAAGGGCCGCCCCCTCTTCACAGTACCTTGCGCCTCTGGCGTCATGATACCAGCTCGGAACGCTTTGGAACAGGCAAACCGGGTGGGTGATCTTGCGCTTTCCCACAGTCCTCCTTTCGTGCGATATGCTCTTTGCACGAAAGGAGGGCTTTTATGCTTGTTGCAACGCACTACACGGTATCTTTAGACATTGGCAAGGGTGTTTATGTGGTGAGGAACAAAGACGCGCCTATGTGTCCTGAATGCGGTGTTCTGATGTCCGGCTACGATCACCGGAAAAGGAAGGTCATAGGAGCAGACGGTAAGCCTCGCATCTTTCTGATCCGGCGCCTGCGCTGCTCGGTGTGTAGACAGATCCATGCTGAGATCCCAGACAGCTTGATCCCGTACAAGCACTATGCGTCTGAGGTCATCAAGGCCGTACAGCAGAGGGATAGTTCTCTTTGCCCAGCCGATGATTCCACAATCCGCAGATGGAAAAAATAAGTTTACCCACCTGCTTTGCCTGTACTTACCCGCTCCACCTCAGTATGCTTTATCTGAACGAATTCGTATCATCTTGTAGTAGGAGGGGATATTTGAAACAGTTATGCTGGGCATCTATCAAAAATAGAAGGGAGCGAAACATCATGAAGAAATCATCAAAACTGTTCTCTGCAATTTTGGCTGTGTTGCTTATGGTCTCCGCTTTGGGCACTGTTCCCGCGAATGCCGCCGAAGCAGAGGTAACGGTGAATTCTCTGCCAGAGCTTCAGGAGGCCATAGCTGCAGCGGTCGATGGGGACACGATCCACATTGCCGGGGATATAGAAATCCAGGAAGAAGTGAGCATAGGGACCGTTGATAAAACCGTGTTCCTCGCCGGAGCCGAAGGGACAAGCGTTGTCCTTTCAATATCGCCGGATTTTCCAGATGGGCAGTCTGTCTCTTTTGCGAATCTTGTATTTTGCGGCGGTCAGAGCAGTGGCCTTTCATTTGTCCAGAGCGGGGGCACCTCTTATTTCCAGACAGTGAGATTTCAACACCCGAATGAGAGTTCGGGGAAAAGCGCCTGTCTCGTTGAAGCTGGTAATGCTACTCTTTCAAACTGCCACTTCGAGGAAGGCCGCGCAGAAAAAGGCGGTCACATCTATGCGGGAACCGATGCCGCAGTCCACGCGGATAACTGTGTCTTTATGACAGGGGCTGCGTCTGAATGCGGCGGCTCCATTTACGCGCTCGGCTCTGTCAATATTACGGACTGCTCTTTTTCCAATGGCTGTGCTGAAAATGCTGGAGGCAGCGTCTACGCGGCGGGACCGCTGCGGTTGGTAGACTGCACCTTTTATGGCGGCAATTCCGGCATGGGCGGACAGCTCTTTTGTTCCGATACCGCCGCTGAAATCATAGGCTGCTCTTTCACTCAGGGGTACGCTTCACGATATGGGGGAGGAATCGGCTCAGATGGAGACATCTCCATTGCCGATTGCACGATCACCAACTGCTCTGCTGGACAGTACGGCGGCGGAGTATGGAGCGCAGGTACCGCCGAGATCCAGCGGTGTAAAATCTATGACAACTCCGCAGAAATTGCGGGTGCAGACTTATATGCAGCGAATGGCCTCACAGCACTTGACACCGCTGGGGACTACCTGGCGCTTTATGAAAGCGAACTCGCTGCCGCAGAGATGAACGCCGCAGGCTGGTATCTTGATGACGCCTCGCAGCGCTATGCCGGAAATTCTACAACTATGGCATTTGCAACTCCGAGCGAAGCCAACGGCCAGCCGATTGCGTTGGCATTCGCCCTTAGCCGGGTTTCGTTGCCCAATCCGCCGGAGGAGGATTCCGGCGATGACCGCCCAGCTGATCCGCAGAAGCCGGCAACACCACCCTCGTCATCTTCCGGGCATCACAGCGGCGGGGCTACTGCTCCGGTAAGAAACGAATCTGTAAGGGCATCGCTGCGCTGCGGTACGGCTGAAATCGATATTTCCGCAGCAAAGGAGTTGTGCAAAGTATTGCCCAAATACATTCCTGAGGACAAGATCATTTCCCGCGCAGAAGTGGCCGGCTATCTTTATGGGATTTTGAATCACGGGGAAGCCGCCGACGTTTCTTTGGAAGCTATGCACTTCTATTCCGACACGGAGGATAGCGCATATCGTACGGCAATAGATTCTCTCACTGCGGATGGCGTATTCTCTGGCTGTGGAAACAGCATGTTTGCCCCAGACAGCCCGCTGACCCGCGCACAGATGGTCATGATTTTTGCTCGCTTTGCTGATTCCCCAGAGGTTTCCATCAAGCACATGGACATTGCCGGGCATTGGGCAGAGCCAGGGATAAGGACTGCTGTTGCTTTGGGCTGGATGGAAGATAGCGCCGTTGATCTTCAGGCTACAGTTACTCTAAGCGATTTTGTCTCTTTCGTATCCAAGGTCACAGCCGAACGATGATCAGGATCCAGTTGTCCAGGCTCTTAGGCGAGAAGCGGCTGACACAGGCCGACATATCGAGGATGACGGGAATTAGAGCTGGTACGATCAACGACCTGTACCACGAGATTGCCGCGCGAATCAGTCTTGAACACTTGGATCTGCTTTGCGAGGCATTAAATTGTGATATTTCTGACATTATTACACGAGAGCCGAACAGAGAATTGTCCATTAAAACTCGAGCCGGATCAACTATAGGCAACAGAAAATAGAGTGTAGGACATCTGCTTTTGGACGCATCACGCATCCAGAGCAGATGTCCTATACTCCATCTTTTTTGTTTCAATTTTAAAATATAATAAATTTTGAAACAAGCATTGACTATTTATACTGTAAATGATACACTTTATGTAGTGTTCCATTATTATATTTTTATGGAGTGTGAAACAATGGATGTATTTGATTTACTGCCGAAGCTAATTCGCGCAAGTTTAGAATATGACCGAAAAACTACGGAATCAATTGCTCTCATGATTGCCAAAAAAGTAAAGAGGGAGCGTCCTGAAATTTCTACTGAGATTTCAAAGGCGCTTTCTTACTCCGGTTATGAAAATTCATTAGCTCGTTCAATAGACATGCAATCATTGCCGGTCGATAAAGAAAGCCGATACTCTTTAGTGAGAGTTGATGAGCCAGTAGAAACTCTTGATCCTGTTTTGGACGAATACACTCGTGCACAGCTTGACGATTTTATCCACGAACGTCAGATGTTGGACATCTTTATGCAAGAAGATATTATCCCTCCCAACAGCCTTTTGTTAGACGGCCCCCCAGGAGTGGGCAAAACATATATTGCGAAATGGATGTCATATCGTCTAAATCTTCCTTTGGTCACATTGGATTTAGCATCTTCTATCTCAAGCTATTTGGGACGTTCCGGCCAGAATATTAGAAGTATATTCGAATACGCCAAGTCACAAAATTCTATTCTATTTTTAGACGAGCTTGATGCAATTGCCAAAAGAAGGGACGATGCCGGTGATCTAGGCGAGCTAAAACGACTCGTTAATGTTCTTCTCAAGGAATTGGAAGCATGTCCAAGTTCCTGTGTTATTATCGGAGCCACCAATCATCCAGAATTATTAGATAAAGCTATTTGGCGGCGATTTGATCGAGCATTGACTATTTCCATGCCGGGTGAAGAAGCCAGGAAAGAATTGCTATTGCGCCATTTAGGCAAGGCAAACGCAAACATTGGGGATGAGATTATTTCCTACATTGCAAAGCAATCAAAAAATATCAATGCTGCAGATATATGTAAACTAAGCGAACATATCAAACGGCAAATGATAATGAATCCTGACACATCTCCTGATCTTGTGGCATTGGCTGAATTATTCAAAATCGCATCTTTTTCTGCCCGAGACGAAAAAATCGGACTGTGCAAGATGCTAAAGTCCTCATTCCCTAGGTTGTCACAAAGAGACATCGCTCAGATTACTCAAATCTCATTGTCATCTGTATCGCGCTATTTAGCTACATAGGAGGTATAGAATATGCCAGGTGAAAAACATCCCATTATTGCTCATGGGGAGTTATACGTTGAACCCATTGTTAAAAAAAGCAGGCCAATAGATAAGTCTATTCCTCACGAATACGAAGACGCAAAGCAACGGATTTTGTCTGATATTTCGAATATCACAGAAAAGATAGAAATACAGGAAGAATTCTTTTTAGACGAGAAAATCTTGTGTGTTCGCATGGAGCCGAAGTTTGAAGCCAAATCTTACGTACCCGCGTCAATTACACAGGTTTCTGACAGTATCAGCCTAGTAGGTGGAAGAAAGTATCGTTTTGTTGATAATCAAGGAGATCCTCAATCAGCTAAACTCTATTTTATGAAAACAACCAATGCCGGAATCGCGGCACTTCAAAGCGCATTGGAAGACGGAAAAAAGGACACGGTAAAAAGTTGGCGAAATCAAATCGGGTCTATCCGTTCAATAGACTTGCTTTCTCCTGACGAAAAAGTGATGGGATTTGACGACGAATGGGAAACCGGCACGGTTGAAATTGTACTTCACCCTTTATCTAACGAAAACGCTGATATGATTGACCTTTTCTATCGCGTGAGTGAAATCCCTGTGGGGAAGACCCAAGTGCGGCAATATGAGGACGGCTTTACATTTATCTCGGCGGCGTGTACATATGAAAATATAGAGAATATCAAACGCCTCAACTTCCTGCGCGCAGTTCATCCATTAGGCCAAATTAGCATTGCCCCTGTACGTGATCATCCTGGTGTTGAAGCCCCCACTATCGAACCATCACGCCAAAAATCCAGTATCACAGTAGGTGTTTTTGACGGAGGAAGCAATCCGTCAATCCCGTTATTAAGCGGCTATGTAAATGAACACAATTGTGTTTCAAGTGCTGCTCACCCCGAATTAGTGGCACACGGTACCGGTGTATGTGGAGTTGTACTCCATGGAAATCTTGCAGGAAAAACCAAGGCAGATCACCTCTCCGTCCCTTGCGTCTCTGTTGAAAGTTTCCGCGTTCTCCCTTTACAGGACGGAAGCGACTTCGAGCTATACGAGGCAATTGACGCAATCGAAAATACAGTATTAGCTCGACCTGACATAAAACTCTATAACATATCCTTTGGGCCAAAGGGAGCCATCGTCGATGACAGCATCAGTCGATTTACTTATGTATTAGATCGGTTGACTTACGATGTTCCTGATGACGATATAAACCCTCTGTTTTCTGTTGCTGTAGGAAATGATGGAGATTTGACTTATCCTTGCAATCGAATTCAAGCTCCGGCTGATATGGTTAATGGACTCGGTGTCGGTGCTTATTCCATTGCACGTGACGGCAGGAAAATTCGCGCAGATTATAGTTGCATTGGAGAGGGAAGAGAAGGTGCAAAAATAAAGCCTGACTTTCTGGAATTCGGGGGCAGCTTGGATAGGCCGTTTATAATTGCAGGAACAACACCAAACACACTATCCGCCTCTGCCGGAACAAGTTTTTCTTCGCCATTAGCCGTAAATAAGATAGGCCGATTAATGGCCAAAAGCGAGAGTATTACTCCTCACATCGGGAGAACTTTACTGATTCACAATGCACAAATTGACAGTCATCTTACGCAGGAAGAACAAGGCTACGGATTTTGCGCAGAAGAGATGGACAATGTTTTGAATTGCGAAGATAAAAAAGTGACCATTCTCTACTCTGGTACCCTAGCGCCATCGCAGACTGTACGTCTCCCTGTTTTTGCCCCTCAAATCAACAATGTTTGCGGCAATGTTACTATTACATGGACCGTGGCAACGATTGTCGACCCATTCATCGGAGATCCTGACGCCTATACAAACAACTGCATCGAAGATACCTTTTTCCCTCATGAGATGGTCTTTATGTTCAGCAAGAAGGGTGTCGGTAATCGCAAATTAAATCTCCTAAATGAGAAACATATTGCCATTGCAAGAGATCTGCTAAACACCGGATATCAGAAAGCAGATTTTCCTGTAAGTCATCCCAGTAAAAAGTATTGGGATGAAACCGATTTGAGAGCAATCGATATGAAGTGGGATACAGTAATACGGCGGTATGTTCGTATGCGCGGCTCTTCTTTACTAAACCCTGCCATTACTCTCCATGCTATTGCACGTAACGGCTTTGGGAATGCAAAGCTGCGCTATTTTGCAGCGGTTTCTATTGAGGCTCCTCGATATATAGGCAGTTTATACGATGCTATTTTGCAGAATTACAAGAACCTAACTCCTATCGAGATCAGAAATGTAAATCGAATCATGGTAGATCGTTAGCACCAGCGTATCAAATCCCTCTCTCGCCGCCGTAGGCGAGTTGCAACACGCCCTTTGCATCGTAGGAGGGTAGACGCACACCCGAGCCGCGAAAAGCGCCACAGCGCCCAGTAAGCGCGAAAGCGCCGGAAAACAGAAAAAGCCCCCTCGACAGGACGGTAAAATCCTGCGAGGGGGCTTTCGGATTTATTGCTCTTTGTGAAGGAGGCCGTGCACCAGCTCACGAGCATTTGCTGCGTTGGCGTTTTCCTGTGGGGGCTGCGCAAGCAAGGCCTTTACCCTGGCGCGCGCAGCGTCCATTGGCTTCTGTACCGGTGGCGCTGCAGCTGCCTGTGCTGAACCCCATCGAAGGGCTGCTCGAAGCAAGCCGTAGGGGTCAGTATCCTTGGATGCTGCTTTTTTATATGCTTTTCCAAAGGTTGCGACTGCGCGATCTCTGTTCGTAGCACTTTGAGCAAAAGCATGAGAGAACACATCTTTTGCCATGTTTTGTTTCACCTGCCTTGAATTCTTGAATTTATAACCCTCTGCGGTCATCCTGTTCTGAAAAAGGAGGAACGCGCTGACTATGACGCGTAATGAAGAAGGGCAGTACACCGGATGACCGCAGATGGCGGATAGATTATCCTACGGGAGGTCCCCGAATGGCATTTTGGAAAGGTCCTGTCATCTGAATATGCGCCTCCATGCATGGTGTTTTTGACATGGTATTTCCTTGGGGCAGAGGATTTCTCGCTTAACTGTCGGGAGTTTCCTTGTCGAGATCATTTCCCCAGCGAAGTAAGGGGCGGTATCATTTGAGTATCCGCTTGCTGCTTTGCCTGCGGAGATGCAAAATCACCCGGGGCATGGCGCTCTGCACGGCTTTTCCTACTCTGCCGCTTATCCCTGCGAGCAATTTTGTCGTACGGCCAAGGGGTTCTCCGCCGAAAGATTCATTTTTTGACAAAGCCCATTTACGAGCGACATCCTATTTGCTTTTCAAAAGTACATTCCCACGAGTTCATCCTGCGTTGTGATGACCGTTTATCTGTACATCGTTCTCGACACATCTTCTTCGATTTCCGCGATGGCTTCTCTTACTACTTCTTTCAGACTGTCTCCGTAATCTGCCAAAGCCGCTATCGTTTCCGGTGTCGCATTTCCTTCGACATGAAAAGTGTTTTCGATAATGATGGGCGGCAGTTCGCTGGATTGTCCGGGCAGACTGGCCGATAGCGCACCGTCTCCCTGAATAGTATGCATAGCCTCCAGCAGCTGTGGGGCGAAGGTGATGGCCTGGATCTCCATGCTCTCGCGCATGGCGGCGGTCTCCTCGGCGGTCATGACCTGCTCGCCGCCGTTGAAGTAGACCAGCTCCGGGCCGTTTTCGCCGACGAGGGCAAAGCCGGGTGCGGCGGACTGCGTACCAACTGCGTAGCCGGGAATGCTGCCGGCCGTTCCGGTACCGGACGCGGACAGTGCGGCTCTGGCTGCGGCGGCGACGCGGTTGTAGGCAGCGGTCACCTGGGGCAGCATACCGACAGCTCCGTCGATAAAGCCCTGAATGGTGGCCTGCGCGCTTGCCTTTGCCTCGTCGCCAAGGTCCATCGCTTCAATGTCCTCAGCAAGCGCCGTCTGCAGCTCGTCCATGGTGGCCGTGAAGTCGGTCTTGAGGTCGGCTACGCTCCCCGCTGCGTTCTGCTGCTCCTGCTGCAAAGTCTTCCAGTTGGCTACCATCGTGGCCAGCTGCTCGTCGGTGGCGCCTGCCATACCGGCGATCGCGTTCACGCTGTCGGAGCTGCCGTCAGCAAAGGAGGCGATCATGTCGCTCAGCCCCTCGATGTCGGCGCTGCGGTCAGTCAGGGATTGCAGGTTGGCGTTGTAGTCCTGCCAGTAGGTGATCTGGCTCTCCAGCGCGGAATTGATGCTGCCTGCGCTGGTTGCAACGACCTTTGCGGCCTCGTCCCAAAGCTGATACTGTCCCGACACGCTCTCATAGGCGGCGTTGTACGCCTCGTTGTAGGCTTCTATGAGAGCATTGAGTTTCTGCTGCACACCCGAGATCTCTGACTGGAACTCCTGCATTTGTTTTGCGGTCTCGGCAGTCACATCGGTGTTGGCGGCGTTAGCAGCAATCATCCGGTTAATTGCCTCGTTTGCCAGGTCCATTTCCTGTTTGGCCTCGGCAACGGCATCTGCGTCCGCTTCGATCGCCTTGTTGTAGTTTTTGATGGACTTCTCGGCAGCCCAGATTTCATCGTTGGTCTCGTAGATGGAATTTTGCAGGTCATAATACTCTTGGCTGAGGAAGTTGGTGGCGTCGGCCATGCCGTAGTATTCCTTGTTGTATTCCTCAGCCTGCTTTGCCGCGTCCGCCCACAACTCGTCCATGCGGGTGTAGGTGTCGTTCAACTTCTCCTGAGCGGCCTCCAATTGGAGCTGTGCCTTGGTAAGTCCAATGCTGTTTTCAGCCTGTTCCACCAAAACTGCGTTGTACTGCTCTGCAAGTTGATTTTTATACTCCTGATATGCCTGAGCCTCTGCGTTCTCCTTCCACGCCTGGGTATTAGCACGCAGTGCAGCGGTACCACCTTGAATCGTTCCGTTTTGGACATCAATCAAATCAGAGAGTTCCGGCATCAGTTGACACAGCAATGTCAGCGTATTCCGGTATTGCTCCTGTTCCTCGTTGGAGAGGCGGGTGTAGTCTCCCATCTCCTCCAGCTTGGTAATGTACTGATCCGCAATCTCAGCCGTTGCCGAAGTCTTAGCGGCGGTTGATTCAAAGGCGTCCCCCGCCTCATCCATCGCCTCGCGCATTCCACGCGAGGCTTCGGTCAGCTCTTTCACAGAGGGAACGGCATCGTTTGCAGCGGCTGTGGCGAGAGCTGCGATGACCGCAACTGCGCCGGCCACAGCAGCGGTCACGGCGAAGATCGGCCCCAGCGCAGCTGTAGAAACCGTTGCAAATGCTGCTGTTGCCGCATGCGCAATCTTAATGATGACGGTATAGCCGGCAAGGGCGGCAGCTACAAGACCGATGGAGCCTGCAAATGCTGTGACGGCATTGACCAGAGCCGGATTCTTCTGAACGAACTCGGTAAAGCTGTTGAGCGCCTTCGTTCCCATTTCATAGGATTTTCCAAGCGCCGGGGTATAGGCATCTCCGATTGCTACCTTGAGGTTGTTGTAGGCGTTCTGCATCATGGTCAACCGGCTCTGCGCGGTGGCGTAGCGCTTGTTGGCCTCGTTGGTGAGGGCGGTATTCTGCTGCCAAGCAGTATTTGCAGTGTTCACTGCGCCAGTCATCTGGTCTGCGGCAAGACCCAGGGCTTTGAGCATATTGCTCTGCCGGATGCCGGTCAGACCCAGGTCTTCCAGCACGAGGACGGTGCTCTCGCCCTGCTCGTCCAGCTTGCCGAGCCCGCCGATGAAGGAAGTCAGGGCGCTCATGGCGTCGGTCTTCCACGCAGAAGAAAATTCTTCGGAGGACATACCCGCGATACGGGCGAACTCCGCGAGGTCGTCCCCGCCCTTTGCGACGGCCTTTTCAATGGCGTTGAGCGTCTGGGTCATGGCGGTACCGCCTGCCTCGGCTTCGATGCCGACAGAGGACATCGCCGCCGCCAGAGCCATGATCTCCGGCTCGGTCAGTCCGGCCAGCTTACCCGCCGACGCCAGGCGCGTACCCATCGCCACGATCTCGGATTCCGTCGTGGCGAAGTTGTTGCCAAGGTCAACGATGACAGAGCCGAGCCGTCCGTAATTGTCCGTTGCCATGCCGGTAATGTTGGCGAAGCGCGCAAGGGCGGTTGCTGCCTCGTCAGCCGTCATGTTGGTGGCAGTGCCGAGCATGGTCATGATCTCGGTGAAGTCCAGCAGGGCGTCCTTTTGGATGCCGAGCTGTCCCGCGGCTTCGGCGACCGCCGCGATCTCCTCTGTGGTGGCGGGGATCTCCGTGGATAGTGCCTTGATGGAGTCCGACATCGTTGCCAACTCCGAATCCGTAAGATCAGTGGTCTTGGCAACCCCGGTGATGGCACTCTCAAAGTCCATGGATGCCTGAGAACAATCAGAAAAGTATTCATAGATTTCCTTCAGCGCAGCAGCGACGCCAGCGGCCACGATGGCCTCATGAACCGCATTGAATGCGGTCTCTGCTCTTACGCCGAAGGTATTTGCTTTTTCTGCGGCAGCCTCTTCCTTTTTCCTGAGAGCGTCGATTTCTCCGGCAAGCTGTTCAGAGCTGTGAGCGAGCTCATCGGTGTTGATGCCCGCCTCCTCTAACGCACTGCTCATTCCGTTCAGCTTTGCCGTCTGCTTCTCCAGCGAAGCGGAGGTCTTGTCGATCTGAAGCTGCTTTGCCAGCAGCTTGTTCTTCATGTCGGCGGATTCGTTGCCGGTCTCCTCCATCTCCCGCTGGATATTGTCATATTGCTGCCGCAGCATTTCCAGCCGCTTCCGTGTCGCTTCCACGGCTGCCTGCTGCTTTTGGAATGCGGAAATATCCGCCTGCATTTTAGAGAGTTCTTGGATTTCCTTCTGCATGGATTCAAGCTCTTGCACAGCCTGCTTAAATGCCTTGCTATAGCTTCCGCCCAGTTTGGCGTTTAGCTGGAACATCATAGTATACTCTTTGAAAGCGCTCATTTGTCAGCCCTTCTTTCTGCCTAAGGATCAGCGCCTTTTATCGTTTAGATACCGGCGCTGAGAAGGAAAGATCTCGCCCTGTTACGAATCCTTCGAAAATCACGCAGCGGCATCGCCGTGAACGCATCTACACCGAGCCTTTCTTTGCAGGCTCGGGCAGCCAGACGGATCTGATACTCGCCGGACATTTCGGCTACCACGACCGGCTTGCCCAGCGCCTGAAGCTCATTCTCGATGGCGATATCATCATCGCCGGACAGCTTGCTGAAATCAAAGGTCAGCGTGTCGTAGGTGCGCCCCTCAAAGGTGAAAGGCGTATCGAAGGTGTGGGTGTAACCTGACAGCTTACCGGCTACCGCTTCCTGCTGAATGGCCTCCAGCGCATTCAACTCCGTATCGCTCAAAACGACCTTGTTCTTGATCTTGTCCATTTGTGCACCTCATCTTTCCGGCGGATAACCGCCAATTTATTCGCAAACGCCCTTTTCACAGCGATTTGCAGCAAAAATGTCAGTAGATTTTTTCATGATTGCGTAACGAAATGCAAAAAATTTTGCGCTGTAACTACGCTTTTTTCGGGGTCGGCGAGCCCGCGGCGTGTGGGGCGGGGGTCGTCACAGTACCTTTTGCCGTCGTCGCCTGTTGCAACGCATTTCCCCGCCCTCAGCGCGACGATGCCGAGAGGGGGAGGGAGCGACACCACCTGTCGAGAGTGCGCCGCTCTCACGCGCCATCTGCGCCTTGAAGGGCTTACAGGGGACCGTTCCCGCTCCCGCCCGGCGTAGAGGTGAAGTGTCCCTTGTCCGGATGTACCCCCACTTGATAGCGAGCCAGTTCGATATTGACGACGGGCGCAGATTCTTCCTTTTTTGGACTCGATGTTTCCGGCTGTGCGTTATAATGCTCACGCACTCGCTCAAAGGCACGCACCTCTCCGCCCTTGCAGCTGAACTGCCCAATATTGGCGTACCAATGGGTGTATTCCGATTTCTCCTCGAGTTTGTCCCATACCTTGGCTTGTTCTTCGGTTGCAAGATGGATCTCGTCCAGCGCCTTTTCATATGCGGAATTTGCCTTTGCCAGATCCGAGTAAGCATCGCAGGCAGCTTGATAGAGTTCCTCGCTGCCGCGTACATGTGCCGCCCGCAGCATCTTGATTTGCGTGGAAATGGCAGCTTTGCGCGCTTCGATTTTCGCCAGCTTGTCCTGCTCCTGTGCGAAGGTGTCGGCATCACCGGTCCCAGCCGCATCTACCACCGCCGCCTGCATCCCGCGGATTTGAGTGTCCAGTTCTGTCATCTGCTTTTCGAGTGCAGCGACCTTATCCCGGATTCCCTTCTCACGGAGCCGCACATCGGCAAAATAGAGATCGCACATATGCTGCGCCGTGGCGGTGACTTCCTTGTTTTGCTGAGCGAGCTCGATGAGCAGATCCGTGACGGCATCGCTGCTCATCTGTGCCTGGGTCAAAATTTCTGTGATGTTCATAAAGGTGTCCTCCTCAAAAAGCGGCTTTGCCGCAGATTTTGTGTTATTTCGCTATTTTCGCAGCGTTCATACCACGATACGCCGCAGCTCTTAATGCATTGCCCGATATGTACCGCAGCAGAGCCGCAGCAACATCCCAAGGCATACCTTCAAGGTAGTGGAGCATAGCACCGACTCTCCCCGAATCGTCCTCTATCAGCTTCAAGGTTTGGAGTGCTGTCTCCCTGTCCTGCTCGATAGCGGCTTTTTCACGCGTAATTTTCTGTTCCAGTTCAAAGATATTGCGCTCTAAGTTCTCTGAGAAACCGCTTTCTATGGCCACGCTGTAGGACTCCTTTAGGGAAAACAGCAGTTGCTCCGAATTGAACAGTTCTGTCTTCCTGATGAACAGGTTGGTCAACTCGCTTCTTGTCATCCTTTTTCACCCGCCTTTCCGTAGTGTGCTCTCATCCATTCTTCGACCAAACGCTCTCGCTGGAGTACGATTTCTTCTACAGCGCTTGTCCCTGTGGATTTGAACCTCCTGATACCGATCTGCAGGGTATAATTGGTGTTTTGCTCCAAGTATTCGTTGAGGCCGTTCTGAAACCGCGCTTTGTATAGCGCGGACAGAGCCGCCTGCTCCTGCTGCCCCACGTTGCTCTGCGTACACATGAGTTCCTTTGCAATTTCATCACGAGGCAATTCGTCGTAGTAGTGCGCACGGAGAATCATTTCCTGTTGGGACGGCAGTTCGTTCATTGCCTTGTCTAAGGTCCTCCGGAGTTGATGAAGATACAGCTCTCTCGTGGCTTGTTCCTCTACGCTTTCCCCGCCGTCCGGGATGGTATCAAACAGGCTGAAATCATCTTCGCCAACAGGAGCATCACCGGACACAGCATCTCGAATGCTGTCCAATCTCTGTGCTGCGGTGCGATATCCAGCCGCTTCTGCAAAAGAGGTCTTGATTGAAAGACTCAAAATCGTAAGAAATTTTCCCGCTTCCGGGTTGAAATACTTTACGGCCTCCAGAAAACCGAAGTATGCTTGATTTGTCAAATCAGTCTCTTCACCGCTACAAGGAAGTCCCTGCTGTCCTTTGTGGGAGATATACTCCCGTGCCTTCATGGCAATAAACTTTACGACTTGCTCCCAGAGCTGGGGAATCAGATATTCCTCTCCCTGCTGGATGCGGATAGCCAGTTCCTCATTCGACATCTACCCCTTGACACCTCCTCGCCGCCAAAATATAATGTTTTTGCAATGAGACTGCGGCGGGTCGGTGCGCTTACGGCCTGAAGGGAGTGCGGAAGTACAGCCGCACTCCTTCTTTTTTTGCAGCTCGGTCCATTTCCTGCATTCGGAGGAACTGTGCCCTTGCCAGCACCCGCAGCCACCGACTCTTGACCTTCCGGAGACTGCGGAGCGCGTTTTTCTGCCAACGAGGAGAGCTGTTCCAGTGATTCCGGAGCCAATTGATGATGAACAGCTCCCGTGTGTCAGCATCGTAGCAGATGACGCCGTGGCGGTGTTGCAACCGATCCAGAATATCCCTCACCTCATACCGCTCCATCCCTGTCTCGAACGCAATGGTCTTGATGCTGACCTCATAGCACCCGCAGAGATTGGTGCGGGGATTGGTCAGGCAGTACAGGTAGACATACCGCTCTTCCGGCGTGAAATTATCAACCACCTGCGGGCTTGTCCAAAAGCCGGTGTTGATGCTGCTGATTCGCCCCATGCTCTACCTCCATTCGATGAAACCGCCGAGGGTACCCGCTCCCGCAAAGAGAGCGAGTCCCGTCAAGCTCTGCCAGATGATACGGCTGAGTGGGATCAAGTCCTGGTCGCTGGCTCCGGCGGTACCGATCAGGAGCAGGAACCCGGCAGCGCTGATGACGCCGCAAAAACGCTTACCCATCTTGCTCCCCCTCCCACGATTCGTACATCTGATGAAGCTGCTGCAACTCGTCCATAGCGTTCCTGCCAAAGCCGCGCCGTTCTCCATTGCCGCTGCCGTTTCGGATGCCCCAACGGTCGCGGCTGCATCTGCGGATGACCAGATTCCAGTCCTTCCAGCGGTTTTTATTCCCGGTGCTTTGCGCGGACTCATCTATGTAGTCGATGCAGCGTGTCAACTCATCTTTGCCGAGGTCGTCGATCAGCCGGGCGTATTCCTCCTCGGTAAGCCGCACCCAGCCGTGCGCGCCGTGCTTGTGGCGCATAGCCGCCCCTGCGGGAGCGGGCGCGGCAGCGCCGTTCCTCCTACTCTCTCTATCTTGTATCTGACTATCTATCTCTAACTCTTTCTCTAATCTCTTTTCTCTATCTCTAATATCTATATCTGTGTGGACATTTTCGTGGACATCACTGTGGACAATGTCCACACCCAAAGGCGGAAGCTGTGGCGGACTTTTTCTCTGGTTTTTCTTTTGCGCGGCGTAATCTGTTTCGCTTCCGACAAGATTTTTGTGGTCGGTCAAAACAAGTGTGCCGTCCACATCCTCGTAGATTAGCCCAACAGACAGATAGAGATTTAGGGCAACACGGATGGTATCGGCAGAGAACCATTTGCAATCGCGCTGTATTTTCGCAACATCATAGGGGATGGTAATTTCTCCTATCTGGCGGCTTAGTCGCCCACCCGTGTTGATTGTTTTGAGACAGAGAAGTTGGTAGAGGACGACATAGTTGGCACCGTCTGGCTGTTCCATGAAATAGTCGATCGTATCGGAGGTCATGAAACTCTCCTTAAGCTTTATCCAGTAGTACCGTTTACCTGTTGCCATGGGTCAATCCTCCTCGTAAGGAAGCAGACAGACAGAGACATCATAACCCAGAAGAATGGCTGTGAGGCCTTCTGCCTCGGCAATAGAAATTCCGTTGAGACGAATCACATTGTGTCTACCGTCAAAGGCATTTACCAGACTTTCGCTATCATAGATCAGCAGATCATACTTCATCGTGCTGCGCCTCCTCTCCATTCAGCTTCTCGCCGAAAATCTCCAGAACGCGTTGCTGTGCGGCAGAGTCGAGTTCAGTAACGATCTCTTTGACCCGTGCAAGGATTTCAGCGTCAGACTGGGGCCAGACTTTCGGAGGCACAGCCTTGAAAGCGGCTTTGCCGGGCTTGTACTTCCGTGCTGCGGTATCGAGCAGATACAGGTCGCTCATGACCTCAGACAGGTAATGGCTCAGAATGTCCATACGCCAGATAAGCTCCTTGAAGGTGGCACGTAGGACATATTGGTCAGTGTCATCGATTTCCTCGTCATCGAGACGAAAGTCCATCGCACTGTTGAGCAGATGATTCGCAAGCTGTGCGCCCCGGAAAGCACCGAAAATCTCATCGGACAGCAGATAAGCGGCGCGGGTCTTTTCACAAGTTAACTTTTCCATCAAAATTTCCTCCTCAAAATTTGCCGGAGGCGTTGACTGCGCAGCCTGGTTTGTGTAAAATAAGGCTGACAGTCCGCTTCGGCGGTCGGTTTGTATAGGGACGCTCACACTGCTTGGTCGGCTGGTGGGCGTCTCTTTCTGTTGTGCGGCAGTCCTCGCAGACCTCGCCGGGGTCGAGGTTGGCACCGCAGTGAGGGCAGGTTCGATAGTATGCCATCTGCGTCACCATCCTTTCTGTCTGGGCTTGCGGTAGGTTGTTGCAACAGCATTCAGTGGCTTTGCCGGATGTGTGCAGCGAGCCAGCCATGCGTCGATGTGCTCCTGACGGAAGAACACCTTGCCTCCAGGCCGCAACTGGATGTACGCCAGCCGTCCCGATGCCCGAGCTTCGTCGATGACCGACAACGCACATGGGATTTGCTCGGCGAGCTGCTGGCGGGTAATCAGATCATTCATGCGAATCCTCCTCTGAAATAATCGCCGCAACAGGTAGTTGCAGTCCAGCGGCAATGCGACCGGCTGTCCGCGGCGTACAAGTACCACGCCGGATGACTGTCGAAATGTTTTGCTTTGCAATACCGGAGGCCGTTGAGAGTTGGCTCAGTGTCATCTGATTTTCAGCCATAATGCTCTCAATTTTCGTTCGACTAATTTTCATTTTGTCACCGTCCTTCTCGCAGAGTAACTTTTGTTTCTCTTTGCACCGTCATATTATCAGAAACTTTTATTACTGTCAAGAATTTTTCAGAAAATTTTGTTGCTGTTTCAGAAACGATATGATATGCTTAACACACGAGGTGATTTTATGGGTGTAGGGGAAAATATTCGATCCGCTCGTCAAAGAGCCAATTTGACACAAAAGCAATTAGGCGCGTTGTGTGGAATTGCAGAGCCAACTATTCGTCGGTATGAACTGAACAAACTAAACCCCAAATTTGATACGATTGCAAAAATCGCTTCTGCACTTGGCGTTTCCGCTGCAAAGTTAATGGCATATGAATGGGTCGATGTTGGGTATTGGACAGAACGTTTTCAACGAGGGCTAAGCCTGTTTCTCCAAAATCTGAATAGAAGCGATGTGGGCGACTCTTCGTTTGATTTTGAAAGCGCCATTGAGATTGCCGAAGGGTGCATTGGTTTCTCCTTCGAAGATGCTTGCCAAATTGCATCAGATTTAGGTACGACCGTGGACGAGTTAATCACAGCAGGAGCCAACAACATTGAAGAAGCGAAAAAAATAAGAGCCGCCGGCGGAACGCCGGACAGCTCCAAATGAAAATACCGCTCCAGACTGATACTCTGGAGCGGCGGAAAGCAATGCACAAGGGAAACACTCATACACGGCTCGGAATCATTCTACCATTTCCTCCGAGCCGTGACAAGGGAGGATTGTTGAAATGGATAATCAGTTTGAATTTTTGGTGTATCGCACAGCGGAAGAAGATATTTCAATCAACGCTGTTGTCAAGGACGAAACCATTTGGCTCACGCAAAAAGCCATGGGCGAGTTGTTCGGCGTGGACAAATCCTCCATCAGCCGACATCTGAAGAACATCTTTGCGGAGGGTGAACTTCAGGAGGAAGTGGTTGTTGCAAAATTTGCAACAACCACTCCGCACGGTGCGATTGAAGGAAAAACGCAAACCAAGGACACACAGTTTTATAATCTGGATGCCATTATTTCTGTCGGCTATCGCGTCAACTCCCACCGCGCAACGCAGTTCCGTATCTGGGCCACCGGCGTTTTGAAGGAGTACATGACAAAGGGCTTTGCGTTGGACGATGATCGTCTCAAACAGGGAAAGACCGCTTTCGGAAAAGATTACTTCCGTGAGCTGCTTGAGCGCGTTCGCTCAATCCGTGCCAGCGAGCGCCGCATCTGGCAGCAGATCACAGATATTTTTGCCGAGTGCAGCATCGACTATGACCGCAATTCCCAGATTACACATGATTTCTACGCCATGGTGCAGAACAAATTTCACTATGCCATTGTCGGCCAGACTGCGGCCGAGATCGTCTACTCCCGCGCTGACCGGAGCAAAGACAACATGGGGCTGATGACATGGAAGCACGCGCCGGATGGACGCATTTTAAAGTCAGATGTCTCCGTCGCGAAAAACTACCTCGAGGAAAAACAGATCCGTCAACTGGAGCGCGCCGTCACTGGCTATTTCGACTACATCGAAGACCTGATCGAGCGGGAAAACACCTTCACAATGGAGGAATTTGCCGCCAGCGTAAACGAGTTTCTGACCTTCCGCAGATATAAGATTCTCCCGGACAAGGGGCGCATTTCCGCTCAGGCCGCAAAGAAGAAAGCGGAAACCGAATATGCCGAGTTCAACAAAACGCAGCGCATCTCCTCCGACTTCGATAAGGAGATCAAGCGGATGCTGGAAAGCGGTCAACAGGGAGAGCTTGACTGATGGGCCGCCCGAAAAAGCAAACGCCCCAGTATAGCACCGATGTAATCAACGGCTATACCTATTACCGAACGCGAATTGTCGATGCGGATGGAAAGCGGGTTTCGCTCCGTGCGAAATCCCCCGAGGAGCTGGAGGCGAAGAAAGCCGAGGCTCTGCGGCAGATCGCGGAAGCAACCTTCCGGCTTGAAAATCCAACGGTTGCCGATTACTGCGAAAAGTGGCTGACAATGAAGACGGCCAACATTAGGGCAACGACCCTCGCGGATTACCGCTCCAAGGTGAAGCAGCACATCGTAAAGCCTTTGGGGGATAAGTATATGGCTGATGTGACCCCGGATGATATCAACCTGGCCATTCTCCCGGCATCGAAGCTGTCGCAGTCGGTCTATCAATCTGTTCAGATGCTCTACAAGCTGATTTTCGAGGCCGCGGTCAAAAGCCGCATCATCCAGGACAACCCTGCCGCAGATTTAAACCCCAAAGGTGGAAAACCACCGAAGGAAACAACAGCTTTGACAGACGAGCAGGTAAAAATCCTGCTGGATGCGATTCGCGGCCTGCCTCCCTATCCGTTTGTCATGATTGGCCTATATGCCGGCCTGCGCCGGGAGGAAACACTTGCTTTGAAATGGGACAGCATCGATCTTGACGGGAAGACGCCAACGATTAAGGTCTGCCGCGCATGGCATACCGAGCACAACCGCCCCGTCATATCAGATCAGCTAAAGACAAAGGCTGCACGCCGGAATATCCCCATACCGCCGCAGCTCGTTGAGTGCCTGAAGGAAGTCAAGTCAAAGTCGACCTCCGAATATGTCTTCGCCAGCAGCATCGGCGGTGGTCCGCTATCCTACACGCAATTTGCCCGCCTGTGGAAGTACGTCACGGTCCGCTCCACCAAGCCGCGCACCTATACCCGTTATCTTGAAAACGGAGAGAAGCTGAAGCGCACCGTCACCCCTGTTTTGGGTCAGCGCGCCGCCCATAACAATACAGTCATCTACAGCATGGATTTTCAGGTCAAGACTCACCAGCTGCGCCGTACCTACATCACCAATTTGATTTATGCCAATGTAGACCCGAAGACGGTGCAGTATCTGGCTGGACATGAAAATATCAAGGAGACGCTTGATATCTACGCAAAGGTCAAATATAATCGTCCCGAGGATATTGCGGCAACGATCAACAGTGCCTTTGCCCCGAAGCGGCAGGATGTCTCACCATAGAAAACTCTTCATAAAAGGGCTAAACAAAGGGCTAAATATCAAGATAAATGTGCATAGTCCTTGAAAACAAAGGGCAATTCATCGAAGGAAAATCAGCAGTACGGCCTGAAGGCCGCCCGCCGCGCTCCGCAGTTCAGCAAGCGTTAACAGCTCTTCTTACAAGCACCCGCTTCGGCGGGTGCTTGTTTTTTGCCCTCAGGCGGGAAAAAAGGTCTTGACATGGATGGTTTATCCATGATAAACTCACAGCAGGAAACGGTTTATCCAAAATAAACCGAAAGGAGACCGCCGATGGACGAAAGAAAAATGGGCACGGTGCAGACGCAGTTTGCCGAGCTTGTATGGAAGCATGAGCCGATCGGCTCCGGCGAGCTGGTGAAGCTGTGCGAGAGGGAATGGGGCTGGAAGAAGCCGACGACCTATACCGTGCTGCGCAAGCTCTGCGAGCGCGGCATTTTCCAAAATGAAAACAGCGTGGTCACCGCGCGGATCACGCGGGAGGAATACTACGCCGCGCAGGGCGAACGGCTGGTGGACGACGCCTTTAACGGCTCGCTGCCCGCCTTTGTCGCGGCCTTCACCGCGCGCAAGGCGCTTTCGGCGGAGGAGGTCGCCGCGCTGCGGGAGATGATCGACGCATACGGAAAGGAGTCGTGAGCGTATGAGCGGTATTTTTCTCAAGCTCCTCAATCTGAGCATTTCGGCGAGCTGGCTGGTGCTGGTCGTGCTGGCGCTGCGCCTCGTGCTTAAAAGGGCCCCGAAGTGGGTGAACGTCCTGCTCTGGGGCATGGTCGCGCTGCGCTTGATGCTGCCGTTCTCCATCGAGAGCGCGCTGAGCCTGATCCCGAGCGCGGAGACCCTCAGCCCTGAGGTCGTGCAGTTCGACCCTGCGCCGACCATCACGAGCGGCGTGGAGCTCATCGACAACGCGGTGAACCCTTCGCTGAGCGAGAGCTTTGCCGCCGCGCCGTTGGCAAGCGTCAACCCGCTCTATGTGTGGACGTATCTCGCGGGATGGGTGTGGCTCATCGGCCTCGCGGCGATGCTGCTCTATGCGCTCGTGAGTTACCTGCGGCTGCGGCGGCGCGTGAGCGCCTCCATTCCGCTGCGGGAGAATATTTATGTTTGCGACGAGGTCCCCTCGCCGTTCATCCTCGGCATCGTGCGCCCGCGCATCTATCTGCCCTCCGCGCTGGACGAGACGCAGCGGGGGAGTGTGCTCTCGCATGAGCGCGCGCACCTCGCGCGGCGTGACCACTGGTGGAAGCCGCTGGGCTATGCCCTGCTGGCGGTCTACTGGTTCAACCCGCTGCTGTGGCTTGCCTATACCCTGCTCTGCCGCGACATCGAGCTGGCCTGCGACGAGCGCGTGCTGCGCGGCATGGACGCGGGGCAGGTCAAGGACTATTCGAGCGCGCTGCTTGCGTGCAGCGTGCCGCGGCGTATGCTTGCCGCCTGTCCGCTCGCCTTCGGCGAGGTGGGCGTGGGTGCGCGCGTGAAAAATGCGCTGCGCTACAAAAAGCCCGCGTTCTGGGTGGTCGCGGCGTCGGTCATCGTGTGCATCGTTGTGGCGGTGTGCTTCCTGACGAATCCGCGCACAGATACAGACGCCGCCGGACTGGTCGGTTTCTATCGGGAACAGGTCACTTATGCCGATGTAACGGACGAAAGCGGCGCGCAGCCATCCAGCGTCCAGTTGACGGCGGAGGAAACAGACGCCGTCTATGCTCTGCTCGACACCCTGCAATACAAACGCCTTGGTGCCGCGTCAGCAATGCAGGACTGCTATGCAAGGCTCTATTTTATCAGCGCCGCGGGCGAACGCTGCGAGATCATGCTCTCTGAGCGTGAAATGCTGGTCAACCCCATTACTGACGGCAAGACAGCGCGGCTCTATGAGCTGCGTTCCGGAAGCACGGAGTTGAGAGACTATCTGTTTGGATGTATTGGCGCAAGCGAGCCGGCAGAGGAGGAAATGAAAACCATGACCGAGCCGACGCTGTCGCTGACGCTCACCGTTCCCGCTGCATGGGAGGATATTGCAGAGCTCTCCGCCTACGACAAGGGGACTGCCTATCTGGGGTATGGAATCATACTGTTCCATCTGTCGGAAAAGAACGCGCTTGCGGCGTATCCCGACGGGGGAATGGGCAGCGTATGGTGGCTGGACGCCATGAGCTGGGATAATTTCAAGAAATGGAGAGGCTATGACGCACTGCCTGTCCCCGAGATTCTCGGCATCGCCGAGTATGTCCTCGGAGCCGATGATGAGTATGTGTATCTGCTGGTGCTGCCGTCCGATGTGCAGTGGCTGGAAAACGATCCTGTCAGCAAGGCGCAGTATGAACAGCTTTGCGCCGACTCTCAGGAGGTGCTGGAGCGCTTCCTGAATGATAGCGGGATCGTGCTGAACGTGAAATGCCCGAACTCAAGGGTATTTTCTGCTGAAAAAATGTTACAAGAAGATGCTGCTCGGGATTACATTTCGTATCTGTCCGGAAGTATTGATCTGGCGAGCGCTAAGAAAGGAAACCTGCCGCACTGTGAGTTCCCGGGAATGTCAGCGCTGACAGCTGCGCTGCCGTTGGAGGATGCGGAAAGAGAAGCCGTTCTCAAATGGGCAAATACAGAGAAGGTCGATTCTACGACACGCATCGATTACTATGCCGCGATCGCGGTGCGGCAGCACTATCTTGTGCTGGAACAATTTGGAGATAACGCATGGGAAAATGTGAGCTATACCTTTGAGAAGATTGACTCCGCTGATGGGGCGCTTGGATATCGTATTATTGAAACAGGGGAAAGCATAGGCGCGGCAGAATATGATAAAATCCTTCGCGAATACTGGGACGATGTGGCGAAAAAGGAAGGCGTCGACTATTATGACATCTTCTTGCCCGAGGCTGACCCCCCGGAAAAAATGGCTGATAAGCGAGTTGACCTCATTGCAAAATACAGCGAGGGCATTCCCGTTGAACTCACGACAATATCGGATGCACAAGCCTGCCGGGTAAATCTATCCTTTAATGGGAAAAAGACATCTGCTCAGGGCTTCGGAGATTTTCATTTCATTATCGACAATCGCACCGGCGAGTGGAAGGCCTATGAAGGGTTGACCTGGGCGGAGCCGTATCCCGGGTTTCCCATCGGCGATTGAGGCGGAGCGCTACGCAGCGGCCTGAGCTGGATGAGACATACAGGGATTGCTCGCTGGAAAGCATTGTCTGCCCTTGTCAACCGATGATATCTTTTGCAAGTATAAATGGTATTAAGCCCTTGTTTTTTACGGAAAACAATCCTTCGATGTTATACGGACAGGAGAAAGCAGTAGTGGAAGTGATACCCTTTCATTTTGCTGCCTTTCCGCCTGCCAAAGGCAAAGAACAGGAAGGCTACTGCATACAGATGGTTTGATGGGCAATTCATATGAGTCTTTGTAGAGGACGCCGGACTGGACGAAGCGGCACAGAAGATCGTATTCACAAGAGAGAATCTGAGCCGCAGCCAGGACAAGCCCTGCTATCAGCGACCGCTTTTTTGCCGAAAACCATGGCCGCACAGCGCTGTACAGTTGCCTGCTGTCGTTGCTTCGAGCAAAGGGTGAATCAAGAGGTTCGGGACTGCTGTTTGGACACGGTGAGTTTACCCTTTGCTCTGTCCGGCGGAATCAGCACCGTCGGTTGCTACCTGAATTACTTGGAAACGGAGACGGTGATCTTTCTGCCTGTGTTCAGCATCGAGCAGGAAGGCGCGCTTGATCATCTCATCGATATAGCCCAGATACTTCTCCTGCACATCAGCGGGAACAAGATCGCTGAGCCTACCGGCGGACAGCGTCCCATTCTGCAGTGTGCCATAGAGAACCTCGCCACCGAAGCTGCCGTCCTCGACCGCCTCCATTGAAGTGACGACCATCGCGGAGCTATCCTTCACCTGAGAGCAGATGATGCACTCGTTCTGACCGAGGATACAGCGAAACGCAGACCGAGTAACATTCTGCTTGAGTTCTCGGCTTCATGGTATTTGCGGCCCTCTGTTTCTAAAATACGATCTACTCTATGCGTACCGGTGACAGGCGCCATCTGTAAAAGGACTCTTTCTGTCAGATATCCGTGGGTATCTCGACCGCATTATAATCATACGCGGCCATTTCCCTCCGCTGCTCGTTGGCGTGTGTGATCTTTTCGGACAGGCTTGCAAGGAAGCATTGCAGGAGCTTGACGCCGATGGCAGGATGCTCGTTCAGAAGGCGCTTTAACCGCGCCTTGGAAATGCATAGCAGCTCTGTGAATTCCTCCGCCGTTCCGCTGAGGCGGAACACGCTTTGGGAAAGGCAATTTTCCCCCAGAAAGCTCCCTCGTGTGAGGTACGCAATCTCCAGCAGCGCGGAGCTGCTGTTTGCTTCCCGGTTGGCCACCAGCCGGAGCTTTCCCTTGAGCACCAGACAGACCTCCTCATTATGATCCCCGCTGGTAAAAACCGTTTCATGCTCATAGTAGGTTTTCACATGGCAGTAATCATGGAGGATCGCGCGCTCCTGTTCCGTAAAAACGGAAAATACAGGAAGCTTTGCCAGTACAGTCAACAGCTCTTCCTGCGTGAGCTTCCGGCGGCGCTCCCTGTCCAGATGGATCTCCGGCGCGGAGACGTTGTGCCGTTCCAGCACAGCCCGGACGGCGTACCGCTCCTGCCGCACAAGATGGATGAGCTTCTCCCACTGCGCCTGCGTTTCCAGATAGGCGCGGAAGGCGTCAAAGGCGGGCGGGGCGTCATACCGGGCAAGATAGACGTTCCGCATGGCCTCCATAGCGCACTCCGTATCGCCCTGCGTCAGATACTGGGTGGAGAGCATCATGCTGCTGCGGTATATCTTCTCATCCAGATCCGGCTTGAGAAATTCTCCGGGGTAGGGATCAAAGTCCTCCGGGCTGACATGGACAAGATTCCCTGTTTTGTGCTGAGACTGCATTTTGGCGCGCTGATATACAAAACGGTAAATGTCCTCCCGCAGACGCTTCCACTGGGGGTGGGACTTGGGCTGCGGCAAATGCCTGACGGAAAGGGTATTATCCAGAAAGAAGCTGAAACCGAACATTTTGCTGTTGATCAGGTAGTCCACATCCTCGCCGCGGGTCACAAGCGGGTCGAAGGGGACGCACTCAAAAAGCTCCCGGTGCAGGATCATTGCGCCGCCGAAGACAAAGGGCGTGCGCTTGAGCCGCGGTCCGCTGCCGATGATCTGATCGAAGGCGCGCGCCTTACAGCCGAAGCGGTCCCAGTAGGTCATCCACGGCTCCGGTGTCACATCGTCGTAATACTGACCCTTGCCGCTGAGGTAGTAGCCGGCCACGCCGTGCACGATGTCGCCGTAGACCCTTCGGCCCAAGAATTCCAGCGAGCGGGGGACGAAGTCCGGCAGCTCAAACACCTCGTCATCGTCAATGAGCAGCGTGGCGTCCGCCGTCAGGATGGAGGCGGCCAGCAAGCAGATGTTGCGTACATTGGAGTATCCGAACAGGGACAGGAGCTGTGCTCCCCGGTCGCTCAGTCCGGCGTTGCGCAGGACCCCTGCAATCTCGCGCAGATCTCCTGCCGTGAACAGGTATGTCTCCGCGTTCAGCTGCGCCCGGCGCACGATACGCAGCACCTGCTCATAGGCGTCCGATTCCACCTCCGGTGTGGTGGGGCATATCAGGATGACCAGCTTGAAGTCCTTTTCCCGGAACTGCTTCATGCTGACCAGAGTGCGCTCCAGCGTTCCCTCCTGATCCACCGGCGTAGGGTGATCGTAGACGGCGTCGCCCTCCCGCCACGCTTCGCCGGTCCTGCGGCACCAGTAGGTTGGAATCACCATGGTTTTTCTCATACGGCCTGACCCTCCCTGATCTGAAAATCTCTTACGGCGCTCTGATAGACCTCCTCCAGCCTTGCCACGAACTGAGCCTGGGCGAAATTGCCGCGGGCATAGTGCGCGATGGCGTCGCGGCGCTCCGGCTCCGCGTGGCGCCGGGTCAGCTCCTCCAGGATCGCGGCGCAGAAGGCGTCCTCGTCCTCTGGGGAAACCAGCGTTCCCACCTCGCTGTTGATAAACTCCGGCAGGCCGCCCTCCCTGGAGGCCACCACCGGCAGCCCGCAGGCCATTGCCTCCAGCGCCGCCAGACCGAAGGGCTCGCGCCGGGAGGGCATCACAAAGACATCCGCCGTGTTATAAAGCCGCCGCAGCTCGTCCTGCCTCTGATTGCCAAGGAAAAAGGTGTTCCTCAGGCCAAGCTGCTTATGCAGCTCTGACAATCTCTCCCGCTCCTCACCGTCTCCGGCGATGAGGGTGATGATCTCACGCTCCGCCAGCCGCTCATAGCGGCGCGCCACACGCAGCAGCGTGTCCACGCCCTTGAAGGCCGCCAGCTTTCCAGCAAACAGGACGATGTATTCTCCGCGGTAGAGAAGGCCAAGGGAATCGAAGATGGCCTCCCTGTCCACCTCCTCTCGATAGAAGATGTCCTCGTTGTAGCCGTTGGGGAGCAGGAGCAGCTTGTCCGCAGCCGCCGGAAGCACCGCAAGCGCGAGGTCGCGGTTGTCCGCAGAGACGGCGATCACCCGTTCGCTGCCCGCGACGGCCTCCTCCGCAAAGCAATGATAGGCGGGCCATTTCGAGCAGCCCATAAGGTCGGTGCCGTGTATGGTGACGGCCATCGGAACGCCGCACAGAGAGGCGAGCCATGAAAGGCACCAGGCGTGCTGGGCGTGGATGACATCCGGGCGGAATTCCCGCAGCGCCTGTCTCAGGACCGCAGAGAATGCTGCGAGATACTGTGTCAGCTTTGCAACGCCGAGGTCTGCGAAGGTCGTCCTGCTTTGAGGATGGGTGGTAAAGCAGGGGAAGTTAAAGGGGAGCGCGTTCTTCTGCGGCTTGTTCCTTGAAAACAGCACAGGATACATCCTGATGCCGGGCAGCAGCGAAAACGGCTGGTTTTCCGGGAAGACGACGCACACCTCGTGGCCGCGCTTCTGCAGATGCAGCGCGATATTCTTGGTGTAGGTGCCGCTCCCTGAGCCCTCCAGCGGGAAGTGATTGATCAGCAATACCTTCATCGTCCATACCACCTTTCTGTAAACTCGGTCCATGCCTCCCTTGATCTCTGATACTGCCGGATCATATCCGGCAGCCATGACTCCGCGGCGCTCTGGATCTCAGGCAGCCGCAGAAATCTTCGGTCCTTCGTATAGCGGCACAGGGCCTTCGCCCCGGCGGACAGCTGCTGATCCCTCTGTGCAAATTCAGAGGCCGTGTGCCCCGTCTTCCAGCGGGAGAACACATTGCGCCCGATCCAGCCTGTGCAGGCATAGTAAAGCCGGTCGCGTACCGCTCCGTCCTTCAAAAGCTCCGGGACGGCGGGATAGCTCCCATAGGTGTCGTGGAAGATCGGCGTCCGGATATCGACACACTTGATGTGATACTGGTCGGCGGCCAGTCCCAGCAGCGTGTCCTCGCCCCGCGCCAGCAGCGGCGTCCTGTCAAAAAAGTAATAGGGGGAGAAGAACGGCGGAAGCGTTGGAAAGGTGCGCATCCGGAGGCCGAGATTTCCGCCGAGGACCTTTGTGGTGGGCGTCGGCTTCCCGGCATCGCCCTCCTGAAGAAGCATTCCACCGGTCGCCATGCTGCTTTGCCAGAACTCGGCCATGGCCTCCTTGTGCAGACCCCAGAGCAACTCCGTCATTCCGTCAAACCGCGCCGGCGGCAGGATATTGTAGCCGCTGTAATCGCTGCTGGTGATGTCCGCGCCCATCGCCATGCCGCCAAGGTGCGCTCCCACAAAGTCCACCTCGCAGGGCCGGACGCTCCCATCCGGCATACGGCGCAGGACGGACGGGAGAACGTCAGAATCCACAAAGATGAGGACGTCCGCCTCCGTGAACATCGCCTCCATCAGCACCTGATTCCGGTTAAAGCCGTAGGGGATCAGCCCGTGGGTATCGATCAGGGGGCAGAACAGGAGCTCCCGGAGCGATGCGTACGGAACGCCGATCGCCTTGAGGATCAGATAGGTCCGCCCGAACTCCTGAAGCCGGATCAGGGAGAGCTTTGTCCTGCTTTGCAGCACAGCGGCGGCCTCCGGGGCAAGCTGATGGGAATAGGCTACGATCACCCGGTCAATGGGATGACCGTACTTTTCCGCGTTGTCCAGAAACTCTGTCAGCGGGCTTGCCGACAGAAGATTTCTGACTACCATACCGATTGCAATCTTCATTATGACACCTCCTTGCGTTTCTGTCGTCATGGGCTTTTGAGTACGACAGGAGATACCTGCTCCCAATGGCAGGATATCTCCGGCTCTTTTTATGATGCGGATAGAGACCTGCGGTTTTCGGCTTTGGTCTGCCGGCTGAAACGCAATGCAAACCGATCCGTACCCGGCGGCAGAAAAAGAAAAGGCACATAAGCCGACTGATCCGGCTTATGTGCCAACAAACACAAATCGATTTCGACCTCTCCGCAAGAAGCCATACCGATACCGCATTCTCACATAGCCGAACCGGGGAGAGGGAATGGTAAACATGGCAGACTTCTCCTTTCGCAGGGGGGAATCTCTAATTATTTATTTTTATCTTATCATATGTTTTCTTTTCCCGCAATAGTCTCAGCCTGCTCCCGCCGCTTTCGATACTCCTCCAGATACCGGTCCAGACAGACCTTGTTGACGGTAGCCGAGATCGTGCTGCGCAGGAGATCCTTGGCATCAGACTCGGTTTCACCAAGTCCCTCCACGGCAGGAGCGACACCAAACGCTGCGCCGAGCATATTCTCAAACTCATCGCAGAAGTAGTCATAGGCGGTCTGAAGGGGATAGCACTCCTCCTGTATGCTAAACATCAGTCGAAGCCCCTCCAAGGGAACAACAGGCTTGACCACCGCGATGAACAGAAGCCGCGCAAGATGTTCGGCTGTATACAGCTTTTTTTGAGGGGCAGGAACCAGCTTCTGCTTGACATAGTTGCTCACCATGGAGCCAGTCAGTTCAGGCTCTCCTAACGGTGCCAACCGGGCGTTGATATAGCGCACCACCTGCTCCAGATACAGTCCGACCTCCGGGATCTGTGCATAGCGCGGCAGACGGAAGGCCGCGATGTCCGCTGTGATTCTGTTTTGCATTTCTTTTTCCATATTGTTATTATAAGCGTTTCCTCTACAAAGTTCAACGGCTTTGCGAAATATTTTTAACGGTTTATTAAAAACCGTTGACGAAGAAATAAAAAGCTGATAAACTGCATCCATCCCTTACCGGAACCGAACGACACTTTTTCAGTTGGAGGTCACCTTATGGATCAGATCCGCATTGCCGCAGACTCAAGCTGCGACCTGCTTACCATGGACGGCGTGGACTTTGTCAGCGTTCCGCTCACCGTCCGTACTGCTGTGGAGGAATTTCGCGATGACGCCGCGCTCAATGTCGACGCGATGGTCACAACACTTCGCGGCACGAAGGGCCGCACCTTCAGCGCCTGCCCGAACATCGCGGACTGGGAGTCCGCCTTTGGCGAAAGCGGCGATGTACTCGCGTTCACCATTACAAGCAGCCTTTCGGGCAGCTGCAGCGCGGCACTTGCCGCAAAGAAACGCTGCGAGGAGCAGAATCCCTCTCGCCGCATTTTTGTGGTGGACACGCTGTCCGCCGGTCCGGAGATCGCCCTGCTCATCGAAAAGTCAGCCGCCGAACTGCGCTCCGGCAAGAGCTTCGAGGAGGTCTGCACAGCCGTACAGCAGTATCAGCGCCGTACCCATCTGCTCTTTGCGCTGGAATCCATGCACAATCTCGCCCAGAACGGACGAATCAGCAAGCTGGCGGCAACGATGGCCGGTGTTCTCGGCATCCGCGCCGTTGGGCAGGCCAGCGAGGAGGGCACGCTTGAGATGCTCGGCAAATGTCGGGGCGCTCGAAAAACGCAGGAGCTCCTGTTGAGTGAAATGGTGCGGCTTGGCTACAGGGGCGGCAGCGTCCGCATCGGGCATTGCCGGAACGCGGCATTTGCATTGGAGCTCTGCACCGAGCTCCGGCGGCGATTTCCGGGGGCGGAGGTGAAAAGCTATCCGCTACGTGGGCTGTGCAGCTACTATGCAGAACACGGCGGGATTATGCTGGGCTTTGAGTCATGAAAACGAAGGTCTCGGACAGGAAGGCGCTGCCGCATCTTGCGGTACGCATTCTGACACTGCCGCCCATCGTCATCGGGGTAACGCTGCTTCTGATGTACGCTTCGGCAGGGCTTCTGACGCGCAGGGAGCTGCTGCTGTGCGAGGTGTCCCTGCTGGTTATCCCATTGGCGGCGTACCCGCTGCGGGAGATCTTCCACATTGGAAAGGACCGGCGCAGGGGGCAGCGCGGCACGGCGCTGGTATGCAGCGCCGTTGGGTATCTGTGCGGGTTTCTCTGGTCAATGCTGACGCCATGCTCTTGGCTCGTCCATATCCTGTTTCTCTCTTATGTCATTTCCATCGCGGCGCTGTTGCTGCTCAACGCGGGCTTTGGCCTTCGCGCAAGCGGACACGCCTGCAGTACAACAGCTCCGGCGTTTCTGCTGACATGGAAGCTGCATCCGCTTTTTGTCATACCGTCCGTTCTGCTGATCGCAGCAGTGTACCGCTCATCCCTAAAGCTGTCGCGCCATACCCTGCCGCAGCTTCTGGCCGGCTCGGCGGTCAGTCTGCTGGCCTGTGTGATCTCGATCGTGGTTTATGGCGTCGGATAAAACGATACTGCGCCGCATCGCCGTCAAATGAAACGACGATGCGGCGCAGTCCTGTCTTTATTGCAGCTTCTTCAATCGCTGCTGTTCTGTTCTGCGTTATATTGATTCTTGAAAAACGCTACCACAACAGCGCCGGGGCCCGCATGGGTTCCGATCACACTTCCTACGGTCGTATAGCGAATTTCTTTCA
>OJMK01000646.1_pt1 | contig 34209 bp, 33 predicted proteins | sample 1597201 | NCBI WGS metagenome assembly OJMK01 (sample SAMEA2452125, study PRJEB22498) | human gut metagenome | reverse complement strand
GCTGCTCAAGATATTTTGTATTTGTCCTTGGGTCAAGGAACCGCTTGTTGAGATATATAGTAAATCATTACATTTTTCACGATACAATTGATGGAAGCTCATGGAATCTATCGGGCTTTCACTAATAATTATTTCATCAACTTTAGTTCTAAAATTTGAAAGCCAGAGGCCGTTGGTTTTGTCAGAACCCGGAGCAAGACTTTTGAAATTGAAATTGCGTAAATCTAAACCTTTTATAAATCTTTCAAGATCGTAAATAGGAAAAGCTATATTTAGGCATTTACCTTTATTCAATCCAATATTACTAAACACGCTAGAGTGTAACGTTTCGTTGTTAATACCGCGTGACCGGAGATAATTGAATATAGGCATGGAGCGATCCTGGCATAATTTAAAATTGTCAGGTTGAAATGGAATTTTTTGTTCAAAGTTTATTAATGTATCAATATTGCTGCGATTCGAAAGTTTTGTGTAATCCGCGAGTTTTTGATATATTCGGGAATAGATACTACCTTGATACATATTTAGTAGTTCTTCTCGATGGAATAAAAAATCAATAATTGACCCCTTGTCTCCATCGGGCTTAAAATACATCTTGACATCCCTTTTTTGATTTACAATGATGTGCTCGTTCCCGTTCGTGTACACGTGTGTACGACGAGAAGATTTTTCTTTCTTTAGAGAATACCCGAGGTCTAGTAAGAAACACTCTAAATCTATACTTCGTTTAAAGTCCTGTAGATTCATATCGGCGATCTTAAGATCGATTAATTGGATTGTGTTTTTATCTTCAAAAAATTATAATTTTTGTGATCTGCGAGGAGGTTTTGGATGTTCCCCTCTTCTTAATTTTTCTCCTATATGTCTTCCCTTTTTGTCATAATTTTTTGCGAACAATATGTGTTGACACGAGTAGCAAGTCCCCGATATCGCTAATTCACGTTGAGGGATCGTTAGATAGGGATAGCATTCTTGTGCTGTCGCTTGTCCCTCTTGTCTACGTATGTAGTCTTCTTCGGCAACAATGAGGTATGATTTGTATCTACAGGAAGGACAGTGCTGCTCGATAAGATATATTTCGTTGTTAATCTCTTTTAAAGTCACCTCAGATTTTCTTTCATCACGTTTTTCTTGGAGTTCTTCTTCATCATAGTTATCGTATTTTTTTATGGTAATTTTCGTGTCTTCCTCTTTAAACTCTCCCATGGTAACGATCTCGTAGATGCCTCTTGTTATACCTTGGGTTTCATTGTCTTCTTTTAGATAGACAACACTTTTAACTCCTAAAGAATCATAGTCTAGTTTATAATTTCTTTCTTCCATGTTATTTGATTATTTCAAAAGATTTTACAATTACACCGGCCAAACCTGATCGTTCTAAAATTTCTGTATTGTGTTTACCGAAACTAATAAGAAGGGACCCGCACCCAGGTGAGCCACCTTGGGTTCCGTCCGGACGATAAAATTTTACCCGTTTTTTAAGAAACATGATACTATCGGCTTTAGGAAATATGATCTCTTGGAACATTTTGGAATCGCAACGATTAAATAATAGGGCGATACCATTATTATGTTCTGCCATTTTTCGGATAAAAAGTTCTATGGCAGGACGAGAGTAAGGAGGGTTCAACCATACTCGTCCAAACCACTCTTTGTCCAAGCCATTCGTGGCTTTGGAATAATGTACTTTTGCTGTATTCCAAAGACGGTTTTCCGGGGTGGCAGGATCTAAATCAAATTTACCAAGACTGTGTATCAATTCTTTTGGGGTATACCATTCGTCTGTTGGCTTCCCCGATTTTTCAAATGTTGTATTCATATTTTGTTATTGTAGTTCATCCGAATTATCAGACATATCAATTTCAATTTCTTCTTCTTCTTCATATTGATTTCGCAGGCGTTGCAAGTATTCCGTGCGGAAGTATTTCAAACATTCTGGGTTTGCAAGCAATTCTTGTTCGGTATGTTCCACGAGATCCTCGATATCCTTTTTTATCTGGTAATAATGCTGCCTGATATAAGCACGCATCCATATTGCTACATAATAGGTTCCCTTGTGTCCGGATTCCGTTATAAATCCAATCGAGAAGAGTTTGCCAATGATGTAAAATATAAATTGTTGAATTTCTTTGTATTCTATTTTGTTTGTTCCGAATTTTTGAAAAATGACATTGCGTGTTTGTGGGGATATGTTATCTTCTGTTAGGTTGAAGTCATTGGTGTTTAACTTGTATAGATTGTCTTGGTCGCTTTTTTGCATGATTACTTGCATGATGTGATCCACATTAGGGTTTGTAAAACGAGAGGAATAATCTTGCAAGAATTCTTGCAGGTATTCTTCAGGGGCGTTATCTTTTGGGAAACGGGTTACGATGGGTAGTTCAATAAAATTGGACTCGTCTACTTTTATTTTGTCCGTGTCTATCGTGCAGGAGAATAATTTTTCTTTGACGCGCTGATCGAAATTGTCTGCGATTTTCCCGATTATTGCTCCTTGGCTGAGATTGGAGATCTTGTTCGGGGGGAATATTTCTTCCAATTGTTCATTCACTGATTGGGAGATAGAGGTCTCCGATAGGGAGTGTGATTTCCGTTGTTGAATTTTTTTTCCGAAAAACTTCGAAAGCATTTCAGCCGTTTCCCCTTGAACTTGGCCTGCGAAAAAATTACCTGGGCTGTTGATAATCACTTTGGCTTGAGCTTCCCCGTAGTCACGGTATAGTTGAGTGTTGTCTTGGTAGCCTAGCAACACTGCAACTTTATTCGATCTTGCTGTGTTGATTGTTCTATCTATGGAAGAAAGATAGATGGTTGGAAATTCGTCGATAGAGAGAAAGCTTGGCCATTTATTTTGTTGATTCACTTGCTGGATAATCTGGTAAAAATAAAGAGAAAGAGGGGTGGCGTAAGCTTCGACTTTTAGCGTGTTATTACCCACGGTGACAATTTTCGGCTCCTGGGGATCATTTACGTCTAGTTCGAAATCATCCCCGGTGCAAATGAAATAGACATTTTCTGTGGCAAGCCTTGCCAATGGTATCTGTGCGGATGCAATTTGACCTTGAATTTGGTCCACGGCTCCGGTCTTAAATGCGTTTTCGAAAGGTTTGGTGATATTTTGTAGTTGTTTTTTTGATAATAGTATCGGGATTAATTTATCGAGTTCGATACTTAGGAATTCAACTGCATGTGCGAACGTGCAGAAACGCCCACCCTCGACTCCTCTAAGATATAATAATATAGCAGCGAAGATGTTCATGGCCGAGTTCGCGAAAAAATCTGCTTCTTTGCGCCATTGCGGAACTAGGGCGCACATGACGTTAATTGCAACATTTATCGCATCTGTATCTTCACGGAGCAAGGAGGGGCTGATCGGGTTTGCACGATGTGAATAGGCGGGATTATCGAAATTAAGGGAATAGAAATGAGGCGTGACATCGTGATTGATCGTAGAATATACCCCCTCCTTGTATGCGTGAAGAAAATAGTTATATACTTTTTTGGACAACGTGGGATATTTGAAATCGTAGATAGCCGCAGCAAACCCTTTGCTAATTAATTGTTGCATAAATGGTTCAATGACAGCGAATGTTTTCCCACTCCCTGCGGTTCCCATGACAAGTGTCCCTCTAAAAACATTGATAATATTAATAAATCCGTTCCTTTTTTCTAGTTTGTTTTTGTGATTTTTCAAGTAATAGTACATTTGTAGGTTCACGCTGTATGGGTTCTCACGTTTTACTTCTTCCTGTGGGAAAGCCTCTTCGATGTCATTGAAAATGTCTTCATTATCTTTTACTTGTTCCCCGAAATCTATGCGTATTAACCCGATGGAAATACTAAGGAAGCCGAGAGTTGTTAGTAGAATATACCATCCGCCAAAGCTTTTCACGAAAAATAATACTGTCCCTATTATTAGAAGGGCTATGGTATACTTGTGATCGTATTTTTTAAGAGGTTTGTTAATACCAAACGTCAGCGAGGGCGTTAGTAACAGTAGAATTAATAATTTATATAATAACTGATTACTAAATATAGGAATTCGTGTATTAATGGCAATACATATTGAATTTAATTCCTGTGATTCCCAACCACACCACCTGAAAATGTCAATGCCATAGACATAGATGGAGATAATGTAGAGGAATACAGAAACCATGCTTGCGTAAGCTAAACTATGTATTTTTGCTGGTGTATTTGAATCCATGTTGTGCGGTTAAAACGGTAAGTAATACTTTAGACCTAGATTTATCGTGAATAAAAAATTGTCTTGAAGACTCTGGAACTTGTAGCCTATGTGGGGTTCGAAATACACGGATAAATTTTTGTACATCGGTATTTCTACTTGAGGTACGAGGAATATACCAGATAATAGTCGATTGTCTTTATTCTTCACGACCCCGAAAGGAAAACTTCCTTTAATTTTTTCAAGTCCTAAAATAATTCCCGTTCCGACACTTAGTGTAAACGGTTTTGTGTTTATCATTTCCAAGGAATAGAAATAAGTCAACCTTAAAGCAAACGTGTTTACATGACAACTAAAGTCCTTGATGGAAAATCGGTTTTTATTTTTCGAATAAGAGAATTCAGCGCGAAAAGACGAGTAAGTATTGGGAATGTATTTTTCCCCGCCTATACTGAAACCGCCCCCTTTGTTTTTGTATTGGGCAGATAAGTTCAGTAACCATTGTCCATCAATTTTTTGGGCGACAGCTTGATGATATTCTATAAAGGATAGTGATACCATTAATAAGAATAACTTGATATATTTCATGGTTTTAGTAATTTTAGGGATTTGTGTGAATGATTCTTTGAAAATGAAAGTTCTCTGGTTATGTTTGCTAAGATTTTTTTGTTGACAGAAGGAGTTTCTTGGACTTCTATTGCTTTTTTTATCTCCTCGACTTTTTCGTTAATGACTTGTACCGCTTTGATTGCATCTTTTACCGCCACAAGAATGAATTTCGGGTCACCGTTTAATGCGGATAACCAATCTTGAACGTAGGCGAAATTCTCTTCAGGAATCTCTCGGGTTATGCCAAAATTTAATCCTCCAATTGCGGCTCCAAGTTCGGCCACGAGTTCTTCTTTAGCATAATCCTTTTTGGCATTGCTCATAAAGCCTTCCCTATTCAAACGATCTGGAATACCCGTGCTATGCGTCATTTCGTGTAAGAGGACACTATAGAAGGATTTTATATCCGGGAATTGGGATCGGGAAGGGATTTGTATGTAGTCAGAAACAGGAGCATAATATGCTCGATTACTTGTCTCTTCTTTGATAGGACATAACCAGGCTTGTTTTGAGATTAGCGTGTCAAGAGCGGTAAAGGAATAATCATGTTTAAATTCTGGAATTTCTACCAGTTCTTGCAATTTTTCCGGATATTTTTCTGTAAAATCAGTCTGTGATATATTCATCACGAGGTTGTAGCCTATAATCGGAATGACATTGTATTGTTGGCGTTCTTCTTGTGATAGGGCAAGATATTTTTCGTAGTTTATTTTAGGAGTGTAAGAATTTCGAGGTTGAACAAGATTATTGAAATACATTACCGGAACACACTTGGCGTTTTTGAAATTCAATTCCAAATCTTTAGCTTGATGTGGGGTAAGATAGTACGGGTGATCATAGTTGTGAACCATACAATCCAATAGTAAGAAAAAGTTGTTAAACGCTCCTTGATATAAACGTCCACTAATATTTTGTGGATGGTGATTCTTGATTTTCACCCATGTAGAATGTGGGGTATATTGGATCGTTTTTATTCTTTCTATAAAAACGTTGGCTATTTTTTCTGCAACTTTATCGTTTAGTTCCATGATAGTTCTGTTCAGAGCTTATGATGTTTATCTTGAATTCATTTTAATCGTGAAGATGATTTTTGCATTTATATTTTCTCGGTTTTAATAATGACGAAAATAGATCTATTTGTAAGTGATATAAAGAATGTACATACATTAATATATTGTTTCATAGTATTTTAGTGTGTGTATGTAATGCGGGAGAGGATATGAAAATGAAAAAACTGTTTGTCATTTTTCGGCAAACAGTTTGATATATCCACTATATAATAATGTCAGGTATATTCGTGATATGTGACAAGGTTAGGAAATGTTATTGCTACTTGTTCAGCCCTCTTTTTTTCTTGTTTGATGCGAGTGATCCGACAATGAAATATGTCAGGTTGGAAAGAAACCTTTTGATGTTTTGAATCAAAAGAAAAAACTATTCTCTGTTCTGATATTTTGTCCATGACCGAACCTTTTTCCCTTAGATATAATTTCATCGTTTGTGCATAAGATAAATTTATATGCTTTAATTCAAGTCTTTAATTTTTTAATTTCTTCCATAATGATTTCTTGGTTGAATGTCATGATAATTTTTGTTTTCAGGTAATTGTAGCATTTCAGTAAATAGTTGACAAATCTCTGGATCATTTATTGATTCAATAGGCTCGTCTGTTTCTGTTTGTTGTTCAAATATTTCCATATAGATTTTTAGACGAAAATAAAGATAAAAAATTCATAAATGAAGAACGTGTATATAGTAAGATATTGTTTAGATGATGAATGGATGTGTATGTAGGTATTAGATTCAAGAGTTGGAAAAATTAATGATTTCATTTCGAATATGAGAAAGATATTATCATTATCTTGATGCCCTATTAATGGTAATGTTTGTTTGTTGAACATGAATATAGAAGTTGGAAAATACTATATCTATGGACAAGAAGATATAGGATATTCTTTTGAAGAGTTACTCTCTTTGAATGTGGATGAAGATACTAAAGTTTTTTCTTTTGGTTTTCCTAATTGGGTCACTATTGATAGGTTGAAACAAAACGAATTTCCAGATTTATATCTTCCCGTGTTTGTATTGAATGTTCCAATAATTTGGATATTGGAAAAATTAAATATTGATGTTAGCAATGAAAGATTATCCAATATTGTTCATTTCAGAAATTCGCATAAAATAGATAAAAGTATTGCAGAAGTGAATAGTCACGGAATACTGGATACTCAATTTCATATTGAATTTTGTGGGTGTTATGCTCAATTTTATTGGAATCTATGTTATTGTGTTGGTACTATCTGGACGGAAATATATATTAAAGGAGACTCTTTTGAGAATAATATTGAAGTTGAAAGAGGGTATGAGTGTTTTATGGCGGGTATGGATTTGTTTGTTGATTATGATTCTTTTCGTTATTTTAGTTTGATAAATCCTTTTAGTAATCACGAGAGTAAGTATGTGAAATTTGCTAATAATTTTTATGTTTATGGAATGTGTTTTTTCATGTGTCATGAAATTAGTCATGTAGAATTAAATCATACAATAAGTTACACTCAAGGAGAATTAGATTTGAGAACATTGCAGCAGGAAGAAATTGATGCTGATGATGCAGCCATGTGGAAGATGTATGATGTTATATCTAGCGAAGATATTAATGGAAAATATGCATTATGTGGTATTGTTATGGCAATCTGCTCTTTAATGTTTGTTGATAGTACTATGGAAGGAGGTCCAGAACACCCGTCTCCTATGGAGAGATTGAAAAAAATACTAGATCATATAGAAAATAATTACGGGTATCATGAAGAACCTTGGGCCATCGCTTGCATTTGTATCCAGCTTTGGGCTTTTTATTACAAGAAAATGGATCGATTCCCGGATATTAGTGAGCCACGAGCAAAAGAATCCTTTAATAAAGTCTTTGTTTTTATCAAACATTTAAATAATAAAGAAGATAACGATTAGGGACATGGAAGAATCGTGAGATAACATATAATATTGCAATGAAAAGATGTTGGAAAGAGACTTGATTATCAAATATATTTTCTATATTTACGTTGAATTGTAGCCATGAACAAACCTTGGAATTCCGTTCTGCAAACTCATGCAGAAACTAGTGCGGGAATATAATATATCATAAAAGGCTTTTAAAATTTACCTGATTAATAATGGATATCAGGGAAGGTGTTGAAATATAATTATTAAAGCCAATTTTTGATATGAAGATAAATTACAATGATTACCCGAGTATATTGTTTACTTCTTTCTTCGAACAAGAGGGACCCCTAGAAGTAAAAATAAATGTTTTTTCAGAAAAAGTTATAGGGTTTCTTGCTAAGTGTAAGGGATTCAATGATTTGTTTCCATTGATAAGTGAGAAAAATACTTTAAAAAGTAAGAATAGTAACGATTATTTCTATTTAGAAACGGTTCTTTTGTCAAGGATAGATAATGATTTATATCGTGATAATTTGTCTCAAAAGTTTCTAAAGATACGTGTTGAGGCTAGAAACGGTGTCCTTTTATTTCAGGGTTGCGCCCAGTACGTTTATTTACTTCTTAGCGAGGAAGAGACTTGGCATGTGAAACGGGTTAAAGGGATGTATATAGCGGTAGCTGTTTTCATGAAGGATTATTTCGTGGGATTTGAAGAAGCGTATATTACTCGAAGAGAAGTTATTGTTGAACCAACCGGGTATTATTTTTTTATGGATATAGGTGGATATATAAACTTTGTTATTGTATGCTTGATGTACAGTATGGATAATCCTGGTAAATTAATTAATAATGTCCAAGTCAAGGAAAAAGTGTTTTTACTCACGTGATTGAAAATATACAGTAAATGACTTATTAAGTTTTATGCAATGAGAAATTTTTATTTTTACCAAGGGGCGAGGTTTGTTCTTTGCCTTTTTTCTTTTAAAGATAAAGTTCACATCTCGGTCATATAGTCTCTCTTCTATTTTTTCCATTAATCCTCCACGTTCATGTGGTCTACTTTCCCGCGTAATCATTCCGATTCTTGGGCGAAGTTCGTTACGGGTTCTTGATATAAACAAGTTCGGGGCGGCGAGCCGTTTTAACAAGAATCTCCATCCCCTTCGGGGTAGTATTCTTGTAAAAAACTTGTTTCTATAGAACCCTGCACGATTCTGCCCTCGAAACGATAATGACAACGCTGACAGAAGACGCATAAAAAAAAAGTCGGATTCCTTAAGGGAGAAAAATAAAAAACTCCATGACTTCAAGAATCTGAATAATATCAAAAAAATAGAAACATTTTAAATTTTGAAATTATGAGCGTATTGGTAGTAAGTAAAAAAACGTACGAGAATGTATTCACGAAAGCGGTTCGCTATTCTTTTAATCGGGCGAATGGTATTAATCGGTGTGATTTTTTTTCAGGGATGCGTGAGCGTGAAATCGCCGAACTGGTGAGGATATGGTGTCGGTTAAATGAAGAATCATATCGCGTAAGATATGAAGAGGAGATAGGGAATATACACGAAAGCTTAAATCTTGATTATAACATGAATTGTAAGGTAATACACGCATGCCAGATGCTTAAAAGTTTGCAGTGTATAAATTATAATATCGAGGAAGTGACTATTAATCAAGTGCGTGAGTTGAAGCAAGAAGAGAGAGAAGCGATAGAGAATCTTAACGAGATAATCCATCAAATCCAAAGTTCTATAATTGAAGATATGAGCGAGTATCAAGAAGCTTTATGGGGCTAATAAATGTAAATACAAGCTTCCCGACTTGTAATATTTCGGTCGGGAGGTTTGAAACTATGAACTAATAATTGAAAGTGTTATGAATAAGGAAAAAATGGCAGAATTGGAAAAGGTGTTTAATTTTTTCACCTTGAAAGGAAATGACGTGAGTGCAATCTCGTTTCACCTAAACAATGGAGAAGTATTTAGTATTGGTTATTCTGACGTAATTGAAAAAATAATTGCCCTTTGCTTGAATGAAACAGAGCGACAAATATACCTCGAAGAGTTCGGGGATTCCCCGGATAACTTGGACCAAACAAGAGAGTTTCAGGCGGCAAAAATGCTTGCAAGTGCAGTGAATGATTATTCGTTTAACCCGAAAAGATTCGCGGAAACATTACCATATATACATAGGACTCTTCAACAAAATATCTTTCGCCTGCTGGTTGCCATTATTGAATTTATGGCTGATGATAACTATCGTACCGATTTGCGAAATCAAGCATCTCATGAAATTAGCAAGAAGCTTGCGGTAATACTCGAAAGAGAACATATTCCATTCATCTGACAAATAAGTTCAGGCTTATGCCTGTTTTGAATGGAACATATAAAATGTAAACACGAACCTCCCGGTTTGTAATACTTCAGCCGGGAGGTTTGAAATTTCAAATACATGAAAAGATGGTGTAAATCGAAAGAAAATAGAAGCGCAACTTTAAGCAAAACGCATTATGTTAGAGAAGTTGAAAGAAAAACTTTACGAGGCGAAAAGGCGTGAGACGGAACTAATCGCACGACGAGGGTGGGGATATGGGATGAGACATTCAAAAATTGGTTTTTCTACACGTGTTTCCGATAATTTGAAAGCAAGAATCGAAAGATGCTCTTCGGAAATAGAGATGCTTATAACTAAGCTTATAAATGAGGTTTTATCTGGTAGTGAAGAGAATTAACAAATATATTTTAGTAATTATGAAAGACAATGATTTAAATATGGAATATGTGAGATTAATAGATTGGTATTCTCAATTGGAGAGAGAGGTAAGAACTTTTATTTTTTCTGTGCTAAAAGAGTTCGGAAAAATATCGTTGAATTTGTCTGAACAAGAACGAAGCGATGATGATTTCCCCGTAATTTTAACATTATACGGGAAAGCAGGATCACAAACGATTAAAATTACAGATGTTTACTTGAAAGATGAAGATATATACGCTGATGGAATAGACAATGAAGACGATGATAAATATTCCGAATTTTATATATACCCGGAGCAGCTTCGTGATGTATTGTATTTTATAGGAAAGGTTCTTGATATGATATAAGGTGAAGTCATATATTACTAAAGAAGCTTTTATCTTCACTTTTTTTCTTGGAGAAGAAAAATCCGCGAGTAAAAAGAATTTGCTTTATTTTATAATTGAGTTTTAAAAGTGGATACATAAGAATGATATATGTATCCACTTGAATGATATTATGTGTATATCTCATTCTGATACTAATATAACGGTATTTTTGTTTTATATATGAATTTGTAATGGTATAATAAAGGAATTATGCAGATCGGAGACTATAAATTTGAATTAAAGAACTTCAAATATTTAGAAGAACTTTCAGAAGAAACTACCTGTTTTAGTGCTATGCTATACGTGAACGAACAAAAGTTAGCGGAGTGTAAGAATGAAGGGCATGGTGGTTCAACTTATGTAGATATTTTGAAGAAGCAAGAGGAATTTGGCAAAGAAGTGGAAGATTTTCTTAAAACACAACCTAAGATCAAGGTTCCGGAGTACGGTATAGAATTAGATTTTAATTTAGAATACGTCGTGGATAAATTGGTTGACGACTGTATCTTGGCAAAGGAGCTACAAAAGATCGAGAAAAAAGCAAAAAACCATTTGGTTTTTAAAAGTCCGAAGGGCGACTATTACACTATCGGCTGGAAAAAGCAGACTCTGACTAGTATGCTTTTAGTGGGGAAAGATAGAGAGATATTGAAAGAAGTTATAGCGGAAGAATTATCAAGGGGTAATGTTTTGGTAAACAAAAATCTTCCCGCCGAAGTATTACCGGATGACAAAGTTGTCAACAACAGAAGAATTACAAGGAAACGAGCTAAATAGATGTTCGTGTCTTTCTTTTACGAGCGGATTTTAAGCCGACGGGGAAAATTCCCCTGTCGGCTTAATTTTTTTGATTGTTATTGAAATATATCTACCATATTTTTTTGTAGATAGATTTCTAGTCTTTCGTAGAAATAACTTTTCCAATCAATAAACTCGAAGAATTTTTCTATTTCGAGCGTGTAAATCATGAATTTGTTGATAGCTTTCTTTAGAGGTTCTATTTCTTGCCCAGGGCATTTTCCACTCGTGAGATATTCAATGCAAGCGGTCAAAAGAACTTCCTGGTAGTGTCGATTTTGTTCAAGAATTTTAAATAACCGGTTCATGCACCCAATATCATCCATGATAATTTCGGATAGGTTGGGATATGTCACGAATTCGTTTTTGCTCTCTTGAATTAAACGGCCAATCTCCCGGTAAACTTCCTTGGGAAATTGAAACTCTTTTTGTACCATTTTCCTTCGATTAGACATGGTGTTATTTCTTTAAATAACCGGGAGAAAATATCGGGCATAACATGATTAAGCCTGCTTTAATCGTCTATATTAGTTTGCCAAAGCCTTTCCTAGCGTACGGTTATGCCCGTTTCGCTCCCGGTTTTCATTTATTTCACGATAACAGTAAATACCGAGTCTTTCACGATCGAACGTCCCTCGTTAGAAACTCGAATACTAAACACGTATCGCCCCACGGGAACGGTGTGGTTCCACGGTAACTCTATCATTCCCTTTCTGACCATCTGAAATTGTGAAACAGCAGAAGGATTCCCGTCTTCAGTTACAATTCTTTCAATCTTGTAGCTGATCGGGGCAGTCCCTTGCACTCCTTCTAACGCCATCGATTGCCACGGTATTTTTCCAGTTATTTGTTCCTCGTCTTCAATTGGGTCAAGGACAGCTTTAATCACGAGACTATCCGGCGTGTACGAGAGATTACCGGTGAACAAGTATCCCACGGTAATCTTGTCACAACTTATCGCTAGAAGAAATAACGACAAGGGAATAATTAACTTACATAGTGTTTTCATGTTGTATGTTTTAAAGTTCCGTTAATTGATAGGTCGTGCTCAACGAGTGAACGAAACCGTTTGTCATTTCAATATTCGAGGATGCTATCAAGGCGATATGCCCGAATGTCAAGGAATGGACGTAAAGAGCCTCCGCCCCGATACCCGGAATTCCCATGTATTCCCCCTTTGTTCGATATACCCGCAAGGTATTCCCGGCTAGATTCTTGATTTCAGTTCCCCCGGTTAAAGTCCCTTGGTTTTCAAAATCAAACCCGGTGCTTTCATGTTTTCCCTTGATGACATGTGAAAGGATGAATCGCTTGCACGTTTCTACCGGGATATCACGAACGCTCTTGTACACCATCTCGTCGTTATCGTCAACCGTCTTGTATAGAAACTGCATGATCGACATGTTTGTAGGCCCGAAGAAAGTGATCTCCTTGTTCTCGCTACCCGTGCCGTCAAACAAGTCCTGTAATCCTGCCCGTTCAATAACGAGAATCGTGGAGTCCCAGTTTTTCCCGTCACTATGCATATATTCCCAAATGGAACAGTCGTGTTTCCCATCTGCTTTTCCCGTGTCATGAAAATAATCATCGCTACCACACCCGGCAATAGTTATCACGAGAAGTATTGTTGATAATAATGTAAATTTGTTCATCCTGTTTTTTGTTATTAGATTAATAAGCGTACCCGTTTCTAGCCCAATACGGGGTTTGTTTCATGAGCGTGTTGTCCGTGAAAGCGGAGTTCCCGACGGGAATATAAAGTGCTCCGTCTGCGACATCCCGGTCTGTTAGTGTTTTGTACTTACCAAGAAGTTTTTCCCGGAAAGTCCCGTTCCTGACGATATCGTAGTATCGCAGGTTGGGTGTCTCCAAAAAGAGTTCTTTTTCCCTTTCGAGAGCGATCACCTCTTTCAAATCACCCTCGTCTGCCGAATACTCGTGGGCCTTAGCCCGGTTACGAATCGTGTTTAAATCAAAGATTGCCCCGTTTAGGTCTCCCGTGTTTGCTTTTAGTTCCGCACGAAGCAAGATGATGTCCGCCAGACGGAGCAATATCTCGTTATCTTCCCAGTTTTTCAATTGCCCGACCTGTGGCCCATCCTCGTACGCTATCGCTCCCCGCCACTTTTGTATGTACGCGGCTCCTTGAGTCACGGACGTGGGTTGTGTTGCCATGTAGTCAAGCTCGTAAAAATATTCTTTTCTTCTCTCGTCATCAAGATCGGGGAATAGAGCCATTGCCGTTGAATTATTCATGCGTAACAGTGTTCGTCGAGTGGACGGGGTGGTTAAAGGTACTACCGGGTATTTCTGGAAACAATCGGCCCCGGATGATCCCGAAACCCGCAGGTCTTGATCGGATGTAGCCCGATAATCTAGTTCAAATATTCCCTCGTCACTATTTCCCCGGAGTACTTTCTCGCAAACATCATGAATGTTGTTCGCAAGATGATATGATTTGTCCCCGGTAACAGAATCACACGCCTCGATCGCCAGCTTGTTTAAATCCGGTTCGTTATTCAGGGCCGCCTTCCACGCGTACACGTGAGCGAGAATTGCCCAGGCGGTACCTTTGGATGGAACCTGTTTGCTCGTTATCGTGGAACCGTCCTCGTTTGTAAGGTTTGTTGCCACGGGTAATAATCCCGTCGCTTCTTTCAAGTCCGCTATCGCGAAATCGGCTAGGTCTTGCCACTTGCTTCTCGCTTTCTCCCCGACATCCACGGATTCTTTCACGAGCGGGGCATCCCCCCAGGTTTTAAGGATGTAGAAATAGGTATACGCCCGGGTACATAAAGCTTGTCCCCGGTAAAAATCGTGCCTGTCTCCCGGTAAAGAAGCTAACCCTATATTATCAAGGATTAAATTACAGTTAGCGATAAGCCTGTACAATCCCACCCAGTTCAATTGTGCATCCGTACTTTTCCACGAGGGAGTCCCGTTAGATGCACGAGACCATTGTGGGTTCATGTAGTCGAAAGGAAGTCCCCTGTCCCGGTATAAAAGAGTCACGTTCCCGAATACTTTCCTGAATTCACTTTGCATCCCGTGAACGGCAGCTTCCACGTCTTGTCCAGTTTTCCAGAAGTTCCCGTTTGTCACGGAGTTTTCCGGCTCCTCGTTCAAGAAGTCCTCGCACCCGAAAAACATGATTAATGACAACATGAACGATATGTATTTTATCTTTTTCATATCTTTAAAATTTTACAGTTAAACCTAGTGTTAATCTTTTGGCCAGGGGATAGCTCCCGTAATCGTCGATACCTGTCGTGAGATCAACTCTTTCCGGGTCTGGACCACTGTAATTATCGATCGTGAACACGTTCTCGACGGAAATGAACGCCCGTATATTCACTTTCGAGGTCTTGATTATTCTTGGCGGTACCGTGTAACCTAGCGTGAAAGATTTTAATTTGATAAAACTGACACACTCGACATTAGAGGACAAGTTGGTCGCGAAGTTGTTCAATCCTTTTTCAACCCGGTTCACGGGAAAATTAGTTTTATCTCCCGGTTTTTGCCAGAATGTTAAATCTCCCGGTTTGGCCGACAGGGGTTTCGTGGTCTCGTCAAGAGTCATCCCGAGTCTAGTCCCCACGGAAGCTCCCTTCCCGGCGTTCAAGATGTGACGACCGATCACGAAATTGAACAAAACGTTCAGGTCGAAACCTTTCCATGACAAGGAACTCGTTATACCTCCCGATGCCTTCGGCAACGGCGATCCCTCGTATACACGGTCATCTTGCGAGGGTACAAGCACGTTGACCTGCCCGTTTCCGTCCACGTCGGCGATAACCCGGTCTCCCGGTCGATAGAATTGATAGATATTACTCCCGTACGTGTACACTCTCGTGCCGTTCAGGTAGTATGACGGGATCTCCGACTCGCTGTTATAGTACCCCTTGTCCTTGTACACGTATATCCCGTTCAACGCCTTCCCGATCACGCTCAGGTTGTTGTTAAAATTCTCGACACCGTTGAAATTCTGGAAATCCATCCCGTTAGTACTTTTTTTCAACCGGTTCCAGTTTCGTGCTATATTGAAGGACATATTCCACGTGAGTTTTTCCTTCCGGATGATATCCCACTTCACCATGAACTCGATGCCGGAATTGACGATAGCGTAAGCATTTTGCCATTGTCGCTGGTACCCGGAATAATTCCCCGGTAGAGTTATATTGTACAGTAACTTGTCCGTGAGGCGGTGATAATAGTCAACTGTAATATTGACCTCGTGTTGGAAGAAATCCAAGTCCAACCCGAGATCGAACTGTTTCGTCTCTTCCCAGGTGAGTTTATCATTCATCAAACCTTGTGACCATTCCGGTTGCACTGTCGGGTGCCCGAGAAAGGGGGAGGAGACGGTTAGTAAACCGTGGCTGATATACGGTTGATCGAATTGTTTTCCCGATTTCCCGTAACTTACCCTGATCTTCCCGAAATCAAGCACGCTCCTTGCTTGAAAGGTTCTTCCGAGAAGGTGTAGCCAATCGCGTAAGAGGGAAAAGTTGCCCAGCGCACGTTCTTGCCGAACTTTGAACTGGCGTCACGCCTGATCGTGAAAGAGGCGTGGTATTTTTGCTTGTAGTTATAATTCACTCGCCCGAACAAGCCGATCATGGTACTTTTCGTCCTGTCAGAATAGAAGTCTTTCAGTGTACGGCTTTTTTCGACATCGTACACGTTCTCGAACCAGCTCACGTAATGAATCAAGTCGCTCGGGGCCCTTTTCCCGTATCCTTGTAACGAGTTCGTTTCATCCACCTGGACGGAATGCCCCAGTAGAATATCAATGTTGTGAGCCTCGTTAAAAGAACGCTTGTAGGTCAACAGGTTCTCGTTTAGGAGCATCATCGCCCTTTCTATCTGCCCGCTAGAGAAACTCTCATCGTTCTCGTCGAGGTAAGAAGGTTGGAACAAGTTCAGGTTTTGTTGCGAGTAATCCACGGCTACCGAGGTTTTGAAGGTTAGCCCCTTGATGATTTCATAACTGGCATCGAAGTTGGCCCGTACACGGTACGACTCGTTCTTTTCATTCGTCCCCTTGAATCTTTTTATCATTTCATCAAAAGCGGGAGTCCCTTTTCCCGGTAGCAAGGTCGATGTGCTCAACAGTTCATCGGGTATTCTCTCCAGGTCAAGCCCGGTAGTGAAATTGTACCCGTTTTGAGACCTTGAAGAGCGGTTCCTGCCGGTACGTGCGAGATAGAAACGCAGGTTCATGTTCATTTTCTCCACGGGAGTGATGAAAAGGTTGGACAACAATTTTACCCGGGTAAAGCCCGTTCCTCTTAACACGCCCGTCTCGTCGTAAAACCCGAGGCCAATATTGTACGCAATACTAGAGGCTCCCCCGGAGACTTGGATATTCGCGTCCGTGACTTTTGCCGTGCGGAAGTAATACTTGAATAAATCCGTCGAGTTATTATAGAACGGGTTTAAACTATCTTGGTATAGAGGTATCGTTCTCCCGTCCCCCATGTTCCAAAAATAGTTATAATCTGCCCCGTTCAGGTACGATTCGAGATAATTTTCTGGGTACTTGTAACGGTTGTTCTCGGGATCGAAATACGCTTCCTGCATGTTTCCCAACGCTTCCATCCGGACTTTTCTTTCCATGTTGCCACCGATCAGATCGGGTAGGGAAGGGCTGAAGATAAAAGTTCGTGAAACATTCAGGCTGACTTTTGCCTTCTGGTTAATCCTGCCTTTCTTGGTTGTCAGGAGAACCACGCCGTTCGCCGCCCGGGACCCGTATATGGCTGCCGAAGCGGCATCTTTCAAGATTTGTATTGATTCAATATCGTTAGGGTCAATTTCCGCCAGGGTGTTCAAGCCCGAGATCGGAGAGGTGAACGAGTACATGGGAACCCCGTCAACGACCCATAACGGGTTCGAGTACCGGCTTCCTTGTTCGACATCCAGTGAATTATACCCTCTTATCGTGACGATTGTACCTCCACCCCCGGGGGCTCCCGACGTGTTAAGCACGCTCATCCCGGCGACTCGTCCTTGTAACAAATTAGCCAAGTTGGGAGAAGGTATGTCTTTTATCTCGTCAGCCTTGACGGTTGACATGGCTCCTATGACATTTCTTCTCGATTGTTCCCCGTAAGCGATGACGGTGACTTCATCAAGTTTCGAGATGTCTTCTTTCAACTTTATAACTAGAGGTTTCCCCGAATTGTATGCCACTTTCTCCGTCTTGAATCCCACGAACGAGAAGATCAAGAATCCCTTTGCGGTGGGTAATCTCAAGAGAAACGTTCCCTCGTAATCTGTTGTAACTCCAAGATTGGTGGAGTCTACCCGCACGGTTACCCCGGGCATGGGTAATCCCTTCTCGTCAACCACTTTTCCTTTTACAATATATTCTTGGGTTTTCTTAAGAGAATCTCTAGTGTCTAAAGTTGGATTACATAGGCATGGTATTGATGTAATAATGGTGTATAACAACCAGAGAATGAGTGTTAAACTTCCTCTGGTAATCGAAATTCCTGTCTTTGGAATTTTTAGAACTCTGTCTTTTTGCATAAATTTGTCTTTTAAAGTAGTAAAACATTTTTTGTTTTCGGGAGAGTACCAAGGTTTCCTAGGCATTGGGCTCTCCTTTTTTTGCGACTTTACTTTTGCTCAGTAACTTTTTTAACTAACAAATTAATTAAAACTTTACATGATGGTCTATATATAGCCCTGTTTTTACCCTGCGTATACCTTTACTTTACATTTAATTTTTCAAGTTATGAAATCTGCAATTGAATGGTATATTGTACAAGAGGTTAAAAAGCGTCGTAAAGCTAATAAGTGGAGTCAGCAGTATTTAGCTGACTGCATGAATATTTCTCGTGGCTATTTGAAAAATATTGAGAGTCCCAAAAGTATAGCAAGTTATAATGTAGATCGTATTAACGATATTGCTAAAATATTTGGTATTTCTCCGAGAGAATTATGGCCAGAGAAACCTTTGTGATCTTCATGTAGGCGGTTCGTGCATATTTCTATTTTTTGTTTCTGCTCCAATCCTCAAAAGCAAAAATTATACAATAAAAAAGCGAGGATCGTTATTCTATCTAGCTTGAGGTATCGCTAACACCCGTACGTAAATAGACAACCAATCCACGCTAACTTGCGTGAATTTCTTGTCCATCTTACGCACAATGAATTTAGCGATTTTCAAGCTAAGATGTTGACAAACTCACAGTAATATGTTCGAGACGGGAACCCCGCCCATTTAGTATTGTTTCTGCAAATATAGAATTATTTTTTTTATTCTCCATTAATTTGTGATTAATGTTGGTTAAATACTCCTTTTTTTATTCACTGATATATTTGTATAATGTGTTTATATATAGCTTGTTATTAAATGTGTTTGTTATGCAAATGACTTTTTATTATCGTTATTTTTTCTATTGCATAAGTAATAGATATTGAGTTAGTTATTGTGTATATCGACTCATTATAATGAGTTGTTTTCGTGCTAAGATCGTCTTTTCTTTAAAAAAAATATATACAATGAAATCTAAGATTGAGTGGTTTGTAATTAAACAAGTAAGAAAGAAGAGGAAGGGAAAAAAAATGTCTCAAGCTGAACTGTCATTTCGACTTGACGTTTCTTCAGGTTTCGTTGGACAAGTTGAAAGTAAAAAGTGTGCTGCCAAATATAATATAAATCATTTGAATAAGCTTGCAGAAATTTTAAATTGCTCAATTCGAGAGTTTTTCCCGGATTCCTTTCTAAAATAACTGGAAAAAATAATGATTATGGAATTATCTACTTGTGTGATTAGTATAGCTACAAAAATTGGAATGTTATTCCTTCCAAAATTGAAAAGCTTTGGTTTTCCTTTAAATGTTGAACGTGAAATAAAAGCGGCATGGCAGGAAGCGAAAGAGAATTCGTTTTCTCCAGAGATAAGGGAAAGTTCTTCATTTGAGCGAAAATGGCGACGAATAGAATTAGAACTTTCTGAAAAAGTAGATTCTGATTTTAAAATGGAAGATTATTCACGAGAAACTAGGGCTGTTTATAATGAGTTCTCGAAGGCTTTAGCCAAGAGAACTGAAGCATATAATTATTTGAAAGACATTAAAGATATGGCAAGTTATAATGCCATATATGATGAATTGATTGCTTTAGAAAAGGAGATGCAGGATATAAAACAGGGGGTGCAAGATGTAAAACAGGGGGTGCAAGATGTAAAACAGCGTATAGGTTCGATAGATATTCAACCATTTTTAGATATTGAGATGTTTAAACGACGATTTAGTCGCAAGGCAGCTTTATTTAGTAATCAAAAGATTGAAACTATTAAAGCAGCTCTTCGATCACCTGATATTAAAACTATTCGTTTTATCGCCTTGTCTGGAATGGGAAAGACTCATATCGTTTATGAGGCATTTAAAGAGACGGAAACAAATTTGTACTATTGTGAAAATTGCGAAGATGCTAAATTTATTCGAGCAGTTAAAGAAATTCTATTTCGTGATCCTAATGCTTTGCTAATTTTGGATAATTGCTCTTTGATTATATTCGAAGAGGTTGTGGAAATACGTGATGATATGGCGGAGGGAGTAAAAATTATAGGTATTAATAATGATGTAGCAGAAAAGCGTTCTTTTGAAGGGATTATCAAATTGGATAATAAAGATTTTATTGATATTGTAGAAAGGTGTTTAGAAGATTTGCCAAATGGAAAAGAAAACAGCAATTATGCAAGGTTAGTAGAGTTTTCAGAAGGAATTCCTTATATGGCAATCTTGTTAAAGAAAGCGTGGGAAAGGCAAAGGTCTGTAGGATATGTTAATGAAGATAATATATTTAGATCTTTATTGGGTATAAAAACATTAGTAGGAGAAGATAAAAGAAAAATGCAAGTGCTAGAGTCGTGTGCTTTGTTTAATCCTTTAGGATATAGTGATGAATATAAATGGCAAACAGATTTTGTCGCAGCAAATAAAAAAATTACTCCTCTTGATATAGTTAATGATGAGGTGTGTGTGAAATTTTTTAGGGGTGTTTGTGATGAATACGTTGATAGAGAATTAATAGAATATTTGAGTTCTCATATTAATGTTCGTCCGATGCCTTTGGCAATTTGGTTGGCAACACAATGGTTTAAAGGTACTACTGATGATGACTTGATGGAAATTATTAATGCTGAGAAGAACTGTACTAATGAACAGGAGGAGCAACATGCAAAAGCGTTAAAAGAAGCTTTTGCTAGAAGGCTTGAGTTTTTAACAGAGAGTCCACAAGCCCAAAAGATATTGACAAAATTATTAGCAAGAAATGGTTCTTTTCATAACGAGAAGGTGTTAAACTCATCAATGGGATCACGTCTCCTTCTCGCATTTACATATGTGGTCCCGGAGCAAGTAACAGATACTCTTTATGATCTTTATTGGTCTAAATCTATTGAAAGTTTAGAAGTTGATGTCATTGGGGATTCTCGACGTAATTTTGTTCGTATTCTTGAACAACTCTGTTCTCAAGAAGATTATTTCGATAAAGCGATTAAAGTGTTGTTTAAATTAGCTTTAGCTGAAAATGAACACTGGTCGAATAATGCGACTGGATTATTTTTGCAACTGTTTCATGTATTTTTATCAGGAACAAAAGCTAAGTTGAATGATCGGTTGGGTGTCATTCGTTATTGCTGTAATCATCAAGATACAAGGTTTGTTCGTATGGGTTTGAAAGCTATTGATTCTGCGCTTAAGTGTAATCAGTTTATACGAGTGAGAGGTTCCGAAACACAAGAATCGAGGTTTGATAAAGAGTTTATCCCGTCAGAGCAAGAGATTGATGAATATTGGGTAGGTTGCATTAAATTGCTTAAGAATGTTGTGGCAGAACGACCAGATTATACAGATGAAGGTGTGAGAATTGTAGAAAATCATGCAATGGAGATGGTTCTTGCTGGGTATTATGACCTACTTTTTGAATTGCTTGATTTTTTCGGAGGATTAAAAGATAATGATTGGGAGGGGATATTAAGAATTTTAAACTTAATATTGCATAATGATAAGATATCAATTGATGCTACCAACCAAGAGCATCTAGAATCATTTATTGAAAGATTTACTCAAGATGGATTTTTACCACGGATGAAAATGCTAGAGCAGAATATGATCCATGGTTTTAAGAAACCTCAGGATGAGCAAAATGCATACATAGATTCAAATTACAAGCGACTGGCAGAAGAATTTGTGGATAAATATTGGAATGATAAAAGTTTGTTAGAGCAAATATACAAGAGTGAATTATTTTATACTCATGTTTTTGCGCAGCATTTGAGTTCTTTAGAAGAGGAATGGCCTGAAAAGGTCGATTTTTTCATCACAAATTCTCTTGATATCTTACAGAAACATGAAGAAAATACAAGAATTAGTATGTTCGTGTACTATAGTATGTATCTTCAAAGTATTGGTTATAAGGAAGATATAATCAGTAAATTGTTTGAGTACAGATTGTATCCGGTTTTGTTTGCTGTTGTTGGGGCGAATTATCATATCTTTACTCAAGAGAATCGGGCAAATTATTTGAAGAAGTTGTGTGAGTTATTGAAGGAGGGGGAAGTGGAAGCTAGTACTTTTAAAAATTTTTTAAATTACCTATCTTTTAGTTTACCTGGTAATGAACGTCTTGAGATATACAAGGAGATATCGAGTTTCGGTTTGAGTGGTAAGTTGGCTATATTCAATGAATTGCTATTGTCAAATACGATATTTGGAAATGCGAAAAATGATGATTTTCTTGAATTCTGCAAACAGTATTTACGTGAATTATTTGATGTATATATTGAGTCTAAAGAGCGTTTACCCTATGATGTGATAGAATTGACTGAAAAGGTTATGCAGGCTAGAGATGATTCTGAGTTTGCGGTGTGGGTGAATAAACAGCTTTTGGAGAGTTTGACTTTTGAGCATACTGATAATTTTTCTTTTAAACGGATATATGCTTTATTGTTAGATAAATACAAGGAGAAGATTTGGCCTGATCTATCCAGAGCTTTGTTAGCTGATGATGGACAGTATATGCAGTATTATGAATTACAATATATTATAGGTTCAGGTATCGGACTCGGTAGAGGTCCCTTGTTTAATTATAGTGATGAAGTATTATTACAATGGTGTGAGAGTAATCAGCCTTTGGCTGCAAGGCGCTTGATTTCGATGGCTCCTGTTTATGAAACAGCAGATGATGGGAAAAGTAGATTTAGTGATATAGTTTTGAAAATTCTTGAGCGTTTTGGTGACGACCAGGAGGTTCTACATGGACTGAGTTGTAACATGGGATCTTTTACTTGGACGGGTCCAATTGTGGCGTATTATGAACAAGAAAAACAAGCTTTGGAGCATTTAATTCAACATACCAAAAGCTGTGTCAGTGAATGGGCGATTCAGCAAATTGAATATATAAATTCTGAAATAGAGCAAGAGCGAAAACGAGACGATTACAGCAAATTGATCCATTGAAAACGAAATTATAAGTTTAGAGTGTTAGTCTAAACTTATAATTTTATTCGGAATAAATGTCCGGTGTTCATTGTGTGAAACATACCCGAGTTGATTGGATATGCATTTGGTATTACCGATCAGTGCGTTAATGTTTCGATGCGAGTGACCGTAAATCCAGTAATCAATGCTGCTCGCCTCAATGTAATCGGATAGTTCGACAGTAAAGGCCCCGTTGATCTTACTTTCTTTGAATTCCGGTGCTAAAAGTTTAAAAGATGGTACATGGTGTGTTACAACGATTTTTGTAGGAGCTTTGCTTTTTTTTTCTGCTGTTTGAATGAAATTCAGACAGCGAACGTGTTCCTTGTTGAACTCTGAAAAGGTCAGTAGAGAATCTTTATACATAATACGTTTGAAATCACTCACCCCGCTTTCTGTTATAAATGAGTTTTCTAAGTTAATGTGCGCCCACAAGGTGGAAACGATTATATCTATGTCTTGTAGATGTATCACGGAATTATAATAATAATGTATGTTGGGACGTATCTCCTTGCAGGTATTGTCCGGAAAGGCTGCCAAATCATGATACTTGTAGAACTCGTGATTTCCTAGAGCCACGATTACCTGAGTGTAATTTTGTGATGCCCAATCCCAAAAAGGATGTTTGGAGTAAGTATCGTCTCCCAAATAGCCGATATCTCCCGCCAGTACAAGTATATCTCCCGCTACTTGTAGTGGATTATGTTTCAAGTAACTCCCGTTGCTAGGGAACTCTAGGTGCAAGTCGGAAGCGTATTGTATCTTCATGATTTTGACGTGGTAAACGATTCTGTCAATATTTTGATGAAAGTGGCGATGTCATCTGACGTGCTATCAAGGGCATCTTCTAGTGATTGGCTTGGTAAGGATTTCATGATATTATCCGCATATTGTTGAATGGTTTCTAACACGGAGTCCGGGACTATTACTGGTTCGGGAATTGATGCCGTGGCGATCAATTTCAAAACGTCAGTCTTGTGTTTCTTTATGTCTTTGGTGTTTACTTGCTTTCCCGCTTCTTTGTCTGCAAGAAGGTTTAAATAGGCCTTTGCTTTCAAGCAAATCAAAGCGACGGGTGAGGCGATACGTAAATTTTCATCAATAAGGCTGTTTTGAATTGTCAGGTCATAATAATCGTTATCCAGCATGATTGCAGAAAGGCTAGATATTTCTTCTCCCAATGGAATCGGCTCCAGGTGAAAGCCGGAAGGATTATCAAGTAAATCAGAATGGCGGGATAATAATTCAATTTTTATCGGGTACCCTTCTTTGGGGTTCTCGAACCGGTATAATTCTGGAACAGGTTCTTCACCTTCTCCCCGTTTTCTCTCCTTGTTATGATAGCCTCCCTGGATTATGAAGTCCCAAAGTGCAGAAGCGAATTCAGGCGTTATCTTTTCTACGACGAGGATCATATCAATATCGTCTGTGGCACGAGGGCGCATATTCGTGTTTTGAAGTACAATGTCACATGCAGTCCCCCCAATGACCACGTAATTGTCCGTGAAATTAGCAAAAGCTTCTTTAAATTTGTCTAGTCCTTTAACCATAGTTCTTTAAGCATTTTTTCAAGTTCCTTTTCTACTCTTGGATCTTTATCTTCTTTTAATGTCAGGTAAAGAGATAATTTATCCACTATTCCAGTGTTTTCTTTTACGAGAGGAGGATAATTCCAAATTTCAAGTTTAACACTTCCCTCGATGGGATTTATCCCAATACACATATTTTTTTTTACCAGACTATTGAATTTATCATTATCCATCGCGTACGTTCGAGAGTTTTCTGGATTAATACTTGTATAGTGAGATAAGGCGTTTATACCGCATATTGGCAAGGGCGTTTCTGGCAGGTGATCGCAAAACCAAATTTTACGAATCGGGTCCTCCATGAACGGTTGAGCTTGTTCCCATAATTTGTCAAGAGGGTAATCAAAGTATATGACCTTTTGCCTGTAAATGTTTTTTTCAGTCCGGCAGAGATTGAGTTGTTCCAAAGAAGTTATGGCACGTGTCAAGGTAACATACTTGTATGGAATGAGTTTTTCAATTTCTTGTATCGTTAATCCTTCAATGTTCTTTATTTGTAAATGAAACAGTAGTAAGTATTGGGCTGTCGATAATAACTTTTCTACTTTCTTCACGGGAGATTGCTTGGCATTTATAAGCAAGTAAGGAAGAAAGACATATTTATTAGTTACTACAAAGTAAACACCTCTCTCGATGAATCGATCACGTTCGTAATATTCCAATGAATCAAACAAGAATACGATCGGAAGTCTAATTATCTTTTCTAACCTGTCTGCAAGTTGTTTATATTCTAAAGGAGTTAGTTTTTTGTTTCTTTTTGAAACGAGAATGCAGAGAGGATTGCCGTGAAATTCTGTTTTATAAAATACGAATTTTACAATCGCATCGGCAAAAACACCCTTTAATTCCGGTTTTGTCATTGGAGTCAATAGTAAATTTTTTCCAGCTATGATTATATTATCCATGTTGTTATATTTTTTTTGTTCGTGCATTGTTTTCATTAATAATGAAAACAATGCAAATATGATGAAAATATATTGTATTTCAAAATATTGTGAATTGTTTTTTGTGTATGGATAGTCCGTTCGAGATATCTTGTTTGGCAATATAGCTAAGTGATAAACTACTAACTGGGTTGATAATCAAATTCCGGTTAATAGTATGAGTTTCTCCTATAAGGTGTCACGAAGTATTACTTATCATCGAAACCAAACACGTCAAGAATTTTTGCTAAAATTTTGAATTGAGGAAAATAATCGTTTCGTTCATTATACTATCATGTTCACAAATAATGAACATGATAGTATAATGAACAAAGAGCGGAATATATAAATTGAATTTTGTTTATTTTTTGTATGGAACGATATTTTCTCATGTGGAATAACAATATTTTTCGTATCTTTGATATTGGCTTTGAAAGCTTGCAAATAGAAAGCAGTTGAATACTTTCATAGCCGGATTGTAAATTGTTTTTACTAACGAACGTAATACTTGTATATACATCAACTGCTTTTTAGAAACAATTAAGGATAAACGGTGTATTCATGAAGTAGTACACCGTTTTTCATACGAATACATGGTTATACTGTGTTTGATTAATGAATAAAATTTCGGATATGGCTGATAAATTATATAATAAAGATTTAAATATATCAGAAGATGGTGTTTTGATTTGTGATGATATTGAGCAACTTTATGCTTGGGAAAAAGAATTAATGGTACAACTAAGAGATATAAAGTCAAGGCTTGAACAATATGACGAATTGAAAAAATTGAATCCTGAACTAGTCATGAACGATAAATATGTAAAAACCTATGATGCAAAAAAGTATAGGTTACAATTTTTAGATTTGATTATTGAGAGGATAAAGATACTTAAACGTAAAGATAATAAAGACAAATTGTTAATGCGGAAATTCATGAGTGCGGCAAAGGACTTTCTCGAACCTGATGTGTACAAAGCTATTTTGGAAGAGGCTAAGAAACGTGCAAAATATTGATGGATTAAATTATATAGGGGAGATTCGTGTTGATAAAATTATAGGGGGCTGTCAATAAACAGTCCCCTTATAATTTAGTGCTAGTAAAAAGTGAGATGAATTGTTTACAAAAGTAAAATCACGATCTATAAGTCTAGTAACTAGTTGAGTGTAGTTGCATGATAATATCTTGTTGGTTTCCTCCCTTCGTAATCTTAACGCTGGTATTCTCGTAGCCCTCGCAAATGAATGTAACAATAGAGCCGGTACTGATACGATCGATAGAGTAATACCCGTTGGTACTGGTGGAGTAATCCGTTTGTTGGTTGTCGATAAGTATAGACGCGAAAGCCACGGGGTCGTTGTTTTGATCGATGACTTTGCCGCTAATGCTTACTTGAAGGCTACTTTCGTTCATGATCGCTCTTGGGCTCATGCTACTTTCCTGTAATTGCATGATAACATCTTGTTGGGTTCCTCCCTTGGCGATTTTTACGCTGGTGTTCTCGTATCCCTCGCAAATGAATGTAATAACAGAGCCGGTACTGATACGATCGATAGAGTAATACCCGCTGGTACTAGTGGAGTAATCTGTTTGTTGGTTGTCGATAAGTATGGATGCGAAAGCCACCGGATCACTGTTTTGATCGATCACCCTTCCGCTAATACTTACAACTGCGTTTACTTCGTTAATTGTAGAATTAATACTTGTTTTTAGTACGACCTTTGGTAAAATGGTTGTTTTTACTAGGTTTGAAGCCATTGCCTGATTTGCATTCGCGATAAGTCCCGATAAGGTTACGACTAAAGCGAAAATTCCGATCCTGAAAAATTCTTTTCTCATGGCGTACTTTTTTAGTTATTAAATTTGTTAATGAATAAATATCCCAATTACATACAACTAGGACTACAACAAATTTAAAATAATTTGTGACAAAAACAAGTGAAAAATTGATTTATTTTGAGAATGATGCGTTTGAAGATGATACAATAAAGAGGTGTTTTTGAATGCTCGTGCGGGTTGGCGCATGATTTTTATTGTGTAATATATAATGAATATTAATAACATAAATATCCATTATTCAATTGGAATTAAGACTATTTTCATCTTTGTATTTGGAGTACTTTTATTTGATAGAATGATTCTTCGGTAGAATCTGGATATACTATATCAATCGCTTCTATATCGAAGTTTCTAGGGAGCCTTCCTTTGTATTTTTTTGTCAGTTTAATGTCAATTTGCTTGATCCCTTTTTCTAAAGTTACGTGATCCCGGATGATTCTAGGTTTGTTGTTTTCGATAACGTGAATCAATATCTCTAACGGAAGGGGAGAAATGATCGGTTGTGATGTTTTGATCGTGTACGTGATTTCCTTACTGAATTTTGAAGTTGAAACACCCGTGATGAATGATTCTAGTTGAATCGTTGCTTTCCGGAAAGATAGCATACACTCTTTTTCCTCGATAGTAGAGTGGTTCTGTTTTAACTGTAAATTTAAGGAGAGTTCCATGACTTTTTCCGGTTTAATCTTGAAAAGGTAAAACTGCCCTGGTTTTAGAAATATGCTATCCTTGAATACTATTTCTTCCGTGGGGCATATCCCGGTTGGAGAAATGATTTGGCTCAACATACATTCGTGATTTGTTCGTAACGTGCAAGTATCCCTGGTATGTAGAAGGTTTACTGAAAAGATACCGGGTTCCCCTCCAATTGTTTCTTGAGGATGTATGTTTATTCTTTCAGGGGTGTCTTGGAAATTAAAGAAAAATCTTCGATCTCTTTTAAAATCCGCTATAATTAAATCTATCTCTTTCAGTGTCGTGCAGATGATTAATGATGAGTCCGTTTGCGTGTATTTATTATATGTGTAACCTTGCAAGGGATGAAATATTTCCACGGAAATGGAATCGTTGTTCCTTTTCACGGAAAAGTCTTGGGATAACGTGATTTGAATATGAAATAAAACGAGAAAAAGAAGTGCCACCCGAATAGTAATTTGACGTGAGTTCATATATTCTATATTAAGTTGAAATACTCGATTCAAATGTTTTTATAATCTTGTAATCAACAAAAATATAAATAAATTGATGCTAATGTATTGTGTGTTATTAGCTTGTATGTGTATGTATTTCTTTAAAATTCTATTTCCTCTCTTGTTTCATATTTTGTAAAAGACTTTCTATTTGAACAAGCTATTTAAATAAAGCCGGTCTTGAATTACTTCCAGGGATGTGACCGGTGTTCCTAAACGATTCTTGTTATTATCTATAATTCGAAGATGTTTAGCTTGTTCACTCTTTAAGATATCAATTCTAATAAGGTTATCAAACTTTGGTAATAATGATATACCTTTTAACGAGAAGTCATTATTTATCTTGATCTTGTCGATCGGCATGATTTTAATGTACTCTTCTTTTTTTAATTCACAATTTAGATAGAGAAAATCCGAGTTAGTCGAGAAACAGATGAATAATATATTCGCATCCGGGTAGAGGGCATTTTGGTACTCGAAATCATATTTTTTACTCGCTAGATTTGATATGGTAACTCGATTCAAATGTCCGTTATCGTAGAATAAAAGAAGCGTGTTGTTTTCTAAATCATCCGGAATGGGTAAGGAGATTCGCGTGTCCTCTCTTGTCGGCTTTTCACGGGTTAATAGGTACTTCCCGTTTTCAAGTATGGAATAATAACCGTTTGCCGAGAGGGTGGAAAATTGCAAGAGGCTTGTCGCGATTAAACTTTTTTTATCACGAACATTTGCTTGTGGACTTGGAACAGCGAAGTAATTGGGATCATCGGGAAATAAAGGATAAGTCGCTTTTACAGAAAGAGAATGTTGTTGCTTTCTTAGCTTTAGCAATTTTAAATCCTTTCCCCTGAGCGGTCGTGTAGCGTTCCCTTGACGCTGGTACACGGAACCTTTAAAAGATACAACTTGATGATAACTTGGAACGGAAATCGCACAAATTGTTTTTTGTTTGAATTTCTTGAAGACAATGGTTAGTAGGCCATTAATGTCTTTTGATAGGTTTTCTACCGCATATTGGCGAAGAATAAGTTGATACTTGTCTTCATCACCGTGAAGATAGTTGAAATCATCTTCAAGACCGACCGGAATCCCGTCATCGGCCACTCCAATGTATATGGTTCCACCTTCCCCGTTTAAGAAACCCGCCACGGCTCGAAATATCGTTTCTAATTGACTCTCGGGGTTTGCACTGCCGGTTTTATTGGAAAATACGATAGAGGTTTTAAACTCCCGGTTATCTCCCTCTTTGCCAAAATACACCGATGAAGAGATTTTAGGCTCGTTTGTTTCCTTTTCTTTCTTTTCATGAAAAGACAAAAGGGATAATATTTCTGGTTTCACGAGAGCAGAGATCTCCGGTTTTAACGTGTTCACGAGATTATTTGTTAAAACCAATCGAGCCAGTTTCACGTTATCGGGATTCGTGCTTGAATTGATAATGGATAAGAGATCTTGGTCGTGTTCATTCTTGTTAAACAGGTTCAATATGGATAATGTCTCTTTGGCATTTTGCAACAAGGGATAAGAATTTACTGTTTCGTCCGTGAGCCAGTTTTCTACATCAAGTTTGAAACCTTTCGCGAATTGAAATAGGGTCAGGTAATAGTTTATTTGTATCGTGTAAAATTTTATCGCCCGTTTGTTTCCCGTGATGAGATTGAATAATTTACATAGGTATAGGTAATTAATCTTATCTATTGTCGTTGTATGTTGACGGGTGTAGGTATCAAGAAGTAATTCAAGTTCCTGAATAATACTTGAAGCTAGAGGGAATGATGGCTCGCTAGTTTCTGCTGTCACGTAGTCATAAGCTTCATCGCCATTTAAGTCAATATAATGGTATAGTAGATCGGCCACGGCATCGTGTATGTCAAAATCGTGATCAACTTGTTCTTGAATTTTTGCTTTTACATACCCGTTGAAATTGACATCGGTGAGTTTCAATATATAGCAATCACCGACTTGTGGATCGTGCTTCGGGGTGTGAGAGGTGTACAAGGAATACCCTTCTTCACTGACCCACGTGAGCAAGTCGTCCCGCTTGGCCAATAGTTTGGCATTCGTTAGTTCATCTTTATGAAAACGTCCCCCGACGGATGCATCAAGTTCCTCGATAATGGAGAAAGATAAACGATCCGGGCTGGATTCGATAACTTTGGCGGTCATAATGTCCCCGGGGTTTATAATTCCTTCAAGAGTACGCAAGATTACCCGGGTAATACCTTTTACATGTAATATCCCTTCACCTTCAAATCGTTCATCAACGATTCTCACGAAAGCGAACAACGGGTTGTTTGGCCCGAGTGTCTTGATTTGGATTTTAACCTCGGTTCCCGTTGCCGGGCGTTCTTTCTTGATAATTATTTTTTCTTTCGGTCGGTTCGAGTATTCATCAATAAGTATCCGCCAGTTTGTGTTGAGAGTCTCTATGTCTTCCGATTGTAAATCTACTTCTCGGGAGGACGAGAACAAAATTATATCATCTTTAAGAAATGCTCCAATATCTGAAACCAAATATTTGGGGGTGAAATTGGGATAGATTTCGAGTACTCCATTTTGAAGTATGATCTCTCCATGGCCCTGGAAGTTTTTTTTCTTAGAATCGGGTGTTTCTGTCGCGGACACGGAGGAAATAATTTTTTTGACAAGCTCAGCTAAATCAAAGTCAAAAATTTCTTTCCAGGTGAATTCTATGCCAGAATACTGGTGCATTAAGGAATCCAAAGCTTTGTTTCTGATAATGTCATGCTTATAACCTGATAGAGCGTATATGTACCTGTAAAATGCCGTGTGAGCTGTTATTTGTTCAGTGGTGAACAGGTCCATTTTATTTAGTAATAATTGAGCACCCAATAACCGGATTACACATTCTCCCTTTTGTATCGTTTTTTCATCAAGAATTTTAGAATAGCGTAAGGTGTCATCTAAATAATCTCGCTCTTTCTTTAAGCGTTCTTGGATAAGGTTGTTTATCGCATCACGTGGAAGGTATTTATCGAGGAACGCAACGAGCTTTATGTATTCGTCAAAGGATAGGTTTATGATGTTAGGGCTGAATAGAACAAGTGTTGTCAATATTGAAATTTTGTGATCCCTATCGAATAAATAACCGGATGTTAATAATTTACGAATTATTTCTGTAATATATTGAATATCTTGATTCGTGTCAATCAACGTGAGTGCCTCCTGGTTCCTGTATGCCAACCTTAATTGTTGTTCAAGATTTGTTCTGGTTTCCTGGCTTTCGCCTATGGAGTCTAAGTAATTTGAATCTTCCAACACGAAGACCAAAATTTTAACAAGCAAATCTGACAAATGGCGACAATTATCAATATCCCCGTGTTTCACGTGTGCCAATTCCTCTTTTATTTTGTTTGTCAAAACTAGAATCCATGAAACACCCTTCTCTTCAATAGATATGTCATATTTATTTATTACTTGTTGTTGGTGAGGTGTGGCTTGTATTAGGCTATAGAATTCTTCCGGGGAAATGAACGTGGTCGGTTTCCTGTTCGTCATAATGTTGATAATATCTTTCATATACCTGTAATAATATAGATAATATTCTTAGGCATTTGCTTAAGAGCATAGATTAATACAACTTGTCTGTTCAAGTTGTTAATACTAACTAAGATTACCGTTTAAAGTAATCTACACCTTTTGCTTGTCTTGCGACTTGTAATCCATCTTTTTTCCATTTGCCAAAATTTATCCTATTTGTATTCTTTGCAAATTTAATAATACAATTGAATAATTATGCTTGTAACGTATGAAAATAGATATTTATTTATGACGTTTTCGTTTCTATACAGTTCGTTGGAATTAATTTAATACACGTGTGATAAGCTTATTTTTCATTCTATACAGCAAAAATGTAACGGATAGTTAGGCGTGTAGGACTGAAAGATATGTTAGCGGAAAATGTAGAAGGTAAATAAGAAATTCTTGGTGCGTATAATAGTGACAGAATTATCCATAAGCTTGATTCCTGTTATTTCTAAAATATTTTCCCTAGCATATCAAAATCTGATCTTTTTTTCTTGAATTAATTCATCAAAAGTTTTTCTTTTTTGATTTTCGATCCATTCAATTATTTCTATTCTTTTAAACCAAAGACGTCCTGTTTCGGCAAACCTGTAAAATGGTAGTTTTCTTTGTCTCACTAGTTTGTATATAGAATCTCTGGAATATCCGGTAAGAGTCATCAATTCTTTTACTCCAAGACGTTCGTTTATTTCATTTTGTCTGTTTTCGGGTGTCGCCGAATTCATATAGTCTTTGATCATATTGATAAATTGTCCGACTGTTAGACATGCTATAGGAGTATCTTCTGAAATGTTCATGGCTTTTTATTTGTTTGATACAAAAATAATACAAATGAGCACATAACAGCCTTTATCCGAAATAATTGGATGTGTATGTATATCTTTTTGTAGAATAGAAGCGGGATGAAGGCAAGGTGTGTGTTATTTTACTTCATTTGCGATTCCATTTCGAACCAATGTTGTGTGTGAAGAAGGAGTGTATATACATGTAAATTTATCAATCATTCATATAAGTCTATTGATAATAGGAAATATGGAGTTAAGGTTTACGTATTAATTTTTTACACATTAAATACTAAATTAGTATGGATATTTCGATCGAAAATCTTAATCATTGGAACTGATGAACTAATTATTAGGTGGTTGTTCTTTTTGTCCTTTAGTCAACAAAAGCGCGAAAAATTCTCACTTAAGTCAATAATATACACACAAACTTTTGAGCAAATAGTTTTTAAATTTATTCACACCTGATTAGGTCTTGTCGGGAGTGAATATATTGAAGCGTGAATTAAATTTTATATATCATTTAAAATTGAAGAATTTTATGAAACAAAGACGGAATAATTTACAGGCTTTCTCTTTACCTGAATTACTTGTTGTTTTGGTTATTATCGGGATACTCGTGCTAATCGCTTTGCCTAATCTGATGCCTTTGATATCGAAAGCGAAAAGTACGGAGGCTCAACAACAATTAGTGTTCCTGCATACCTTGCAGAAGAGTAATTTTTACACTCATTCCCGCTATTCCAATTCTTTAGATGATTTAGGTTTTGAACAGTCGAAACTTGTCACGGAAGGGGGAAATGCGAACTACAAGATAGAGATTGTAGAGGCAAACGAGAAGGGGTTTCGTGCAAGGGCCACGGCGGTGGTGGATTTTGATGGGGACGGAGAATTCAATGTTTGGGAGATAAATCAGGATAAGGAATTGAAAGAAATTACTAAAGATTAAAGGTATGGGACTGGTTGTGTTGATTCCTTTGATTATGATGATTCGATCTGATTTTCGTCAACGGGAAGTAAATATGTATTGTCTGGTATGTTTTGGTTTATTGCAGTTCTTTTACGTATACTGGCTATTCGGGGTATATGAGGTTCTAAAACGAGGAATAATAAACTTGGGAATCCTGTTATTCCTAGGTTTGGGGATCGTTCTTTATTTGAAAGTTAGACGAGTGAGATGGGTGC
>OJMK01000625.1_pt1 | contig 34691 bp, 28 predicted proteins | sample 1597201 | NCBI WGS metagenome assembly OJMK01 (sample SAMEA2452125, study PRJEB22498) | human gut metagenome | reverse complement strand
CTTCCACGACTTCAGGTTCGGGGTCTGGTGTCGGTTCTGATATAGGCGTAGGTTGAGCACTAACTGGTTTATAGAGATTATCTAAATCAATCTTGCCAACTTGCTTTATCTTAGGCTTATACTCCTCTGCTATCTCTGTTTTTATCTCTTGCGGTTCAACCGATTCTTTATCAATAGCGGGTTGTTCCTCATATCCATCGATAGACACAGTAGCTTTATTTTTATCTTTATTGTGACGTTCTTGACTAATACGCTCCGACTCAATCTTCAAATTCTTATCTTTGCTAAACTCTTTCACGAGTAAAGCATACTGTTCGTCACTGATTTTCGTATTGGGATTTGACTCAATAGAAAATCCTTTCTTTTGCAGGAAATCGACAGCTGTCTGAATTCCTACATTTAAATCTCTTGCTACTTTATTTAACCTTATCGTCATAATCGTTTTTTAGCGTTATACAAAATGAAAGAAGAATATTTAGTCGGATTCCGGGAGATTTTCCAGACTGGGAAACAGGGTAAATCCGTCATACTGCGAAGTAAGACGGATTTCCTTTCTATTCTTCTTCAAATTCTGCTTTTAATATATTAATTATTTCATCAACGGTATTTTCTTCGAGATCTGCTTTTTCGATCAATTCCTCTCGGGACATTGCCAATACGCTTTTGGCCGTAGCACATCCGATAGCTTTTAGGGCTTCTATCACCCAACCGTCGATTTCATCTTTAAATTCATCGAGATAAATGTCTTCTTCCTCTGTTTCATCGATGTCACGATATACGTCGATCGTATATCCGGTCAGCATACATGCTAATTTTATATTCAGTCCCCCTTTACCGATGGCGAGAGAAACTTCTTCAGGTTTTAAGAATACTTCGGCTTTTTTTTCTTCTTCGTTCAGACGAATTGAAGAAATTTTTGCCGGACTCAATGATCTTTGGATAAACAGAGATGTATTTGCGGTATAGTTGATTACGTCGATATTTTCATTTCGCAATTCTCTGACGATACCGTGAATACGAGCACCTTTAACCCCGACGCAAGCGCCTACCGGATCGATGCGATCGTCATAAGATTCTACCGCAATTTTGGCACGTTCTCCCGGGATACGTGCTACTTTGCGAATAGTAATCAGACCGTCATGTATTTCCGGAACTTCCAGTTCGAACAACCGTTTCAGAAATTCTTCCGAAGTTCGGGATATGATAATTTTCGGATTATTGTTTTTGTTATCGACACGGGCGACTACCGCTCTTGCGGTTTCTCCTTTACGATAAAAATCCGAAGGAATTTGCTCTGTTTTCGGAAGAAGAAGTTCGTTCCCTTCATCATCGATAAGAAGCATTTCCTTTTTCCAGATCTGGTAAACTTCTGCGCTGACGATTTGTCCGATTTTATCTTTGTATTTATTGTAAATAGCATCTTTTTGCAGTTCCAGAATTTTTGATGCCAATGTTTGACGTAGGTTTAAAATGGCCCGGCGTCCGAATTTTTCGAAAATTACTTCGTCAGTAACTTCTTCACCTACTTCGTAATCGTTATCGATTTTTTTGGCCTCGGATAAAGAGATTTGCAGATTGGGATCGCTGACTTGTCCGTCTTCGACTACTTCGCGGTTTCTCCATATTTCAAAGTCCCCTTTGTCGGGATTTACAATAACATCGAAGTTTTCGTCCGTACCGAACATTTTCGCTAATACGTTGCGGAACGATTCTTCCAACACGCTGATCATTGTCGTTCTGTCAATGTTCTTCAGTTCTTTAAACTCCGAGAACGTGTCGACCATGCTGATTGCTTCCTCTTTTTTGGCCATATTTATTTAAATCTGATTAAATATTTTGTGTACTTTATTTCATCATAACCGAAAGCGAGATCTTCCGAAACCTCTACTTTCCGTTTACTGGTTTCTGTCTTTACTTTTTTTGTTATTGTGACAATAAATTTATCTTCGTCCGCTTCCTTTAGGACTCCGTTGAGCTTTAATCCCGATTTGGTGAGGACTTCGACTTCATTGCCTATATTTTTTTTATACTGTTTCAGAACTTTGAACGGAGATGTAATGCCTGCCGACCCTACTTCAAGCTCATAGTCTTCTATATCTCGGTCGAGGTGTTCTTCTATAAATCTGTGCAAGGTCGAGCATTGTTCTATATCTATGCTCTCTTCGTTATCTATTTCAACAATGATACTGTTGCCCGGCTTTACCTGAACATCTACCATAAAGCAGTCTGTTCCCGACAGTCCTTTTTCTACAAGTTCCTTTACAAAATCTTTTTCTATCATTCAACTTCTTTTAATGGGGAAGGAGATGATGTCTAATATGTTTTTCGATAGCGATAGTTTTATATTAGAACAAAACGAGGGGGCAATGTGCCCCCTCCTTCTTCTCCCTTTTGCGTTGCAAATATACAAAATATAGGTACGTCAACAAATAGTTCGGTTGCATTTTCCTATCATAATGCAAAATTATTTTATTATTTTAATATATATTTATATGTATTAATATATTGGATTCTATTCAATAGGAAACGGGAAAGACTTGAGTTCTTTTTCTAAAATTTTCTCTTTGCCTTGACAATATCGGTTACATAGTTGGTGGAAACGTTCTCCGTGATTCATTTCAGATAAATGAGCTAATTCGTGAAAAATTACGTAATCAATCAGGCGATCGGGCAGAAACATAAGATGATAGGACAGGAGTATATTGCGTCGCATATCGCATCTGCCGAGCCGTTTCCGTCCATGAGACACCGATACGCTGTTATAGGTCAGGTTTAATTGTTTGGCTAATAAATCGAGGCGTTCCGGCAGGTACTTTTCGGCCTCTTGTTTGATGAATCGTTTGATACCGGCAGATATGATTCTTTGGGTTTCGGGAGATTCGAAATCTGTCGTGTCGGGGCAGAATATAAATAGCGTATTGTTGTATAGCTTGAACAGGTATTTGTTTTTGTTATGTGTTTGTATGGCAATAGTAAAGTTTCGGGTTTCGAGCAAAGTTCCCGGACGTAATATTTTGTCGTTTTTACGTACGTATATTTTTCGTATGTTTTCCCTGTTTTTGTTTATGGATTGTGTTATCTGTGCGTAGGTAATACCTTCCGGAACGGTTATCTGTAGTGAATTATCCCGTATCTTGAAAATGAGATGCCGGGCTGTCGGGTGGAGATACAGAATTATTGTACCGAATTCGGGGTCTTCGTATTGATATTTTTTCATGTGGCAAATATATTGTTTTTATCAAATACTGTGTGTCTATAAATGTTAGAGTCTATATAAATTTTCCTACGAAGAGATTTTATCCGGTTATTTTTTGTGTTTTTTTCTACACTGTTTTCTCGCTTTCATTCATCGGATGGTCTACTATCTCCTTTGTAAGAACAAAAAAATTAGAAGAAGGTATTAAACTTGACCTGAACAAAATTTAAACAGACTTTAGGTGAACTAAATTTGCATAAATAGTTTTCTTTATCGTGTTTTGTTCTGATCTGTTTGGCATTATCATGCTATTGTATATTAAAATATTATATGTATATTTGAGGTGTTCGGGCCTGCGAGCCTGAAGATCTTCTGCGATTATCCGATACCAAAGTAGCGGGTAATCGCAGTCGTATTTTTAGAGGATCGCTTTGTATATTACTTCCCTCTTACGGTTTATTACGATTACACCTTTTAAATCCGGTAATTCGGCCATTTTTGCGTTGACAACTGATTTGATTTTATCATTTCCTAATTTATGCTGTTTTAAGTCGATCTTAATGACCGCATAATCCGCCTGTTTTTGTGGCTTGTGCTTAAAATTAGCAATATTACACTTTGTGTTTCTTGTATATGTACTTTTCATTTTTTTTCGTGTTTTGTTCTGATCTGTTTGGTGTTAAGAATATTTATATGTATCGGAAATTTTCTATATAAATGTTTTTAACGTCTATATAAGGTTAAAATCAGTACCTTGTATTGCAAGGTATTTATATTTTTGTGCTATATTTGTGGCGTAAAGGTGTAATGTATGAATACGGAAAATATAAAATCTCAGATGCGCAAGGGGATTCTTGAGTATTGTACACTCTTGATTCTTAGTAAAAAGCGGGCGTATGTGTCGGATATTATACAATCTTTGAAAGAATCTCGTCTTATTGTGGTCGAAGGTACGCTTTATCCGCTGTTGACACGCTTGAAAAATGCCGGTCTGCTTGATTATGAATGGGAAGAATCTCCTCAAGGTCCTCCTCGAAAATATTATCGTTTGACAGAGACCGGGAGAGCGTTCCTGAATGAGTTGGAAAGTGCTTGGACAGAATTGAACCGCACAGTCGAACATATTCGGGAGATATAGTTTTATGATGATAAATAATATATATAATAGATATGAAAAAGACGCTAACGGTAAATCTTAATAATACGGTATATCATATTGATGAAGACGCTTATCGCCAGTTGCAAGATTACTTGGAAAGTCTGAACGATTATTTCCGGAATGAAGAAGGAGCAAGCGAGATATTGAGCGATATCGAGGCTCGTATTGCCGAGTTGTTTAAAGAAAGAATGCGTTTCGGTATGCAGATAATTACGGTGCGCGAGGTGGATGAAATCATCTCTGTGATGGGACATCCCGAAGATTTTGCTTCTGATACGCTGAATATTGAAACCGATGATAAGGAGGTCGGAGAAAAAGAAGTTGAAAATCAGGATACTGAAAAAGGGGAGGATGGAACGACACCTCAGGAAAAAATTCCCGAGAGAAACCGACGGCGTCTGTTTAGGGATAAAGATGATGCTTTTCTTGGCGGTGTAGCTTCAGGATTGGGATATTATCTCGGTGTCAGCACAGCGCTTATCCGCATTTTGTTCGTATTGTTTACTTTTCTTACCGGATATGCGCTTCTGATTTATTTGGTTTTGTGGATTTGTATTCCGGAGGCTAAAACTGCCGCACAGAAATTGGAGATGAGAGGGGAAGCGGCGACGATCGATAATATCAAACGATTCGTTTCCGAAACGATAGCTAAAGAGGAATTGGAATCGGAGAAGAAAACTTTCGGTGATTATGTGCTTTCGGCAATTAAGATTGTATTGAAATTTGTATTTATAATTTTCGGGGGATGTCTCGGTTTTGTTTTGCTGGTTCTTTTGTCTTCTTTATTGTTTGTGCTATTGGCGGCGGCCGGAGGCACAGTCGGGATTGTTACGCAAGGCATAGATCCGTTTTTTATGCAGATGTTCTCTGTCGTTCATTATCCGTGGATGTTGACTGCCGTTTTGCTGGTATTGCTGGCCATTCCGGTATATGCCGTATTGAGAATGGTTTTAGGGCGTGTATTTAATTTCCCTCCCCAATCCCGCTGGGTGACAGTCTTGTTGGTTATATTGTGGAGCATAGCTTTTGTTGCCGGTATGGTAATGTGGTTTATTTCGTTACCCGGAATACACACTGTATTGAATCAGTATCAGGGGAATATAATATAGGCGGCTCGGTTGATTTAGATTGCTTCTAAGGGATTATTATTTTAAAAGCCTTTGTCCGTTTGATTCGGATAAGGGCTTTCTTCTTTAGTATAATTTTATTGACTGTTGCGATAAGCTTGAGGACTCATGCCGACATGACGTTTGAAATATTTTCCGAAAAATGATACGTTCGGGAAATTCAAGGAGTAAGAAATTTCCTGTATTGTCAATTCTGTCGATTTTAGTTGGGCTTTAGCGTCGAGGATTACCATTCGGGCAATAATGTCGGAGGCGGTAAATCCTGTGATTTGCTTTATGGTCGTGCACAAGTGTTGCGGAGTGATATTCAGTTGTTCGGCGTAAAATGAGATGGAACGTTCTCGTGTATAATGTTGCATGACAAGTCCGACAAACTGTTTCCGGATTTCTTCTTTCCGGGTAAGGGCAGGCGGATTCAATGTATGTTTCTGATACATGTATCCGATTCCTTGCAGCATCGATTGTAGGATGCTCTTGGTAATTTCCGTATTGAATATTTCTGTGATCTGTTCCTGGGTTTTCACCAGTAAAGAAAAATATTCTGCAAGAAGTTCTGCGCTTTCTTGTTTTAAGGATATTACCGGATTTTCTATGACTTGAGGCAGGAAATCTGCTGAAAATTTTACCATGTTGGTTTGGCTCAGAAATTCCGATGAAAAAGCGACGAAACACAATCGGACTTTTCCTTGTTGTCCGATAAACTGAAGGATATTTCCCGGTAAAATAGAGACGAAATCATTCTTCTTTATATAATAGTCGGTCATTTTTATGGAAGCATGTATCTCTCCTTCTAAACATAACACGAAGATTCCGGCTTTTAATCGGAACGGTTGTTTGTAAAATGCCAAGATTTCTTCGGTGATATCTGTTCCTATAATGATATTTTCAGATATGTCGAATTGTGGTAAATCGGTTCTAAGCATATCTTGTATTTTTAATATTCGATTGCAAAAATAAGAAAATAAAACCGATATTCCTATGAAAATATTAAAAATAGATCAATTTATATATTGTATCGTTTATCTGCTCCCCACATGAGTTTGTCTCGTAAGGTATCAATAAAAACATGATTGTTCCGTTTTACGATAGGGATGGTGAAAGGAGCTTTGCAAATAATTAATTCATGTTTTGTTCCCATCATGGCGGAACGTCCGTCCAGACTTACCAAAAAGTTGTTACTTCGGCTTTCGATTTGCATACGGATCGTATCTTGATCATTGAATACCAAAGGACGGACATTCAAACTGTGGGGAGCAACCGGTGCTATTACGAAGTTCGGAGCTTGCGGAACGAGTATCGGGCCGCCTACGCTCAATGAATATCCGGTCGATCCGGTAGGAGTCGAAACAATCAACCCATCGGCCTGATAAGTATTTAGGAATACATTGTTCAGGTATGTGCGGATGGTGATCATTGAAGAACTGTCCCTCTTCAGAATAGCAGCTTCATTCAGGGCAAAAGGCCAAAACTTAACAGGGAGAGCATCTGCCTTTAGTTGTAGCAGAGAACGCTCTTCGATTCGGTAATCGCCGTTAAACAGTTCCGCTACAGCTTCATCTATTTCATTTTCGGCTACATCGGCAAGGAATCCGAGTCGTCCGGTATTGATTCCCAATATCGGGATGTGTTTGTTCCCGACCCGTTCGGCTGTTTTTAAGAATGTTCCGTCTCCGCCGAGGCTGAAAGCCATATCTGCCGAAAAATTATTGTCTGTAATCAGCTTGCTGTATTGAGGTTCTATTTTCATTACAGTATGCAGAAAGCGGTAGAACTCTTCACAAATAAGAATTTCCGCATTATATTTGCTTAATGCGTTGAAAAGATGCTTTGCCTGTATGCTTTTTTCTGCTTGATATAAATTCCCGAAAATGGCTATTCTCATCGTTATTTACATTTTTTATAAGCTTTTTGATCTTTTGCTGACGTTTTTCTTTAGATTTCTGTAAAACCTATTAATTTTGCATCAGCACAAAGTTCTTTTGCAAACGTACATAAAATTTTTGGCTTCGGAGATATTTTTCAGTCTTACCGGGTCGAAAAAAGTTCTTTTTATCATAAGTAGAATTAATTTTGGAAAAATGACCAAATTAAGTGTAAATGTAAATAAGATTGCCACATTGCGTAATGCCAGAGGTGGCAATATGCCTAATGTCTTGAAAGTCGCGCTGGACTGTGAAGCTTTTGGTGCTGACGGAATCACGGTACATCCTCGTCCGGATGAACGGCATATCCGCTATTCTGACGTGTATGAGCTCAGACCTCAGTTAAGAACTGAATTCAACATAGAGGGTTATCCGTCCGATCCTTTTATAAATTTGGTGTTGCAGGTCAAACCGAATCAGGTGACGTTAGTTCCCGATGCTCCGGATGCGATCACTTCCAATGCCGGTTGGGATACACGTACGCATTTCGATTTTTTAAGCGAGATAATAGACCGATTTAATCAAGTCGGTATTCGAACATCGATCTTTGTGGATACCAATCCTGAATTGATAGAGTTTGCCGCCAAAACCGGGACGGACAGAATCGAATTATATACCGAACCGTATGCTTCGGCTTATGCTTCGGATCGTGAAAAAGCTGTCGCTCCTTTTATCAAGGCTGCGGCATTGGCTCATAAATTGGGCTTGGGGATCAATGCCGGACATGATCTGAATCTTGAGAATTTGCGATATTTTCATGAGCAGATTCCTGTTTTGGATGAAGTTTCTATCGGGCATGCTCTTATCACTGACGCCCTTTATTTGGGATTGCAGGAGACTATTCGCCAATATAAAGATTGTCTTAAATAACATCGATAACCGAAAAATAAAATTATATGAATTTGTTGCTTTCTCTTTTAGCTGATGCTAATATGGTAATGCCGGTTTCTGCCGGGACGACTGCAGCTCCTGTTGCTGAGTTGAATATGTGGGATTTGTCGCTGAAAGGCGGTGTTATTATGATTCCGCTCCTGATATTGTCTATTCTGGCAATTTATATCTTTATAGAACGGGCTGTGGTCATCCGTAAAGCGGCACGGGAAGACCGTACGTTTATGGATCGCATCAAAGACTATATCCATGAAGGAGATGTAGATGCGGCTTTGAATCTTTGTAAAAAGACCGATACTCCTTATGCACGCTTGATTGAAAAAGGAATTACCCGATTGGGACGGCCTATGAATGATGTGCTGGTAGCGATAGAGAATGTCGGTAATCTCGAAGTTGCGAAGCTGGAGAAAGGTTTTCCTTGGTTGGCAACGGCTGCGGCGGGAGCGCCGATGCTCGGATTTCTCGGTACGGTGACCGGTATGGTAAGAGCTTTTTACAATATGGCATCTGCCGGAACGAGTGCCGATATCACAACTTTGTCCGGAGGTATTTATGAAGCGTTGGTTACTACTGTTGCCGGTTTGGTCGTGGGGATTATAGCGCTGTTCGCTTATAATTATTTGGTAGCCCGTGTAGATGGAGTGGTCAATCAGCTCGAAGCCAAAACTATGGAATTTATGGATCTGCTGAATGAACCTGCAGATTAAGTTGGAGGTGAAAGTATGGCTCTGAAACGAAGAAATAGAATAGAGGCCTCATTCAGTATGGCTTCTATGACCGATGTGATTTTTCTGTTACTGATCTTTTTCATGGTAACTTCGACTTTTGTTTTTCCGAATGCGATAAAAGTGCTGTTGCCGCAAAGTAAAGAGCAGACGGCCGCAAAGCCTTTGGCAAGGGTGACAATCGATGCACAGCTCAATTATTATGTCTCTTTCGGCAATGAAGCGGAACATCCTGTTCAGTTGGAGGAAATAGCTCCTTATTTGCTGAGTGCATTGAGTGAAGAACCAGATATGTATGTTGCTCTTTATGCTGATGAAAGCGTACCTTATAGAGAAGTTGTTAAGGTGTTGAATATTGCCGGAGAGAATAAATTGAGAATGGTATTGGCTACGCGTCCTATAAAGGAGTAGTCCCGAAAATTATGATCTGTGAAAGACAAGACGAAAAATAAATTATGTGGTATAGCTGGGACGGTGTTATTCCATCTCCTGTTATTTCTTATGTTGTTTTATTTTACTTTTCCCCGTCCGGAGATTCCGGATGAGGCAAGCGGTGTTTTGGTTCAGTTGGGAACAATCGATGAGGCGAGCGGGACTTTTCAACCCGAAATGAGCGGGCAGAACGTTGCTGATGCGATGGAGGCCGAGATACCGGATGAAGCATCCGAAGAATCTATCACACAGGATATAGAGGAGAGTGTGGCTGTCCCGGATAAAAAGAAAGAGGAGAAGAAACAGCCTGAGCCCGAGAAAAAAACACAACCGAAGCCTGAGGTAGATAATAGAATTAAAAATCAAGTGGCCAATGCTTTCAGTAAAGGGAATGCCGGATCTAATCGAGGAACATCGGATAGGGGTTCTGGAGCAGAGGGAAGCCCTAACGGAAATAGTACTACCGGTGCTAAACACGGTTCTCCCGGTTATGGGGATTATGATTTGGGAGGTCGAGGTTTAAAAGGGGAATTGCCTATTCCTCAATATGACGCCAGTAACGATGAGGGAACGATCGTTGTTTCGATATATGTCGATGCTCAGGGAAAGGTGACTCAGGCTGCGGCTACGCCGAGCGGCAGTCGCGGAACGGCATACGCCAATCTTACGTTACGGGCAAGAGCCGAAGCGGCTGCACGGAAAGCTGTTTTTGAAAGAAAACCGGGTGCGGTTACCGAGAGGGGAACGATTACTTATTATTTCAGACAAAATTGATTTAGGGTAATTTCGGCCTTTATTACGAGAAAGAATGAACGGTACGGTTATTTTACTTATTATTGTCATCTATTTTGCTTTTCTGATGCTTATATCGCATTTGACCGGGCGTAAAAGCGATAATGACACATTTTTTTGGGGAGGGAAACAATCTCCTTGGTTTTTGGTTGCGTTCGGAATGATCGGTACATCTATCTCCGGAGTGACGTTTGTTTCTGTTCCCGGTATGCCGTTGAGTATCGACATGACTTATTTGCAGACCGTTTTGGGGTTTACGGTAGGATATCTCGTTATTGCAAAGATATTGTTGCCGCTTTATTATAAGCTTAATCTTACGTCTATTTATACATATCTTGAAAAGCGTTTCGGTCGAAATGCTTATAAAACCGGGGCATCGTTTTTCTTGCTTTCTAAAATCATAGGTGCAGCTGCACGTCTTTACATTGTCGTACTTATTTTACAACGTTTTGTGTTCGATGCATGGAATGTGCCTTTTGTCGTTACATCGACTGTGATCGTTGCGCTTATTTGGCTCTATTCCCACAGAAGCGGAATAAAGACGATTGTTTGGACGGATGCTCTGCAAACAGCTTTTTTATTGGGAGCTTTAGTGTTGATAATTTGGCAGTTGACCGATAAGATGCAGCTCGATTTTCCCGGAGTGGTGAATACGGTCAGGAACAGCGGTATGGATCGGATATTTGTTTTTGATGATTGGCAGACAAAACAGAATTTTTTTAAGCAATTTTTCAGCGGCATATTCATAACGATTGTTATGACGGGGCTCGATCAGGATATGATGCAAAAAAATCTCTCTATACGGACCTTGAAGGCTTCTCAGAAAAACATGTACTTTTACGGAGTCGCTTTTCTTCCGGTAAATCTTTTGTTTCTTGTTTTGGGGATTTTGCTGATTACGTTTGCCGGTCAGCAGCAAATCGCTATACCTGCTCTGAGCGATGAAATGCTTCCGCTTTTTGCTACGCAATATTTAGGATTTCCGGTGCTGTTGTTTTTCTGCATAGGAATTATTGCGGCTGCTTTTTCCAGTGCCGATTCGGCATTGACGGCTCTCACCACCTCGTTTTGTGTCGATATTCTCGAGGTCGGGAGATATCCGGCCTCAAAAGCGGTATTATGGCGTAAGCGGGCGCATGTTTTCATTTCGTTGCTTTTTGTCATTATTATTTGCGTGATCAGGGCTGTGAATGATAAAAGTATTATCGATGCTATCTATATGATAGCGGGTTATACTTACGGTCCGTTGCTCGGTCTTTTTTCTTATGGACTTTTCATGCACGGAAATCCTCGGGATAAATGGATTCCTTACATCGCTTTGTTGTCTCCGGCTCTTTGCTTCGGTCTCGATTTCTTGTTGAGAGAATTATATGGTTATAAACTGGGATATGAGATGCTGATGATAAATGGGGCGTTGACATTTGCCGGGCTTTATCTGGTCGCTTTGGGTAGAGACGGGAAAAAGAGCCTCTGTCCGGAATCTTGATATTCGGAAGATATAAATATAAAAAACCGGAAACAAATCTCGTAATATTCATTTCCGGTTTTATTTAGAAAATTTAAACAGATACTTACTCTTCTACATAAGGTTTTATAAGATCTCGCCACATGGCATAAGCCGGTCCTAATAAATGTAGTCCGTCATTGGTATATTGAATATTCATTTTGCCTGAAGAGTTGGCAAAAAGGGAGTAAACGTCGACATAGGTCAGTTTATTTTCCTTTGCGATTTTTTTCAGTTCTTCATTGATCGGGACAACTATTTGCCAGCGGGATGTGTGTTCCTCGAATTTCCCGAAATAGTCGTTTACAGGCAGTAGACTTTGTAAATATAATTTCGTTTTGGGAGAAACTTTTTTGATCTTTTTTACTAATTTGTCGATATTCCCGGTAATTTCTGCGATGCTGTGACCTTTAGAAATATCGTTTATGCCTGCCATTAAAAATATTTTGGATGGTTTCCCTTTCAGAATTTCGTCTATGCGATCATTTATGCCATTAATGACGTCTCCGCTTATTCCCCTGTTTTTGATATTTTTGTTTTTAAGAAGTTCGTGCCATTCGCAGCCGTTTGTGATACTGTTTCCTAAAAAAACAATGTCTTTGGCCGTGATTGGCAATATGTCGAATAAAGACGTGCGTTGATAATAATAAGTAGAATATCGGGGTAGAGCATATCTGTCAGTGCCGTTCGTGATCCAATCTAATGAGAACCGCATAAAATACAGGCTGAATCCGTCTTCTCCCGGTAGATTTTTGTCCCATTTGCCTTCCTCGACGACAATGCCGATCGTTCCGTCCGGTAATACGGTCATTGTAGAATAAGCAGAATAGCCCGGACATATCGTTTTCTTTATAGGCCAGGTCGCTCCTTCATCATAACTGACAGCTATAGATACGTTTTGCCGTATTATTGTGTCATTGGGGAGAGAATGCAGAATACAGGATTTGTTTCTTAGCCCGAGAATCGATGCATAGTTAAGTATGTCTCCGTTACATGCAGGCTCTTTTAAATCGGTGTTTTTCGAAGCTTTCGACCAATTGACCCCTCGGTTTGTCGAAATACTGAACGTGCGGTTTTTAGAACTACGGATGCTCATCATTATATTGCCGTTGTTCAGCTCTACCAGTTTGGCCTCGTCTCCGGCAGATGTGGCTGCATTTTCTGATACAGCCCATGTTTTGCCACCATCATCGGAGTAGCATACATAATTTGATAAATTGCCGCCCCATGGCCGTGTGTCAGGAGTTCGTACGGCAAGGACGAACATCAAGCGTCCGTCTTTCAGTTGTAGGCCTCGTCCGGAAGCGGCAAAAGCTCCGTGCCAGTTACGGCGTATAGGGTCTTTACATTCCGCGCCGTATATTTGCGAGGTAATATCTTCGGTAGGAGTCCAAGTCTTCCCGTTATCTTTGCTGCGTGACAACCCTATACGGATAGGATCGGATGCGGTAGATTGCCATAATCCTTGTCCGAAGGCATAGATACACAGAATATCTCCCGTTTTCTTATCTACGATCAATAGCGGATCTCCATATCCCTTTGAATCATCATCAGCTCCGGCTACAATCGATGTGGCCGACCAGGTTTTCCCTTTATCCTCACTGCGTTTGGCGACAATGTCTATATGTGAGGGCAAGTCGTTCAATTGCGTCCATCTTTTGTCTGCGACCATGATCAAAGAGCCGTCTGCGGCTGTTGCTAAAGCGGGAATACGATAGTATTTCGAACCTTCATCTCCGGGAGCGAAAAGCAGTTTACGTTCCAGAATGATTTCTGTTGTTCCTCCGGCTTCATTTTGCGATAGCGTACAAAATCCGATAGTCGATTCTAAAGACAATAATCTGATGTTTATGCGGTTTCCTTCATAAGCATTGTTCCTTACCGAAGCTACGATATAGAAATAATTGTTACCCGAAGAGAGCGGTTTGTCAAATGCGATATGAATATCATCGGATGAAATGTCGGTAACAGAGGCGCATAACGTTGCCGTCTCCGGTTTAAACCGGTCGTCTGTATTTTGACTGTAAATTTTTAGTGCGGTAATATCTGTTATGTTCGTAGATCCTTTGAGATCGATATTTATGCCTTTTAGCCGGTGCGGATTTTCTGTATCGGTAGTTCTGACGTTGAAAGACAATATCGCTTCGGAAGAGCCCCTTCCGACCAAAGTAGCGGCTCGTTTTAACGTGACATCACAAATTGCAGATGGTCGATTGTTTTGTGTACACTCCTTTGGTCGGGTGGAATATTCTTGTCCGACCGACAGATATTCAGGTATTGCATTACAGTAAGTCCCGGAGAAACCTTGTGTAGAAAACAAGCATAGACATGCGAATGTTAAAAATCTGTTCATCATAGCATTAAATCTGATATATTATTGCAAATATACAATAATGATTAAATTTTTAAAGAGAAATATTTTGTTTTTTGCATTTTATTAATCGAAACGGATATTTCCGATAAGTTCTGTTTGTAATATTTTTCAATATTTATTTATTATGCTAAAAGATTGCATTTCGATGAGGAAATACTACCTTTGCAATAAGGGTCGGCTTGAATTTTGCTCAGGTCTGGTATGAATGTTTCTTTCAGGGGTGTTCTGTTGTTTTTATGAAGATGATGACGGATTATCAGACGAGCGAAAGGGAGAAAACAGTCATGGAAGGAAACGCAAAAATAACTTGATAGTGTTTTCTTATCGGAAAATCTGGACGGATTCTAAGGCTATCGAGATTTTAGAGAACTTGAAAACGGGATTGAATGTTATAAGACTAAAAAAATAAAAATATGAAAAATCGGATCTCTTTTACAGGCTTGTGCGCACTATTGTGTACTTTTTTATTTTTGTTCTCATGTAGTGAAAAATCGGAATATATGCAGACTATTCCTTCGGATGCCGCTTTTGTCATGACATTTGATATGAAGTCTTTATCGGAAAAAGGAGATGTTGCCGATTGGATAAAGTCAGAAAAAAACGCATCTCTTTTTAACGCTTTTAGCAGCGGTATGGGTGAAGGAACTGTGAAACTTTGGAAAAAGATACAAGAAGATCCGGAAATCTCAGGACTTTCTTTTACGGATAATTGGGTCTGTTTTGCTGCCGGAGAGACAAATCCTGTACTTTGTATTTTAGCCAAGATTTCCGATGTCGATAAATGGAGGGAAGTTATGAAGGCTATGGAGGCTGAAGGTGTTGCGACTCCGATATCGAAGGAGGACAATGTAGAAAGTTCTCTTATCGGTCAGAGAGCCAAATGTCTTTTTGACAAAAACCGAGTGTTGTTGTTAATAGGACAGGATGCGACAGGTATTTTGGAGAGTAAAACGGCGGCCGGATGGTTTACGCAAAAGAAAGAGAACAGTCTTCTGTCGAATGGAGAATTTTCTGCTTTTTTGAAGGAACGAAAAGACGTTAATTATTGGTATCGCATGGGGGCTCTGCCGGTATTTTTCCGTTCGGTATATAGCGCTTATTTGCCGGATGGGATTTTGTTGGGATCACTTTACTCGATCGGGTATTGTGATTTTCAAAAAGGAAAAATCGAAGTAACATCCGGATTGCGTTCTGATGATAAAGATTCGATGAAGAAACTGGAAGAAATTTTTAAGATGGGAGGAAAGCAGTCTGGTAAGTTCTTGAAACAAATTCCGGCAAATGCTCTTTATGCTGTCGGCATGAATTTGGATGGGCAAAAGTTGTATAAGTTTCTTTCGGCATTGCCCGGGCTCACCCAGACACAGATGAATGCAATTCAGAGTGAAGATACAAAAAAAATAATAAGTTCTATCGATGGAGATCTGTTGTTATCTGTGATCGGTTTGTCCGGAAACGCATCCGGATTTATGGGGACTGCAATACCAGATGTGGCTGTTTTTGCCCAAGTAAATGATGATTATGCCGTAGAGTTGATAAAACGTAATTTGGGTATATTGGGAGTAAAAGAGATCGGGAAAAACCGTTATAAACTGAGTATGGGAGAAGCATCGTTATATTTCGGGTTGGAAAATAAGAAGAATTTTTTCATTACGAACAGTACGCAAGTGTTCGAGAATATTAGCAACGGTATGCCGGAGTCTTTGGCAAATACTCCTTATGCTTCGGCTTTTGATAAACAGTTTTATAGCCTTGTTATTAATATGAAAGAAGGAATCGCTAACCTTATGCCGATGGTTATGGGCTCTTATTCTTCAAGACAGTATGTTTCGTTATTTGAACAATGTCCTTTTACTTATTTGAGCGGTTCAGGCAACGGAACGAATGGCAATATTGAAATATTCTTGTCTGATGACAGTAAGAATGCTTTTGCTGCTATTCTTGACTGGATAACGGTTGTGGCTTCACAAGAGAGGTAGTCGTATTTTCTTATGGAAAGAATTATTTTAAAACAAGTACTTCCCCATGTCTTTTCGGAGAGTGGGGATGTTCTTGATTCGAAAGTCTGGAAAAAAGACGTAACATTAGAGAGAGGTCAGGTTTATCTGATTGAGGCTGCTTCGGGCACGGGAAAGTCTTCGTTTTGTAGCTATTTGTACGGTTACCGGGACGATTATTCCGGGCAGATTTATTTTGACGATCAAGATATAAGGCGGTTGTCTGTGTCCCGGTGGATCGATCTTCGCCGTCATTCGTTAAGCCTTCTTTTTCAAGAGCTTCGACTTTTCCCTGAATTGACGGCTTGGGAGAATGTCATGATAAAGAATAATCTTACCGGTTATAAAAATGATAAGGAGATAGAAGCCTTTTTCGAGCAGCTCGGAATAGCCGATAAGAAAAATTCTTTGGTCGGAAAGATGTCTTTCGGACAGCAGCAACGGGTTGCTTTTATCCGAGCGTTGTGCCAACCGTTCGACTTTATTTTTTTGGATGAGCCGATCAGTCATTTAGATGAGGAGAACGGTCACATTCTCTCTTCTATCTTATTGAAAGAGGCAGAAAGCCGAGGGTCCGGTGTAATTGTAACATCCATCGGCAAACATTTGGATATAAGGTATGATAAGGTACTGAGGTTATAGAGGGTGTTACGGCTGCATGAGTATATAATTAAAAAATGGTTTTGAAATTATGGTGTGGAAACTCTTGAGACGGCATTTGAGCATAGTCCAATTTGTAGGATTCTTTTTGGCAAACCTTTTAGGAATGTTCATTGTGCTTCTCAGCATTCAGTTTTATCAAGATGTGAAGCCTCTTTTTTCACAAGAAGACGGTCTTATGAAAAAAGAGTATATGATCTTGTCCAAGCGGGTCAGTACGTTGGGTTCTCTTGTAAAAAAGAGTTCGGGCTTCACTTCGGAAGATGTTGACGAAATTAAGAACCAGCCTTTTGTGAAAAATGTCGGAGCTTTTACTCCGGGACATTTTAATGTATCTGCGGGAGTTTCGATGGCCGGAGGCATGGGGATGAGTACACAGATGTTTTTCGAGTCAGTTCCCGATGCCTATATTGATGTAAAATCTGCCGATTGGCGTTTTGATGAGCGGTCAGATTTTCTTCCGATAATCCTTCCTCGTAATTATTTGAATTTATATAATTTCGGATTTGCCCAATCTCGGAATCTTCCGCAACTTTCCGAAGGGGTGTTGGGTTTGGTCAATGTGGATATCCATATTTCGGGGAATGGAAAAAGCAGATCTTTTAAAGGGAACATCGTTGGTTTTTCCAATCGACTTAATACGATTTTAGTGCCGGACAGATTTATGCAATGGGCAAATGGAGAGTTCGGAAACAGAGAAGTGAAAGATCCTTCTCGCTTGATAGTGGAAGTCGGTAATCCGTCTGACGAGCGAATTGTGACTTTTTTACAAAAGAAGGGTTATGAAACCGAAGGCGGAAATCTGGATGCCGGAAAAGCTACTTATTTTCTCAAGATCGTCACGGGGCTGGTCATTGCAATCGGTCTGTTGATTACGGCATTGTCATTTTTTATTTTGATGCTGAGCATTTATTTGCTGTTGCAGAAGAATACACGGAAATTGCAAAACCTGTTATTGATCGGTTATACTCCTGCACAAATATCGCGTCCTTATAGGATGCTTACGATAATGCTGAATTTGTCGGTTTTTCTTTTTTCGTTACTTGCCGTGTGGGGAAGTAGGGAATATTATACCGACTTGCTTTCCCGTATGTGGCCCGGATATGAGCCGAGATCGTTTTTGCCGACTGTCTTTATCGGGTGCGCTCTTTTATTGGCCGTATCGTTTTTTAATTGCCGTGCAATATATCGAAAGGTCATGAGCTTGTGGCGGATAAAATAATGATTTCAGGGGGGGCTATTTTGTTGGTTTCAGACCTTTGGAAGCGGCAAAGTCGAGCATGAAGCGAAAAGCGGCATCCCTTTCGTTCGGGATAATACCATCGAGAATAGCGTCTTTGATGGCGCTTTTTATATCTCCGACCTCCCGGCAAGGTGTCAATCCGAAAATATCCATGATCTCTTCACCGCTGATCGGGGGCTGCATATTTCTTATTCGATCTTTTTCCTCTATCTCTTTCAGTTTACCTCGTACCAGTGTGAAATTGTCTAAGAATTTTTTTACTTTTTCTTGATTTTTAGATGTAATATCCGCTTCACAAAGGGTCATGAGCTCCTCTATATCGTTACCGGCGTCGAATAATAGACGCCGAACGGCAGAATCGGTGACTTCTTCTTCGGCCAATACGATAGGACGCATGTGCAAGTCGACCATTTTCTGGACAAATTTCATTTTGTCGTTCAATGGCAGTTTCATGCGCCGGAAAATACCCGGAATCATTTTGTAACCGATAAAATTATGGTTATGAAAAGTCCATCCTGATTTTTTGTCGTACCGTTTTGTTACCGGTTTGGCAATATCATGTAATATGGCGGCCCAGCGTAGCCATAAATTATTACTTTTCTTTGCAACATTGTCCAGAACGGTCAGTGTGTGATAGAAATTATCTTTATGCCCCCGACCGTCGATGGTTTCTATTCCTTTGAGCGCATTCAGCTCGGGGAAAATTAAGGGCAATAGTTTCGATTTGTCCAGTAATATAAAACCCGTAGAGGGTTTTGAAGATGCTACGATCTTATTTAGCTCGTCGATGATTCGTTCTTTTGAAATGATCTCTATACGTTTACGGTTTCGCTCTATTGCAGCGAAAGTTTCTTTTTCGATAGAGAATCCCAATTGGGTGGCGAATCGTATGGCCCGCATCATGCGTAACGGATCGTCACTGAATGTAATATCCGGATCTAAAGGCGTGCGGATAATACCTGCTTTCAGATCTTCCATTCCATTGAACGGATCGATCAACTCTCCGAAATGTTCTTTATTCAAGCAAATCGCTAATGCGTTTATTGTGAAATCCCTACGGTTTTGATCATCGCAAAGAGTACCGTCCTCTACGATCGGTTTACGTGAATCGTGGGTATAAGACTCACGGCGAGCTCCGACAAATTCTACTTCGATATCTTTGTACTTGACTTGTGCCGTACCGAAGTTTTTAAATACCGATAGTCGAGCCGACTTTCCCAATTTCTCGGCGAAAGTCGTTGCCAATTCGATACCGCTTCCTACGGTAACGATATCGATATCTTTCGAATCCCTTTCCAGAAAAATATCACGAACATATCCTCCGATAACATAGCAAGGGAGGTTCATCTCGTCTGCGGTTTCGGAAATCTTCGGAAAAATAAAATGGCTCAAATGTTTTTTTTGCAGGGCAATGTCAAGTTGCATCTTTATTAAGAATCTGATTTTCGATTGCAAAAATAGCTATTTTTATCGATCTGCCGAAAAGCCTTCTGATTTATTCTCGTTTGCTCCGATGTCGAGGATATTCGTTGCGACCGAGGAGACAGGGTAAAAGGTCTCTTGTTATTATGAAATTAAGGCTGAGTATTTCTTAATAAATCTTTTTGTTGAAAAATTTAGACGCTTCTAAGCTTCTGTAAACTTATCGGTTATGAATTGAACTATAGAATTGTCGCTTTATTAAAGGATTTATGAAGGTAAAAATTTTCATTAAACTATTGCAGAATAAAAAAAAGTATCTATCTTTGCAAACGCAAAAGGGAACAGGAGAGTTCCTTATGACAAAAATGGTGCGGTAGTTCAGCTGGTTAGAATACATGCCTGTCACGCATGGGGTCGCGGGTTCGAGTCCCGTCCGCACCGCAATAAATATTGAAAATCAATATTTTACAAAATAAACACCCGACTTTACACCCAAGAATGTAAAGTCGGGTGTTTTGTTTTAAGTTCGCCTATATTTGTTCCACTCAAACCATATTACCATTTTGGTCGGTGATGGTTGGACGACTTTTGACGGCTTGTTGCTCACGAACTATACATGGGGAACTTTACTACTTTGCCATAATCATAAGGACTTATCTTAAAGACTAAAGATAAATTTGGAATTTACTTTTTATCTGTTATTACGCTTACGATATACATATATGTTTAATATGTAATTATTTATTAGCTCCAAACACTTTACTGACAAACTTATATGCTCTCCTTTCCCCAGTTTCAGGATGCGTCCAGTCGGCATTCTTGGGAATAGATATGACAATGATAGCGTATTTATAACAGACTTCTTCATTATCCAATGTAGCATAGAAATCTTGGTCGGTCAGCGATACTCCTTTTATAGGATAATGTAACCCACCCCATGTGAAATCAATCTTAGCCTTGCCATAATCGTTTTTATAAAGTCTGACATCTGAAACAAACATTATAGATTCAGACGGTTGTGTTATATTCTCTAGTTCTTCTTCTCTCAAATACGAATAACCGTTATTCCAAAAGCCATGATATCCGTATTCCCTAAAAGCCTGCACAACTCTTTTCATTGGCTCTGTACCAATTTTCCTGCAAGAATAGTTGTCAATCACCCAATTCTCTTTTTGTTTGCCCTGTGGCATTGGCCGTCCATCAAATTCAATCACGTCAAGTGGTTTTGCAAAATCAATTTCATACCCTTGTACTGCTCCAGCTTGCCCATCATCTCGTACTATACGAATCCACTCTTTAGGATTGTCTAAATCTATGCCACCCGGACATAATCCGCCGTTTTTGCAACTGACGGCAAGAAGAAATACTCGTTTTTTCATTATAAGTTTCCTCCAAATTTAATGTCATTTCCAAATTTTTTAAGAAGCATTTCACTAAGCACTCTTCTATGGCACTTTTCATTAGTTGGCTCAGAACACAACAACACGACATTTTCATACTTTCCAAACTCATCAACAAAATTGGAGATGTTGGATTTTGTTTCAAGCTGTTTCCTATATGCCACCTCAAATAATTTGTAATCCTTACTCATTGGATAGGACTTATCCCTAACCTCTTTCAATAATTCCTTAGTCGGAGCCAAATCAACACGATGCTTATATTTGCAGCCATTTGCCAATTCTGAAAGGAAATATGGTAAATCCTGTTCAAATGCAAAGCGTGACAACTGACCATTAGGATTAAGACGTACATCCACGAGGCAACCAATTTTGTTTGCTTTGATGATTCCAAAAAATTCTTTTGCAGTTTTTTTTGTGAAGCCAATGTTAAATAAGTTAATCATAGTTCTCGGTATTATTGTAGTTAAACCTTTTCCATCCATGTAAGAGATTCCAATATCTATCGCAGAAGTCATAGAGTTTTTCTTGCTCGGTATTTCCGAAATAATTATCAAGGATTTCTTCCATAAACATCATATTCAGCACTTTTTTCTTTTCGCAAACGAATATCTCAAGCTGCTTATCCAAATCCGAGTTTGATATAAAGTGGATTCCACCATCAGGCTTTTCGACTATATGCCTTACTTCAAGCCAATCACCGTATCTTTGTTCAAGTGCTTTGCTTACCAAAAAATATCTGTGACAATCTATCGGTTTCTTTTCGCTGCACATCAAACACAAGGTGTAATTTTTGTCATATGCATCTTCAATGCGTTTTAATCCGCTTACAAAATGCTCATCATGCCTGAATTTACGAAAATCTACAATCTCATCTGAACCAAGCAATTCTGTTTTCTCTGGACGATAACTTTTTGCTATGGGGAAAACCTCTTGCTCGAAGAATATGTCCGTTGCCTTAGAAAATACCTCTTGCTGACTACTGACTTTGGCACCAATTTCTGGCATATTCATGTATGGTATGCCCAATTCCTTTCCTGCAATCTTCATGTTGTCTGCATTGCATTGTGGATATTGTTTGGAAAATGGAGTGGAGCGCACATCTATCAGGAAATTTATATCAAACTTTTTTAACGTGTCAAACAAAATCTTGACATCTATGGTATTACCTTTTTGAAATAAAGTGTACCCAACTGTATATATGTATTTTTTATTCATTGCCATATTCTTTTAGATTGGTATTAAGACTCATGCCACTTATTGACTGTGTATTTGTAATGAATTTCACATTTCCACTTATATTGTTTTTTACAAAATTGCCTTTATACTTTTCTATCAATGCTACGGATTTCCCATTAAAACCTGTATCATTGAAGGTAAACGATATGGCCCGCTTACCTGCCAAACTAACGATATACATCAAAATGTATTCTTCAAGTCCGATTTCAAAATATCTACAACTGATAGCCCAGTTCAAAACATAGATATTTTGTTCGTCCTCAGTATAAGTTACGGCTGAACAAACCCCTAAGTTTTCACCATTATCCCTAAAAATTTCAAACACTAAAGATTTACACCCTTCATAAGAGCCTTTCTTTTCGGAAAACTTGAATTGATTAGACTTTGCATAAAGACGCATAGCCTCCTTATGGTTTATGTCATTGCTAACTTTAACGAATAGTTGTGGAAGGAAGCTTTTCTCGCGTTCCTGCCGTAAAACTTCATATAACCGTTTACGGTTCCTTGACTTTAAGGAAATCTCAAATCTGTCAAAAACACAACACGTCACAAGTAATGTTAGTAGTTCATCGTGACTATTCCAATCAGGAACAAAAACCTCCGGCAAGTTTTGTCTTATTTCGTCACGAACCAATGCGTTGTCATCAATAAAGACACAAGCATTTGTTAATATTGACAGTTGTTGGGCTATGGCTTTTATATTTTTGCTTTTATCGTTATAATTGGCAACAACACAATCAATCTGACCTTTAAGAGGAAATTCATTTTCACTAAGTTCGTCAATAGCAAACAATACTTTTTCAATGTCATTGCGAGAGCATATTGCCACATACAACCCCAGTTCCTTAGCCATCGCTTGAACAAAACGCATAAACGTAACGAACGGGATAGCGTCATTTGAACGAAGGTTCTGCCGAATAACATCAATACCTTCTTCTGCAAGAGTCCCTTTCCATACGGTATCGTCAAGGTCAAGGATAATTGCCTTATACATAGTCTTGGACTTGCATATTATTCGTGAAATGATTTGCATAACCAGTATTCCGACAATGGAAATACCTGTTTTACTTGACAAATAAATTGTTGAAATCAGGTTTTCTATCTTATATTCAAAAAGCACCTTCTTTATGCTTTTTTCACAGGTGTATTCTACTTGTATCTCATCTATCGTATCTTGGCCATTTGAAAGGGTAACTTCAAAACCGTAAGTTTGCAGTTTATAAAGAAGAAAGGGCACATCAAAGTCGCCTTTCGCAATAAAATCACCAAGACCACCAATATTAACAGTGTACTTGCCCTTGATGAAACCACGAAATGGCCTGACATAGTTGTCAATGTAAATGTCTATGTATCTATTAACTGGTGACTCTATTTGGGCCATAATCAAAAACATTGTCTCCCAGTCCCTGAAGACCTCTTATTTATACACCAAAGCGTGGAACTGCAATGCTACCACGTCTTAAGTCGGAGGTCGTAGGAAAACCTTTATTCAGGATATGGTAATAGCAGCCCACGCTATAGCGTGAGAACCACTATGCCGTCTCTCTGAATAAGTCTTGAATTTCCTACGTTCCCGACTTAGAGATAAGCATAACGCTTCTTCTTTTTTCGTATGTCTTGGAAAGAGTTGCCTCAATCCATTTGCAAAAATACTTAATTTCATTGATATTTAATCATATCCCATCGAATTACATCCTAAATCCTCTACTTTTTCTTGGCTCTTCTGCTGATTTACGTAAACTTTGCCGTAATTTTTCCCACTGTTCTTTGAACCATTCGCCAATCGGTTGTCTGTTTATGGTCAGTATCAGTTTTCCGTCATCAGTCGGATTCTTTTCCACCTTGAAAATATCATTCTTGATTTCAAATTTTCGTCTATGTTCTTCGGAATAGAGTTTTCCGTTGCATCTGATAGCTTCCTTTTTGGTCAAAAGACTGTTTTCAGGCATGTGTTTGGCTGTGAGTAGGATAATATAGTTAATGTTTTATAATTATCTTTTGGCTTTTCTTAATTAACGGTTACCTTTTAGTTATTATATTTGTAGTATGACAGATAGGTTAGGAGGGCAATGTATTATGAAAAAGTTTATTTTTGTTTTTTTATGGGTAATCGGGGGAATGTGCACAGTTTTCTCTCAGGGGATTGCGAAAAATGAGGCTGTTGCTATGCGGGACAAAACGGCGAAACCGCGTACAGCTTTGGTTGAAGCTGATGAGAATTTGAAGAATGCGATACAAGAAGAGAACAATCCTTTGATAGCAAAGTATCTGCTCGAATATGTGCATTATCAGTTACTGATTTCACAAGATAGTTTTCCTTCGTTGATACGGTTTGCCGAACATTTGAGGGAGTCTTCTACCGATTCGGTGCAACGTGCCGTGCTCAGCTCTATTGAGGCTCAGATGATCTTTGATTATTATGAGGATACTCGGGGGGTATTGGAGAATGGTGTTCTGACAGATGTAGCTCCCGATCTTGCGAAGATCGATGAATGGGATAGAGCAGCTTTTGTAGGAAAGATATCCGATCTGTTGCAGTCTTCCGTCAAACCGGCAGAAATTTTACGTAAAACTTCTACTCAGATTTATAAGGAAGCTCTGGATACCGATAAAGATTGGGAAATATTGACCCCGACCATGCTCGACTTTTTGGCGTACCGTGCAATAGATATATATGAGGGATTATTGTCGAATTCGGTGCTTCCTCTTATTCTTGAAGAGCCTTTGTTGAAAGAATTGAATATGCCGGCGGTGGATTTTGTGAACTATCCGTATTTCCCTGAGAAATATCAGTTGAGACATCAGGTAATTGCCGTGTATCAGTTGTTGTTGAGATTTTCCGATTCGGGATCGCCCTCTTACCTTATAGCTGATTTGAAACGGTTGAAGTTTTTACAGGATAACAACTCCGGGGTTGAATACCCTCAAAAATTAGAGAATCTACTGAATGTTTATAAAGATAGTCCCTATTCGGTAGAAATAGCGATAGATTTATTGGATTATTATAGTCGGATATGGAATACATCTCCCGAAACCAAAGCCTATCTGGTAAAGTTATCTGATCGGTTGATTTCCCGTTTCCCGGAATATCCCCGTTTGGATTGTCTTAAATCTGAACGAGATCAATTGACGGCGTATAGCTTCAATCTGAATATGGGTCAGGTTTTATATCCGGGAGAACCGCATACACTCTCTTTTGAGTATAAGAATATCAAGCAGCTTTATTTGACGTTGTATCGTACGGAGGGTAATGACAGCATACTGCAATTTGCAGATACTTTGCATTTGAGTGATACGTTGAGTTTGGCAAATCGCACCGGGAAATGTGTTCTTCCGGCACTGAATAACGGAGAGTATTTCTTGAGATTTTTTTCGGAAGAGAAAGCTGATTTTGGAAAAATCGGTTTTTATGTTTCCCGCATCTACGCGGCGACTTTAGCTCCGACAGAAAAAGAGACTCTCGTTATCTTGACTGATTCTAAAAGCGGAAAACCGTTATCCGAGATTCCGGTAAAATTGTTTCGTTCAGATTCTGAGGATTCTTATGTGAATACGGTAAAGGCAGATCGTTTGGGTTTGGTTCGTTTGGGTGAGAAAGATACGGTAATGTATTTTAAACCCGAAATGAAGAATGATGTTTATTATCCGCTTCAGAACTTGAGATACGGATATTGGAACGGTGATGCGGATACGGAACGTGAAATGATTTCTCTCTTTACCGACCGTTCTGTTTATCGTCCCGGACAGACACTTTATTTTTCCGGAATTGATTATCGGGTGGGAGAAAAAGTCGGGACAGTCGTGCCTGATGGACGTTATACAGTCGTTCTTTCGGCTCAAGGTAAAGATATTGCCCGCTGTACGGTTCAAGGCGACTCGTTCGGTTCGTTTACCGGATCTTTCGTGCTTCCCTCGGATATGGTAAACGGATATTGCCGGATTAGGGTAGAAGGACGTAACGAAAGTTTATCTGTACAAGTGTCGGAATATAAAAGACCCACTTTCCGTATTTTATTCGAGCCGGTAAAAGATGCCGTATCTTTAGGGCAGGTGGTCTCGGTTAACGGCAAAGTCATCAGCTTTTCGGGAGTTCCTGTTTCGGGAGCGGATGTTTCTTATACAGTGCAACGTCTTGCGAACAGTTGGTGGAGAAATAAGGGTGAACAGATAGCTCAAGGAGAATTGTTTACGGGAGAAGACGGAGGGTTTACTCTCCGATTTGTTGCTCGGAAAAGCGATAAGGATGTGTTGAAAACCGGAACTTTTTATCGATTCAGGATTGATGTAAATGTAACATCTGCTAATGGTGAAACGCAATCTCAATCTTATTGGGTGACGGTGGGAGAAAGTCCGTTGTCGGTGCAGATGGAAGTTCCCGAAATGATTGACAAGAATGCGCCCAATCCGGTCAAGTTCAGGATAACGAATATGGCAGGGATGCCGGTTTCGGTAAAATGTAAGTATATATTATATTCGATGTATGGTTTGGAAAATCCTATATCGAAGCATGATATTATAAGTGCCGATTCGTTGAAAGTGCGGATGCAGGTAGAAGAAAAGAGTTTCGTGTCGGATAATATTCCTGCTTTGGGAAGTTGGAAAAAATTGCCTTCGGGCATATACCGTCTTGTACTTCAGGTGACGGATACTAATGGAAAATTGGTTATCAGAAATGCCGATTTTGCTTTATATAGTATGCAAGATAAAAAGCCTCCGATAAAAACGTATGAATGGATACCTGAAGATTTGTATCAAGTTTCGGACGGAGAGTCTGTCGATGTCATATACGGGACTTCTATCAAGCAGGCATACGTTTTGTATAATTTATATGATGGATTTCGGTTGGTAGACTCCCGGAGAGTAAAAATATCGGATAAAAATTACCGATTCCCTGTTTTATATAAACCGGAATATGGTGATCGTCTTAAGCTTTTCGTATCTTTTATAAAAGAAGGATGTTCTTATAACTCTGTGATAAATATACATCGGAAAAAGCCGGATATGAAATTGTCGATAACGACTTCTACTTTCCGGGACAGAACAGTTCCGGGCAGTCAAGAGTCTTGGAGCTTTACAGTGAAGGACGCATCGGGGAAGCCCGTTTCGGCACGTTTTATGACCGAGATGTTCGATGCTTCTTTAAATGAGATAATGCCTCATGATTGGAGTTTCAGACCGGTATATAATCCGATAGATTATGGCCTGTTTTTGCGGGATATAGGCGGAATATCTGGAAATCCGAGCAGATAAGCACTTCTTGTTTTCCGCTTTATTTCGGAAGGTTTGTTTATTCAACTATTTACAGAAGAATGACCTCTTTGACTTTTGCGACACAGATGAATACAATGGCAAAAAGTCGGCCCTATATGTCTGTTGAAGATGTAGCAGCTCCTGCTGTCCCGGAGGATGCGGCCGGTTCTGGAAATTTAGAGCAAACACCTGTGCAATATCGGCGGAATTTCAATGAAACGGCATTTTTTTATCCTCAATTGACGACAAATGAGCAGGGAGAAGTATCTGTTAAATTTACGATTCCCGAAAGCAATACCGAATGGCAATTTCAGGCGTTGGCTTATACGAAAGATCTGAAATACGGTTCGTATAAAAATAATGTGATCTCTCAAAAACAGTTGATGGTAGCCCCGAACATACCTCGTTTTGTGCGTAGAGGAGATGAGGTTTCGATTGCTACATTAATGCAGAATATATCAGATCGTTTGATGAGCGGCGGTTTCACATTCGAGTTGTTCGATCCATATACTGATAAAGTGTTGGAACAGAAAAAGCAGGAGTTTATTCTTGAAGCCGGAAAATCAAAATTGGAGAGTGTGGATTTTACAGTTCCTGAGGGGTTGGATGTGTTGGGTATCCGTGTAAACGCGGTGACTCCCGGAGTAAGCGATGGAGAACAGCATATAATTCCGATATTGCCGTCGCGGACGTTGGTGACGGAGGCTGAACCTTTTGTGTTGAAAGGCGGGAAGGAAATAAAAAACATACGGATGCAAGGGCTTTCTGATGATGCAGAGGAAAATTATCGTATGGTATTGGAGTATACGGCTAATCCACTTTGGTATGTAGTGCAGGCTCTTCCTCAATTAAATGAAGTTTCGGGTACCGACGTTATTAATATTACGGCCGCTTTATATGGCAATACGGTCGCTTCGGTTTTAGCTCGCAATAATCCTGAGATCGTTTCGGCATTACAGACTTGGAAAGTTAAAAATGAGACCGGTTCATCTTTAGCATCTCCTTTGGAGAAAAATGAAGAGTTAAAATCTGTATTGATTTCAGAGACGCCTTGGGCGTTGGATGCACAAAATGAAACGGAACGATTACAATCACTTTCCGGTTTGTTGGATGTTTCCCGTGCTGAGCAGTTGCAAAATAAAGCATTGGAATTGCTTCGTGACTTGCAGAAGCCCGAAGGCGGCTGGGGTTGGATGAAAAAAATGCCGGTTAGTTTCCTGATGACGATTAATACTTTAGAAGGTCTGTCTCGCTTGACGAAATTAGGTGGAATACAGTATGACGAGGCTTCTAAATATATGCAGATGCGGGCGATCAATTATTTGGATAGTTGCATTATTTTGGATCAGGAAAGGAGGAAAGCTAATAAGTCGGGTGTGGTATCTAAATATGGCAAGCTTCTTTATGTATATGTGAGAAGCAGCTATCGGGATATGCCGTTGGCGAAAGCGCTGAGCGCTCATAAAGAGATCATCGAGTATATAAAGAGGGAGTGGGTTTCTTTCTCTTTGTACGAAAAAGCTGTTGCCGCAGTATCATTGTATCGTTACGGTTTTACCGCTGAGGCCAAAGAGATATTGGAGTCTTTGCGAGAATATTCTACAACGACAGAGGAGCTGGGTATGTTTTGGCAAAATAATAAGTCGTCTTATGCTTACAGAAATAGTGCAATACAGGTACATACTGCAATAATGAATGCTTTTGCAGAGATAGATCCGAATTCAAAATCTGAGTTGAATGAGATGAAACGTTGGTTGATTATGCAGAAACAGACACAGAATTGGGGATCTGTGCCTTCGACGATAGATGCTGTCAATGCAATATTGAATACCGGAGACTATATGTTGTCAGCATCGAGAAATACGGTAAAAATCACATGGGGGAAAACCGTTTTAAAACCGGAGATTACGGATGGTTTCACCGGATATGAACGGTATATCCGTCAGGGAGCGGAGATTACTCCTGATTTGGCAAATGTCGAAGTATCGGCCGATCAGAAACAACCTTCATGGGGAGCGTTATACCGACAGTATTTTGCCGATTTTACACAGATACGAAATAAGGCGGTCAAAGGTTTTTCTATCGATAAGCAGTTTTTTGTGGAACAAATGTCGGGAAAAGAAAAAGTGTATGAGCCTTTGAATAAAGTAACGCTGAAGAGCGGAGATAAGGTCAATATCCGTTTGATAATAAGGACAGATCGTGATTTGGAATTTGTCCATGTAAAAGATCAACGTCCTGCATGTTTCGAACCGGTCGATCAGTTGTCGCGTTACGAATGTAAAGACGGAGTTTGCTATTATCAGGAAACAAAAGATGCGGTGACGAATCTCTATTTCGATTTTCTTCCGAAAGGTACTTATGTAGTTAGTTATGATGTGTGGGCCGATCGTCCCGGAAGTTATCATAACGGTATTTCTACAATACAGTGTCTGTATGCTCCTCAGTGGGTTGCCAATACAAAAGGGCGTATGATAATCGTGAAGTGAAATTGGTAATCGCATCGGAATCTACGAGAGCCGTTTAGTTTGAGAATCTATATAAATTTTACACGAACAATTTGGAGGCATATAAAAGTCCTGCCGGTAAGAATTCTTACCGGCAGGACTTTTATATATGGCCCGGTTATCGCGATAGTTTGTCTTTTGAAGATGAAATGTTAAAAATGAGCATTAAAAATCTCTTTTTCAGTACATAGATTTTGAAAACGTTAACAACCTGTTTACCTTTGTCGATATTATATATGTTTCTTTTTGAAATTTATATGTTTATGTCTGTAACTGATTGTTTAAATAAAAAGATATGAACTTGAAAAATTTATTGATTATGGCGGCGATGTCTGTGATGACGTTCGGATTTGCCGCATGTTCTTCCGATGACGATGATGATAAAGACGGAATGCTTTATGATGATGTAAATTCGGAATATAATGACTATGTCAGTGTTTGCGGAATAAAATGGGCAAGAGGTAACCTTCAGCATTTAGGTGAAGATTGGAGGATTGCCGATCATCAGTGGGAATACTTTAATTATGTCGATGGTAATACCGGGTCGTCTATTTCACAAAGTTCTTCGCAAATGGATCATTTCAATTGGGGAGTATGCGGTGCAAATGCTTTGAATACCAGTTCCAGTGTTTGTGCAAAAAATGTGTCGCAGGATATAAGCGGTAAAATGTTTACCGATGAGGCATGTACGGCCGAGACCTCTGATTTTGCTGCCGCATTATACGGAGATATTGCTTATTGGGCAACACAAGGGGCATGGAGACTGCCGACACAAGCGGAGTTGCAGAAATTGTATAATGAAGCTTCATATCAATATGGATATTATACGACAGAGGATGGTAAAAATGTATATGGATATTTGTTTACTCCTCCGATGAAAAGCGGTCGTGTAGAGAATACTTCAGCACGTCAGATTACCGATGAAGAATTGGTCGGCGGGCTTTTCCTTCCGGCAACGGGGTATCGTATCTATCCGGGATCGACGATTTCTAAAAGCGGAGAAGTCGGCTATTACTGGACATCTCAGTATCGTAGTGCCGGAGATAATGATTATGCCTATTATTTAGAGTTGCAACCGACTCGGATTCGTTGGGCGGGAAATGCCAGCTATTACGGACGGTCGGTACGACCTGTGAAAAATTAGATTGTAGAGTAACCTGATTAAAATTTCCCATAAAGGAATCCTCAAAGCAGACTTGAATAAAATTTAAAAAAGGTAGCCGTTTCCGATAAATGTCAGGATAACGGCTACCTTTTGGTATTATAACAGCTTTATCGATGGGTTCTCATTCTGTCTTTTGCCATTTCGGCATATTCAGTACCGGGACGTCCGTAATTGCAATATGGGTATATGCTGATCCCGCCTCTCGGTGTAAAAAAACCGGTAACTTCGATGTATTTGGGATTCATAAGTTTGATGAGATCTTTCATAATCAAGTTGACGCAATCTTCATGAAATCCTCCATGATTGCGAAAACTGAATAGGTAAAGCTTCAGACTTTTGCTCTCTACCATTTTTATATCCGGAATATAATCGATCTGTATAGTTGCAAAATCCGGTTGTCCTGTAATAGGACAAAGACTTGTAAACTCAGGGCAGTTGAAACGTACCCAATAATCCATCTCCGGGTGTTTATTATTGAATGCTTCCAGTACTTCAGGAGCGTAATCTTGAGGATATTCTGTCTTTTTCCCTAATAGGCTTAGTGTCGTTTCTTCCATATATAAATATTATACTTCTTTTATTTTTAGTATATTATAAGAAATGTCGGTGTCATATACATCGCTTCCGTCAATTCGTTTGATTAGCTTTACCACTCGTATGGTAACCGGTAAGATAATAGCTTCGTAGGCCGATTTTAGAATTGCTTGAGTTACGATGAGTATCAGTAGCTCGTTAAACGGAACGACTCCGGCGAAAGCCACAGGAAAAAAGATCAAAGAATCTGCGCTTTCTCCTACCAGTGTCGATACCATTGCCCGAAGCGAAAATCTTTTACCTTTGCTGGCTATTTTCATTTTGCTCATAACGTAAGCATTCAAAAACGATCCGGCCAAAAATGCGATCAAGCTGGCTACTGCGATGCGGGGAGTTGCGGCAAATACCATGGAAAAGGCTTCTTGTCCGTTCCAGAACGAAGCCGGAGGCAAAAGTATAGCCAACTGTATAAGCGCTACGGCAAGAAAGTTCATGGCAAATCCTGCCCAGATGATCAACCGGGCTTTTTTATATCCCCATACTTCGGCAATACAATCATTTATAATATACGAGATAGGGAATACGATAAGTCCGGCAGTTGCCGTGACAGGACCTAAAGAGATCATTTTCACTTCCAGAATGTTGGAAATGATGAGGCATACGCAAAAAAGTATGCTCAACACCATAAAGGGGAGGCTGACTGTTTTTTTCATACATCTTGTTTTTTACGTGGTTTATCAAGCACACGGGAGTGCAAAGGTACGATCTTAAGGAATACTTAATTGTTAAAAATGAAAAAATATTTATGCTTCTGTTTTTCCGAGAGATGGAGCTCTGACAATGTAGAGGTGTGTCATCGCTTTTGAGGGACATTGGCTTATTTTTATAAGATATAGATAATTGGCTTGAGTATATTTTTCTCTATTTTTGTTTCTCATAAATAATATCGGATAATTATGAAATATTTTATTGTTGGGGTCTTAATCGCCTGTTTTACTGTTACAGTAGCTTCTTCAAAGAATGAAAGAGAGTTGAAGATGCGTATCGCTTCTGTTCTGAAAGAGAAAAGGGCAACCGTAGGAGTTGCTGTTTTATATGGGGATAACCGGCTTTTTGAAGTGAATAGGGGCGATTATCCGATGATGAGTGTTTGCAAATTTCCATTGGCTCTTGCAGTTCTCGATTACCTTCATAAAAAAAATCTTTCTCTCGACACCGAGATATTTATCCGGGAATCAGATCTGTTACCTGATACATATAGTCCTTTGAGAGATCGGCATCCTCAGGGTAATATTAAGATGTCGATACGGGAGTTGCTTTCTTACACGGTATCGTTGAGCGATAATAATGCGTGTGATATATTATTCGGGTATATCGGCGGGACAAAAGTTGTCGATGATTATATTAAACGGTTGGGCATTTCGGGAATGTCTGTTGTTGCGACGGAAGCGGTGATGCATGAGTCGTTTGAGAAACAATACTGCAATATGGCTACACCGTCTTCTGCTGTTCTGTTGTTGGATAAGTTTTTAAAAGAAGATTTGTTCAGAGACGAGTATGGGAGCTATTTAAGAAAAATCATGATAGAAACATCTACGGGAAATGATAAGATAAAAGCCGGACTTCCTGAAGGGGTGGTAATGGGGCATAAAACCGGAAGTTCTGATCGGAACGCTAAAGGAATAAAGGCGGGAGACAATGATCTGGCTTTTGTGCAGTTACCCGACGGACAAAGATATTGTATTGCTGTTTTTATACGGGATTCGAAAGAAGATGATAAAACAAATGCAGCTATAATAGCCTCTGTTTCAAAAGTTGTTTATGATTATATTGCAAAGAAGTAATAAGAGTCGGCTTTAATAAGCAAATTGTTTTGTATTTATTTAAGTATAAGTATATTATATATATTTTTTTATTTCTATATTTGTTATTGTATAAATAAAGAGGTATTACCATGAAAAAACTTTATCTGATAATTTCTTGTACATTGTTTTTTATCGTAGAGTTGGCAGCTCAAATAACCGGTTTATTTACTTATGAAGGAGGGTATTTTGTGAAAGACGGGAATAATTGGGCAGAATACCGTCCTCAATCTAAGGATGGGGTATGGGCTTCTTATATGAAATATGACGAAGACGAAAATTATTACTATATAAATAATTCGAAATGTTCTCTTTGTGTTCCGAAGAAAAAGCATAATAAGTTTTATATTTCTAAGAATGGCGAATGGGAGGTGATTTATTATACAAAAGAGATTTATAGCTATTTTAAAGCAAACGGGCGTCAAATATATTGTTACGAAGGAGGGTATTTTGTAAAAGACGGGAATAATTGGGCTGAATATCGTCCGCAATCTAAGGATGGGGTATGGGCTTCTTATATAAAATATGACGAAGACGAAAATTACTATTATATAAATAATTCGAAATGTTCTCTTTGTGTTCCAAAGAAAAAGCACAATAAGTTTTATATTTCTAAGAATGGCGAATGGAAGGTGATTTATAACACGACCGATATATACGATGTTGCTTCGGGATACGATTATATGCTTTATTTCAAATATTATAAAGTCGCTGATGCTGAAGGTAAATTACAAGAAGTGAATAAACCTGCATCGATCAGTCTTAGTAGAAAAGGTAAAATGCGCTTATGTTGCGGAAATAAAAGCTATGATGGGAAATTTAGTGAGTTGGCAGTGACAACATTAAGAAACTCTGATACGGAATTGGGATTTAAGTTGATCGTAGATGAAAATAATTATATCCAGTTTATCGGGGACTGGTGTATGGTTAATGTTGAGAGTATCTGTCCCTTTATGGATTTTATGGATTGTACAAACAAAGATTTGATAGAGATAATAAAAAATAAAATTAAGGATAAAAGTTTCTTTGTTGATTAAGAGCCTGTGTGGATTTCTAATAATAATATAATCAGGCCATTTTTGTGTTTCCTTTCAGTCTGTTTTCCCGTTTTCATTCGTCAGATAGTCCGTTATCCTTCTTATAAAAACAGAAAAACATCCTCGAAAGAAACTTTCAAATCTAACCCGAGTAAAATTCAGATGAGAACAGAGAAAGTTTATAAAGTCGGGGAAATAGAAAGGGATATTCAGTAAATGTCCCTAAAAATCAAGATGGCATATGAAGATGATAGAG